>Ga0335069_10002221_pt1 | contig 30155 bp, 13 predicted proteins | sample Lox_Sample_11_FD_206714 | JGI IMG/M metagenome (GOLD analysis project Ga0335069, IMG submission 206714) | Soil microbial communities from Loxahatchee National Wildlife Refuge, Florida, United States - Lox_Sample_1.1 | ecosystem: Environmental > Terrestrial > Soil > Wetlands | place: USA...
CGGGTACGCCGGCCGCTTGGGCGTGGGCACAGGGTTCTTGCCGAGCAGGGCCATCACCGTCTCCACGGCCTTGTCCAGCTGGGGATCGTGCCCTTCGCGCACCGCCTTGGGGTCGTACTCCACCTCGATGTCGGGCGCCACGCCGTGGTTCTCAACGTCCCAGGTGCCGCTTGTGGTGTAGAAGGCCAGGTTTGGGGTACCGGCAAAGCCGCCGTCCAGCAGGTCACCCGGGTTGGTGTAGTGGCCCACCAGCCCGCCCCAGGTTCGCTTGCCGACGAGCGGGCCAATGCCCGTCTTGCGGAACATCCAGGGCAGGGCGTCGCCGCCCGAGCCCGCCATTTCGTTGATCACCATCACCTTGGGCCCGAAGATGGCCTCGATGGGTGTGGTGATGTCCTGGCCCTCGCGCAGCGTCCAGAAGCTCAGTAGAGGCCGCCGCAGGTAGTCGATGACGTAGTCGGCGATGTCGCCGCCCCCGTTGAAGCGCTCGTCGATGATCGCCGCCTCCTTGCCGACCTGGGCGAAGTAGTAGCGGTTGAAGTTGGTGTAGCCGCCGGAGTAGGTGTCGGGCAGGTAGACGTAGGCCACGCGCCCGCCGGTCATCTCGTCCACCTTGCGTCGGTTGCCTTCGATCCAGTCCAGGTTGCGCAGCCCGAGCTCATCGTCCACCGGAACGACGGTCACCTCGCGCCAGCCCTTGCCGTCCGCAGCGGAGCCGACCTTCAGCACCACCTGCTTGCCCGCCGTCTCCTCGAAGAAGGCGTAGATGTTGTCCGAGCCCCTGAGCTCGCGGCCGTTCACCGCCAGGAGGTACTCGCCGGCCGCCACGTTCACGCCGGGCTGGGTGAGCGGGGCGCGCAGCTTGGGGTTCCAGCTCTCGCCGCTCAGGACCCGAGCGAAGCGATAGCGGTCGTTCTCGATCTTGTAGTCGGCGCCGAGCAGTCCGACCTTCACCTTCTTCGCTTCCGGCTGGTCGCCACCGGCGACGAACATGTGTCCGATCGTGATCTCGCCCAGCATCTCCTCGAAAAGGTAGTTCAAACCGTCGCGGCTGGCGATGCCGTCGAGGTAGGGCTCGTACTTCCTCTTGGTGGCGTCGAGGTCGAGACCGTGCAGGCGCGGGTCATAGAGAAAGTCACGCTCGTCGCGCCACACCTGTTCGTACATGTGCTTCCACTCGGCACGGGGATCGACATAGACCTGCATCGCGTCGAGCTTCAGAGGCCCGCCCTCGTCGGGCTTGGGTGGACCTTCGGCCGGCTTCTCGGCCTTCGCGATGAACCACTGGTTCGCCTGACGGTACAGCATCTTCTCGCCGTTGAACGAGAGGCAGAAGGCAGTGATGCTCTCGAGGATCTTCTCGGTCTTGCGCGTCTTCAGCTCGAACTTGTGCAGCGTCTGGGCCGGGCCCCCTTCCTCGCGGTCGATGGGGTCGACCGGCGGTCCCTCCACCAGGAACAGCACGCCTGCCTTGCCGGCCGCCAGGCCGTAGTAGTTCCTGGCCGGAATGGGCAGCGCGAGGGTGCGCTGGCTGATGTTGTCGAAGTCGATCTCGACCTTCACCGGCTCCTTGGGCTTCTCCTTGTCTTTGTCCTTGTCGGTCCCCTGGGCCTTCCCTGCAGTCTCCTTGCCCGGCTCCGACTTCTTCTCCTCCGGCTTCTCCTCGTCGCTCTCGGGCGCCAGAGGTGAAGGCAGATCCTTCTTCAGCACCATGACGTAGACGCTGCGCGTCACAGGCCGGCTGAGGCTCGACATGTCCAGCCAGCCCGTGCTCAACGCGACGTCGGTGCTGGCGGCGAAGTAGAGGTACTTGCCCTCCTTGTCGAAGTCGGCAAACAGCGCGTCGCTCATCCCGTCCGTGGCCTGGACGCTCTTGCCCTGCTCCAGCGAGTGGATGAAGACGGCGTGAAGGTGGTTCCGGAGCTGCTTGGTGTAGGCCAGCCACCGGCTGTCGGGCGACCAGACAGGATTGAGCTGAACGGGGCCGGCGTAGGTGTCGGTGTCCACGCGGACGGGCGCCTTCTTCTGCAGGTCGACGTACCAGACGTTCAGCCGCTTGTCCGTGTAGGCGATCTTCTTGGAGTCCGGCGACCAGGTGGGCGAGTAGTAGAAGGACGGGGGATTCCCCAGGTCGATCCGGCGTGCTTCACCGAGGCCGCTCTGGTCTCGAACGTAGAGCGCGTACTCGCCCGACGCGTCCGACAGGTAGGCGATCGACTTCCCATCCGGCGACCAGCTCGGATCGCGCTCCACCGCTGCGGTGGTACCGGTCAGGTTGCGGATGTCGCCCTTCTCTGCCGGGACGGTCAGGATCTCGCCACGCGCTGCAAACACCGCGCGCGCGCCGCTCGGCGACATCGCTGCCGACTGGATGCGCTTCGGCTCGATCTTCAGGAAGTGCGGGCGAACCTCGGTGATGTCGCCCACCACGCGAATGTCCAGCTTGCGGCTGCGGCCGGAACCGGTCTCCAGCAGGTGGAGCGAGCCGAACTGCTCGTAGACGATCGCATTCGGCCCCGCCGAGGCCGACTTGATGTCGAGCCCCTGGTTCTCGACGACCTGCTTCACCTCCTTGGACTTCGTGTCATAGGCAAAGAGGGTCACGGGACCGTTGCGGTCGGAAAGGAAGTAGAGCGTGTCGCCCACCCACATCGGGTTGAAGTCGTTGGAGTTGTCGCGCGGGATCGTGGCGACGAGACTGGAATCGGCCAGGTTCGCGATCCAGATGGGCTTCGTCTGGCCTCCGCGGTAGCGCTTCCAGGCGCGCTGCCACTGCATGATCGGCACGTAGGCGATCCGCGAGCCGTCGGGCGAGAAGGATCCCTCCGTGGCCCTAGGCAACGGGAGCTGGGTCGGGAAGCCGCCCCCGACAGGGACGGTGAAGAGCTGGACCACGCCGTTAGCAAAGGCCGCACGATCCGATGCGAAGATCACCTGCTTGCCATCCGGCGTCCATCCCACCGCCTCGTCTGCGCCGGGGTGGTAGCTCAGCCGACGCGGTACACCCCCCGCCGCCGGCACCACGTAGACGTCCTGGTTGCCGTCGTACTCGCCGGTGAAGGCGACCTGCGTCCCGTCCGGCGAGAAGGCGGGTCCGTGCTCGTGCCCGCCCACCGTCAGTCGTCTGGCGTCGCCACCGTCGCGGCCCACGATCCAGAGGTTGCCGGCGTAGTCGAACACGACCTGAGTCGGGCTGACCGACGGGTGCCGCAACAGCAGCGGCTTCTCACCCTGGCCCAGGGACGCGCTGACCGCGCAGAGGCTGAAGAGGATGACGAGAGCCAGCTTGGACATGCGTTTGACCCCCTGGGAACGATAGTCCACTCGATCCGCGGCCACTAGGGGTGGCAATCAGTACTTAGCGACCTGGCCCGCAACACCGACAAGAGATGCCCCTGGGCCATCGGTCAATGGCCCAGCCGTCTCTCAAGGACGAAGGTGGCACGCACGTCCTTGATGTCTGCTGGCTGGCCTCCGCTCACGACATCAAGGTCCCACAGCTCAGGCACCCAGGCGGCGTCGCCATCTCGAGACACCTTGATGATGCTCCTCTCCGGGCCTGCGATGAGTTGTCGCATTTGGCTCCTCGCGCGAGCAAGGAAGCCATGGTTCCAACGGCTCAACTGTCGGCGGCATGGCCAGGGCCGTTGCCAGTACGCGGCGGCAGGTCGAGATTGCCCTGAACGAGCGAGCCGGCCCGCTGGCGTCGGCCGGAACGATCCAGATGTGTTCCCCGCGGGCTTCTGCGGCTTCTTTGGACCCGCAGCTCGCGGATGACGAAGACGATTCCGCTTTCCGTCGGGAGGTCGGTGACGAAGGCGATGATGCTGATGCGCTTGCCGCAGCCTTGGCGATCAAGCGTCCCCAGCGGGGTGAGCTGCGCTTGCGGGGCTGATGTTCCTCCCCCGCCGGCCTCTCTCAGCTGGCGACGGCGGCCGGGACGTCCTTCTTGAACCGCAGCGTGTCGCCGCTCGGCTCGACCACGATCGTCTCGCCCTCGTGGAAGCGGCCGGCCAGCACCTCGACCGCCAGGGGGTTCTCGATCATCCGCTGGATCGTGCGCTTGAGCGGCCGGGCGCCGAAGACAGGGTCGTAGCCGCGCTCGGCCAGCAGCACCTTCGCCTCGGGCGTCACCTCGAGGTGGAGCTTGCGCTCGGCCAGGCGCTTGCGCAGCTCCTGGAGCTGGATGTCGACGATCTTCTCCAGCTGCTCGCGGCCGAGCGACTTGAAGATGACCGTCTCGTCGATGCGGTTCAGGAACTCGGGCCGGAAGGTGTGCCGCAGCACGTCCATCAGCTTGTCCTTGAGCCGCTCGTCGCTGTCGCCGCGGCGGGAGGCGTCCTGGATCAGGTCGGAGCCGACGTTCGAGGTCATGATCACGACCGTGTTGCGGAAGTCGACGGTGCGGCCCTTGCCGTCGGTGAGGCGCCCGTCGTCGAGCACCTGCAGCAGCGCGTTGAAGACGTCGGGGTGCGCCTTCTCGATCTCGTCGAAGAGGATCACCGCGTACGGCCGGCGGCGGACCGCCTCGGTGAGCTGCCCGCCCTCGTCGTAGCCGATGTAGCCCGGAGGCGCGCCGATGAGCCGGGCCACCGTGTGCTTCTCCATGTACTCGGACATGTCGAGGCGGACGAGCGCGTGCTCGTCGTTGAAGAGGAACTCGGCCAGCGCCCTGGCCAGCTCGGTCTTGCCGACGCCGGTCGGGCCCATGAAGAGGAACGAGCCGATCGGCCGCCGCGGGTCGCCCAGGCCGGCGCGGGCGCGGCGGACGGCGTTCGCCACCAGCAGCAGCGCCTCGTCCTGGCCGACCACGCGCTCGCGCAGCCGCTCCTCGACGTGCAGGAGCTTCTGCATCTCGCCCTCGAGCAGGCGGGAGACGGGGATGCCGGTCCACTTGGCCACCACCTCGGCCACGTCCTCGGCGTCGACCTCCTCCTTCAGCATCCGCTGCTGGGACTGCAGCTGCGCCAGCCTGTCGTTCTCGGCCGCCAGCTGCTTCTCGAGGCCGGGCAGCGTGCCGTAGCGCAGCTCCGCTGCCCTGCCCAGGTCGCCCTTGCGCGTCGCCTCGTCGATCTGGAAGCGGGCCTGCTCGATCTGCTCCTTGCTGGAGCGGATCTTCTGGATGGCCGCCTTCTCCTGCTGCCAGTGCGCCCTCATGCCCGCGGACTGCTCGCGCAGGTTGGCGATCTCCTGCTCGACCCTGGCCAGCCGCTCCTTGGAGGCCTTGTCCGACTCCTTCTTGAGCGCCTGCTTCTCGATCTCCAGCTGGACGATGCGCCGCTCCACCGTGTCGATCTCGATCGGCATGGAGTCGATCTCGATGCGCAGGCGGGAGGCCGCCTCGTCGACCAGGTCGATGGCCTTGTCGGGCAGGAAGCGGTCGGCGATGTAGCGCTTCGACAGGGTGGCGGCCGCCACCAGGGCCGGGTCCTGGATGCGCACGCCGTGGTGGACCTCGTAGCGCTCCTTCAAGCCGCGCAGGATGGCGATCGTCTCCTCGACGCTCGGCTCGCCCACGTAAACCGGCTGGAAGCGCCGCTCCAGGGCGGCGTCCTTCTCGATGTGCTTCTGGTACTCGTTGAGCGTGGTCGCCCCCACGCAGCGCAGCTCGCCGCGCGCCAGCATCGGCTTCAGCATGTTCGAGGCGTCCATCGAGCCCTCGGCCGCGCCGGCGCCGACGACGGTGTGCAGCTCGTCGATGAAGAGGACGATCTCGCCCTGCGCCTCGGTGACCTCCTTGAGCACGGCCTTGAGGCGATCCTCGAACTCGCCGCGGTACTTGGCCCCGGCGATCAGGGCGCCGAGGTCGAGCGCGATCACCCGCTTGTTCTTGAGCGACTCGGGGACGTCGCCCTTGACGATGCGCTGCGCGAGTCCCTCGACGATCGCGGTCTTGCCCACGCCCGGCTCGCCGATCAGCACCGGGTTGTTCTTGGTGCGGCGCGAGAGGACCTGCACCACCCGGCGCACCTCGTCGTCGCGGCCGATGACGGGGTCGAGCTTGCCCTTGCGGGCCATCTCGGTGAGGTCGCGGCCGTACTTCTCGAGCGCCTGGTAGCGCTCCTCGGCGTTCGGGTCGTTGACGGTCTGGTTGCCGCGGATCTCCTTCAGCACGCGGAGCAGCGCGTCGCGGCCCACGCCGGCCCGGTGCAGGGCTTCGGCGGAGGGGGTGTTGCGCGCGCCGACGAGGGCCAGCAGCAGGTGCTCGGTCGAGACGTACTGGTCCTTGAGGGCCTCGGCCTCGCGCAGCGCCTGCTTGAGGACGCCGTCGAGCTTTCCCGAGACCTGGGTCTGCGCCCCCTGGGTGCGGGGGAGGGAGCCGAGCGCCCGGTCCACTTCGGCCAGCACGCTGGCGGCGTTCGCGCCGAGCTTGCCGAGGGCGGAGGGGACGACCCCTCCCTCCTGCCCGACGAGCGCCTTCAGAAGGTGCTCGGGGGTGACCTCGGGGTGGTCGGCCTTCTCGGCGGCGGTCTGCGCCGCGACGATGGCCTCCTGGGCCTTGACCGTGAACTGATCGAGTCGCATGGGTTTGCCTGGCTTGCCTCGGAGACAAGATAGTGAGTTAGCGGTTCTTTGTCAAGCGATATGAGCGATGGACGCTAAAGCCTCTGGCGGGCACAAGCGCGGGAGCCCCGAGATGGCCCGCGCAGGTGCGCGGTGGCGGGGACTGCGCCGCCTCAAACGCGAGGAGTAGCGCCTCCCACGGCTACTGGACCGAGGCCTGCTGCGCGACCGCGGCCCGGACAGCGTCCTCGCTGACGCCAAGTGCCTCCGGTCGGCTGATGGACGCCAGGTGTCGCCGCAAGGCGTTCTCGTCCTGCTGCCGCACCGCGCGCGCGGCACACACGAGGTGGCGCGCGTCCTCCATCCCAGAAGGCACCGCCAGCGGGGCATCGCAGCCGTCCGGCGCGGTGACCACCCGCAACCAGGCGGCGTCGGCGGCGGTGTTCGGCGGCAGCCGCGCGAGCCAGGCGACGCTCGACAGGGACCAGGCGAGCCCGAGCGAGACGACGAGCCGCTGGGCCCTCCGGGAGCGCCGCACGACCGACCAAGTGGCGGTGACGGCGGCAACGATCACGACGGCCGCCGTGATCCCCAGGATGCGGTCGGGCAGCCGTGGCCGGTCCGAGAACGTGAACCCGGGGCGCAGGATGCGCGGCCAGGTCGGCATGTGGTCGATCCAGTGCGCCCCCTGGTAGGCGGCGAGCGGCCGCGGGTTCCAGCGGCTGGTCGCCCGCGTCAGCACCACCCCGAGGTCGTCGAAGTCGGAGAGGTAGGCCGTCGTCACGAAGACCGCCCACGCGCAGAGGGCCGATACCACCGCCACCCGCACGAGGGGCCGGCGGAGCAACGCCAGCGCGTGCGCGAGACCCAGGGCCACCAGCGGCGCCAGCGCCGAGAGCCGGCGGGGACCGTACGAGGCGCCGCCCCACCAGTCCGACGGGCAGGCGGACAGGTACAGCGCGACCGGCACCAGGCACTGCGCACCGCGCACGAACAGCCGGTGATGGAGATCGACGCCCGGGCGCACCAGCAGGAGAGCGGCGAGGCCGAGCGCGAAGCCGGGCGCCCAGGGCAGCAGTCCGTGATAGGTGCTGAAGAGGAACGGGAGGAGCGCCGGATCGGCGAAGTGCAGGTAGCCCCCGCCCTGCGGGATCAGCAGCGGGCTGCCGAACTGGATGCGCCAGGCGAGCAGCTGCAGGCTGACGACGAGGCCGAAGCCGGCCACTCCCAGCACCGCACCCAGGCTGCGCTCCCGCCGCGAGCCGTGGCCGCGCATGACGCAGGCGACTGCGGCGGGGGCCAGCGCCAGCACGAAGACGAGCTCCTGCCAGCGGGTGGCCGCGAGCAGGCCGGCCGAGAGCCCGGCGGCCAGCGCGTGGCGGGGCGCGGCGGTGTCCAGCCAGGCCGCGAAGCTCGCGCAGAGCAGCGCCGCCGCGGCGGCGCTCGGCAGGTGCGAGTCCAGCGTGCAGCGCGTGCCGTAGATCGCCAGCGGACCGAGGGCGACCGCCAGCACCGAGGCGACGCGCGCCGTCCCCCGGGACGCGCCCATGCGCTCGCAGAACGAGACCATCGCCAGCACCGTCACCACCAGCAGCCCGAGAGCGCCGCAGGCCAGGGTCGCCCGCAGCACGAGCGGCGACGGCCTCGCGCCCAGGAGCAGCGGCCAGCTGTAGCTCGCGTGCAGGAACGCCGGACCTATGCTGAAGGTGTTGGCGAGCGCCCCCGTGCCGACGATGCCGGTCAGCATCCGCAGCCTGTTCAGCAGCGGGCTGGGCAGCGCCAGCAGGTCGTCGTGCAGCAGCAGGTCGCGGTCGCCGACAGCAGAGGTGAGCTGCGCCACGTAGAAGCCGTCGTCCCAGCCGTCGAGCGACGGCCAGCGGACGAAGGTCGCGGCGAGGCTCAGGCCCAGCAGGAACCAGAGGTGGCGCCTGCCCAGCCCTCGCAGGACGCGAATGACCGATGGCATCAAGAGCCGACTCTACCACCGGCTGCACGGGGCGGCAGGGAAGCAGGTACGATTCGCGACGTCCCTGAACCTGGCGGTTCGGTCGAGTGAAATGAGCGGGAGACAAAGCCTCTGGCGGGCACAAGCAGCGGGAGCCCCGAGATGGCAGGCAGCTACAGAAAGAGCAGCGTCACCACCACGAACACCGGCAGCAGGATGGCGGCGCTGTAGAGGAGGTAGCCGCCGAAGCTCGGCATGCGTACGCCGCGCTCTTCCGCGATCGAGCGGACCATGAAGTTGGGCCCGTTCCCGACGTAGGTGTTCGCTCCCATGAAGACGGCGCCCAGGCTGATCGCCGCGAGGATGTCCCGGGGCACCCCGGCCACCTGGGGCGCGAGGTGCAGCCCCTGGCCCAGCGCGAGGAAGGCGAGGTAGGTGGGCGCGTTGTCGAGGAACGACGACAGGGCGCCCGTGGCCCAGAAGAAGTGCCACGGCTGGCGCACCCCCAGCCGGGCCCCGTGCTCCCGTAGAAGATCGAGCGCCGGCAGCATGGTCACGAAGAGGCCGGCGAAGAGCGCTGCCACCTCCACGATGGGATGGAAGGTGAAGTGGTTCGCCTTGCGGATCGCCGGGGGCGTGAGCAGGAACGAGGCCGCCGCCAGCGCGACGATGGCGGCCTCCCGCCAGGGCGCCGGCAGGAAGGCGACCGCCGGCACCACGCCGGCGAGCAGCACCAGGTTGCGCCTGCCGGCCAGCCTGAGGGGACGCACCTCGACCCGGTCGCGGCGCAGGTCCGCGAGCGACTCGCGCGCGTGGGCGCGGCGGTCCCAGACCAGGTAGATCACGAGCAGCAGGCCGACGGTGAACGCCCAGGCCGGCAACAGGCGCAGCGTCCACAGGAACGGCACCCCCTGCAGGTAGCCGAGGAAGAGTGGCGGGTCGCCGAGCGGCGTCAGGCAACCGCCCACGTTCGAGACCAGGAAGATGAAGAACACGAAGGTGTGGGCCACGTGCTTGCGCTCGCGGTTGGTCTGCAGCAGCGGCCGCACCAGCAGCATGGAGGCGCCGGTGGTCCCGATCAGCGACGCCAGCAGCGCCCCGCTGGCCAGGAAGAGGGCATTGGTCCACGGCGTCGCCTCCAGGTCGCCGTGCAGGAACACCCCGCCCGAGATCACGAAGAGACCTCCCAGCAGCACCACGAAGGAGACGAACTCGCCCGCCGTCCCCAGGAGCGCCGCCGGGTGCCGCTGCAGGTAGAGCAGGAGCACCGGAAGGGCGAGCACCGCCGCCACCGCCAGCTTGCGCAGGTTGCTCGCCCAGAACCGCGGCGCCGCCAGCGGCAGCACGGCGATGGCCAGCAGCAGGGCGACGAACGGCATGGCCCAGGCGGCGGCGGGAACGAAGGGCTCTTCAGCCATGGCGGAGGGTGGAGTCTACCTCGGCCCGAAGCGGGACGCCGGTACAATGGAGCGCACAATGCCCCATCACGACGTGGTCGTGCTCGGCTGCGGCCCGGCCGGGGAGCGGGCCGCGATCCAGGCGGCGCGGGCCGGCAGGCGGGTGGCGGTGGTCGAGCGCGCGCACGTCGTCGGCGGCAACCGCGTCAACTGGGGGACCATCCCTTCCAAGACGCTGCGCGAGAGCGCGCTCTTCTTCCACCAGTTGGCCAAGCTGCGCCTGCACGGCATCCGCTACGAGGTCTCGCCCGAGGTGACGGTGGCCGACTTCATGCAGCGCGAGCGGGCGGTGGTCCAGCGCGAGCTGGAGCTGATCAACGAGTCGCTGGGCCGCTACGCGGTCGAGGTGGTGCGCGGCTACGGCCGCTTCGCCGGGCCGCAGGCGGTGGCGGTGACGCCGCCGGGGGGCGGCGAGACGCGCACGCTGAGCGCCGACTTCTACGTGATCGCCACCGGCTCGCGACCGAACCGCCCCGACGACGTGCCCTTCGATGGCGAGACCGTCTTCGACAGCGAGACCATCCTGCAGCTGCCGCGCATGCCGCGGGCCATGACCGTGCTCGGCGCCGGCGTGGTGGGGATCGAGTACGCGAGCATCTTCGCCGCCCTGGGGATCGCGGTGACCCTCGTCGACACCCGCCCGGAGATGCTGCCCTACCTCGACCGCGAGGTGATCGGCATGCTGCGGGGCGAGCTGGCGGCGCTCGGCGTCACCTACCTGAGCGACGACCGCTACCGCGGCATCCAGCGGCTGGGCGGAGCGGTGCCGCGGGTGCGCTGCCAGACGCAGGCGGGGCGGACGCTCGACGCCGACGCTCTGCTCTACTGCGTGGGCCGCGACGGCAACACCAGCGACATCGGCCTGGGCACGCTGGGCATCCAGCCGGGACGCTACGGCCTGCTCGAGGTGAACGAGCACTACCAGACCCTCCACCCGCACATCTACGCGGTGGGCGACGTGATCGGCTTCCCCGCGCTCGCCAGCACCTCCATGGAGCAGGGCCGCCAGGCCATGCGCCACGCCTTCTCCATCCCCGGGCCGCTCGGCCGCGCCGAGGTGCTGCCCTTCGCCATCTACTCGATCCCCGAGCTGGCCTACGTGGGCGACACCGAGGAGACGCTCGCGGCGAAGGGCGGCGAGTACGTGGTCGGGCGCGCGCAGTACGAGAAGAACCCGCGCGGACAGATCAGCGGCGCCACCGGCGGCATGATGAAGCTGCTGTTCGAGCGCCCCTCGCTGCGCCTGGCCGGCGCCCACGTGGTGGGGGTCGGCGCCAGCGAGATCATCCACGTGGCGGAGGCCTTCCTGCGCTCGGGCGCCACCGCCCACGACATCGCGGAGCTCCTCTACAACTACCCGACGCTGTCGGACATGTACCGCCACGCCGCCTTCAAGGCGCTGGCGGACCACCGGCAGCGGGGCTGAGCCCCACCCTGCTCGATCGTCGATCGCCCCACTGTATCATCCAATGATATAGACACGCACCGCTCAGGTTGCGCGAACCATGGCGAGGCGCCCAACCTCTGCGTGGCGTCGATTCGGGCCCAATCCCCCGAAACTGCCGAGTCGGCCGCGGACAGTGAAGTCAATGAACGCGATCAGTATCGGCCCGCGTGCTCGCTCCGAGCCAACAAGAAAGCAACATTGACGCTCGCCGGCCGGCGGCGCTAGCTTCTTCACACTCTGTGACAATTCGTCAGACGGGTCACCGCAGCTCATTCTCCTGATTCGCGCGTCGCCGCCTGGACAGAGGCGATGCCACCCGCGTCGCCTCCGGGACGTCTCGGTTCCGCCGTTTGACCGACAGTCCGTCGCACCAAAGGAGCGTCACGATGCGTCAGCGCAAGCGGGGCGGGTTCCTCCTCAGCCGTGCGGCCGTTCTCCTGATCCTGGTCGTGGTGGTGGCCATCGCCTTCGCGGACGAGACGCGCGCGCAGGGCGCGAGGCCGACCGACGGTGTGGCCGCCGCGCTCGACCGCATGCAGGCGGAGGCGGGAGCGCCGCTGAAGACGAGACGCTCCGCCCTGACGGGGATGGCGACCTTCGTCTCCAGCAGGGGACGGGGGATACCAGTCCAGGACCGCGGCACGCCGCTCGGTCGTGCGCAGGCGTTCCTGGACGCGCACGGGCCGGCGTTCGGCCTGCGCGACTCGACGCAGGTGCGGGAGGGCCGCTCTGCGGGGCGCGACCGGCTGGGCATCGACCACGTGCGGATGCAGCAGGTGGTGAACGACGTGCCGGTGGTGGGTGCGGAGCTGATGGTCCACCTGCGGGGCGCTGAGGTGATGGCGGCGCACGGCAAGACGCTGCCGGGCCTGGAGGGATTCGACACGCAGGCGCGGGTCTCGGAGGCGCGGGCGCAGGAGATCGTCCGAGGGTTCGCCGAGCATCGCCTGGGCGCCAAGGATCCTTGGCTCTCGGAGCCGCGCCTCGAGATCCTGAACAAGGGGATCTTCGACGGGCACCGGCAGCCGACGGTGCTCGCCTGGTTCGTCGAGGCACGGGGACCGAAGCTGCGCGAGTTCGTCTGGGTGGACGCGTGGCGCGGCAGCGTGGCGTTGCACTTCAGCCAGCTCGACAAGGGCGTCGCCAGGCCGAACCGCACGATCTACGACGCCGACTCCAGCTACACGCTGCCGGGGAACCTGATGGCGGAAGAGGGCTACCCTCCCGCCGCTGACGCGGACGCGATCGCCGCCTACAACTTCACCGGCGACACCTGGGACTACTTCTGGCAGGAGCACAACCGTTACAGCTACGACGAGCTGGGAGGGGCGTTGGTCTCGACGGTCCACTACTGCCCCTACCCCTCTGCCTGCCCGTACCAGAACGCCTACTGGGATGGCGCGCAGATGGTCTACGGCGAGGGCTTCTCGCGCGCCGACGACGTGACCGCCCACGAGCTGACCCACGCGGTCACCGAGCACTCGGCGAACCTCTTCTACTACATGCAGTCGGGCGCGCTGAACGAGTCGATCTCCGACATCTTCGGCGAGACGGTGGACCAGTGGAACACCGACCGCGGGGACCAGACGCGGCGGGGCAACGACAGCGCGTCGGTGCGCTGGTTGATGGGCGAGGACGTGCCGGGGATCGGTGCCATCCGCAACATGATGAACCCGAACCAGTTCGGCGACCCGGGCAAGACCAGCGACCCGCAGTTCTACTGCGCGAACGACGACTACTACGGCGACAACGGCGGCGTCCACCGCAACAGCGGCGTGCCGAACCACGCCTATGCCCTCATGGTCGACGGCGGGACCTACAACAGCATCACCGTCACCGGCATCGGCCTGAAGAAGGCGGCGAAGATCCAGTACCGGACGCTCACGAACTACCTCTCCTCCGCCTCGGACTTCCTCGACTACTACGACGCCGTCCAGCAGGCCTGCAGCGACCTCACCCTGGACCACGCCAGCGGGATCACTCCCTCCGACTGCACGCAGGTGCAGCACGCGCTCGACGCCGTGCAGTTGGCCGCCCCGAGCCTGTGCAACCAGGCTGTTCCGCCGAGCACCTGCCCGGCGGGGAAGGTGAAGGCCGCCTCGGACCTCTTCTTCGACGACTTCGAATCGGGTTCCGCGAAGTGGGTGCTGACGCAGACGGCAGGACCGTCCGACACCGCCTGGACGACGGACCCACCCTACCTTTACGCGACCAGCGGCACTCACAGCCTCTACGCACCCGATTGGTGGTACGACGGCACCTACCCCCAGAGCGACGTGCAGGCCGCGATGGCGTCGCCCGTGACGATTCCCTCCGGAGACGTGCGACTGCAGTTCCAGCACGCCTACGACATGTACTCCTACGCCAACGGCGGCGTGGTCGAGTACACCACCGACGGCGGGACGACCTGGCAGGACGCCGGGCCGCTCTTCGTCTACCCGCCCTCCGACGGAGGCGCTGTGCCCAACAGCCAGCCCGGCAGCGGTCCCCTGGCAGGCCGCAGCACGTTCGGCACGCAGAGCGGGGGCTACGTCACCTCCCAGCTGGACCTGAGCTCGTTGACGGGAAAGAACGTGCAGTTGCGCTACCGCCTGGGGGCCGGGGACCCGTACGGCAACCTCGGCTGGTTCGTCGACGACGTGCGGATGTACCAGTGCCTGGACGACCCGCAGGCGGCGATCAGCATCGCCGACACCAGCCTGCGCGAGGGCAACAGCGGGACGAGGTGGGCGACCTTCACGGTGTCGCTGTCGGCGCCGCTCAGCAACGACGTCACCTTCGACTTGGTCACCAGCGATGGGACTGCAACTGCGGGGGAGGACTACGCCGCGGTTTCAGGCACCGGTTGGACCATCTGGGCGGGGAGCACGGGCACGACGATCCAGGTCCCGGTCTACGGCGACACCGACGTGGAAGGCGACGAGACGTTCCAGGTCACGCTCAGCAACGTGACCGGCGCTTCGGTCGCGCGCGCGACCGCGACCGGCACCATCATCGACGACGACGGCCTGCCGGCGCCGCCCACGACGAACACCTGGGCCGTGGCGCGGCAAGGCATGCCGAGCCTGAACAAGGTTGCCTACGGCGCCGGCCTCTACGTCGCCGTGGATGGCCAGAGCGGGGTCTGGACCTCCGCCGACGGCATCACCTGGTCTCAGCGGCAGCTGCCGGCCCGGTCCGATCCCTACCACCTGTCCGGGATCGCATTCGCCGGCGGGCAGTTCGTGGCGGTGGGGTCCTACACCATCGTCACCTCCCCCGACGGGGTCAACTGGACGGACCAGTCCGCGAACATTCCCAGCGGCTATCGCTATCTGAACGCGGTCACCTACGGACAGGGGCAATCCGCGGCGGAGCCGCTCTACGTGGTCGTCGGCTCCTCCGGCCAGTTCCTGACCTCGTCGGACGCCGTCACCTGGACGGCGGTGGACACGGGCACCACCAACAGCCCGTACGCCGTGGCCTTCGGAGGCGGCACGTTCGTGGCCGTCGGTTACGGGGGGGTGCTGATGACGTCAGTTGACGGAACGAACTGGACCGTCGGGGCGGCGCCGACGTACTCGCTGAACGACGTCACCTACACCGGGACGCAGTTCGTGGTCGTGTCCTACAACCAGGTCTTCACCTCGCCCGACGGCGGCACCTGGACCGCCTACCCGTTTGGTGGCTACTACGACGTGTACGCCGTCGCCAGCGGACCCGGCGGCGCGATCGTGGCGGTGGGCTACTCCACCTTCCTGACCTCCCCCGACGGACAGAGCTGGACGCCACACCCCGTGCCGACGGTCGGCTCCGGAGGCAACGCGATACTGTACGGCGTCACCTACGGTGCCAGCGGCTACGTGGCCGTCGGCTACATCGGCGCCGTGTTCACGTCGCCGGATGGCGGCACCTGGACCAGCCGGCAGATGGCCTCCAGCCGATTCTTCAACGGGCTGAGCTTCGACGGCACGCGCTACTGCGCGGTCGGCGAGTACGGCGCGGCAGCGCGCTCGGCCGACGGCGCGACATGGACGAACGTCGCCACGCCGCCGTCCTCGCCGGGCAGCGGCTATTACCCGAGCCTCGCCGCCGTCGCGCACGGGCCGGGGCTGTTCGTGGCCGTGGGCGGCGCCATCCTCACCTCTCCCGACTGCGGCACCTGGACCAGCCGCCCGTACAGCCTGCCGGTGACCCAATACGCGTGGAGCTGGTTCGACGACGTGGCGTTCGGGGGCAGCCGCTACGTCGCGGTCGGTCAGAAGTACACCGGCACCACCTATCTGCCCATGATCCAGACGTCGACCGACGGCCTGACGTGGGCGGACGTCGAGCTGCCCGGCGTGCCCGCCGCCGAGCTGAAAGCTGTCGGCTACGGCGCCGGGCGCTACGTCACCATCGGCAACCTGGAGTCGGGCGGCGGGTTCCTGGTGCTGACATCGGAGGATGGCCTCCACTGGACACAGCGCCCGAACCAGATCTCGGAGTGGCGCTGGAGCTCCGTCACAGGGCTTCGCTACGGAGGCGGGTCGTTCGTCGTGAGCGTCGACGGCGACACCTGGACCTCGGCCGACGGCATCCAATGGTCCATGGCGTGCTGCGTGGGAGGCCTGATCTACGACACCGCGTTCGGGAGCAGCCGTGCGGTCGGCGTGGGCGACGGCGCCTACGAGTCGCTCGACCTCAGAACTTGGGCGCCTCAGTCGCTGCCCTCGGAGGCACAGCTGAACGCCGTCTCCTACGCCGGCTCCCTCGACCGCTTCCTCGCGGTGGGCGAGTCGGTGATCGAGTACACCAGCAATGCGCTGCCGACTCTGTCGATCGGCCCCGCCTCGGCGGCCGAGGACGCGGGTCCGATGCACTTCACGGTGACGCTGTCGGCGCCGAGCGGGAACACGGTCACAGTCGGCTACGCGACCAAGAACGGGACCGCCGTCGCTCCCGCCGACTACGCGCCGACGAGCGGCACCCTCACCTTCCTGCCCGGCGAGACCAGCAAGGGCTTCGACGTCCCGCTGGTGGCGGACGGCACGGCCGAGGGCGCGGAGACCTTCAGCGTGGTCCTCACCAGCCCCACGAACGCGGCCATCGGCACCGGCACCGCCGTCGGCACCATCACCGACGGCGCCTCGACGCCGCTGCCGACCTTCTCGATCGCCGACGTCGACCTTCCCGAGGGAACGGGCGGGACGACACCGTTCACGTTCACCGTCACGCTGAGCAACCCGGGCCTGAACCAGTCCACGGTCGCCTACACGACGGTGGACGGCACGGCAAGAGCGCCGGCGGACTACGCGCCGACCAGCGGCGTGCTGACGTTCCCGACCGGCGTGACCTCGCAAACGATCACCGTCCAGGTGGTCGCCGACGACATCCACGAGGCGGATGAGACCTTCACCGTGAAGCTCTCTGCTCCGTCCAACGCGACGATCTCGAAGGCGACGGGCCTGGGGACGATCCGCGACGACGACACCGGCGGCGCCATCGAATTCACCTCCGCTGCGTACACGGTGAAGGAAGCAGCCGGGGTCGCCACCATCACGGTGAAGCGCACGGGCAGCGTCGCTGCGGGCGAGTCCGTCGTGTACGCGACCTCGGACGGGACGGCACTGGCCGGCAGCGACTACACGGCGCGCACCAGCACGTTGACCTTCCCGGCAGGCGTGCAGACGCTGAGCTTCACGGTGCCGATCACCCCCGACACCATCGCCGAGGGGCCGGAGACGGTGAACCTGACGCTGTCGGGCGCGGGTGGCGGCGCCCGGCTGGGGACGCTGACGAACGCGGTGCTGACCATCGTGGACGACGACTTCGGCGGGACCGTGAAGTTCTCGGCGGCGACCTACTCCGTCTCCGAGACGGCTGGAACGGCGACCATCACGGTCGTGCGCACGGCCGGAGCGGCCAGCGGCGTGTCGGTCGATTACGCGGCCATGGACAACTCGGCCGTCAACGGGAGCGACTACACGCTCGCGCCCGGCACGCTCAGCTTCGGAGCCGGGGTGATGAGCCGGACGATCACGGTGCCCATCACCAACGACACCCTGGCGGAGGGCGACGAGACCTTCAACATCATGCTGTCGAACCCGCGGGGCGGGGCGATCCTCGGCACCCCGGCGAGCGCGGTGGTGACGATCAAGGACGACGAGCCGGTGGTGCAGTTCTCGACCTCGGGCTACACGGTGTCCGAGGCGGGCGGTTCGGCCACGATCACCGTGGTCCGCACGGGGACTACGGGCCCCTGCTCGGTGCAGTACACGGTCTCGGACGGCTCCGCGACCCTGGGCTCGGACTACAACGGGCCGACGACGGGGACCCTGAGCTTCGCAGCCGGCGCCCTCAGCCGGACGTTCACCGTGCCGATCATCAACGACACCATCGCCGAGAGCTCCGAGACGGTGTTCCTGACCCTGTCGAACCCGGTCAATGCCTCGATCGGAGCCCGGCGGACCGCTGTCCTGACGATCAAGGACGACGAGCCGGTGGTGCAGTTCTCTTCGGCGGCCTACACGGTGAGCGAGGCAGCGGGCAAGGCGGTGCTCACCATCACGCGGACGGGGACGGCGGGGATCTGGGTCTGGTACCAGACCTCGGACGGCTCGGCACAGGACGGCACCGACTACGTCGGCGCCGGGCAGTGGGTGTGGTTCGCTCCCGGGGTCCTCGCGAAGACCATCTCGATCCCGATCCTCAACAACCCCACCTCCACCTCCAACCACTATTTCTGGGTCGACTTGTACCCCGACGGCCAGACCTCCCGGGTGGGGGCGCGCTACTACGCCTACGTGATGATCACGGACAACTCGCCCACGGTGCGCTTCTCGGCCTCGGCCTACACGGTGAGCGAGGCGGCGGGACACGCCACGCTCACCGTCACCCGCACCGGCACCGCCCCGATGTCCGTCGACTACTGGACTACGGATGGGTCGGCGTCGGCAGGGAGCGACTACCAGTCGGTGAGCGGAACTCTGAGCTTCCCGGCCGGTGTCACCAGCAAGACCATCACCGTCCCGATCATCCTCGACGGCGTCTACGACCCGGACGAGTACTTCTACGTCGTCCTGACGTCGCCCGTGGGCGCCAAGTACGGCACGCCGAACTGGGCGAGTGTCACGATCAAGGAAGCCTCGCCCGCGGTCCGGTTCTCCTCGGCGACGTACACCGGGGCCGAGGGGACGAACGCGACCATCACGGTGACCCGGACAGGCACGGTGCCGATCTCGGTCGGCTACGCGACCTCCGACGGCACGGCGACAACTCCTGGTCACTACACGTCCGTCAGCGGGACGCTGAGCTTCCCGGCGGGCGTGACGACGAAGACCTTCCCGGTGCCGATCCAGAGCGACGGCGTTCCGGACCCGTACCAGACGGTGAACCTGACGCTGTCGAACCCGGTCGGGGCGTACATCGGCTCGCCGGCCATGGCGGTGCTGACGATCATGGACCCGACGCCGGTGCTGCAGTTCTCGGCGACGGCGTACTCGGTCTCGGAGGCGGCCGGGGCGGCGACGATCACGGTCACCCGGTCGGGCACGGCCAGGACGGCCTGCTCGGTGCAGTACGCCACCTCGGACGGGACGGCCACGGCCGGCAGCGACTATACCGCCGTCAGCAACACGCTGACGTTCGCCGCGGGCATCCTGAGCCGGACGTTCACGGTGCCGATCCTCAACGACACGGTGGGAGAGCCGACGGAGACGGTGAGCCTGAAGCTGTCCAATCCGTCAGCCGGCTGTGTCATCGGGCCCCGCAACGCGGCCGTCCTCAGCATCAACGACAACGAGCCGGTGGTGCAGTTCTCCGCGACCGCGTACTCGGTGTCGGAGGCGGGCGGGGCGGCGACGATCACGGTGGTGCGGACGGGCTCGCTGGCGCCGTTCAGCGTGCAGTACACGACCTCCGACGGGACGGCGACGGCCGGGAGCGACTACACGACCGCCAGCGGCACGCTGTCGTTCCCGGCGGGGGTGCTGAGCAAGACCTTCACCGTGCCCATCATCAACGACACCCTGCACGAGGCGAACGAGACGGTGCAGCTCGGCCTGCTGGGCGCTTCCGGGGCGGTGATCGGGCCGCGCGCCACGGCCGTCCTCACCATCATCGACAACGACGTGGCCGGCACCATCGCCTTCGGGGCGCCGGTGTTCGACACCGAGCAAACGGCGGGGACGGCGACGGTGACGGTCACCCGCAGCGCTGGAGCCGCCAGCGGCGTCACCGTCGACTTCGCCACCGTGGACGGCACGGCGACGGCGCCGGCCGACTACCAGGCCGTGACCAGCACCCTCGTCTTCGCCGCCGGCGAGACCACCAAGACCATCTCCATCCCAGTCGCCAATCACGGAGTCCCGGGGCCGAGCCAGACGGTGCTGCTGACGCTGTCGAACCCGTCTTCCGGCGCGGCTCTCGGCGTGCAGAAGACGGCGACGCTGGTGATCGTCGACTAGCGGGCCCGGAGGGAACCATGAGAACCACGGTTGGCGTGTTCAGCCTGATCCTGGCGGGCCTGCTGGCGTGCTGGACGGCACCGGCCTCCGCCGCCGACGACCAGATGCTCGTCCAGGCCGTTTCGCGAGACACGGGCGTACCGACACAGAAGCTGCAGCAGCAGAAGACGGACACGGGCCTCTCCTGGGACAGCGTCCGCACCGGTCACCTGCTGGCGGAGGCGATGCACCGCGACTTCGCCGAGGTGGCGGAGAAGATGAAGGCGGGCACGCCGTGGCACGTCATCGCCCGCGAGGCGGGCGTCTCCAAGTCGCAGCTCGACCGGCTCGCCCGGCAGCACCGGCAGAGTCCGCAGCCGCAGCGCTGAGACCTCAGCTCGCGCCGGGGCCGGCGCGTCCTGCCGGTCCCGGCGCCAGCCGTCGGCCCGGACGGCGGGCCCGCTCAGGCCAGCGTGCGCAGCACGAAGCACTTCAGGTAGTAGGTCTCCGGTACGCTGAGCAGCACCGGGTGGTCGCGGGACTGCCGCCTCTTCTCCACAACGGTGACGGCGACGCCGGCGTCCGTGGCCGCGTCGGCCAGGATCGCCTCGAAGTGGTCCTCGTGGACGTGGTACGAGCAGGAGCAGGTGAAGAGGCAGCCGCCGGGCTTGAGGATCCTCAGCGCGCGGAGGTTGATCTCCTTGTAGCCGCGCTCGGCCCGGGCCACCGCGTCGCGGCTCTTGGCGAAGGCGGGAGGGTCCAGCACCACGGTGTCGAAGCGCTCGCCGGCCTCGTCCAGCGAGCGCAGCAGGTCGAAGACGTTGGCGTTGGTGGAGGTGAGGTTGCCGATCTCGTTGGCCGCGGCGTTGGCGCCCACCCGCTCGAGAGACTCGGCCGAGAGGTCGACCGCCGTCACACCGTCGCAGAGCGCGGCCATCTGCAGGGCGAAGCCGCCGTCGTAGGTGAAGCAGTCGAGGGCGCGGCCGCGCGCGTAGCGGCGCACGGCCAGGTGGTTCTCGCGCTGGTCCAGGAAGAGGCCGGTCTTCTGCCCGCGCCGCAGGTCGACGCGGAGGCGCAGGTCGCCCTCGCGCACCTCGACCGTCTCCGGCACCTCGCCGTACGGCACCGACACCGTCTGCTCCAGGCCTTCCAGCGTGCGCACACGGGGGTCGTTGCGCTCGACGATCCCCCTGGGGTCGAAGAGCTGCACCAGCTCCGAGACGATCTCCGGCTTGGCCCGCTCGGTCGCCTGCGAGAGCGTCTGCAGGACCAGGTAGTCGCCGTAGCGGTCGACCACCAGCCCCGGCAGGCCGTCGCCCTCGCCGTGGACCACGCGGTAGGCCTCGGCGCCCGCGGCGATGGTGTGCCGCCAGGCGCGCGCCCGCTCGATCCGCTGCCGCCAGAAGCCCTCGACCGGCTGGTGGGAGCGCTCGATCATCCGCAGCCGGATCTCCGACCGCGACGACCACAGCGCGTACCCCAGCGGCTCGTGGCGCGGGCCTTCCACCCCGACCACCGCCCCCGGCGAAGCCCCGCCGTCCCGGACCACGTCCGAGCGGAACACCCAGGGATGCCCGCGCTCGATCCGCGCCTGCCCCTTGCGGCTGACGACGACCGGCCCCTCGATGTGCATGGAGACAGAAGGATACACGCCGGCATGCCGCAGGATTGCGTCAGGCACGCGGCGCGACATGGAACGGTCGCCTGGGCCCCGGTGAGCGTTCGGTCGTGGCGACGAACCGGTGCTGGACTACTCCGTCCGGACGGCGTGGGGCGTCAGGTCAGTCTGTATCAATCAGTGATATAGCTGGCGCGGCGCTCATTCGGCCCTCAGCACCCGGGCCGGGTCGGTGCGGGCGGCGCGCCAGGCCGGCTGCAGCGAGGCCAGCAGGCCGAGGGCGATGGCCACGAAGGCGCTGGCGGCGAACGCGCGGGGTTCGAGGGGGCCGACGCCGCGCAGGAGGCTGCGCAGGAGGACCGCTGCGGCCGCGGCCGAGGCGAGCCCCGCGACGGCGCCGATCGCCGCGAGCGTCAGCCCCTGCTTCAGCACCAGCCTCAGCACGTCCGCGGCTTCGGCTCCCAGAGCCATGCGCACGCCGACCTCGCGGCTGCGCCGGGCCGCCATCCGCGCCACGGTCGCGTACAGCCCGGCCAGGGCGAGGGCGACCCCGAGCACGGCCAGGCCGCTGCCCAGCACCGCCTGCAGCCAGTCCTCGTGCAGCTGCTCCGACATGTGGCCGCGCAGGGTCCGGGTGTTGATCACCCAGGCGCCGGGGCAGGTCTCGCGGACGACGGCCCTGGTCGTGGCAGCGAGCAGTATCGGGTCGCCGGCAGTCTCCACCAGGAAGGCGGTGTCGCTGGTTGGCTTGCGCGAGTAAGGGAAATACACGAACGGCTGCGCCTGCTCGTGGAGCTGCTCGAGGGGCGTGTCCTCCACCACACCCACCACCAGGTGAAGCTCGCCGCCGACCATCACGTGGCGGCCGACGGCGGTTTCGCCGCGGAAGTACTGGCGAGCGAAGGCCTCGCTCACCACCGCCACCGGCTGCCGCCCGGCGTGCTCGGCGGCCTCGAAGAAGCGGCCCTGGCGCAGGTGGATCCCCAGCGTCTCGGCGAAGCCCGGTCCCGCCTGGTTGTAGCGCAGCGGCAGGGCCTCGCGGCCGGGCAGCGCCACGCGGATCGTTGCGCCGCCGCCGTAACCGGCCATCGGCAGGCGCCGGACGTAGGTCGCGTTGCGGACGCCGGGAACCGCCAGCATGCGCTGGCGCGCGACGTCGAGCTCCGCCGTCCAGCGGGAGAGGTCACCGCCCTCGGCGCCCATCACCAGCTGCAGCGCCAGCACCGGACGGGTGGTGTCGAACCCGCGCGAGGCGCGGCGCACGCCGTCGAAGCTCGCCAGCAGGAGGGTCGCGGTGTTCACCGCCACCACGGCCAGGACCATCTGCGCGACCACCAGGGCGGCGGGCAGGGAGAACAGCCGGCGAGGCGACGCCGTCTCCTCCGTCACCCGCGTGGGCGACGGCGCCAGCCCTCCGGCGCGCAGGGCAGGCACCAGGCCGCCCACGAGCGCGGCGAGGGCGCCGAGCAGCCCGGCGCAGGCGACGACGCGGGCGTCCATCCTGATGCCGTAGTCGATCACCGCCGACGAGGGCGGCAGCAGTGCCGGCGCGGCGCGCAGCAGCAGCGAGGCCAGCGCCAGTCCGCCGGCCACCCCGGCGGCGGCCAGCAGCGCCGTCTCGGCCAGCACCTGCCGCGCGATGCCGCCGCGGCTGGCGCCCAGCGCCAGGCGCAGGCTCAGCTCGACGCGCCTCGCGTCGTTGAGGCCGAGCAGCAGCGTCGAGACGTTGGCGCAGGCGATCAGCAGGACCAGGCCGCCGCCGGTCAGCAGGAGCAGCACGGGCGGCGTCACCTCGCCGGCGACTGCGGCGGGGCGCGACACGCGCAAGCTCCGCCCCTTCGCCTCGGGAACAGCGGAGATCCAGCGGGCGTCCAGCACGCGGATCTCGGACGTGGCCTGCTGCAGCGTCGCCCCCGGCCGCAGTCGCGCCAGCAGCTCGAAGTTGCGGGCGGCGCGCTGCGACAGCTGCGCGCGGTCGTTGTAGAAGCGGCTCCAGGTGTCGAGCGAGATCCACGCGTCCGTCACCGCCTGGCGGTCGAGGCCGCGGAACTCCTGCGGCAGCACGCCGACCAGCGTGTACGGCCTCTCGGTCAGCTCGATCGTCCGTCCCACCAGCGTCGGGTCGGCCCCGAAGCCGGTGCGGAACAGCCGGTCGCTGATGACCACGGCCGCCGCGGGCAGGCCGTGGTCCACTCCGGGTCCGATGACGCGGCCCAGGGCCGGCTTCACCCCGAGCACCTTGAAGTAGTCGTCGGACACGGCGGCCAGGTCCAGCATCTGGAGCTTGTCGCCGCGGTCGAGGGTGGCGCCGCGCAGGTCGTAGGCGGCGACGCCGGCGATCGACGGCAGCGCAGCGACGTCGAGCACCTCCGGATAGGACAGCGTGTCGCGGTTGCCGGACTCCGACAGCGTGAACACCTCGACCAGCCGCGACGGCTCCGCGACGGCGAGCGGCCGCATGAAGCGGGCGTCGGCGATCGCGAAGACCGCGGTGGCGACCCCGATGCCCAGGGTCAGGGAGCCCACGGCGACGGCCAGCACGCCTGGGTGCCGCCGGAAGACGCGCGCGCCGTGCCGCCAGTCGCTCAGGATCGCCACCGCTCACCTCCGCGCCGGGACCGAGGCCTCGGGGCCGCCGATCGCCGTGCATCAGGTGTGCCAGCCGCCGACTGGCCGCACCGGGCGGGGATCGCCCGCTCCTCGGCCGCCGGCGTTGCCGCGGCGTGTTCGCCCAGGGGACGGAGGCGTGCCAGAAACGGACACCGCGGACAGCGTCTCCACCCCGGACCGGCGCCGAAACCGGCCAAAGTGCGCGGAATGCGGCGGTTCCGGGCCCGGAGGACCGGTGGCACGCCCCTTGGACTCCGAGCGGGCGTGGACATCGCCCGGCCGGACCTCCTGCAGAAGAAGAAGCGCCAGCGAATAGCGTGGAGCGTCGGGGCGATCGTGGTCGTCGCCCTGGTCACCCTGGGGGTCTCGCGCCTCAAGCCGGCGGCGCCCTCGGTCGAGCGCGCCACGCTGGTGATCGACTCGGTCGTGCGCGGCGAGATGGTCTGCGAGGTGCGCGGCCTCGGCACGCTGGTGCCGGTGGACATCCGCTGGCTCCCGGCACAGACGGAAGCCCGCGTCGAGCGGCTGGTGCTGCTGCCGGGCACGAGGGTCGGCGCCAACGACGTCATCCTCGAGCTGAGCAACCCCGAGCTGGAGCAGCAGGCGCTGGAGGCGGAGTCGCAGGTGCGGGCCGCCGAGGCCGCGTACACCGAGCTGAAGGTGAGGCTGGAGAGCCAGCACCTCGACCAGAAGGCCGCGGTCGCCCGGGTCGAGTCAGACGCCCGCCAGGCGCGGCTGCGCGCCGACGCCGACGCCGAGCTGCTTAAGGACGGCCTGGTCGCCAGCATCACCTCCAAGCTCTCGCAGAGCGCGGCCGAGGAGCTGGACGGCCGGCAGAAGATCGAGCGGCAGCGGCTGGCCATCGCTGGCGAGGCGATCGAGGCGCAGCTCAAGGTGCAGCAGGCGCAGGTCGAGCAGCGCCGGGCGATGGCGCGGCTGCGGCGGTCGCAGGTCGACGCCCTGAAGGTGCGCGCCGGCATCGACGGCGTGCTGCAGCAGGTGCCGGTCGAGGTGGGGCAGCGGGTGACGCCGGGCACCAACCTGGCGCGCGTCGCCCGCCCGGAGAAGCTGAAAGCGGTGGTGCGCGTCCCCGAGACCCAGGCCCGCGACGTGATGCCGGGCCAGAGGGCGCGGGTGGACACCCGCAACGGCGTGGTGGACGCGCGCGTCATCCGTGTCGACCCGGCGGTGCAGAACGGCACGGTGACCGTGGACCTGGCGCTCCTCGGCGAGCTGCCGAAGGGCGCGCGGCCGGACCTCACGGTAGACGGCACCATCGAGCTGCAGCGCCTGGAGAACGTGCTGCACGTCGGCCGGCCCGCGATGGGCCAGCCGCAGAGCACGGTGGGCCTGTTCCGGGTGGTGAAGGGCAGCAGCGAGGCGCAGCGGGTGAGGGTGCGGCTGGGGCAGGCGTCGGTGAGCAGCGTCGAGGTGACGGACGGGCTGGCCGAGGGCGACCAGGTGATCCTCTCGGACACCTCGGCCTACGATTCGGTCGATCGCATCCGCCTCAACTAGGCAGCGAGGAGCGCGATGAACGCAGACGGGACGCTGATTCGGCTGGAGGGGCTGGGGAAGGTCTTCTACACCGACGAGGTGGAGACCCACGCCCTCTCGGACATCCACCTGGAGATCCGCAGGGGCGAGTACGTGGCCATCTCCGGGCCCTCCGGCTGCGGCAAGTCGACGCTGCTGTCGATCCTGGGCCTGCTCGACTCGCCGACAGCAGGGTCCTACCGCCTCAACGACACGCCGGTGCAGGATCTCGGCGCGCAGCAGCGGGCGCGCATCCGCAACCGGGAGATCGGCTTCATCTTCCAGAGCTTCAACCTGATCGGCGACCTCACCGTCTACGAGAACGTGGAGCTGCCGCTCACCTACCGCGGCATGCGCGCGGCCGAGCGGCGCGAGCGGAGCGTGCACGCCCTCGAGCGCGTGGGCATGGGCCACCGCGCCCGTCACCTGCCCAGCCAGCTCTCGGGCGGCCAGCAACAGCGCGTCGCCGTGGCGCGGGCGCTGGTGGGCGAGCCCTCGATCCTGCTCGCCGACGAGCCCACCGGCAACCTGGACTCGCGCAACGGCGAGGCGGTGATGGAGCTGCTGCGCGACCTGCACCGCTCTGGCGCCACCCTCTGCATGGTCACCCACGACGTCCGCTTCGCCCGCCACGCCGAGCGCACCGTGCACCTCTTCGACGGCCGGGTGGTGAGCGAGGAGGAGGCCGCGCGGGCGGCGGCCGAGGCGGCGACGCAGGCCACGGCCGGGGCAGCCTGAGCCAGGGTCGCAGGGGCGCTCTCCCCGGGACGGGAAGCCATGCTGTCGGTGCCGAAGCCTCGCCGGGGAAAGCGTCGATGAAGGCCCTGATCGCCGACGATCGCGAGGACGTCCGGCTGGCGCTGGAGCTCTTGCTCAAGCGAAGGGGCCACCAGGGCGAGGGCGTCGGCTCGCCGCAGGAGGTGGAGCAGGCCCTCGCCCGCGCCAGCTACGACGTCGTGCTCCTCGACCTCAACTACACACGCGACACCACCTCGGGCGAGGAGGGCCTGGCGCTGCTGCGCCAGCTGCGGCGCAGCCGGCCGGCGCTGCCCCTGGTGGCCATGACCGCCTGGGGATCGGTGGAGCTGGCGGTCTCGGCCATGCGCGAGGGCGCCAGCGACTTCGTGCTCAAGCCCTGGGACGACGACAAGCTGCTGCAGACGCTCGAACGCCACGGCGCGCCGCGGGCGGAGAGGCTGGACCTCGACCGCGCCGGCCGCGTGCAGGCGCGCTTCCGCTCGCGCGCGGTCCCCAGGGGCGGCTCGCTCGACTGCGCGGGCGCCTGCGACGAGGCGGCGGCCGTGGGCGGCGACGTCTTCGACGTGCTCGACCTGGGCCGCGGGCGGCTGGGGCTGCTGGTCGGCGACGCGGCCGGCAGGGGCGTGTCGGGCGCGCTCCTGATCGCGTACCTGCAGTCCGCGATCCGCAGCCAGAGCTACCGCGCCGCCTCCGACCTGCCCGGCCTCGTCTCCTCGGTGAACCGGGTCTTCTTCGAGTGCACGGCCCCGGAGCACTTCGCGACGCTCTTCTTCGCGGTGTGGGACGAGGCCGCCTCGGCGCTGACCTGGGTCAACTGCGCCCACCCCGCGCCGCTGCTGCTGCGCCGTGACGGGACCCTGGAACGGCTGGGCGCTACCGGCTTCGCGCTCGGCCTGTTCGAGCAGTCGCGGCCGACGGCGGCGTCGGTGCGGCTCGCGCCCGGCGACCTGCTGGCCGCCTTCACCGACGGTGTGGTCGAGGCGAGCCGCGGGACGGAGGAGTTCGGCGAGCAGCGGCTGGCGGCGGCGCTCGTCCGCGCCCGCGCCCGTCCCGTCGACGAGATCCCGGCGGCCCTGCTGTCGGAGGTGTCCGCGTTCGCGGCGGAGGAGGACAAGGACGACCGGGCCATCCTGGTGGCCCGCTTGCGGGAGCCAGCGTGCGGCGGGACCAGTCAGGGGGACCCGAGGTGAGCGCCTTCACACACGACCTCCGTCACGCGCTTCGCGGCCTGCGGCGCACGCCCTCCTTCACGGCCATCGCCGTGCTCACCCTGGCCCTCGGCATCGGCGGCAGCACGGCGGTCTTCAGCCTGGCGGCCGCCGTGCTCCTCGGCGGGGTGCCCTTCCGCCAACCGGACCGCCTGCTGATGGTGTGGGACGACGCCTCGCAGGTCGGCTTCCCGCGCAACGACCTGACGCCCGCGGAGTTCGCCACCCTGCGCGGCGCCAGCCGCTCGTTCGAGGACCTGGCCGCCGTCACCGAGGCGGGGTTCGTCCTCACCGGCGGCGGCGAGCCGGAGAAGCTGGAGGGGCGGCGGGTGACGTCGTCGTTCTTCGCCCTCCTGGGCGTCGCTCCGCAGATCGGGCGTGTCTTCGGGAAGGACGAGGACCGGCCCGGAGCGGGCCGCGTCGCCGTGCTGAGCCACGGCTTCTGGCAGCGCCGCTTCGGCGGGGACCCTTCCGTGCTGGGGAGGGACCTCGTGCTGAACGGTGAGGGCTACCGCGTGGTGGGCGTGATGCCGCGCGGCTTCCAGTTCCTGGAGAGCTACGTCGCGGTGTTCGTGCCCGCCGCCTTCCCCGCCGACGAGCTGGCCAACCGCGGCGCGCACTACCTGACGGTGTTCGGCCGCCTGCACGCCGGCGTGACGGCGGCGCGCGCCGGTGCGGAAGTGGCGAGCCTGGCCCAGCGCATGGTGCACGAGTTCCCCGACCAGGAGTTCCACGCCTACGTCCTGCCCATGCGCGAGCAGCTGCTGGGCGACGCGCGCCGGCCGCTGGTCGTGCTGGTGCTGGCGGTCGCCTCGCTGCTGCTGATCACCTGCGCCAACCTGGCCGGGCTGCTGCTCGCGCGCGCCTCGGTGCGTGCGCGGGAGCTGGCCCTGCGGACCGCCATGGGCGCGACCCGGGGCCGGCTCGTGCGCCAGCTGCTCACCGAGAGCCTGCTGCTGGCCGCCGTGGGCGTGGTGCCCGGGCTGCTGGTCGCCAAGGCTGCCTTGGCGCTGTTGCAGGAGATGGTGCCGCCGGCGGTGGTGCTCTCGGTCCATCCCGCGCTCGACCCGCGAGCCGTCGGCATCGCCGTCCTTCTGGCCACCTCGACCGGCGTGCTCTTCGGCATCGCCCCCGCCTGGCTCGGCACGGGGAGCGCGCTCGAAACCGTCCTGCGCGCGGGCGGGCGAGGGACGGTCGCTTCGGGTCGGCAACGGGTGCGCAGCCTGCTGGTGGTCGCCGAGCTGGCGGGAACGCTGGTGCTGCTGGTGACGGCGGGGCTCTTCGGGCAGACGCTGTACCGCCTGCGTTATGCGAACCTGGGCCTCGAGCCAGACAGGTTGCTGACGCTGCGCACCTCTCTGCCCGCCTACCGTTACGCCGACGCGGCCCGCCGGGCCGGCTTCTACGAGGATGTGCTCGCCCGCGTCCGGGCGCTTCCCGGCGTCGTGACGGCGGGCTACACGACGTCTGTCCCGCTGGAGTGGAAAGGGGGGACCAACTGGTTCCAGCCCGAAGGCTACGTCGACCCCCGGCGGTCCTGCGACGCCAACCATCGGCAGATCAGCGTCGACTACCTGAGGACCATGGGAGTCCCCCTGCGGCGGGGCCGCCCGCTGGGGCGGACCGACGGAGCGCGGTCGCAGCCGGTCGCCCTCGTCAACGAGACGATGGCCCGCCAGTACTGGCCCGGGCTGGATCCGGTCGGCCGGCGGTTCAAGATCGGCGAGCCCTCGCATCCGTGGATCACCATCGTCGGTGTCGTCGGTGACGTGCGGCAGATGGGGCTGGACGCGCCGGTGAAGGCCGAGATGTACCTGCCCTACTCGCAGGTCGCCGACCAACCCTGGTTCGCACCGCGCGACCTGGTGGTCCGGACGGCCGGGGAGCCGCTGCAGCTGGTGAGCGCCGTCGAGGCGGCGATCCACGGGGTGGATCCCGAGCAGCCGGTCTCCAACGTCAGGACGTTCCGGACGATCCTCGACGAGGAGGTCACGCAGCGGCGGCTGGGCGCGGTGCTGGTCGGCTGCTTCGCCGGCCTGGCCCTGCTGCTGGCGACGCTCGGGGTGTACGGGCTCCTCTCCTACTTCGTCAGCGGGCACACGCCCGAGATCGGAGTGCGGATGGCGGTGGGTGCCAGCCGAGCGGACGTCTTCCGGCTGGTGCTGAGGAAGGGCATGGCCCTCGCCGGCGCCGGAGTCGTCGCCGGGTTGCTCGGTGCGCTCGCGCTCGCGCGCCTCGTGTCGGGCCTTCTGTACGGGATCGCACCCGCCGACCCGACGACGCTCCTGGCCGCGGCCGGCCTCGTCACCGCGGTGGCGCTCATCGCCTGCTACCTCCCGGCCCGGCGGGCCGTCGCGGTCGACCCGACGACGGCGCTGCGCAGCGAGTGACGGTGAGCGTGCCCTCGACGAGCCGACGGAGGCGTTGAAACGCCCACCTTTCGAGTGAGGAGAGCATGATCGAGCTTCGCAATCTCGAGAAGAGCTACCCGCAGGGGCCGGCCACCGTCTGGGTCCTCCGCCGCATCGACCTGACGATAGCCGAGGGCGAGTTCGTCTCCATCATGGGGCCCTCGGGCGCCGGCAAGTCCACGCTCCTGCACATCCTCGGCCTGCACGACGCCGAGTTCGGCGGCACGTACACGCTGGTCGGCCAGCCGGTCCACA
>Ga0335069_10002222_pt1 | contig 30147 bp, 22 predicted proteins | sample Lox_Sample_11_FD_206714 | JGI IMG/M metagenome (GOLD analysis project Ga0335069, IMG submission 206714) | Soil microbial communities from Loxahatchee National Wildlife Refuge, Florida, United States - Lox_Sample_1.1 | ecosystem: Environmental > Terrestrial > Soil > Wetlands | place: USA...
GCGATTCAACTCCTGCATCAGGAAGTCGAGACGGCGGCCGACCGGTCCGCCGGCCTCGAGCACCCGACGCACCTCGTTGACGTGCGTCGTCAGCCGCTGCAGTTCCTCGTCGACGTCGGCGCGCAGGCCATAGAGCGTGACTTCCTGGCGAATGCGATCGACGATCTCCTCGCGCGTCAGCGTGGACATCGAGCCGATGGCCGGCGCAAGGGCCGACGAGAGGCGCTCGTTGAGCTTGCGCTCCAGCGCGACGAGCATGGCGGGCACTTCGGACTTCAGGCGCATCGCAATCGCGACGATCGCGTCGCAGCGCTCGCGCAGGACACCGCGCAGCGCCGCGCCTTCGCGCGCGCGACTCTCCTGAAGCAGCCGCAGCGCCTCGCCGAGTGCACGCAGCGCACCGCGCCCGAGTTCCTCGACGTCGGTGACGGGCACCTCGACGACGCCCGGCCACTGCAGGATTTCGCTGATCGCGAGCGTGCGCGCGTCGGGCGCGGTTTGCGCGACGCTGCGCGCCAGTTCCGCGAGACGTTCCAGCGCAGCCGGATTCAGCCGTGGCGGCTGCGCCGAGATGTCGCGGGCGATGTTGATGCGGCATTCGACCTTGCCGCGCGTGATCTTCGCGGCGACCGCTTCGCGGACACCCGGCTCGATGGCCCGCAACTCGTCGGGCTGCCGGAGACTGAAGTCGAGGAAGCGCGAGTTGACGGACTTCAGCTCCACGGTCACGGCGCCGGCCGGCGTGGCCTGGGTTGCCGAGGAGAATCCCGTCATGCTCGATACCTCTGCCATGGCTTTGCCTTCGACGCGCGAATCAGTCCGCAGGCCGGTTCGCCGGCCCTTCGATCCCTTCCGGCCCGCCGGGTGGCCGCCGGCCCGCTGCCGGTCACCGTCCGGCCGGCCGCGAAAAGCCACTCCCGAACGGCGTCCGCGCGAATGCGCGGCCGAGCAGCCGGGCCCAAAGACCTGAACTTCGGCAAAAACCAGCCGCTAAACGGAGCATCGTCGCGGTCGGTCGGTCGCGACATCCACGTTAGAATCGTCCCGCTTCGACGTGAGGCCTGCCGGCGTGCGCATGCGCTGCGCGGTACTGAACGACAGGCCTCCTCAACCCGCGACACGCCACGAAACCAACGCCGCTCCCCTGATGGCTGCGCAGAACAACGCTGCACTCCCCGAGTCGCTTCAACTCGGGAACTATCGCATTGTAAAGAAGATCTCGAGCGGCGGATTCTCGATCGTCTACCTTGCGCAGGACGAAACCGGCAATTCGGTGGCGATCAAGGAGTACATGCCGGCGGCGCTCGCGCAGCGCAAGCCCGGCGAGTATTCGCCGTACGTCGCTCCGGAGCACCTGAACACCTATCGCATCGGCCTGAAGTGCTTTTTCGAGGAAGGCCGGGCGCTGGCCTCGATCTACCACCCGAACATCGTGCGCGTCGTCAATTTCTTCCGCGCGAACGACACGGTGTACATGGTGATGAACTACGAGTCCGGCCGCTCGCTGCAGGAGCACGTGCTGCGCAACCGCAGCAAGGACCAGAAGGACGTGCTCTCCGAACGTTTCATCCGCCGCGTCTTCGCGCAGGTGATGAACGGCCTGCGCGAGGTCCACAGCAATCGCCTGCTGCATCTTGACGTCAAGCCGGCGAACATCTACCTGCGGATGGACGGCACGCCGATCCTGCTCGATTTCGGCGCGGCGCGGCAGACGCTGCAGCGCGACATCTCCAAGACCTACCCGATGTACACCCCGGGCTTCGCGGCGCCGGAACTCTACAAGCGCGACGCCGAACTCGGTCCGTGGACCGATGTCTACAGCATCGGCGCCTGCATCTACGCGTGCATGTCCGGAATGCCGCCGCAGGAAGCCGACCAGCGCCTGAAGGAGGACCGGATCCCGCAGCTCCTGCGCGCCTTCCGCGGGCTGTATTCCGCACAGCTCATCTCGATGGTCGAGCGCTGCCTGCGGCTCAATTCGCTGGAACGGCCGCAGACGGTTTATGCTGTGCAGAAGGAACTCGTCAACAACGTCCCTGAGCGGCCGGAATTCTCGCTGATGGAAAAGACGGCGGCGCGGGTGCGGCACGTCCAGGAAAGAGTCTCGCGCTTCATGCGCGACCACAACATCACCTGGTTCTGAGGGCGGCGGTGCGTTTCTCGATCTACCAGGAAAGCCGGCGCGGCGGCCGGCGCGTGAACCAGGACCGCATGGGTTACCTGTACACGCGCGATTCGCTGCTGATGCTCGTGGCCGACGGCATGGGCGGGCACGCGCGGGGCGAGGTCGCCGCGCAGTTGACGCTGCAGACCATGGCCGCCATCTACCAGCGCGACGCCAAGCCGGTGCTTCCCGATCCGGCGCGCTATCTTGAACAGTCGGTCCTCGCGGCGCACCGCGAACTGCTGCGGTATCGCGCCGAGCACGGCCTGCCGGAGGCGCCGCGCACGACGATCGTGGCCTGCATCATTCAGCACGGCGTGGCGACCTGGGCGCACGCCGGCGACTCGCGGCTGTACCTGGTGCGCGGCGGCCGGATCGCCGAGCGGACCGCCGACCACTCGCGGGTCCACCATCTCGTCTCGGCCGGGCTGATCACGGCCGAGGACGCGAAGGGACATCCGGAGCGCAACCGGATCTTCAACTGCATCGGAGCCTTCGTCGCGCCGACGGTCGAGATCAGCCGTCCGACGCCGCTGCGCAATGGCGATACGATGCTGCTGTGCACCGACGGACTCTGGGGCGGACTGTCCGACGAGGAGATTGCCGCGGCCTTCGCGTCCAAGACCGTCATGCGCGCCGTGCCGGACCTGATGGACGCGGCGTTGCGCGCCGGCGGCAGCGAAGCGGACAACTGCACCGCGATCGCGATCACCTGGGCTGGCGCCGAAGCGTCCGACATGGTTCCGCCGACCGATTCGCCGGTCTCGACGCTCGTCATGCCGGAGGGGGCCGTGGCGTCGACGATCCAGATCCCGCGCGCCGGCGGGGATCCGGACCCGGAAATGACCGAGGACCAGATCGACCACGCGGTGGCCGAGATCCAGCGCGCGATCCAGCGGGCCTCGAAACTCATCGACAACGACAAGTGACGGCGCCGCCGCAGGTCGCGGCGGCGGCCTGATCGCCGGCGGAGGGACAGATGCGCGAAGGTCGCGCCCATGATGCGCTTCGGCCCGTTCGGCTGACGCGCGGCTTCACGCGCCATGCGGAAGGCTCGGTGTTCGTCGAGTTCGGCGATACGCGGGTGCTGTGCACCGCGTCGATCGAGGACAAGGTACCGGGCTTCCTGAAGGGCAAGGGCCAGGGCTGGCTCACGGCGGAGTACGGCATGCTGCCGCGCGCCACCGGCACGCGCAACGAGCGCGAGGCCTCGCGCGGCAAGCAGAGCGGGCGGACGCTGGAGATCCAGCGATTGATCGGCCGCTCGCTGCGCAGCGTGATCGACCTGGCGCAGATGCCGGAATGCACGCTCCACGTCGACTGCGACGTGCTGCAGGCCGATGGCGGAACGCGAACCGCTTCGATCACCGGCGCGTTCGTCGCTGTCCACGATGCGATCGGCTGGCTCAAGCAGCGCGGCGCGCTGAAGGCCTGGCCGCTGCGCGACCACGTCGCCGCGGTGTCGGTCGGGCTGCGCGGCGGCGACGTGCTGCTCGACCTGGACTATGCCGAGGATTCGAGCTGCGACACCGACATGAACGTCGTGATGACCGGCAGCGGCGACTTCGTCGAGATCCAGGGCACGGCGGAGCGGCGTCCGTTCAGCGCCGACGAGATGTCCGCGATGGTGCGGATCGCCACGGCCGGAATCGCCTCGCTCGTCGAACTGCAGAAGCAGGCGCTCGCGACGCAGCCTGCGCGGCCACGCTGACCGGCTTCGCCCGGGCGGGACCGATGGCCTCCGAGCGCCGCATCGTGCTGGCGTCCGACAACGCGGGCAAGCTGCGCGAATTCGGCGCGTTGCTGGCGCCGTTGCGCGTCGAGGTCGTCCCGCAACGCGCGCTGGGCATCCCGCCGGCGCCCGAGCCGCACGCTACGTTCATCGAGAACGCGCTGGCCAAGGCGCGCCACGCGGCAGCGAGCGCCGGCCTGCCGGCGCTCGCCGACGATTCCGGCATCTGTTGCCCGGCACTCGGCGGCGCGCCGGGCGTGCGGTCGGCGCGATTTGCCGGCGAACAGGCTTCCGACTCGGACAATCTCGCCGAACTGATGCGTCGCCTCGACGGAGCGAGCGACCGGCGGGCGCATTTCACCTGCGTCCTCGTCGCGGTCCGGGCCGCCGACGACCCGGAGCCGCTGGTGGCCGAAGGGCGCTGGCACGGCGCGATCGGCGAAGCTCCGCGCGGCGCGCACGGTTTCGGCTACGACCCGATCTTCGTCGTGCCGCAGTTCGGGCGCAGCGCCGCGGAGCTGGAACCGGAACAGAAGAATCGCCTGAGCCACCGCGGGCAGGCGGCCCGGATCCTCATCGACCTGCTGGCCTCGAGATGGTACGGGTGAGCGCGGCGGCGCCCGGCGTGCGGCGCGGCGCGCACGAGTTGCTGCGCCCGGGCGTCGTTTCGCTGCCGGCCCTGCCGCCGCTCGCGTTGTACATCCACCTGCCGTGGTGCCTGCGCAAGTGCCCATACTGCGATTTCAATTCCCACGCGGTCGGGGTCGGGGGCGGCGAGGCGTTTCCGGAACGCGCGTATCTCGATGCCTTGCTGGCCGACCTCGAAGCGTCGCTGCCGCTCGTCTGGGGACGGACCGTCGCGACGATCTTCATCGGCGGCGGCACGCCGAGCCTGTTCGCGCCCGCATCGATCGAACGCCTGCTGTCGCAGGCGCGGGCCATGCTGCCGCTCGCGCCGGACTGCGAGATCACGATGGAGGCGAACCCCGGAACGTTCGAGCGCGAACGGTTCGCCGGCTTTCGCGATGCCGGCGTCAACCGCCTGTCGATCGGCGTCCAGTCGTTCGACGACGCGTGCCTCCGGCGCCTGGGACGCGTCCATGACGCCGCGCAGGCCGGCGCCGCGCTCGCCGCGGCGCGCGAGCTTTTCGACGTCGTGAACTGCGACCTGATGTACGCGCTGCCGGGGCAGGACCTCGCGGGCTTGCAGCGCGACGTGGAGACGGCCATCGGTTTCGATCCGGCCCACGTGTCGCTGTACGAATTGACGATCGAGCCCAACACCGCCTTCGCGGTCGATCCGCCGCCGCGTCCCGACGACGATGCGGCGGCCGAGATGCAGCAGTGGCTGGAGCAGCGCCTGGCCGCCGGCGGCTATGCGCAATACGAGGTGTCGGCCTACGCGCGACCGGGGCGGCGCTGTCGCCACAACCTGAACTACTGGGAGTTCGGCGACTACCTGGGCATCGGCGCGGGCGCGCACAGCAAGCTGTCGTTTCCGCACCGGATCGTGCGCCAGGTGCGGTTGCGCCAGCCGGCGCGCTACATCGAGGCGGCGGCCTCCTGTCCGATCGCGGAGGACAAGGACGTGCCGCGGGCCGAACTGCCGTTCGAGTTCATGCTCAACGCGCTACGCCTGACGGAAGGCTTTCCGCTCGCGCTTTTCCCCGCTCGGACCGGGATGGCGCCGACGGCGATCGAGCGACAGCTCGCCGCGCTGCAGGCGCGCGGACTGTTGCGGGTCACCGACGACCGGGTCGTTCCGAGCGCGCTTGGGCGGCGATTCCTGAACGACGTGCAGGCCTCGTTTCTTCCCCCGACAAAGACGCCCTGAATTGGTGCGCAACGATTTGAGGATTAAGCGAAAAGCACCAAATTAGGGCGTTTCAGTGTCGGCTTTCAGTGCCGCGTCGAACGCCGGGTCGCCATTTCTGCGGTCGCCGCACGGCGGCGGTGCGAAAAGGCAAGAAAGTCCGGACTGCGGCACACTTCATGCTTCGTCACCGCGTTGCACCAAGGCGTCGCTTGCGTGGCGCGGCCGTTGGCGCGGCCGTTTCTTGGGATCAACTACTTCAAGAGGAGAGCAATCCATGTCGTCAGGCAAGGACGTATTGAAGATGATCACGGACAACGAGGTTCGCTTCGTTGACCTGCGTTTCACCGACACGAAGGGCAAGGAACAGCACGTGTCGGTTCCGGCCAAGTCGTTCGGCGACGACAAGTTCACCGACGGCCACGCTTTCGACGGGTCCTCGATCGCCGGATGGAAGGGCATCGAAGCGTCCGACATGTTGCTGATGCCGGATCCGGGTTCGGCGCGCATGGATCCGTTCCGCGAAGAGAACACGCTCATCCTCACCTGCGACGTGCACGAACCGTCGACCGGCAAGGGCTACGAGCGCGACCCGCGCTCGCTCGCCAAGCGCGCGGAGGCCTACCTGAAGTCGAGCGGGCTGGGCGACGTCGCCTACTTCGGCCCGGAACCCGAATTCTTCATCTTCGACTCCGTGACCTGGAGCGTCGACATGTCGGGATCGGCGGTCAAGATCAAGTCGGAAGAGGCGCCGTGGTCGAGCGGAATCGACTACGAGGCGGGCAATCTGGCGCACCGTCCGCCGGTGAAGGGCGGGTACTTCCCCGTCCCGCCGACCGATTCGCTGCAGGACATCCGGTCCGAGATGTGCCTTCTGCTGGAGCAGCAGGGCGTCGAGGTCGAAGTGCACCACCACGAGGTTGCCGCGCCGGGCCAGTGCGAGATCGGAACGAAGTTCAACACGCTCGTGAAGCGCGCCGATTGGCTGCAGATCCTGAAGTACACGGTCTGGAACGTCGCCGCCTCGTACGGCAAGACCGCGACCTTCATGCCGAAGCCGGTCGTCGGCGACAACGGCTCCGGGATGCACTGCCACCAGTCCGTCTGGAAGGACGGCCAGAACCTCTTCGCCGGCAACGGCTACGCCGGCCTTTCGGATTTCGCGCTCTACTACATCGGCGGCATCATCAAGCACGCCAAGGCGCTGAACGCGATCACGAACCCGGGGACGAATTCGTACAAGCGGCTCGTGCCGGGCTTCGAGGCGCCGATAAACCTCGCGTACTCCGCGCGCAACCGGTCGGCGTCGTGCCGCATCCCGTTCGTCTCGAGCCCGAAGGGCCGCCGCGTCGAGGTGCGCTTCCCGGACCCGACCGCGAACCCTTACCTGGCGTTCGCCGCGATGCTGATGGCCGGCCTGGACGGCGTGCAGAACAAGATCCATCCGGGCGAGCCGATGGACAAGAACCTGTACGACCTCGAGCCGGAAGAGGCCGCGAAGATCCCGCACCCCTGCGCGTCCCTCGACGAGGCGCTCGAGTCGATCGACAAGGACCGCGAGTTCCTCACGCGCGGCGGCGTGTTCACGAACGACATGATCGACGCCTATATCGCGTTGAAGATGGAGGAAGTGACGCGCTTCCGGATGACGACGCATCCGGTCGAGTTCGACATGTACTACGGGCTGTGATCGGGCACGCCGGTTCGCGATGACCGGAGCATCGAGAGAGGGGGCGGTCATGGCCGCCCCCTTTTCTTGCGTGCCGTACCCCTGGGGGGCGGCGCAGCAGGGGGCGGGGCGCCGATCGGGCGATCAACGGCGCGCGGCGCCGGCTTTGCGACGCATCGGCCTTGGGGGGCTGACGTACACTGCGCGCCATGAAAATCCGACGTTCCACCGCCATGCGGGGCGCGGAGCTTGCGCTGCCCCGGCTGATCGTCGCGATCGTCCTCGCGGCGGCCGGGTCGTCCGCGACGGCGCAGTCGCGCGACATCTACAAGTGCCAGGACGACCAGGGTCGCACCGTCTTCCAGGACCAGGGGCGCGGGAAGGGCTGCGAACGCCTCGACATCTATCCGGTTGCGACCATTCCGGGAACGAGGGCGCGCAGCGGCGCCACGCCGGCGGCACCCGGCGCGAAGGTCCTGACCCCGGCCAATTTTCCGCGTGCCGATGGCGACGCGCAGCAGCAGCGCGAAGTCGATCGGCGGCGGATCCTGGAGGACGAGGTTCGCCTCGAGGAGGAACGCCTGGCGCGGCTGCGCGGGGAGTTCAACAACGGCACGCCGGCGCCCATCGGCGACGAGAAGGCGGGCACTCCCCGCTACCAGGAGCGGTCGCAGCGGCTGCGCGAGGACATCGAGCGGTCCGAGGCGAATCTCGCGTCGCTCCGACGCGAACTCGCGCCGCTGCGCTACTAGCAAGACGCTTCGAGGCCGCGAGCCGATCGCCTCGGTCCCGCGCGCGCGCTGATCGCCGCGCGGCCAAACCGGGCTGCACGATGCCTTCCGCGGGGTGTGCGTGATGAGCGGGCGCGAGCGGCGTTCCGGTGGCGGGCTCCAGGCGCCGCGGATGCCGGCGACCTTCGACGCGCTCGACGTGCTGTCGACGGCGGTGCTGGTGCTCGACAGCGAAGGGCGGATCCGGTGGGTCAATGCGTCGGCCGAGGCGCTCTTCGAGACGTCGCGCCGGCAACTCTGCGGCCAGTCCGCGGCGCGCCTGTTCACCGACGAGCCCGTGATCGAGGTGCTGATTCGCGATGCGCGCGAGAACGCGTACGGTCGCCGCAGCCAGTTCCTGGACCTGCGGCGCGCCATGCGCGATCCCCTCCCGGTCCACGCGATCGCGACAGCGCAATACGACGTCGAGACGCCGCTTGTCCTCGAGCTGATCGAGATCGAGCAGCGATTGCGCTTGTCGCGCGAGGAGCGGCAGCACGACCTGAACGAATCGAACCGGCGGCTGCTGCGCAACCTGGCGCACGAAATCAAGAACCCGCTCGGTGGCATCCGCGGCGCGGCGCAGCTCCTGGACGACGAGCTGTCATTGCCGGACCAGCGGGAATACACCCGCGTGATCATCGCGGAGTCCGACCGGCTCCAGGGCCTGGTGGATCGCGTGCTGGCACCGCACCGCGCGGCGCGGGTCGTCGCCGACGTCAATCTCCACGAGGTCTGCGAACGGGTCCGATCGGTCATCCTGGCGGAATTCCCGCGCGGGCTGACGATCGTCCGCGACTACGACGCGTCCGCACCGGACTTCCGCGGCGACCGCGAGCAGCTGATCCAGGCGCTGCTCAACATCGTGCGCAACGCCGCCGAGGCACTCGAGACGCGGATCGCCGAAGGCAGCGCCACCGTCGAGCTGCGGACGCGGATCGCGCGGCACGTGACGATCGCGCGTCGCCATTGGCGGCTGGCACTCGATTTGCGTGTGGTGGACAACGGACCGGGCATACCGGAGGAGATCCGCGAGAGGGTCTTCGATCCGTTGTTCTCCGGTCGCGAAGGCGGCAGCGGGCTCGGCCTCACGCTGGCGCAGGCGTATGTGCAGCAGAACGATGGCCTGATCGAATTTGACAGTCGGCCCGGTCGCACCGAGTTCCGGATCCTGCTTCCCATCGCGGAACCGGGGGGCGCGCCGGGCTGAAGGACCGGTGCGTCCGGCGGGAAGGCGAAGTCGATGCAGCGAACGCGGTGCGCCCAGGGGACCTGCCGGCAGGGGGTCGCGAAATGAAGCCGATCTGGATCGTCGACGACGACCGCTCGATCCGCTGGGTGCTGGAAAAGGCGCTGGCACGCGAGAGCCTGCCGTGCCGGGCCTTCGGCGCCGCGCAGGACGTGCTGGCCGAGCTCGAGCAGGATTGCCCGCAGGTCCTCGTCTCCGACATTCGCATGCCGGGGCTGAACGGCATCGAGCTGTTGCAGGCCGTCAAGCGCAAGCACCCGGCGCTGCCGGTCATCATCATGACCGCGTATTCCGACCTCGAGAGCGCGGTCGCCGCGTTCCAGGGCGGCGCGTTCGAATACCTGCCGAAGCCTTTCGACGTCGATCGCGCGGTCGAACTGATCCGCCGGGCCGTCGACGAGAGCCTGCGCGAAAGCGGCGAGGACGAGGCACCGACCGAGGTGCCGGAGATCCTCGGCCAGGCCCCGGCGATGCAGGAGGTCTTTCGCGCGATCGGCCGCCTGAGCCAGTCGAGCGTGACCGTGCTGATCACCGGAGAATCGGGCAGCGGCAAGGAGGTCGTTGCGCGGGCGCTGCATCGCCACAGCGTGCGCGCGCAGAGACCCTTCATCGCGCTGAACATGGCGGCGATCCCGCGCGACCTCCTGGAATCCGAGCTGTTCGGCCATGAGCGCGGTGCGTTCACGGGCGCGCAGGCGCTGCGCCGCGGCCGTTTCGAACAGGCGGAGGGCGGCACGCTCTTCCTCGACGAGATCGGCGACATGCCGCCGGAGCTGCAGACGCGGCTGCTGCGCGTGCTGTCCGATGGATTCTTCTATCGCGTCGGCGGACACCAGCCGCTGAAGGCGGACGTTCGCGTGATCGCCGCAACGCACCAGAATCTCGAAGACCGCGTCAAGCTCGGCCAGTTCCGCGAGGACCTCTACCACCGCCTCAACGTCATCCGGCTGCGGCTCCCCCCGCTGCGCGAACGTCGCGAGGACATCCCGCTGCTGGCGCGCCATTTTCTCGCCCGCAGCGGACGCGACCTCGGCGTCGACTCGAAGCGGATGTCGCCGGAGGCGCTGCAGTTCATCACGCAGCTGCCTTGGCCGGGAAACGTGCGGCAACTCGAGAATCTCTGTCACTGGTTGACCGTCCTGGCGCCGGCGCAGGTGGTCAAGGTCGAGGACCTGCCGCTGGAGTTGCGCCAATCGGTCGCGGGCGAAGCCCCGCCTGCCGCGGCGCCGCCGGCAGCGGCCGCCGCGACCCCGGGCCACGCCACCGCGCGCAGCGAGAACGGCGACACCCCGGTCGCGCCGGTGGCGGCCGGCGTGGCCGCCACGCCATCGCCGGTCATCGACGACTGGCGGCAACTGCTGGTGCGTGAAGTCGAGCGTCGCCTGGGCGAAGGCGAAAACGACCTGATGGACTCGCTGGTTCGCGACTTCGAGCGGACATTGATCCGGATCGCGTTGCAGCACACGCACGGGCGCCGCATCGAGGCCGCGGCGCGCCTCGGGCTCGGGCGCAACACGATCACGCGCAAGATCCAGGAACTGGGCCTCGAGGAGTAGCCGCGGACCGGCGCGAGCAAGGTCGCCCGACGCGCCGCGCCCCGCTACCTATCCACGGCAAACGTCGCGATCACCGGCGCGTGGTCGCTGGGCTGCTCCTTGCGCCGCGGCTCGACGTCGATCTCGCAGGCGTTGCAGCGCGCCGCGAGCGCCGGAGAGGCCAGGATGTGGTCGATGCGCAGGCCCATCTTGCGGCGGAACGCCAGGTTCCGATAGTCCCACCACGTGTAGGAACGCTCTGCCTGCTCGAACAGGCGGAAGCAGTCGGCGAGCCCGAGGGCCAGCAGCTCACGGAAGGCGGTCCGCTCCGCGTCGGAGAAGAGCACCTTCCCCTCCCACTGCGCCGGATCGTGCACGTCGCGCGGCTCCGGCGCGATGTTGTAGTCGCCGGCGAGCAGCAGCATCTCGTGTTGCCGCAGTTCGTCGCGCAACCATGCCGTCAGCGCGCCGATCCAGCGCAGTTTGTACGGGTACTTCTCGCTGTCGACCGACTCTCCGTTCGGGAAGTAGGCGCAGACGACGCGTATGCCGGCGACCGTCACCGCGAGCAGCCGCCGCTGCGGATCCTGCAGCCCCGGCACATCGACGACGACGTCGGCGGCTCCGATGGCGAGGCCGCTGCGGACGAGCACCGCGACGCCGTTGTACGTCTTCTGCCCGGCGTAGCGGCACGCGTAGCCGGCGTCGAGCAGCGCGGCCGCAGGAAAGTTCTCGTCGACCAGCTTCGTTTCCTGCAGGCAGAGGACGTCGACGGGCCGTGCGCGGAGCCAGTCGAGGACGTGCGGCAGGCGAACCTTCAGCGAATTGACGTTCCAGGTCGCGACCTTCACGATCCCTCCGACGTGGAATAGCATCCCGGGTCACGGATAATCGCACGAGCCGCCGCACGGCGCGAAGCAGACGACCATGGCCAAGAATGCCGCGTTTTCCTGGGAAGACCCCTTCCTTCTCGACCAGCAATTGACCGCCGACGAACGCGCCGTGAAGGACGCGGCACGCGAGTACTGCCAGGGGCGCCTCGCGCCGCGCGTCGTCGAGGCTTTCCGCCACGAGAAGACGGATCCCGGGATCTTCCGCGAGATGGGCGCGCTCGGCCTGCTGGGCGCGACGATTCCGGAGGCCTACGGCGGCGCCGGCCTGAACTATGTCGGCTACGGGCTGATCGCCCGCGAGGTCGAGCGCGTCGATTCCGGCTATCGGTCGATGATGAGCGTCCAGTCCTCGCTGGTGATGGTTCCGATCCACGAATTCGGCACTGAAGCGCAGAAGCGCAAGTACCTGCCGCGGCTGGCTTCCGGCGAGGCGATCGGATGCTTCGGCCTGACCGAACCGAACCACGGCTCCGATCCCGCGGGGATGGTCACGCGCGCGAGACGCGTGCCCGGCGGTTATTCGCTGACCGGCAGCAAGATGTGGATCACGAACAGCCCGATCGCCGACGTGTTCGTCGTCTGGGCGAAGGACGACGAGGGCTCGATCCGCGGATTCGTCCTGGAGAAGGGCGCGCGAGGCCTGTCGGCGCCCGCGATCCACGGCAAGGTCGGGCTGCGCGCGTCCGTCACCGGCGAGATCGTGATGGACGAAGTCTTCTGCCCGGAAGAAAACGCGTTTCCCGACGTGCGCGGCCTGAAGGGCCCGTTCACTTGCCTCAACAGCGCGCGCTTCGGCATTGCCTGGGGCGCGCTGGGGGCCGCCGAAGACTGCTTCCATCGCGCGCGGCAATACGTGCTCGATCGCCAACAGTTCGGCCGCCCGCTCGCCGCCAACCAGCTGGTCCAGCGCAAGCTTGCCGACATGCTGGCCGAGATATCGCTCGGGCTGCAGGGCTGCCTTCGCCTCGGGCGCATGAAGGACGAGGGCACCGCGTCGGTGGAGGCGACTTCGATCCTCAAGCGCAACAGTTGCGGCAAGAGCCTCGAGATTGCGCGCCTCGCCCGCGACATGATGGGCGGCAACGGCATCAGCGACGAGTTCGGGGTGGCCCGGCACCTCGTCAACCTCGAGGTCGTCAACACCTACGAAGGGACGCACGACGTGCATGCGCTGATCCTGGGTCGCGCGATCACCGGCATCGCGGCCTTCGCGAACTAGGGCGTTCGGTGCGCTCGCCGCCGCTGTCGGGCGTCCGCGTCCTGGACCTCTCGCGCGTGCTCGCCGGGCCGTGGGCGGGCCAGGCTCTGGCCGACCTCGGCGCCGACGTCGTCAAGGTCGAGCGTCCCGAAGGCGGCGACGACACGCGTTCGTGGGGGCCGCCGTACCTGCGCGACGAAGGCGGGAACGACACTCGCGAGTCGGCCTATTTCCTCTGCGCGAATCGCAACAAGCGCTCGGTGACGATCGATCTCGCGCGGCCCGAGGGCCGCGACGTCGCACGCCGGCTCGCCGTGCAGGCCGATGTCCTGCTGGAGAACTTCAAGCACGGCGGCCTGCGCAGCTATGGCTTGGACTCCGACGCGCTGCGGGAGCTCAATCCACGGCTCGTCTACTGCTCGATTACCGGTTTCGGGCAGACCGGTCCCTACGCGTCGCGTGCCGGCTACGACTTCCTGATCCAGGGGATGGGCGGGCTGATGAGCATCACCGGACGCGCCGATGGCGAGGACGGCGCCGGCCCGCAGAAAGTCGGCGTCGCGCTGACGGACATCCTCACCGGCCTCTACGCGACGATCGCCATCCAGGCCGCGCTGGCGGAGCGTGAACGGTCCGGTCGCGGGCAGCACATCGATCTTGCGCTGCTTGACGTGCAGGTCGCGTGCCTCGCGAACCAGGCGTCGAACTTCCTCGCCGGCGGCATCGTGCCGCGCCGGATGGGCAACGCCCATCCGAACATCGTGCCGTACCAGGACTTTCCGACGGCCGACGGCGACATGATCCTCGCGATCGGCAACGACGGTCAGTTCGCGCGCTTCTGCGAAGTCGCCGGCCACCCGGAGTGGGCGCAGGACGAACGCTTCAAGACCAACCCGCAGCGGGTCGCGCACCGCGCGCAACTCCTTCCGCTGCTTCGCCAGGCGACGGTGGCGCGCCCGACGGCGGCGTGGATCGCCGCGCTGGAGCCGGCGGGCGTGCCCTGCGGACCGATCAACCGCATCGACGAGGTCTTCGACGATCCGCAGGTCCGAGCCCGCGGCCTGCGGATCGATCTGCCGCACGAGAAGGCGGGCAGCGTGCCGCTGGTCGCCAGCCCGATACGGCTGTCGGACTCCCCGGTGTCGTACCGCCGGCCGCCGCCGCGTCTGGGCGAACACACCGACGAAGTGCTTGCGGAATGGCTGGGCCTGTCGGCGGCGGAGATCGGCGCACTGCGGGCCACCCAGGCCGTGTAGCGGGGCGCGCCGTCGGCGCGGTGAAGCGCGCCGCGCCGATTACTGTCCTGCTGGAGCCGCGGGCGGGCTCCCGGCATCGGCCGAGGCCGTCGCCGACGCGTTGGCGGCCGGCGCGGCACGTTCGACCAGCGGTCGCGCCACCGGTGCCGGCCAATCCGGCGGCAGCTGCGATCGCGTCGGATAACCCGCCGCGTCGAGCGCGGCTCCCCACGCCGAGGCCTCGAACTCGCGCACCAGCTGGCTGCCGACGGTGAGCACCGGAAGCCGGTCGCCACCGCCGCGCCGCTTGAGCTCGTCGGCGTCGGCCTGCGCCGCGACGGTCAATTCGACGAACGGGATGCCGCGCTGGCGCAGGAACGTGCGGGCGGCGTTGCAGGCCGGCGAATTCGGCATCGCATACAGCGTGACCGGATAACGCTGCATCGCCTGCCGCAACTCGAACGGCAGCGAGCTCGCGTCGTTGCGGACGTCCGTCGGGCGCGCCGGCGCCACGGATTCGACGCGACGCGCATCGCGCGGCGGCTCGTCGCCGTAGGTGACGACGCCATTGCGATCGACCCAGCGGAACTGCGCGGCGTATTGCGCGCCGGCCGAAAGAGGCCACAGGACCGGCAGCAGGATCGGCGCCAGGACCGCGGCGAGGACACCGGGCCGGCGCGCGCCGCGTGGCAGGGAAAGCCTCATCGGGACCTCCACTCGAGACTGGGCTTCACGTCGTCATGCCGCTGTGACGCAGCAGCGCATCGATCTGCGGCGGGCGGCCGCGGAACGCCACGAATGAATCGATGGCCGGGCGGCTTCCGCCGACCTCCAGGATTTCCGCCCGGAACCGACCGCCGCGCGTCGCGTCGAGCACCGCGTTGCCTTCCTCGAAGGCGGCATAGCAGTCCGCGGATAGCACCTCGGCCCATTTGTAGCTGTAGTAGCCGGCCGCATAGCCACCCGCGAAAATATGTGAAAACCCATGCGCGCCGCGGTGATAGGCCGGCGGGAAGACGACCGCGACCTCGTCGCGAACGCGCGCGGCGAGCGCGACGAGATCGGCCGCGCTTCGCCGTTGCTCGTCCGGCAGCGAGTGCGCGAGCATGTCGAAGAGCGCGAACTCCAGCTGGCGCACCATCTGCATCCCACTCTGGAAATTGCGCGCCGCGCGCATCCGATCGTAGAGCGCGCGCGGCAACGGCGCCGCATCGTCCGGCCGCCGTCCCAACAGCTGCAGCACGTCCCATTCCCAGGCGAAGTTCTCCAGGAACTGGCTCGGAAGCTCCACCGCGTCCCATTCGACGCCACGAATGCCGGCGACCTGGCTTTCGTCGACCTGCGTGAGCAGGTGGTGCAGGCCGTGGCCGAACTCATGGAACAGCGTCAGGACCTCGTTGTGCGTCAGGAACGCGTCGCGCCCCCCGACCGGCGGCGAGAAATTGCACGTGACGAGCGTCACCGGGGTTTCGATGCCCGCGCCGACCCGCCGCCGGATGCGTCCGACGTCCATCCAGGCGCCTCCGCGCTTGTGGTCGCGGGCAAACAGGTCCAGGTAGAAATGTCCGACGGTGGCGTCGCGATCGCGGGTCGCGACGCGGTAGTGCCGGACGTCCGGATGCCAGGTGGGCGCTGCCGTGGCGGCAAAGCGGACACCGAAGAGCGCTTCGATGACGCGAAACAGACCGTCGAGCACGCGCGTCGCCGGGAAGTAGGACTTCACCTCCTGCTCCGAGTAGGCGTAGCGCGACTGCCGCAGCTTCTCGCTCGCATAGGCGATGTCCCACGGCTGCAGGTCGGCGATGCCGAGTTCCGCGGCCGCGAACCCGCGCAGTTCCGCGATGTCGCGCTGCGCGTGCGGCCGGGCGCGGGCGCCGAGGTCGCGCAGGAACCGCAACACCTCGGCGCTGGAGGTCGCCATCTTCGGCACCAGCGACAATTCGGCGTAGTTCGGATAGCCGAGCAGGCGCGCCTGCTCGTCGCGCAGCTGCAGCAGTTCGACCATGACCGCGCTGTTGTCCCACGACGTCGGCCCCAGTTCCGAGGCGCGGATCGCGTAGGCGTGATAGAGCTTCTCCCGCAGCCCGCGGTCGTGCGCGTATTGCATCAGCGGCATGTAGCTCGGCAGGTGCAGCGAGACCTGGCTGCCGTCCTTTCCGTTGGCCGCGGCGGCCTCCCGGTACATCGCGCGCACGTCGTCCGGAATGCCGGCGAGGATCGCCTCATCGCGCGGCGCGACGTGCAGCGCGAACGCGTTCGTCGCGTCGAGCACGTTTTCGGCGAAGCGCGTCGACAGCTGCGCCTGTCGCTCGCGGATCGACGCCATCCGCTCCTTCGCGGCGGCGTCGAGCTCGGCGCCGCCGAGCCGGAAGTCGCGCAGCTCGTTGTCGACGACGCGGCGCCGAGCGGGGCTCCAGGCCGCGAAGTCGGGGCCACCGGCCAGCGCGCGGTAGCGCCCGTAGAGCGCGACGTTCTGCGACAGCGCGGTCCAGAACGCGGTGATGCGCGGCAGGTTCGCGTTGAATTCCGCCCGTAGCTGCGGCGTGTCGACGACGGCGTTCAGGTGCGACACCGCGCCCCAGGCGTGCGACAGCCGCTCGCAGGCGGCCTCGAGCGGCTCGACGACGTTCGACCACGTCGCCGGCTCACGCGCCTCGACGACTGCCGCGACCGCCGCGCGGCAATCGGCCAGCAGGCGCTCGACGGCCGGCGTGATGTGCTCCGGACGGACCGCGTCGTACGCGAAGGGCTCGCTCGGATCGAGCAGCGGATTCGCCGCCGCGGCGTCATCGCCGGGCGCGGCGCCTGGAGGCAGGTTGCCCGCGGGGGAGTTCATCGACGTGTTGCGCCCGAATGTGCGGAGGTCCGGTCGAGTGTACGCGGTCAGTGGCCGTCTTCGTCCAGCACCTTGCGCATCAATTCGGCGACGGTGCGCGCCTTCAGCTTCGCCATGACGTTGGCGCGGTGGACCTCGACGGTCTTGATCGAGATGCCCAGCTCCGCCGCGATCTGCTTGTTGAGGCGGCCCTCGGCGATCGCGTCGAGCACCTGCATTTCGCGTGGCGTCAGCCTGTCCCGGATCGCGCGCGGCAGCCGAGCCTCGCGGCGCTCGAACCGTGCGCGCCGCGCCCGCCCGAGGATGTTGTCGACCAGCGTCGTGATTGCCGCCGCGTCGAAGGGCTGCATCAGGAAGTCCACCGCGCCGTGCTTCATCGCGGTCACCGCCGTCGGCACGTCGCTGCGGCGCACGAGGAAGACCACCGGGATGTCCGACTTTCCGTCGGCCAGGTGACGCTGGAGTTGCAGGCCGTCGATGCCCGGCAGCGCGACCTCGGTCACCAGGCAGGCCACGCCGTCCGGGTCGTAGTCCGCCAGGAAGCTCTCGGCGTCGTCGTAGGCCCGGACCCGGAAATGGGACTGCTCCAGCGCCGTGGCGAGATCGCGGCGCGGCGCATGGCGCGGGTCGACGAGATAGACGGTGCCCAGCGACAGGACCAGCTCGGTGGCGATCAAGCGCGCTCCGATCCGAAAAGGTGCTCGCATTCTCGATGCTGCCCGGCGCCGTCGCAACGTGGATCGCGACGAGCGGAGCGCGGGCGGACGCTCGCGGCCGGTCGATTTATATCCCATAATATGAAAATAAGAATCATGTCTTGAAAAATTCCCCGGATTGTTTAGAGTGCGCCCCGGAGCCGGCGACTGACGGCTCGGCGCGGCGGGGGTACGCTGCCGCCCGGAGATGCGCCCGGCACCTCGAAGCGGGCCTGGCCGAAACACGAGACAACGGCACACGATGCCGGAGGAGAAACGATGGCCGCACTGTATGGGCAGGCCGCCGCGAATGCGGCCTCCAACGATCCCGACACGGTCGAAACGCAGGAATGGCTCGACGCGCTCGAGAGCGTGCTGGAGCAGGAAGGCCCGCAGCGCGCCCACCAGCTGCTCGAAGCGCTGATCGACAAGGCGCGCCGCAACGGGGCGTTCATCCCGTACTCCGCGAACACGGCCTACATCAACACGATCCCGCCACACCTCGAGGCGCACTCGCCGGGCGATCCGGTCATCGAAGAGCGACTGCGCTCGTTCATCCGGTGGAATGCAATGGCCACGGTCGTGCGCGCCAATCGCGGCGAGGGCGACCTCGGCGGGCACATCGCGAGCTACGCCTCCGTCAACACGCTGATGGAGGTCGGCTTCAACCATTTCTGGCGCGCGCCCGGGCCGGATTTCGGCGGCGACCTCATCTACATCCAGGGGCACTCGTCGCCGGGGGTCTACGCCCGAGCCTACCTCGAGGGCCGCATCTCCGAGGACCAGCTCCTCAATTTCCGCCGCGAAGTCGACGGCAAGGGCGTCAGCTCCTATCCGCACCCGAAGTTGATGCCGGACTTCTGGCAGTTCCCGACGGTGTCGATGGGCCTCGGGCCGATCCAGGCCATCTACCAGGCGCGGTACCTGAAATACCTGCACGCGCGCGGCATCGCCCATACCGAGGGGCGCAAGGTCTGGGTCTTCTGCGGCGACGGCGAAATGGACGAGCCGGAGTCGCTCGGCGCGATCGGGCTGGCGGCGCGCGAGCGGCTCGACAACCTGATCTTCGTCGTCAACTGCAACCTGCAGCGCCTCGACGGGCCGGTGCGCGGCAACGGCAAGATCATCCAGGAGCTCGAGGGCGATTTCCGCGGCGCCGGCTGGAACGTCATCAAGGTGATCTGGGGATCGTACTGGGACCCTCTGCTCGCGCGCGACAAGGACGGCGCGCTGCTGCGCGTCATGGAGACGACGGTCGACGGCGAATACCAGAACTACAAGGCCAACGACGGCGCTTTCGTGCGCAAGCACTTCTTCGGCAAGGATCCGCGGCTGCTCGAGATGGTGTCGCGGATGTCGGACGACGACATCTGGCGCCTGAATCGAGGCGGCCATGATCCGCACAAGATCTACGCCGCCTATGCGGCGGCGAGCAGCCATGCCGGCCAGCCGACGGTCATCCTCGCGAAGACCGTCAAGGGCTTCGGCATGGGCAAGATCGGCGAGGCGAAGAACCCGACGCACCAGCTGAAGAAACTCGATACCGACGCGGTTCGCGAGCAGCGCGACCGCTTCCGGATCCCGATCCCGGACGACAAGCTCGACGAGGTCCCGTTCTACCGCCCGCCGGCGGATTCGCCGGAGATGCACTACCTGCACGAGCGGCGTCGCCAGCTCGGCGGCTACCTGCCGCAGCGGCGTCGGCGCGCCGACGAACGCATCGCCGTTCCGCCTCTCGATGCGTTCAACGCGGTCCTGGAGCCGACGGCGGAGGGACGCGAGATCTCGACGACGCAGGCGTTCGTCCGCTTCCTGACGCAGCTCCTGCGCGACAAGGCGGTCGGGCCGCGTGTCGTTCCGATCATCCCGGACGAGGCGCGGACGTTCGGCATGGAAGGCATGTTCCGGCAGCTCGGCATCTACTCGTCGCAGGGCCAGCTGTACGAGCCCGTCGACCGCGACCAGGTCATGTACTACCGCGAAGACAAGGCGGGCCAGATCCTCGAGGAAGGGATCAACGAGGCCGGAGCGATGAGCTCATGGATGGCCGCGGCGACGAGCTACTCGACGTCGAACCGGGTGACGATCCCGTTCTACATCTTCTACTCGATGTTCGGATTCCAGCGGATCGGCGACCTCGCGTGGGCCGCCGGCGACATCCAGGCACGCGGCTTCCTGCTCGGCGGCACGGCCGGCCGCACGACGCTGAACGGCGAGGGGCTGCAGCACCAGGACGGTCATTCGCACATCCACAGCGCCATGATCCCGAACTGCGTGAGCTACGACCCGGCATTCGCGCACGAGGTCGCGGTGATCCTGCAGCACGGGCTCGTCCGGATGGTCGAGAACCAGGAGAACGTCTGGTACTACCTGACGCTGATGAACGAGAACTACCCCCACCCCGGGCTCTCGAAGGGACAGGAGCAGGGCATCCTGATGGGTATGTACCGGCTCCGCGAAGGCCCGGCCGGCAGCGGGATGGGACGTTCAATCCCGCGCGTGCAGCTCCTGGGTAGCGGCACGATCCTGCGGGAGGTGATCGCCGCGGCCGAGATCCTCGAGGCCGACTGGGGCGTGGCGGGCGATGTCTGGAGCGTCACGAGCTTCACCGAACTGCGCCGCGACGGCATCGACGTCGAGCGCTGGAACCTGCTGCATCCGACGCAACCGCCGCGCAAGTCGTGGGTGACGCAGGAACTGGAGCGTACGGCCGGCCCGATCGTCGCATCGACCGACTACGTGCGACTCTTCGCCGACCAGATCCGGGCCTACATGCCGCGCGGGCGGGACTACCGCGTGCTGGGCACCGACGGGTTCGGTCGCTCCGATACGCGTGAGAAGCTGCGCGAATTCTTCGAGGTCGATCGTCGGTTCGTGGTGCTGACGGCCTTGCGCGCGCTGGTCGACGAGGGTTCGCTGCCGGCGACGAAGCTCGCCGACGCGATGCGCCGCTACGGCGTCGATCCGGACAAGCCGAACCCGCTGACGGCCTGACGAGCGGCGGGCGGCCGCGATGCGGCGCGAAGGCGCGGCATGGCGGCCGTCGCGCCGTCGCAAGTCCGCCGCCGCAACCGCGGCCCCCTGGTCCAGTCGCCGCCGAGCGGCGCAACCCGCAGTCCAAGAGCAAGAGGGTGGGAGACGTGACGCAAACGATCGAAGTGAAGGTGCCCGATATCGGCGACTTCAAGGACGTCGAAGTGATCGAGGTCCTTGTCGCGGCCGGTTCCACGGTGGCCGTCGAGCAGTCGCTGATCACGGTCGAGTCGGACAAAGCCTCGATGGAGATCCCGTCGCCGGCGGCCGGAACGGTAGCCACCCTGCTGCTGAAGGTCGGCGACAAAGTCTCGCAAGGCTCGCCGATCCTGATGCTGGAGCCGTCGGCTGCGGCGGCTCCGGGCGCCGCGCCGGCGCCTGCAAGTGCGGCGCCGCCACCGGCTCCCGCCGCAGCGGCGATGGTCGGTCTCGCCGCGACGCCGCCGGCCGCGCCGGCGGCTGCGGTCGCGCCGGCGCCTTCCGCGCCGGCTCCCGGCACCGGGGCCGGTACCGGCACGTTGGACGTCGTCGTTCCCGACATCGGCGACTTTCACGACGTCGAAGTCATCGAACTGCTCGTGAAGCCGGGCGACGCGGTGCGCGTCGAGCAGTCGCTGATCACCGTCGAGTCCGACAAGGCGTCGATGGAGATCCCGTCGCCCGCCGCGGGCGTCGTCCAGTCGATGAGCATTCGCCTCGGCGACAAGGTATCGAAGGGTTCGCCGATTCTGGTGCTGTCGGTGTCCGGTGGCGCACCCGCGGCAGCGCCGCCGCCCGAGGTGAAGGCACCCGCGGCACCGGCGTCGCCTCCCGCATCGGCATCACCGGCCGCGCCGGTCGCTCCGGCGGCCTCGCCGCCCTCCACCGATTTCGCCGTCGAAATGGCCGGGCGACCGCCCGACATGCCGGCCGTTCCGCGCCTCAAGGCGCATGCTTCGCCGTCGGTCCGTCGGTTCGCGCGCGAACTGGGCGTCGACCTGACGCGGGTCGCCGGCACCGGCCCGAAGGGTCGGATCACGCAGGATGATGTCCAGGGATTCGTGAAGCGGGTCATGGCGGCGCCGCAGCCGGCGGCCGTCGCTGCCGTGCCGGCCGCAGCGGCCGGCGGAGGGCTCGCGGTCCTCGCCTGGCCGCAGGTGGATTTCGCGAAGTTCGGCCCGGTGGAGCGTCTCGCGCTGTCGCGGATCAAGAAAATCTCCGGCCCGAACCTGCATCGCAACTGGGTCACGATCCCGCACGTCACGAACCACGAGGACGCCGACATCACCGACCTGGAGGCGTTCCGCGTCCAGGTCAACCGCGAGAACGAGAAATCCGGCGTGAAGCTCACGATGCTGGCGTTCCTGATCCGCGCCTGCGTCGTGGCGCTGCAGAAGTTTCCGGAATTCAACAGTTCGCTGGACGGCGACTCGATCGTCGTGAAGCGCTACTACCACATCGGTTTCGCCGCCGACACGCCGAACGGCCTCGTCGTTCCGGTGATCCGCGACGCCGACAAGAAGGGCATCGTCGACATTGCCCGCGAGACATCGGCGCTGGCGGCCAAGGCGCGCGACGGCAAGCTCGCGCCGGCGGACATGCAGGGCGGGACGTTCTCGATCTCGTCGCTCGGAGGCATCGGCGGCACCTACTTCACGCCGATCATCAACGCGCCGGAGGTCGCGATCCTCGGCGTCTGCCGCTCGACGATGCGGCCGGTCTGGGACGGCAAGCAATTCGCGCCGCGGCTGATCCTGCCGCTTTCGCTGTCGTGGGACCATCGTGTCGTGGACGGCGCGGGTGCCGCGCGCTTCAACGCGCTGCTCGCGCAGCTGCTGGCGGATTTCCGCCGCGTCGTGCTCTGATCGCAAAGGGGAGGGGACGTGGCGCAGACCGTGGAAGTCAAGGTACCGGACATCGGCGACTTCAAGGACGTCGAGGTGATCGAGGTGCTTGTCAAGCCCGGCGACACCGTCGCCGTGGAGCAGTCCCTGATTACCGTGGAGTCCGACAAGGCGTCAATGGAGATCCCGTCGCCGGCGACCGGCACCGTCGAGGAACTGATCGTGAAGCTGGGCGACAAGGTGTCGCAGGGCACGCCGATCCTCCGCCTCGCGGCGCAGGGCATCGCGGCGCCGGCGTCACCGGCCACGGCGTCGCCGGCGCCTGTCGCCGCTTCACCTGTCGCCGCTTCACCTGTCGCCGCTTCGCCCGTCGCCGCGTCGCCCGCCGCTGCGGTCGCGGCCGACCTGGAGTGCGACGTGCTCGTGCTCGGTGCCGGACCGGGCGGCTATTCCGCGGCATTTCGCGCCGCGGACCTGGGCTGCAAGGTCGTGCTGGTCGAACGCCATTCGACGCTCGGTGGGGTCTGCCTCAATGTCGGATGCATTCCGTCGAAGGCCCTGCTGCACGTGGCCGCGGTGATCGACGAGGCTTCGCATTTCGCGGCGCTGGGTGTCGATTTCGGCAAGCCGTCGATCGACCTCGACAAGCTGCGGGCGCACAAGACGCGCGTCGTCGGCAAGCTGACGGCCGGGCTCGCGGCGATGGCCAAGATGCGCAAGGTCACGGTGATCCAGGGCGTCGGCACGTTCGCCGATCCGCATCACCTTGCGATCGCGACGCGCGAAGGGACGCGGACGGTGCGCTTCGGCCAGGCGATCATCGCGGCCGGCAGCCAGCCGACCCGCTTGCCGTTCGTGCCGGACGATGCGCGGATCGTCGACTCGACCGGCGCGCTGGAACTGCCGCGGATTCCGCAGCGGATGCTCGTCATCGGCGGCGGGATCATCGGGCTCGAGATGGCGTCGGTGTACTCGACGCTGGGCGCGAGCATCGATGTCGTCGAGATGCTCGACGGGCTGATGCCGGGCGCCGACCGCGATCTCGTTCGCGTCTGGCAGAAACTCAACGACAAGCGCTTCGAGCGCATCATGCTGAAGACACGGACCGTCGCTGTCGAGGCGCGAGCCGACGGGGTCCACGCGCGCTTCGAGGGCGACGCGGCGCCCACCGGCGAACAGCGTTACGACTTCGTGCTCGTCTCGGTCGGACGCGTGCCGAACGGCAAGCGCATCGGGGCCGAACGCGCCGGCGTGCAGGTCGACGAGCGCGGCTACATCGCGGTCGACAAGCAGATGCGGACGAACGTTCCGCACGTCTTCGCGATCGGTGACGTCGTCGGCCAGCCGATGCTCGCGCACAAGGCGGTCCACGAGGGACACGTCGCCGCCGAGGTGGCGGCCGGCCACAAGTCGTTCTTCGACGCCACGGTGATTCCTTCGGTGGCGTACACCGATCCGGAGATCGCCTGGGTCGGGCAGACCGAGGACGAGGCGAAGAAGGCCGGACGAAAGCTGACGCGCGGGCTTTTCCCGTGGAGCGCCTCCGGGCGCGCGATCGCCAACGGTCGCGACGAAGGCTTCACGAAACTTCTCTTCGACGCCGAAACCCATCGCATCGTCGGCGGCGGCATCGTCGGCACCCATGCCGGCGACCTCATTGGCGAAGTGGCTCTCGCGATCGAGATGGGGGCCGACGCGGTCGATATCGGTCGCACGATCCATCCGCATCCGACGCTCGGCGAATCGATCGGGCTTGCGGCCGAGGCTGCCGAGGGCAGCTGCACGGACCTGCCGCCGCCGCGGCGGTAGGCTGCCGGGCCGGGGCCCGCGAAGCCGGACAGGGGTGGGGCAGGACCCTCACCGCGTAAGATCCGGGGCCGTCGATGTCGATAACGTCCCCGGGGAGATGGCATGGCGTCAGCAGCACGTTACGTGGTGTTCGGCGAGGCGCTGACGGACTTCATCCGCGAAGGTGCGCACGACTGGCGCGCGATTGCCGGCGGATCCTGCTGGAACGTCGCGCGCGTCGGCGCGCGGCTCGGCGTGGCGACCGGTTATGCCGGGGCGGTCAGCCGGGACCTGTTCGGCGACGAGCTGGTGAAGCTGTCGAACGAAGCCGGACTCGACATGCGATTCATGCAGCAGGTCGACAAGCCGCCGTTCCTTGCCATGGTGGTCGAGAAGAACCCGCCCTCGTACTTCTTCATCGGCAACGACAGCGCGGACGTCAATTTCGATCCGACCCGCCTGCCCGACCGCTGGCTGGAGGATGCCGCGATCGTCCATTTCGGCTCGATCAGCCTCGTGCGGCAGCCTCTCGCCGCGCGGCTGGTCGAGGTCGCCGAGCTCGCGCACCGTGCCGGCAAGCGCATCGCGTTCGACCCCAACTGCCGCAACCTGATGGATCGCGACTACCGGCCGACGCTGGAGCGGATGACGCGACTCGCGACGTTCATCAAGGTCTCGGACGAGGACCTGCGCCTGCTGTTCCCGGAACTGCCGGAGACGGGCGCCGTCGCGGTGATACGCTCGTGGGCACCTGCGGCGACGATCCTCCTGACGCGCGGCGCGTCGGGCATGCAACTGCTGGCCCCGGACATGAGCTGGTCGCAGCCGGCGTTTCGCGTCCAGGTGGCCGATACCGTCGGTGCCGGCGATGCGAGCATGGGGGGGTGGATGGCGAGCCACCTGCTTGCGCCGGAAGCCCCGGCCGAGCGCCACCTGGCGTTCTCCGCGGCGACCGCGGCAGCGGCATGCCGCGTCAACGGGGCCTACGCGCCCACGCGCGCCGAGGTCGAGGCGCTGCTGGCGGGCTGAGGACGATTCGATGTCGACTCAAAGCGAACAGAAGCGCGCGGTGGCGGCGGCCGCGGCCGATTTCGTCGTGCGTGAACTGCCGGCCGGCGCGGTGCTCGGCGTCGGTACCGGATCGACCGCCGACTGCTTCATCGACGCGATGGCGGCGCGCCGCGCGACGATCGCGGCGACCGTGGCCAGTTCCGAGAAGACCGGGCGCCGGCTGCGCGAACTCGGCTTCCGCGTCGTCGACCTGAACGATGTCGACGACGTGGCGATCTATGTCGATGGCGCCGACGAAATCGACGGCTCGATGTCGATGATCAAGGGGGGCGGCGCGGCGTTGACGCGCGAGAAGATCGTCGCCGCGGTCTCGCGGCGATTCGTCTGCATCGCGGATGCCAGCAAGCGCGTCGACGTCCTGGGCCGATTTCCGCTGCCGGTCGAGGTCATTCCGCTTGCGCGCGCCTACGTCGCGCGCGAATTGGCGAAGCTCGGTGGCCGCGCCGTGCGGCGCGACGGCGTCGTGACGGACAACGGCAACGAGATCCTCGATGTCCACGGTTTTCGAATCGATGCGCCGCGCGACCTCGAAGGCGCCATCGACAGCATCGCCGGCGTCGTCACCAACGGCATCTTCGCAAGGCGCGGCGCCGACGTCCTGCTGCTGGCGCGGCCCGAGGGCGTCGACATGGTGTTGCGCGACTGAATCCGTCGCCGTCCGGTGCCGGCGGGTCCGATTTTCCCGACCCTGGCGGCGTCAGGGCGGACCTCTCCCCAAGCGGCAATCCGTCATGGCGTCCCCGGCCGCTTGGCGCACGCGGACGGCGCCGGTAGTCTGTGACGGTCGAAGGGGGCGACATTCCAACCTTGCCATGGCTTTGGCGTCGCGCAAGCGGCGCGCCGGGTCGCGGCGCGCCCGCCCCGGCTTCGATCGCATTGCGGACACGAGGATAGGAATCCACATGGGGAACCGTCAATTGAAGAACGAAGAATCCGGGTCTGCTCTCCGGAAAACTCTCCGGAAAACCCACGGCAGCGGCGTCGAAATCGGCGCCCGAATGGCGCTTGCTCTGGCAGCGGGCATCTCGATGGGCGCGCTGGCGCCGGCACAGGCGGCGGGCGGCGGCACGGTGATCGCGCACAACACGCCGCTGCATCTGGAACAGGCGCAGGACCTCGGGGCCGAGGATTCGCTGAAGACGATCGCCATCACGGTCTGGTTGAAATCTCCCACGCCGGAGGCCACTCAGGATCGCGCCGTCGAGGCCCTGTACACGCGAGGATCGGCCAGCTTCCATCGTTGGCAGGCGGGCGACACGGCGGTCGCGGGTTCGGCACCGACGGCCGAACAGGTCCAGGCCGTCCGCAAGTTCCTCGCCGACGGGAATCTCGCCGTCACGCAGGTCGACGAGCACAATCTCTTCGTTCGTGCCGTCGGTACCGTGCGCGATGTGCAGGCCGCGTTCAACGTCGAACTGCACCGATTCCAGAGGGCCGGCGCGACGTTCCGCGCCAACACCTCGGACCCGTCGATCGTCGGGCCGGCCGGCGCGCTGGTCGCGGCCGTCGGCGGCCTCGCCGAACACCGGATGGTTCCCCACCTGCAAAGGCGCGTGAATCCGGATACCGGCAAGGCCGTCGCGGCGCTGCCGCTGACGGTCAGCGCCAATGGCGCGTTCTACTCCGCGCAGTGCCTTCGTGATCCGCAGAAGCAGGTCTTCACGACGTCCGGCGGCCTGCCGGTCGCGACCTACCACGGCAATCGTTACGGCCAGGACATCACGAACACGGCCCTCGGATCGCTGCCGCCGTGCGGCTACCAGCCGAGCGACGTGCAGGCCGCCTACGGGCTCGACGCGCTGTACGCCAAGGGGCTCGACGGCAGCGGGCAGACGATCGTCATTGTCGACGCCATCGGATCGCCGACGATCGCGGCCGATGCCGAGACGTTCTCGCAGGTCTACGGTTTGCCGGACATCACGTCGGAGAACTTCCACGTCTACTACCCCGGCGGCCCGCCGGCGGCGCCGGACACCGGCTGGGCCTCGGAAACATCGCTCGACGTCGAGTGGGCCCATTCGATCGCGCCGAAGGCGAAGATCGCGCTCGTCATCGCGCCGACCGCGAACGACTCGGACCTGCAGGCCGCCGTGCTCTTCGCGATTCACCACCACCTCGGCAACGTCATTTCCAACAGCTATGGGGAAGCCGAGGGGGATTTGCCGCCGGCCAACCTCGATGCGTGGAACCGGATCTCGCGGCACGGAGCGGCCCACGGCATCTCGGTCGATTTCTCGTCGGGCGACAACGGCGATTCGAATCCCAGTGGCGTGACGACCAACCTCGTGCTCTTTGGTGTCAGCTCCCCGGCCGATTCTCCGTGGGCGACCGGCGTCGGAGGAACCAGCCTGTTCGTCCGCCCGGACGGCAGCATCAAGTTCCAGACCGCATGGGGCACGAACCTGACGAAGATCGTCAGCGCGCAGTCCGCGGGCGCCGATCCGCTCGTGCCGCCCTCGCCGCTGGGATTCCAGTTCGGCGGCGGAGGTGGTGTCAGCACGTACTTTGCGAAGCCGCGATTCCAGGCCGGCCTGCCCGGCGCCTACCGCCACGTGCCCGACATCGCTTACATCGCCGATCCCTACACGGGCGTCGAGATCATCTGCGACGGCGCGAGCTGCTTTGGCGACCCACCCGGGGCCGAGGTCGGCGTCATCGGTGGAACGAGCCTGGCGTCGCCCGCGTTCTCCGGGCTGTGGGCGATCGCGAACCAGCGTGCCGGCGAACCCCTCGGCCAGGCCGCGCGGATCCTCTACGACCTTCCGCGCAAGGCGATCACGGACATCGTTCCCTTTGCTTCGCCGGACAACGTCGAAGGCTTCATCAAGACGGCGACCGGCTCGACGTGGTATTCGGCGTGGGATCTCGCGCAGCCCTTGGGCAACCCGAGCCCCTTCATCAGTGCGATGTACAACAGCCCGTTCAGCACGAGCTGGTTCGTCATTACGTTCGGAACCGATTCGTCGCTCGCGACGTCGTGGGGCTACGATCATGCGACCGGCCTCGGGACCCCGACCGGCGCGGACTTCGTCGAATCGGTGGCGGAGGCGGCCTGGCACTGACCTGAATCCGGGCCGAGCCCGGCGAGCCGATCCTCCGCGACATCCACGCCGCCCCTCGGGGCGGCGTTTTTCTTGGGATCGATCGCACCAGCCGGGTGCGATCCCGGCTCGATGCGGCGCCCGCGCTCGCCGGCCGCGCACCGTCCTCGCCCGTTTCACACCGTCGCGGGCTCGCAGGGGCCCCCCCGGAACGCTCGCTTGGCTGGTCCGCTACTTGCTTGGCTTGTATACAAGCTGGCACACCGAGCCGGCACGTTCACGAAAGCGGGGGGAGTGCGATGGCGAGCCAGGGAGCCAGCGGAAGGCGCGATGTCATCAAGCAGATCGGAGCCGGCGGACTGCTGCTGTTGGGCGGCGGCGCGCTGAGGGCGGCTCGCGCGCAGGCGCCGATTACCGTCGGCGTGATCTACGTCGGACCGCGCGACGACTTCGGATACAACCAGGCGCACGCGGAAGCGGCCGGGCAGTTGAAGTCGATGGCCGGCGTCAAGGTCGTCGAGGAGGAGAACGTCCCGGAGACGAACGCCGTGCAGAAGACGATGCAGGGCATGATTTCGCAGGACGGCGCGACGCTTCTGTTCCCGACGTCGTTCGGTTACTTCGACCCGCACATCCTGGCGCTGGCGCCGAAGAACCCGAACGTTCGCTTCGCCCACTGCGGCGGGCTGTGGACCGAGGGCAAGCACCCGAAGAACGTCGGCAGCTTCTTCGGCTACATCGACGAATGCCAGTACCTCAACGGCATCGTCGCCGGCCACATGACGACAAGCCGGAAGCTCGGCTTCATTGCCGCGAAGCCGATTCCGCAGGTCCTGCGCAACATCAACGCCTTCACGCTGGGCGCGCGCTCGGTCAAGCCGGACATCACGACGACGGTGATCTTCACGGGCGACTGGTCGCTTCCGGTGAAGGAAGCGGAGGCCACCAACAGCCTGGCCGACCAGGGCGCCGACGTCTTCACGATGCACGTCGACGGTCCGAAAGTGGTCGTCGAGACGGCATCCAAACGCGGCAAGTTCGTCTGCGGGTACCACGCGAGCCAGGCGAAGCTCGCGCCCGACGCGTACCTGACGGGCGCGGAATGGAACTGGATCACCGCGTACAAGACCATCCTCGAAGCGGCCCGAACCGGCAAGCCGCACCCGAACTTCATTCGCGGCGGCTTGAAGGACGGCTTCGTGAAGCCCTCGCCCTATGGCGCCAAGGTCCCGGATGGGGCGCGCAGGAACGCGGACGCCGTGAAGGCGCAGATGCTGGCGGGGACGTTCGACATCTTCAAGGGCCCGCTCAAGGACAACGCCGGCAAGGTCGTCATTCCGGCGGGCAAGACGCTCAAGCAGACCGACGTCGAGCTCGAGCAGATGAACTACCTGGTCGAGGGCGTGATCGGCTCGGCATGAAGCCGACCGGCAGCGGCGGGTCCGAACCGGGCCGAGACGCCCACCCGGGGTAGGCGATGGGATCGACCGTTCGCGATGGCCTCGAGACCGTCGCCTGGTCCGTGGCCGCGCTGCTCGCGGCGCTGCTCGTCTTCGGCGTCTTCGTCGCCGCCGGCGGCCGCAATCCGGTCGAGGCGTGGAA
>Ga0335069_10002223_pt1 | contig 30145 bp, 27 predicted proteins | sample Lox_Sample_11_FD_206714 | JGI IMG/M metagenome (GOLD analysis project Ga0335069, IMG submission 206714) | Soil microbial communities from Loxahatchee National Wildlife Refuge, Florida, United States - Lox_Sample_1.1 | ecosystem: Environmental > Terrestrial > Soil > Wetlands | place: USA...
TACCGTGCGGGCCACCGCGTCTTGGCTGCGGTAGCCGGGGGAGTGCGGGCGGGGGGACTCGAACCCCCACGAGGATACCCTCAACGGATTTTCGTACCGGCTACGGCTTTCGCCGCCCCGCCTTTCGCCGACGGGTTTGCGGTCTGGACTATCCCTTCACCCTGCCCTCGAAGAGGGGTTAGGTGCTGCCCGTCTAGTCTCTACACCTTCCCGGCTGGAAAGCTCCCGCCGGGCTTGGCTCGGGATTGCCATTTCCAAGGTTCCCCCGAGTTTGGGCAGTTCTGCATCGCCGGTTTCCCGGCGAGCACTCAAGTTTTGACTCAAGTCCGTTGCGTCTGCCATTCCGCCACGCCCGCATGGCTCGCATTACTGTACAACGCCGCCCGCGGGTCAAGGAACCCGATGGGACCTTTAAGTCCTGTGTGTCTGCCAGTTCCACCACCCCGGCCAGGGTTGCCGCGGTCAGCGCTTACAACCGGGCAGTTGGCAACGTTCGCCGCTCGCCAGCGTCGCGCCAACCACGCACGTCTCTTCCGCTGGCGGCGGATCAAGGCAGGTGAACTGAATCGCAAGAATGTGGATCGGGGTTGGGCAGTTGTTCATCAGTGACGGCGGTGCGAACGGGTCGTACGAGTTCGTCGTCTGCTTCCCGCAAGCGCCACCGTCGATCGTAATCGTCGCAACCCCGGCGTAGCCGAAACCGGCCACGATCGTCGCGACAAGAAGCAACCCGCTGATGTGGCCGGCGAACTTCAGGCGCAATCGGTACACCGCAACGCACGCCAACAAAGCGGCGAGCACCGGAATCAGTGGCAGTGCCAACGTTGGGGCTTGGCTTGCCGGGCCGGTGGTGACCGCACCCTGATCGAGTTGCGCAAACGCGCGCAGCGGGCCGACGATTGCCCCTAGCATCACCGCCACCGGAATCCATCTTTGACGCGCCATTGCCTGTGCCCTCCTCCCGTCAAGTCGTCGCGTTCTGCCGCCAGCCAGCCATCTAGCCAAAACCGGCGCCCGGCTCAAACCGACGCGAAGATCACGGATCGAGTGGGAAAGAAGGCGGCGAGCGGATTCGAACCGCTGCATCGAGGTTTTGCAGACCTCTCCCTTAACCACTTGGGTACGCCGCCGTAGAGTGGCGTTTGCTAACATACGGCTGGTAGCTGCGCAACCAACAGTCCGTCACACCCGACCCATGGGCACGCCACGCCCCATCCCGCGGCATACGCAAAGTTGCCCGGGCCACTGCAAACGCGCTAAGCAGCGCGCACCGATGCAACGTTCGCTGCTGGTATATACCGGCTTACTGCTAGTCGCCGTCTACCTTCTCTACTTCCTAGATTTGGGATCGGTGCCCTTCTTTGGAACCGGCGAGGCACGCGAGTCGATCGAGATCCAAGAGGCAGTCCTGCGCGGCCACTGGATCTTGCCGATGCGCGACGGAATCGACATCCCGTCGAAGCCGCCAATGTACCACTGGCTCGCCAGCCTCAGTTCGCTCGCGCTGGGTCGCGTGGATGAACTGAGTGCCCGCCTGCCCTCGGCACTGCTCGCAACCGCCACCGTGTTGCTGGTGTTCTGGGTCGGCGCGCGGCGATGGGGAGCGAGTGCCGGCGCCTACGCGGCGTTCGTGCTGGCGACCAATTTCCTCTGGATCCGCACCGCCCGCGGTGCGCGTGTCGACATGACGTTGTGCGCGTTCCTGGCCGGCGCGTTCGTCGCCGTCGAGTCTGTCGCCCTCTCGGCACGGCCGCGCGTGATCGCGCTGGTTGCCCTAGTCGTGTGCGCCACCGCCGCCACCTTGGCGAAGGGACCGATTGGATTCTTGCTGCCGGGGCTCGTCGGGTTCGTCTACATCCTTGTCCGTCGCGACTTCGCCCGTTTGATTCACCCGCGCGTCCTGTTCGCGGGCATCTGCGTCATGGTTCTCGCGGCGACGTGGTACGTCTTGGCCACGATCGAGGGCGGCATGCCCTTCGTGCACAAGCAGTTGTACGTCGAGAACTTCAAGACCTTCTTCGCGCCGGGCGCTGAATCCGGGACGCCGGTGCACTCGCGTTTCTACGTGCTGCCCGCGTTCCTCGCCGGCTTCGCCCCGTGGAGTCTGTTCGTGATCCCGCTCGCGGTCGATCTGTTTCGCGATCGCGGTCGGCTCGACCGGCGCGGCGACCTCTATCCGTTGGTGTGGTTCCTTGCAGTCATTCTGTTCTTCGCCCTGGCGTCGGGCAAACGCACCGAATACCTCTTGCCGATCTATCCCGCCGCCGCCTTGCTGGTGGGGGCCTGGTGGAGTCGGCTCGGTACCGGCGACACGCGACTGCCAACGTCGCTCCGACGCTTGCTGCAAGCGATCGCGGTGCTCGCCGCCCTAGCAGCGATCGTCTTGCTCGTCGCCATCTTGACCGAAGACGGCGGTCACTCGCCACTCGAATCGATGCGGCCGTTGCTACACAAGACCGACCAGGAAAACCTCGGACTGGTCCGCGCCGTCATCCGCGATCATCGCGCCATGTGGATTGCGTGGGGCATCCCGCTCACGGCGAGCGGGTTGGTCTTTGCCTTCGCCATGTGGCGCAGGCGCTGGCACCTGGCGTTCATCGGGCTCGCCGCCTTCGTCATCGCCGCAACCGTCCCGATCAATCGCGTACTCCATCCCGCACTCGCGCAGCCGCAGACGTTGAAGCCATTTCTCGAATCGGTTCGCCGCACGGTGGGGTCAGACGACGAACTCGCCTTCTACAATTCCTTCGACTACTCGGCGGTCTTCTACTTCCAGCGCCGCATTCCGCTGTTGCAGGATACTTTCGGTCCCCCGCCTGCGTCGGGTCGCGCCCGCTATTTTTTGATCTGGGAAGATGTCTGGAATCAACTCGGCGACGAGCCGCGGCGACAACTGCAATGGATCGCCCGCAGCGACGGCACCAGCCCGTCGCTGCCCATGATTCACGTGGACGCGGAGCATCCGCTCGAATGGATCGGGCACGGCGGTCCAACCGAGGTCCATCTGGTGTTGGCACGGCTCGTCACGGGCGTTCCGTGACAGCGACCGCTATTCAATTTCCAGCCCGGACTGCTTGAGATCTTCGAACTGGCTTTCGAGGTAGGCCTTGAGTTTCTTCTTCAGCCGCGCTTCGAGCTGGCGCACGCGTTCGCGGCTGATCTTATATTGAGCGCCGATGTCTTGCAGCGTCAGCGGGTCTTCGGCCAACAGCCGCGCGTCGAAGATCACCTTCTCCTTGCCCTTCAGGGTTTCGCCGAACTCCTTGATCTTCTCGCTCAAGCGCTGGCGATATTCCGCATTGGCGAGCTGATCCTCGGTGGTCGCATCGTTGCTGGCCAGAAAGTCCAGCATGGTGGCATCGCCTTCGCTATCGATCGGCGTGTCGACCGAGAGATCGCGCGCCGCCAAGCGCTGTTCCATCTCGATCACTTCTTGTTCCTTCACGTCGAGGCGTTGCGCCAGCAGTTTCGGTCCCGGGGTGATCCCCTCGGCTTCGAGGCGTTGCTTTTCCTTCTGCAGGTTGAAGAAGAGTTTACGCTGCGCTTGCGTGGTGCCGATCTTCACCAAGCGCCAGTTGTTCATGATGTAGCGGATGATGTAGGCGCGGATCCACCACGCGGCGTACGACGGGAAGCGAATCCCGCGATATGGATCGAATTTCTTCACCGCCTCCATCAATCCGATGTTGCCCTCTTGAATGAGATCGATGAGTTGCCGAAACGCGCGCTGATACTCGCGCGCGATCAGCACGACCAGGCGCAAGTTCGCCGTGACCAGTCGATACGCCGCCTCCACGTCACCGGATTCGCGGTACGCAACCGCCAGCTCGTGCTCTTCCTCCCGCGACAGGAGTGGATAGCGACGAATCTCGACCAGGTAGCGTTGCAGCGGGTCGTAGGTGACGACCGCGGCGCCGGCCTCCGCAGTTGTTTCGTCCCCATCTTCGTCCGACACCGATCCGACGATCGGCGCTGCTTCGATCGTCGACTCCAAGGTCGGGCTCTCGTCGATTTCTCGGCTGTTATCGTCCGACATGCTGATGGAAAAACGGTACCGGCTTTGACTCGAAGTGGCAAGCGAGCCGACCGGCTAGGGTTGCAAGCGCCGGCGGAGCTCCTGAACCAACACCGCCAGGATCTCGTCGAACTGCTGCTGCAACGCGACCATCTCTTCGCGCATGTGCAAAATCACCTCGACCCCGGCCAGATTGACGTCCAACTCTTCGGTCAAGATGCGCGCGAGCCGGATGCGGTCGGCGTCGTCCGCGGACACCACGACGTCATCATCGAGCGTGTGCGTCGGATGAATCAGGGCTTCGGATTCCAACAGCTCCACGACGCGCGCGTCGATCCCGACGCGACGGACGACTTCGGATAGCTTGAGATAGCGCTGGGTCATTTCAGAATCGCAATCCGGCGCGCAGGTCGCTCGCATACGCAGCGTCGATGGCGTCGATCGCCGACTTCAGTCGCTCGGGGGCGCCATGGTCGGGCACGTGAATCATCACCCGAAGGTACAAGTCGCCGCGACCGCCGCCGCTGCGGTGCGGGACACCATGACCGCGCACGCGCAACGCCCGCCCGCTTTGGCTCCCCGGTGGGATCTTCACTCGCACGTCGCCGTCCGGCGTCGGCACGGTGATCTGCCCGCCGCGCGCCGCCTCGCCGACGGTCACGGGAACATCGAGATACAAATCGTCGCCGCGCCGCTCCAGCAGCGGATGCGGCGTGACCCGCACGGCCAAGTAGAGATCGCCCGGCGGTCCGCCGCCGTAGCCGGGCCCGCCTTTTCCGGCGACGCGCACCCTCGAGCCGTTGTCGACGCCCGGCGGAATCCGCACGGCGAGCCGCTCGGTACGACGGGTCTGGCCGCCCCCGCCGCACGCGCTGCAGGACTGCAATCCGATCTCCCCTGCCCCATTGCAACGCGGGCACGTGCGCACGAACGCCATCGGGCCTTGCGCCGCACGAATTTGTCCGCGCCCGCCGCACTCTGGGCACTGGCGCGTGCCGGCACCTCGTTGCTGCCCCGAACCGCCGCACACAGAACACGTATCGGTTCGTTCCACCGACAGCGTCGTCGACACACCGCGCACCGCATCCAAGAATGCGATCTGAACTTCGTGCTCGGCGTCGCTGCCGCGTGCCGGACCGCTGCTCGCTGCACCCGCGCCGAAGATATCGCCGAAGACATCCTCGAAACTGTGATAGCGGGTACCGGGCTGTTGGGCGAACGCGTCGCCGAAGTCGGCTTGTGTACCGCGGCCTTGCCACGCCGCGTATTCGCGCGCACGGGCAGGATCGAAGCCGGCTTGCAATCCGGCCTCACCGAACTCGTCGTAGAGCTTGCGCTTGTTCGGATCGGAGAGCACGTCGTGCGCGCGCGAGATGCTCTTGAACTTCTCTTCGGCCACCTTATTCCCGGGATTGACGTCCGGGTGATACTTGCGCGCGAGTTTGCGATAGGCCTTCTTGATGTCGTCGGCACTCGCTGACCGCGTCACGCCCAGCGCGGCGTACAGATCTTCAGCGGAACCTGAACTCATGGCCGTCGACGAGGAGCCGGTAATCGCTCCTCAGCCGCCGACGAACACCCGGTCGGCGGTGGCGTCAAACTGATCGCAGCGACTACTTGTCGTCGGGATACTGCATCTGCACCTTGCCGTCGGCGACTTCGCGCAGCGCAGTCACAACTTCCTTATTGTCGGTTTCCACCAATGGTCGGGCTCCCTTGAGCAACTGCTTCGCGCGTCGCGCTCCCAGCAGCACGAGCTGAAAGCGGTTCGGTATTCGCTCCAGGCAGTCTTCAACCGTGATTCGAGCCATTTAGGCAATCCCTTCGATCCAACGTGGACTAAAGTGACCGAAATCGGCCGTCAACGCAACCCTCGCCCGAATTCCTCCAGGCCTATCCGATGCGACCAATCAGGTGGGATTTGACTCCGCCGGGCCGGCTGGTTAGCTTGCGCGCCCATGAATTGGCGAGATCGGTTGGCCAAGCTGGTCGCGGGCGATCAGGGTGTGGTTACCTACGACGCGATCCCCGCGCTGCAACAGGCTCGCGCGGCGTTCGTTGTCCGGGCGCGGATGCTCCGGCGCCATGCCGAGCAGGCGCCCAACCAACTGCAGCACGACGAACTCTCGCGTCTGGCCGGCCAGGACGAGACGCGTGTCCACGAGGTGACCGAGGTGCTCACAACGCTCGGTGGCCAACCGGCGGAACCCCCTCCGCTTCCGGCCGTCACCGGCGCGCTGAATCATTGGGCGCGGCTGGTTGAAGCCTTGGAATCCCATCGCGCGGCGGTGAAGAGCTTACGCGAACAATCGATCCATTTTGCCGAAGCCCTGCCCGACACCGCGGCTCTATTCGATCGCCTGTGTCGCGAAGAGGAGCGACACGGGATTCACCTGCGGGATTTAATCGCCCGCACCGATCCGCAAGCGTTGGATTAGGTTCGCCCGACCTGCGGCGAGCTCATCACAGATCCAGCGGCGCGATCCACAAGATCACGCCATTGGCATCGTTCGCCAGGAACAACCGGCCATCGGGCGCAAAAGCCGCCGCCGACGGACGACCGTGACTGAGCGTTCTGTCATCCCAGCCAGTGGCGAAGTCTTTCATCGCGCCGCCCGTACCGGTGATATCGCTCCCGGGCAGCAGCTCGCCGGTGACGGAATCCAATTCGACGGCGACGACGCGGGCACCAATCCACGTGCTGACGGCACCGTGAAGCGGAACATACACTCGGTTGCCCCATGGCGCTGGCCACTTGCCGGCTTCGAAATCCAGATCGAACGGCGTATCCCCCACGATGAAGGAATTGTTCTCCGCAGCGACCGTTGAGCAATCGGGAACCGGGCGAATGTCCGGAAACGGTAGATCTTTGGTCGCGCAGCAGGGGAATCCCCAGTCGTCATCCTGCCGAATCGGCACCAGCTTCTCGCGCCCGCCCTGGGTCGTGGAAAAATCGCGGGTCAGCTCGATTGCGAAGCACAAGTTGTGGCCGCGCGAGCACCGCAGCGAGATCGGATTGCGAAAGCCTTTTGCAACCGGCGCTCCACCCGGGGAGCCGTCGAGCTTGAGAATGCCGCCGTGAAAGGGGTGCGTCGGATCGCACGCTTCGAACTGATCGCCGCCGTTGCTGGCATAAATCGTTCCGTCATCGGCAATGTCGAGCGCCTTCGGCCAGTGCAGCGACGACACATAGACCGTGATGTTCGCGACTTGCTCGCTCGCAGCGGACGGCGTGCGATCTCCGCTTGCGTAGGGCATCCGCATGATTTTGGTGTCGTTCTGGTAGTAGAAGTAGCCCGGAACGAAGAGCAGCCCTTGAGTCGCTGAAATCCCGCCCAGGAACGTGATCGACGTGTCCGCCAGCCCGTCGCCGTCATCGTCGGGCAAGACCATGATCGCGGCCTTTCCATTCGGTCCGCCACCCCCGGTGGTTCGCGTCGGCGACGCGACGAACAACTCTCCGCCCGGCGCAAAGCGCAATTGGCGAGCGTTGCCGATCGTTGCAAAGTAGTGCGCGCAGAAGCCGGCGGGTAAATGCAGGAAGCTCAGGCTCGGTGCCGCCGGTGGTCCGCCGGGAACCACCGCAGTGCCGCTCTCGGTGAATCGGAGTGATCCGGGAAGATCGCAAAAGTGTGCGCCCGTCTGCGGTGTCGCGCTCGCTGTTTCGGTCGCCGTTGCGGTCGGCGTCAGGGTTGGCGGCAACGTCGCAGTCGGTGACGGCGTCGTGGTCGAGGCGATTGGGGTCACCGTCGGGGCACCGGGACATCCCACCAACGAGTTGTTGACCGCTTTGACCAGTGCGTCGACCTCAACCCGATCATTCATGTCGGGGTCGAGCGCGCGGCACAACTCGACGTTCAGACTGCCGAGCGCGATGTTGACGCCGACCACCAACTCATCGACTGTCACCTTGTTGTTGTGATCACAGTCACCCACGCATGTGTCGGGTGTTTGGCCCACGGCTCGGCCGCATACCATCATCCAGATGAGCAGCGCCGACGAGACCACCGAGCGACGGTGAACCATCTTGCTCAACTTGGCCGCCGGAGAACGCGTCATCTCCTGTCCGCGGGGCGGTCGTTGCGGACGAGTTTTCCGGTGATCTCACTCATCAACTCGATCACTTGACGACGTGGCAATTGCGCCAGCGCGGCGGCAACCTGGCGATTTGCTTCGCCCGGTACGATGCACGGTTCTGCGCCCAGCGTTGCAAGCGCTTCCCGGACGACATCAGTCGGCTCCATCACGGGCATCATCTCCTTTCCATCGGGCTGCGACGACAGAAACCCGGGCGTGCGCGTAGATCCAGGCTGCACGGCCAACACGTCCACCCCGTGCGACCGCAGCTCGACCCACAGGGCGTCGGCCAATACTAGGTTGAATGCCTTGGTCGCGGCGTAGATCGCAAGCTGGGCCGACCCGAAATTGCCCGACAGCGACGACATGAGAATCAGCCCGCCTCGCTGGCGCGCCACCATCGGCCCCAGGAGTGTGTGCGCCAGACGAACGGGGCCGCGGCAGTTCACGTCGATCATGGTTTCCCAATGCGCCGGGTGCAGATCCAGAAACGGCGCCACCGTTCCAATCGCCGCGTTGTATACAAGCAGGCCGATATCGCGGTCGGCATCGGCGGCTCGCAACGCCTCAATCAGGTCAGGGCGCGCGAGATCCACCGACAACGTTTGGGTGCCCACCTCGTAGTGCTCGCGAATCTCTTCTCCGGTCGCGCGCAACGCGGCGTCATCGCGGTCGAGCAACACGACGTCGAGTCCGCGTGCCGCAATCTGCCGCGCGTACTCCGCGCCGAGACCGACCGCGGCGCCAGCAATCAGCGCACGGGGCCCGTATTTCGAACAAAAGGTATGATCAATTGCCATAGCCTTCTCTCTTCGCACGAGCCCGCGCGTTCGTCGAGTCGATTCGGCCCGTCGTCAGCCAGAGGAGAAACTCGCGATTGCCGGCGGGACCGAGGATCGGCGATTCGAGTTCGCCCCGGCACTGCAGACCGAGGCGTTCCGCCGCCGCGCGGACCGTGTCGATCGCGCTTCGATGCAGCGCGGGATCGCGTACCACGCCGCCCTTGCCGACCTGCCCCTTGCCGACCTCGAACTGTGGCTTCACCAAGCCAATGATCGTCGCCTCTGAAGCGATCAACTCGATCACCTTTGGAAGCACGAGGGTCAACGAGATGAACGATACGTCAATGACCGCGAGCGTCGGCGATTCGTCTAGATGCAAATCGGCGGTTCTGACGTTCGTCCGCTCGATGAGCGTCACGCGCGGATCTCGGCGCAACGTCCACGCGAACTGGCCGTACCCGACATCAACGGCGAATACGCGGCGCGCGCCGCGCTGCAGCAGGCAATCGGTCCAGCCGCCCGTCGAGGCGCCGACGTCGAGGGCGACGCAATCGCGCACGACGATCCGCCACGCCCGCAAGGCCGCCTCCAACTTCAGTCCGCCGCGGCTCACGTACGGGATGTCCGCACCGCGGACCTCCACCGCGGCGGCGCGCGAGACCAGCGTACCCGGCTTGGTGATGGGCCGCTGATCGACGAACACGTCGCCAGCCATCACCAGGCGCTGCGCGCGCTCGCGGCTCGCCACCAGCCGGCGATCGACCATCAATTTGTCGAGACGTTCTCGGCCCGAATGATGCACCGCCACTCACCCCGTGGCCGCGCGCGCCACCACGTAGCCGGCAATTTCTCGCAGCGGTTGGGCGCGCCGGTCGAACCCTTGCACGGCACCGATGGCTTGATCGAGCAACTCACGCGCGCGCTGCTTTGCCGCCCCGAGTCCCATGACGGCCGGGAAGGTCATCTTGTGTCGCGCCTGATCGCGGCCGCGGTGCTTGCCGGTCACGCTCGTCGGCGCCTCGGCGTCCAAGATGTCGTCCGCCACCTGAAACGCCAGTCCCAACGCCTCACCATAGACGCTCAGTGCGCGCAGCACGCGCGTGCCCGCGCCCGACAGCAGCGCGCCCGCTCTCACCGACGCCAACAGCAGTGCGCCGGTTTTGCGCACGTGGATGAACTCGACCGTGGCGAGGTCCGGTTCGCGCCGCTCCGCTTCGAGGTCCGCGACTTGTCCACTCACCATGCCGCGGGCGCCGGCTGCCGCCGCGATCTCGTTGATCGCCTGCAGGGCGCGCGCCTTGTTCGGCGCGCGACCGAGCGCCGCCGCGGCCATGATCCGAAACGCTTCGGTCAGCAACGCGTCGCCCGCGAGGATGGCCACGGCCTCACCGAAGACAACGTGACACGTCGGCTGGCCGCGTCGCAGATCGTCGTCGTCCATCGAAGGCAAATCATCGTGAATCAGCGAATAGGTGTGCACCATCTCCAGTGCACAGGCGAACGGCAGAACCGAGCGCGCATCGCCACCGACGGCCTCCGCCGCGGCGATCGTGAGGATCGGCCGCAGTCGTTTGCCGCCGCCCAATAGGCTGTGGCGCATCGCCCGCACCAGCGTTGGCGAGGCGCCGACTGCCGGCACGTAGCCATCGAGCGCCCGCTCGACCAAGCGGCGGCGGCGCTCCAGATACGCGGTCAGGTTCACGCCGACGGCTCGTCTTTCGGATCGGTCGCCGCTTGCAGTCGCACTCCGCCGTCGGCGTCGCGCGTGAGAATCTCGACCCGCTTCTCTGCCTGATTCAACTTGTCGTTGAGCACGCGAACCAGCGCGATCCCCTGTTCGAACGCCGCCAGCGCGTCCTCCAAGCCCATCTCGCCCGACTCGATGCGCGCGACGATCGCTTCCAGCTCTCGCATTGCCTCTTCGAATCGCTTGGTGCTGCCTTCCTTCCGATTGGGCATCACACCAGCGTCCTTGTCACCGTCGCCTGCGCCGTCCCGCGCGCGAAGCGAAGTTCCACTTCCGTCCCGGCTGGGGCCGTCGCGGCGTCGCGCACGACTGCACGATCGGTCACCCGCTGCGTGATAGTGTAGCCCCGCTGCAAAACGGCAAGCGGGCTGACCGCTTGCAACCGTTCGCTCTCGCCGCGCCACCGCTCGCGCGCCAACCGGATTTGCGTGGTCACGCTGCGCTGGGTACGCTCGCTCAGCTCATCGACCCGCACGCGCCAGCTACGCAACAGTTGCCGCGGATCGCGAATGTGGCGTTGGAGGGCGACGACGCGCGCGCGCTCACGCTCCATCCGCTGCGACAGCGCGGCGCTCAGCGCGCCGCCCAGATCGCGAACCGCCACGGCCAGTTCACGACGGTCTGGGACGACCAGTGCGGCGGCTGCCGTCGGCGTGGGGGCGCGTCGATCGGCAACCAGGTCGGCAATGGTGATGTCGATTTCATGTCCGACCGCCGACACCACCGGTGCGCGTGAACTCGCGATCGCTCGCGCGACACGCTCGTCGTTGAACGCCCACAAGTCTTCCAGCGAGCCGCCGCCGCGACCGATGATGATGACATCGACGGCTGGAATTTCGTTCAGGTCGCGAATCGCCGCAACAATGTCGGCCGGCGCCGCGGCGCCCTGCACCCGCACCGGGCGCAGGATCACGCGCTGCGCGGGCAGGCGCTCGCGCAGCACCGTCAGCACGTCGTGAATCGCCGCGCCGGTCGCCGCCGTCGCAATTCCCACGGCTCGGGGAAACGGCGGCAACGCCCGCTTGCGCTCGGCACCAAATAGGCCTTCTGCGAGCAAGCGGCGCTTCAGCTCTTCGAGCGCGAGCTGCTGCGCGCCCTGGCCACGCGGCTCCATGTGCTCGACATACAATTGGAGATCACCGCGCGTCTCGTAGATGCCGACATGGCCACGCACGATCACTTCCATTCCGTCGTGCGGCCGGAACGGCAGCACCTGATTTGCCGAGCGAAACATCACACCGGCGATCTGACTGCGACGATCTTTGAGGCTGAAGTAGAAATGGCCAGAGGGAGGAACGCGGAAGTTCGAAATCTCACCAACCACCCAACACTCATCGACTTCGACCTCCAATACATCGCGGATTCGCTGTGTGAGCTGACTCACCGTCAGCACCGAAATCAACGGCGCCGCTTCGGACATGACGCGACTCTAACAGAGCGCTACTCGGCGGCCAAGGTTGGCACGCGCACCATCGCCGACACGGTTGTCACATCGAACCCAGCATCGCGCCATTGCGGGAGGACGGCGCGCAATGCGGTGATCGTGGCACCATGCGGGTGACCGACACCGATTACCGCCCCGCGCTCGCGGGCGGCTTTCACGAGCGCGTCGAGCTGCGCGCGAATCGCCCCTTCCTCCGGGACCGAATCAATCACGACGCTGCCCGCGGTCGCCACTCCCAAGGCGGCGGCGAGTTGCTGGCCGTCGCGGTCCGGTGTTGCGTCGCGCGCAACGAAGAACAGTTGATGGAGCTTGAGCCATCCCAGCACTTGCGCCTCGGGGATCTGCGCGTTCGTCCCTTCCTTGACTCCGACCGCGTACGGCACGCTGGCGAGCGACTGATCGAGGCGCTGATACGTGTCGTCTTCGGACGGACGCGCGGAGGCGGTCGGCGCCTCAGCCGGTTCATCATCGGCCTTCGCCGGCGCTCTGAGATCGAGCAACACTTCTCGGTTGAACAGGCGGGCCAGTTCCCCGACTTCGCGCGCGAACGGCCGATCCGGCACCACGGCGAACGCGAGCGGCGCGTCCACGCTGGTGAGCTCGCGAGCGCTCAACAAATCGCCGCCGAGGTCCTCGATCACGATCGCCAAGCGCACGCGCTGCGGCGTCGGCACGATCCAATGCAGCACGACGGTGTGGGTCAGCACCTCGTCGATGCCGACTCGAATCCGCGCCCCGCCCTCTTCCGGGCTCAGGTCCACGGTCAGGCACGGATCGCTGGCGCTCAATGGCTGCAGCCGCTTCTTGAGTTCACCGAGTGATTGCGTGGGCATCGCAAGCTCGTAGCGACGGTGGACATAGCGCAGCCGATCCGCTCCCTGGGTCTCTTCGATCGGTGTCGGCAGCGGCAAACCGGTGGCCTGCAGCAAGCCGGTCGCCGATGCAATCTGGGTTGCCAACTGCGCCTGTTGCGCGCTGCAATCGACGTTGCTTGGGGCGCGCAGCGGCGCCAACGGGGTCTGCCCCGAGCGCACCTCGACCGACTCGACATAGAGCAGCACCCCCGTCACCAAGGAAAGGATCACGCTGGCGAGCCAGCCCAATCCAAGGCCGGACGTCCGACGGCGATCGGCGGCCATCAGGCGGGACAAAAAGAAAAGCCCTCTCGGGTGAAAGGGCTCTTCGTCGCGGATAATCGATGGGGCATCGAACGGCGATTAGGGCTCGCGCTGTGCAACCACCGTCTTGAATACATTCCAACTCTTCAGCAGTTCGAGTGCGCGATGCAGTTGCGGATCCTTTGCCGCCTCGCTGTCAGGGTTCGTCGCGTCAGGCGTTCCACCACTTTCGTCGCCGCCCTGCGGAGCGACAATGGGGCGGGGCTGCTTGTCGTCCTTTGACTTGGGCGCACCACCTCCACCTGCCGGCGCATCCAGGTGCCGGGGAAGATTCTCCTCCCGAACGGAGGGGACGCCGGGGTGTTCGGCGTCGCCCTTCGCCACCGGAACGTTTTCCATCACGACATCGGGCGTAATGCCCATTGCCTGAATCGAGCGCCCGTTGGGTGTGTAGTAGCGCGCCGTGGTCAGGCGAAGCGCCGCATTGTCGTCGAGCGGGAGGATTGTTTGGACCGAACCCTTCCCGAACGTTTGTTCTCCAAGGACCAGTGCGCGTTTGTGATCCTGCAGCGCGCCGGCGACGATTTCAGAGGCGCTGGCGGTGCCGCCGTTCACGAGCACCACCATCGGGAACTCAGTGTGGCTACCCTGCCGGTGCGCGTAGTATTTCTGCTTTTGGTTCTCCAGGCGTCCATCGGTGTACACCACAAGGCCAGAGTCGAGGAATGCGTCCGACACACGGACCGCCTGCGTCAGGAGCCCGCCTGGATCATTGCGGAGGTCGAGCACGAGCCCGGTGAGATGTCCGCCGTTTTCCTTTTCCAACGCTTTGAGCGCCTTGTCGAGGTCCTCGTCGGTGCGTTCCTGGAACTGCGTGATCCGCACGTATCCGTAGCCCTTTTCCAGCGTGCGCGACTTCACGCTCTGGATCTTGATCACTTCACGGACGAGCGTGTAATCCGTCAATCCCGCGGTTCCTTCGCGGCGAAGCGTGAGGTGAATCTTGGTTCCTCTCGGGCCTCGCATCCGCTTGACCGCTTCGACCAGCGTCATGTCCTTGGTGAATTCATCCTCGATCTTGATGATCTGGTCGCCCGCCTTGACACCGGCGCGGAAAGCCGGCGTGTCTTCGATCGGCGACACGACCGTCAACAACCCGTTGCGCAGCGTGATTTCAATCCCGAGACCGCCGAAGCTGCCGCGCGTGTCGACCTGCAGCTCCTTATACAGATCGGGGGTGAGATACGCGCTATGGGGATCGAGCGCGTTGAGCATCCCGGTAATGGCTCCGTCGATGAGTTGCTTGGTAGTGACTTCATCGACGTAGTTCTTCTGTACCATCGCCAAGACGTTGGTGAACGTCTCGATGTTTTCGTAGGTATCCTTCGCCGCCGCGGAGACGCGGCCGACGAGTCGACCGCCGAGCAGCAACATGCCGGTAACCGCTGTCACCATCGCGGCACCCGCCAGCCACCGTCTATAGGACTTCATGCAACTCACTGCCTTCCAATGACCGCTGATTATAACGAATGGCGCACACCCCCACAATTGAGTGCCGCAAGAATGGTCGAGTTGCCGACCGCTTCGGCGCCCGTGGATTAATCAGGGGTGAGTGGGTACGGATGATGGCTACTTTCGATTCTCGGCGACGACGATGGTGAACAACGACCGCGGCGAAGTCTTATACCGCCGGCGCAGTGCCATCGGTAGGTCGTCGAAGACTTCGTTCAAGTTCAAGGTCCGCCAGCCCAGTCGCCGCGTGATGGGTTCAATCGAGCGGTCGAGTGCAGCCAGGAGACGGTGGGGGCTGCGAAAATGGTTGATCACGACTACCGTCCCGCCGGGTCGGCAGACGCGTTGCGCTTCGCGCATCAACTTCGCAGTGTCGGGCACGACGCTGACCACGTGAAACGCCATGACGTAGTCGAAGCTGTCCTCGGGGAACTTCAGGTCGAGCGCGTCCATCGGCATGACGCTGATGTGTCGCCAGCCGTTGCGGATGATCTTTTCCTTCGCCTGCTCGAGCATTTCCGGCGCGAGATCGATTCCGGTCACCTGGCAGTGCGGCGGGTACGCCGGGAACGACAAGCCGGTGCCCGCCCCCACCTCAAGCACCCGCGCCCCGGGCGGAATGTCCAAGTCGCGGATCACCTTGGCGATGCGCGGATAAAACACCCGCGTAAAGATGCGGTCGTAGAGGTGGGAGAACTCGTAGTAGATTTTGCTTTCGTGAGCTTGCGCTTGTTCCAGCGTCGGCATGAGAGCCTCGTTCTCGGGTCAGCGAATGCGGAACGCAGTCGAACCAGTGCGGCCGGTCATGCGGCGGTCGCGCCCCGAAGTTGGCGTTTGAACGAGGCGATGTCGCGCCGACGGAATCGCCACTGCCGGCCCGTTTTGAAGGCCGGCAGGATCGACTTGCGAGCGAACTCGTTCACCGTGTCCGGACTCAGGTCCAGGATCTGGGCCACTTCCTTACTGTTCAGAATCGCGTCGTCCTTGTCCATGTCCATGCTGCTAATCGTACCTGACGGTGGCGCAGAGCACGTTCGCCCACCAGTGCGGTCTCGCGCGTCTAACACGGCGTGCTAATCCAGTCAAGACACGGTTCGCTAGCGGCCCGCCTCGACAGCAGGACCACGTGGCGCTGTGGCCTCGCGGTAAAGGAGCCTGCGCGAGATTTGCATCGCCGACTAGGCCAACTGTAATGCGGGGAGCTTGGGCTTGTGGTCGGCTGCCGCTACCATGTGATCGGTGGGTCGTGCCGGGAGGGGCTGAGATTCAGCGCAAACGGAAGCGGCGGCGGGGCGCGAAGAGTCGCCGACGCGGGCGCTTGCCTTTGATCGCCGCCGAGGTCACGGGCCTTCTCACCGGGGCATTTCTGTTCGTCGTTGCGGCCTTGGGCCACGCGGCCGGGCATTTCATCGGCGACGACCTCTGGTCCGGCTTGTTGCCATTTGCGGCAGCCGTTCTCGTGCTCGCGCTCGTTACGGCGGTGGTACTCGGTGCGTGGCTCACGCTGCGCCGCTGGCTGATACGCCGTATGCCGTTCGCTCCCGCAGTCTCGGCCCTGGTGCTCGCTGGCGTTGCGTGCTGGGGGGCACTACAAGCGGGGTTTGCGACCGAGGTCAGCAGTCTGCGCTTGCTGCTCGGCGGCCGCGCCGCGGCCGAGCGCCGCATGATTGCGCACCAAGTTTTGGCGGCGTACCGCCGCGCCGACCACGCCGAGCTGTCGCGCATGCTCGATCGAGCGCGTGCATATGACGGCCTGGTACGTGAAGCGGCGCGCGCCTACCAAGTCGATCCCGAAGTCCTGATCGGCATCGCGGCCGCCGAATCCTCGTTTGCACCGCGCGACGGCGCCGACGGCGGCCGCGGTTTGTTTCAAATCACCTCACCGCCCACTCATGCGATGAGCACGGTCCAAGCGCAACTCGGCGTCACGCACGTCGACTTGCACGACCCGCGACACAACGCATTGGTGGCCGCGGCAACCTTGCGGTGTTACCTGGACGACATGCACGGCGATCTCTTCCTGGCGCTGCTCGCTTACAACATTGGCCCGCACAACGGGGGCTTGCGCGCGATCATGGAACAGTACGGCGCCCGTGACTTCGTGACGATCCAGCCGTATCTCCAGCATCTGCCGCGCGACTATCCGATTCGTGTCCTCGCCGCCGCCCTCGCCTACCGCGTGCGCCACATCGAAGGGCGACTGCCGCCGTACGAAGAGGGCGACAACGCCGTCCGCATCCAGCGCATCGGCATTCCGGGACTGCAATCGGACCTGGCCGCAGATCGGTAGGACGATGGGTTGTCGGCCCACCGCGTTGCCATCAATCGAGGTTGTCGATGCTCACACCGGCGACCACGTCGGCCAGCGTGACTCCGAAGATGCGCGAGTAGAAGTACAACTCAGCTTCGAGCGATCGCTTGATGTTCTCGGCTCGGCGAAACCCATGCCCTTCGCCGGCGAATGCCACGTATGCAACCGGTAGTCGCTTCGCCCGCAGCGCGGCCACCATTGCTTCGGCCTGATTCGGCGGCACAACCCGGTCGTCGAGTCCCTGAAAGAAGATGACCGGACACGACAATTTATCGGTAAAGTGGACCGGCGAGCGCGCCCGGTAGACATCGGCGCGTGCGGGATACGGACCGATCAGTCGCTCTTCGTAACGCGACTCGAACTTGTGCGTGTCGCGCGCCAACGCTTCGAGGTCACCGATCCCGTAGTAACTCGCGCCGGCTCCGAACAGATCGTGAAACGTCAGCGCGCAGAGCGTCGTGTACCCGCCCGCACTGCTGCCGCGAATCGCGAGTCGATTGCCATCGACGACCCCGCCCTTGACCAAGTACCGCGCACCATTGACGCAATCGTCGACGTCCACGATGCCCCACTGTCCGTTGAGGCGCTCGCGATACGCCCGGCCGTAGCCGGTGCTGCCCCGATAGTTCACGTCGAGCACCGCGATACCGCGGCTCGTCCAGTACTGAATACGAAGATTGAGCGCGCTGGACGTAGCCGCCGTCGGTCCACCGTGACTTACGACCAGGAGTGGCGGCCGCTCGTCGGGCGGCCCGCACCAGCCTCGATTGCGCGGGGCGTAGTACAACGCGTGCGCCGTCGTATCGTATGACGTCGAGAACTCGATCGGCTCGGGGGGGGACAAATCGGCGGGTTCGATCGCTATACTGATTGAGCGGCGCAGTACTTCGACGTCTCGCGTCGCGAGATCGATCCGCACGAGCGCCGCTGCCTCCATCGGCGACGCGGCATGACACACCACGTGATCCCCTGCGGCTCGAATCATGGAGAAGTCAGTATACGGCACCTCGATCACCGCAAGGGCTTTGGTCGCCGGGTTCAGCGTCGCCAGCCGCCAGCGACCCCGCTGCGTGTACGCGCACACGATCGTGTCGCCGGCGACGGCGAACGTGGACATCGCGAAGTTCCACTGGGGCACACCGAATTCCGCGGCCATCTCGCAGAGCGGCTCGGCGGCGCGACCGCGCCAGCGGTAGAGATTCCACCAGCCGCTGCGATCGGAGACGAAGTACAGACTGCCATCGGCTGCCCATTCGGGCTGGAACATTGATTCGGAGTCTCCGCCCGCGATGCGCGCGGTGTCCCGTACGGCGCCGCCACCATCGATCGTCGCGACCCAGAGTTCGCACCCATCCCACGGCATGTTCGGATGGTTCCAGGCCAACCAGGCCAGTTTCGATCCATCCGCGTTGAGCCGGGGCGACGAATAAAAGTCGTTGCCCGAGACCAGCACGATTGGCGCGATACGTCCGTCGAGATCGACACCAACCACCGCGTTGATCGCTTCACGATCAGTCGGCGTGTGATCCTCACGTACACACACCAACCGATTGCGCGCACGATCGACAACGCCGTCGGCATACCGCCACGAGCCTTCCGGAGTAATCGGCCGCGGTGCGCGCGCGTGGTCCTGGCGATACACCCGCTGATCGGCGAAGTTCGAGAAGTACACGGCGCCATCGCTCACCGTGAACGCGCCACCGCCGTACTCGTGCACCCGCGTGCGCGCGTTGAACCCCGGCGGCGTCACGTCGTTGATCGCGCCGTCCATCGTGCGTCGCACGATGACCGATCGCCCACCCTCGGTTGGGCGTAACTCGCTCCAGTAGACGTCGTCCCGATCGAGGACGATCTGCCCCAACCCGATCGCCACCGACGCAATCAGGTCAGCGGTGATTGGAGACTTCCAAGCGCCGTACGGAGCTGTTGTCATCACCGCCGGGCCTTCAATGGCTCGCCGCAGCTACGCAGTGGGCCTTTGCCCACCGAACACAGCCAACTCGAAGACCTTGAAGTAGCAATCCACGTCGGCGAAGCCGATCGCGCGCAGCCACCCGCACTGCATCTCGACCGGCGCTAGAATGTTCGCGGCCTTGTCGGGACGGCGATGAAACTCGTCCGCGATCTGTTCGCGGGTCTTGGCGCCGGGCTGCTTCGCTTGAAACCCGTGGAGACACTCGATCATCAGGTCATCCGACATCGCCTCGACGGCCGGCGCGGATGACTGCACGTGCTCGATGTTGACGAAGATGCCCCCGGGCTCGAGCCGGTCGAATATCTCGCCGTACAATTCGCGCTTGCGCTCGTGCGTCAGGTGATGGATCGCGTACGCCGAGACGATCGCATCGAACGATGCGTCCGGATCGAGATCCCCGGCCCAACTCGGCGCAGCAAGGTCAGCGGTCACGAAGCGCGCGGAGGGCGTCTGCGCCCTCACCGCGGCGCGCGCGGCGGCGAGCATCGGCTCCGAGAAATCAACCAAGGTGGCGTGCGCCGCGGGATAGCGCGCCAGCAACGCCTGCGCGAGCGCGCCCCCGCCGCAGCCGAGATCAGCGAAGCGCTCAACCGGCCGGCGATTCGACTCGATCACGCGCAGCATAATCTCGATCTGCTCGACGCCGAACGGAATTCCACCGCGGGTTTCGCGGAGATAGCTTCTAACCATGTCTGGTCGTTGCCAAACGACATCTTGCCGTGCCATTGCCGACCTCCCCGGCGCAGCATCGCCGCCGCCGCTCGCATCGTCAAGGCGCGCGGTCCAACAAACGTCCGCGATCAATACCGAATCGATCGGCGTCACCACAGGGTAGAGGCGGGACTCCGTGCCCTGCCGTTCATCTGCTTCGGCGAATGGCTACTGTGCGAGAATCGATTGCCGCTGCTTTTGGTATTCCTCGCGGCTGATCTGGCCGTGATCCACCATCCGCTTCAACTCGACAAGGCGGTCCGCGCGGGTCCGCTCCGTCGCGCTGGCGGTCGACTTCGCGGCCGGCGCTGCCGGCCCCAACCGTCGAATGCGATGGATCACGCGCTGCGCGAGGTGCGCGAGCCACGCGGCTCCGGTAGCCCACAGAACGCTGTTGGCTACCAGCAATTCAAAGAAGTGCAGGTTCTGAATCCGCCGCGGCACCAGAACGAAGAGCGGGTATGAATAGGCGTTCCACAGCGACTCGCCGTTGGCCAGAGCGATCTCGCCGATATGAGTCTTCCAGCCGAACCACTGCGCGGCGAAGTGGAGGCCGAACGCAGTCAGCCATACGCCGCTCGTGATCAGATCACGAATGCGCATCGCTGTTCGCCTCCGGCTGCATTGCAAGCGCCAGTCGGCACGGCACCCTCTCGATCATTCGGGGGACACATCCGGCCGTGGCCATGTATGGTCCGCATACGTTCTCCCGCCGGTCGCAGAGCCGTTTCATCACCCGACCCTACCGACTCGCTATTGCCAAGCACGTGCCAGTGCGATGCGGAATCTATGGCGCCGCCCGGCCGACTGTGGGCGGCGCATCTTTGTCGCTGACAATCCTCGACCGCCGGTTTGGTGATGGATCGCACCCACTTCCGCACGCTTCACTGCGGCGCGAGTTCGGCGGGCGTGAGGGCGCGGGAATAGAGCGAGACATCGTCGAGCGCACCCGCGAACCGAAGTGCTGCGCAGTTGTAACTCGCCAGGCAGACCGGATTGGTGTTGGCGGACACACTGCCGGTATGTGGAGTGTTGCCGACTTCCGCCCCACTCACATAGAAGCGCAGCACGATGCCATCGAACGTCACCGCGACATAACTCCACGTGTTGAGCGGAACGCTGCCGTAGGCTCCGATGGTCGCGTAACTCCACGCAATGCTGTCGGCGTACGTCAACTGCCCGTTGCTCAGCGCGAAGCTGTACTGCCCTTCCTTGTGCACGATGACGCGATAGCCGTTGCTGGCGGTCGGCCGTACCCACGCGGCAATCGTCAAACCGGTTCCAGTGATCCTCACGCTAGCGCTGTCGGCGATGCGCACTTGATCGTCGACGCCGTCGAAGGCGCCGGCACTGCCGACTTTGCCGCTCGTCCAAGCCATCCCGTTTTGGGCGGTGCCGCTGTTGTTCATGCCGCTGCTGTCGCGCACGGTCGTCCCGCTGCCTTCATCGAAGCGCCAGAAGGCCGTTCGCCCGGCCGGCGTGGCGGCTGGCGTCGGTGTTTGGGTGGGGTTACCGGCGGCGGCGTGCGCTTGGAGTTCAGCGGCACTCAGCGGACGAGCGTACAGCGCGACCTCGTCGAGGGCGCCGCCGAATCGCAACGCGCTGCAGTTGTACGCGCCGAGGCACAGCGGATTGCCGTTGGCTGTCAGACTGCCGATACGAGCCTTGGTGCCGACGACTATCCCGTTCAGGTAGAACCGGATGCTGCTGCCGTCGAACGTGACCGCCACATGACTCCAGGCGTTCGTGGCCACGTTGCCGTAGGATCCGACGGTTGCGTAACTCCAGGTCATACTGTCGGCGTAGGTCAACTGGCCGTTGCTGAGAGCGAGCGAGAACTGTCCTTCCTTGTGCACGAGAACGCGATACCCGTCGGTTGCCGACGGGCGCACCCACGCTTCGATGCTCAGTCCGGTTCCGCTGACGTTGACGCTCGGACTACTACTGATGCGTACCTGATCGTCGACGGCATCGAAGGCACCGGCGCCCCCGATCCGGCCCGTGCTCCACGTCATGCCGTTCTGTGCCGTACCGGTATTGCCGAAACCGCTGCTGTCGCCGACCACGGTTCCGCGGCCCTCGTCGAATCGCCAGTAGCCCAGCGGTCCCGCTTCCGTGGGCGTGGCTGCCGCGCTCGTAAAGGTGGCGGCAGGTGTCGCGGTAAACGAAGCCGACGCCGTTGCACTCGCGGCTTTCGTCAGCGACGGCGTAGGGGTCGAGGTCGGCGCTACCGTGGCAGCCGACGTCCTCGTCGTCGTCGGTGTTTTGGTCGGGGTCGCGCTCGGGGTGCGCGACGGAGTCGCGGTGGCGGTCGCGGACGGTGTCATCGTCGGAGTTGCAATTGCGATACGGGTCGGTGACGCTGTGGCGCTCATCGTCCGCGTGATCGTTGCCGTCGACGTCGCGGTGCTGCTTGCGCTCGGCGTCGCCGAGGCAGAGCCGGCGCCGGTGGGCAGAACGAGCAGCGTGATCGACGAGGCCGGAAACGTCGAGCTGAAGCCCGCTGGACCGATGGGCTGATCGGTATCGCGGACGACCGCCGCCACGTTCGCCGGGCTGTAGCGGAAGACTGGCGCGATCACCGCGCCGTTGAAACCCGCGAGAGTCACCGTGCTGGTCAGCGGGCTGCCGGTCTTGTTGACGACGATGATCGTCAGGGCGCCATCGCTGCTGCGCTGGGCCGCGTACACCGACAGTTGCGATTGATCGTCGCTGTCGGCGCGCACGCCGATGTCGCCGAAGCGACCGCGCGCGCCGTCGTAGTTGAGGAACATCCGGAACGCGAATGCGCCGGGTTGCGTCGATGTCGGCGGGCGCCACAATGTTGCGAGATCAAGGCCCTCTCGACCGAAGATGCCGAGAACATCGGCCTGCGCCAGCGCGCCGTTGATGTGATCGAGCGCGCCCCAGTTGTATTCGGAGATCGCCAACTTGGTGCTCGGGTAGTTGTTACTCATCCACTCGCGCATGCGTGGAATCAAACGGACCGTGTCGGCGATCCAGCTTTCGTCGACATACGTCGGATCCCACAGCGAGCGCGTCGACCGCAGCCGCAGCGCTTGCGTGTTGGCGTCCCCCGCACCCGATAACGACACGCCGGACGCCTGCGGGTAATAGTGCTCGTCGAGGTAGTCTAGAATGCGCGTGCCGTGCTGCTCCTCGTAGGTGCGCATCTGTTGGAGATACCATTCAGCGAAGGCCGTGTTGCCGTGCGCCAGTCGATCCTGGGGATTATTCCACCAGTCACCGCCGGACACCCAATCGAGGGTCGACCAGAAGTATCCGGTCCAACCCCATTCCGCTGGTCCAAGCGTCTGAGCCGATGGATCAACCGCCTTGATCGCGGCGGCATACGCGAAGGTGCGATCGCGTATCTCGTCGAAGCTCGTCGGGCTGGGATGCACGTCGCGATGAGTGTCCGACCACAACATCGGTTCGTTGTCGAGGTTGTAGAATCGCACGCCGCCGCCCGCGGCGGTGCCGTAGCGCCCAATGAAGTGCTGCACCCATGCCTGCACGTAGCTGGGCGTGATGGCGACGCTGGTGTCGACTGGGCTGTTGCCGGTGATCGTGCTGCCGCTGGCGGTGATACCGTTGCCGCAATCGGGACGCCACGGATCGGTGGAGTGCTGCGCGCCATACTTCGCGACGCTGAAGCCGCACGCATAGGCGCGATCCTTCGGCGTCCAACCGATCAAGGGAACGGTCATGAGTGTCGCCGTCCCCGTGCGGCGATCTTGGTCGACGAACCGATCGCTGCTCGAACCGTCGGGCAACGCCGCCGGATTGCCGTTGTCGTTGGGAATGTTTTCGAAGTACCAGTCGGACGCGTGATTCGACGTGTCGGTCTGCCAGTTGTAGCGGGTGGTACTGTTCCCGCCCCAACGGCGCACCGGCAGAGCGAGTTCGGCGGCAAGATTTTCGTCCGCGAAGTTCATTCCGTAGATGAACGGACTGATCGGGTGGCGACCGGCGCTGACGTCAATGCTCAACGCAGGGCCCGTCCCAGGCGGTACGGGTGTCGGCGTCGGCGCCCCGCTCGCGACGAACGAAATGTCGTCGAGGTAGTAGGTCGACTGCGCGCCGCCAGTGTTGTTGAACCAAGAGACGTAGGTGACCTGGGCCGGCTGGCCCAGGCCCCAGAGCGGCACGTCGACCTGTGTCCACGCGCCGGCCGCCGGTGTGACGTTCTGCGTGATCGAGGCGCCGGAGCTGTTGTTGCCGAGCACGACTTGAATGGTTTGACCGCCGCTGCTGCCGCCGTGAACGAAGAAGCGGAACGTGTCGTACGCACTAACGTCGAGCAGATCGAGGCGGCCGAGTTGCAGTCCGCTCCACGATCCGGTGTAGGTCACCGCGATCGCACGGGTACCGGAGTGAATTGGCGACGCGGCGCTGAAGTTGTTGCTCACGCCGCCCCATGACCAATCTTGCCACGGGAATGTTACGGCGTCCGCGAAGACAACCAGGCCGCTACCGACCGGCGTCAGCGTCGCAGCCGCCGCAGCACGCGGCACAACAGACGCAACTGGGAGCGTGACGAAACTGGCGAGCGTGACAAAAGCCGCCAGCCACCTCACTGCAAGCGTCGCGTTCTCGACCGGTCTCGACACGGCGACGGAACGCGGTGCAACCGCGGTGCCAGCTTTCACGCACGAGCCGCGGCTCCCATCAGGGATTCCGTCGCATGCCGCGACTCGGCGGACCCGGCTCAGCCCATCCCTGCGTCCTAAGACCTTCATCCATATTTCCTTGGGTCGTCGCGCGTCCCGTGGTAGCGAGCAGTCAGCTCTCGCCAGACACGGCCAATGGAGGTGACACATGTTCCGTGGCACGCACGAGCGAATGCAACGGCATCAACAGCCCCCGATCGACCCGCGTCAGCAAATGATCGAGGACGCGGTCGAGCTACTCTACCACGCAACGGAACTCGGGCGACCAATTCCCGCCGAGATTCGCGCGCCGCTCTTGGCGGCTCAGGCGGTCGCCCGCACGGGCGTCACCGTGGAGCCGGCCGCTGAGGCGCTGCTGCTTGATGCCTACACGAAACTGGCCGACTTGATGCGCCCGGTGACCGCCACGACGCTCCGCGCCTCCGAGCGGCGATTCGGCCGGCGCCCGTGGTGGAGTCGCCTGTTCACTCGTCGCAAGCTCGCCGAGGGCCAGATCATCTCGATTCATTTCGGTCTCATCGCGATGCTGATCTTCGCTTTGCTGGTCGGGGGCGAATGGATGCGGGCGTTCGTCGCCGGACTGGCCGACGCGCAACGCAACCTGGATCAGGTCGAAACCGACCTGCGCTCCTACGGCATCGATCCGTCGAGCTTTGAGGCGAATCAATCGACGGTTTCGGACACGCTACCATCGGCTGTCGCCCCGATCGTCCCCGGATCGCGGCAGCAAGCGCTCATCACGCAGTGGGGACGCCTGCAGGAAAAGGTAACCGCCGACTACCAGTCACTTTACGACTGGTTTTCATTCAGTCGGATCGCCACAGATGCGCAGGGCAAGCCGACCGTTCGCTACCACTACGTGTTCGGTCATCTGGCAGTCCAGGATGCCGTGGCCGCAGTCGGCATCGTTGTGGGCGGATTTCTGCTGCCCGTGTTGTACGCCGCGCTCGGCACCTGCGTATACTTACTGCGCACGATGTACACGCGGATGGTCGAGCGCAGTTTCGATCCGACCGATGCCGGTCAGTTTCCGCTGCGCATCTTTCTCGGCACGTTGAGCGGCCTAACGTTGCAGTGGATTGTTGCGAACGGCTCCACGCCGGTTCCCGGCGGGCTCACGCCGGCGATTCTCGTGTTTCTCGCCGGCTACAGCGTCGAACTGCTGTTCGCCATCTTGGACCGGCTGCTTGGCAGCGCGAAGGAGATGTTCAAATCGGCACCGGCGCCGAGCCCCGCGCCCGCCCATCCAACCCCGCAACCGGCGCCCTGAGCACCGCGGCATCTATGCGAGACCGGCGCCCATGAGATCGACGAAGTTGTCGGCGTAAAACCGGGCTTTGGCACGTTCGCCGATTCCGGCCATGGTGTCTTCGAACCGTTTCAGCGGATTGCGCCCGCCTTCGACGTGCGGCCAGTCCGACGAAAACAGCAACACCTCTTCGCCGACTTGCTCGATGATCCAGCCCACCGGCTCGGTGGGGTACGGCGTCACCCGGATTTGCCGGCGGACGTAGTCGCTCGGGCGTAGTTTCAACAAACGCAGACGCTCTTCGCTCTTGTGAAACGCCTCGTGGGCGGTGTCGAGCTGGCGCATCCAGCTCGGCAGCCACACCGCGCCCTGCTCGATGACCCCAACCTTGAGTTCGGGGAAGTGATCGAACACCCGATCGAAGATCATGGTCGCCAGGGTTTGCATCGGCGGGAACGGAATCGCCATGAAATCGACCGAGCGGAAGTTCTCCGCGCCGCCGTGAAAATCGGTGACCATCGGCAAACCGTTCTTGAAGTAGTCGGGATCGAGAAGTCGGCCGCCGCCGCCGACATGAAACACGATCGGCACCCGTGCCTCTTGCGCCACCTGCCAGAGCGGAAACAGCCCGGTGTGGCTGGGCGAATGGCCCTTCGGACACGCGGACGGAATCAGCAACGCCTTGCAGCCCATGGCGATGGCCTCGATCGCCATCGCACGCGCCTGCGCGAAGTCGGCGAGCGGCACGTAGCCCACCGAAAGGAGTCGCGGATCGACGGAGCAGAAGTCGACGATCGCGCGATTGTGTGCGCGCGCGAGGCCATAGGCGAACGTCGCATCGTCCGCGTGCTCGGCGGCGACGAAGTACTTGTTCATGAACGTGTTGAAGACGAGTTGGCTGCGGAACCCAAGCAGGTCGAGGGCGCGCGGGCGGTCTTCCTTGATGAACGAGCCGAGCGCGCTCCAATTCTTGCGCAGCATGATCTCGGCTTCGAGCTTCGGCCGCTCCGCCGCGTCGGCGTGCAAACGGCGCAGCTTGTCGATCAGTTTCTCCTCGCCCGGCTTGACGGTGCTGACGTACAGCGGCTTGAGCCGCGCGCGGATATCCGGATCCGCGTACGGCACCACCCAGTCGGGGGTTTCCATCACGTGTGAGTCGGCGTCGTGATACACGCGCCCTTCTGCGTACGCCATCAGCTCCTCCCGTTGTCATATAGTACATAGTCCGGGGCCACTCGGACGAGCAAGCGTGCCGCCGCGTTGTGCAGTGACCCATTTCCGAGCAATGGGCGGAGCCCAAGTCATGCCTTTCTCCATCGAACGTCAACTCGATTCCGCCGGTCGACGTATTGCTCATTCGAATTCGTGGTTGTACGAAAGGAATCGGTGAGAGAGCGAAACGAGGTGGAATCATGGCCAGCGACACGCTGACGGTAACCGACAATCGAACCGGCAAGCAGTACACGATTGCGATCGAGCGGGGCGCGATCCGCGCCAACGATCTACGCCAGATTCGCGCGTCCGCCGACGACCCCGGCCTGGTCTCCTACGATCCGGGTTTGGTGAACACGGCGCCGTGCAAGAGCAAGGTCACCGAGATCGACGGCGACAAAGGCATTCTGCGCTACCGCGGCTATCCGATCGAGGAGCTGGCCGAGCGCAGCAGTTACCTGGAAACCGCGTACTTGATCGTCAAGGGCGAGCTCCCCGACGTCCACCACTTCGAGATGTGGAAGTACAACATCAGCATCCACACGCTGGTGCACGAGAACATCAAAGTCTTCATGGACGGCTTCCGCTACGACGCGCATCCGATGGGCATCCTGCTCGGCACCATCGGCGCGCTCTCGACCTTCTATCCCGACGCCAAGGACATCCACGACCTCGAGTCGCGCCGCCTGCAGACTCGCCGATTGATCGGCAAGCTGCCGACGCTGGCCGCCTTCGCCTATCGCCGCACGCGCGGGCTGCCGTACGTCTATCCCGACAACGAGCTGAGCTACACCGGCAACTTTCTCTCGATGCTCTTCAAGATGACCGAGCTGCGCTACCAGCCCGACCCCGTGCTCGAACACGCACTCGACGTGCTGTTCATCTTGCACGCCGATCACGAGCTGAATTGTTCGACCAACGCGGTGCGCTCGGTTGCCAGCTCCGCGGTCGATCCGTTCTCGGCGCTCGCCGCCGGCATCGCCGCGCTCTACGGCCCGCTGCACGGCGGCGCCAACGAAGCCGTAATTCGCATGCTGGAAGAGATCGGCTCGCTCGACCGCATTCCCGAGTACATCAAGAAGTTCAAGTCCGGCGACGGACGCCTGATGGGCTTCGGGCATCGCGTGTACAAGAACTACGATCCGCGCGCCAAGATCATCAAGAAGCTGGCGTACAACGTGTTCGAAGTGACCGGCAAGAACCATCTCATCGACATCGCGCTCGAACTCGAACGCATCGCGCTCGAAGACGAGTACTTCGTGTCGCGCCGACTGTATCCCAACGTCGACTTCTACGCCGGTATCATCTACCAGGCGATGGGACTGCCGCTGACGATGTTCCCGGTCCTGTTCGCGATCGCCCGCACCGCCGGCTGGATGGCGCACTGGGCCGAGCTGGTGCGTGATCCGGAACAGAAGATCGTGCGGCCGCGTCAGATCTACATCGGCGAGGGACCGCGCCACTACACGCCGATCGAGCAGCGGCCCGCGCCGTCGATGCGTGAGGACGCGGTCAGCGAAAAGATCTGAGCGGTGTTGCGATGCCCTCCTTATTCACGCGCATCATCAACGGCGAGTTGCCCGGCCGCTTCGTCTGGCGCGATCCGCGGTGCGTGGCCTTCCTGACCATCAATCCGCTGCGGCCCGGCCACACCTTGGTCGTCCCGATCGCCGAGATCGATCACTGGCTCGATCTCGATCCCGAGCTGGCGCGCCATCTGATGACGGTGTCGCAATCGATCGGCAAGGCGATCCAACACGGTTTCAAGCCGACCAAGGTCGGCGCCATCATCGCCGGACTCGAGGTGCCGCACGTCCACATTCATCTGATACCGGTTGACGGCCTCGCCGATCTCAATTTCGCCAATCAGGACCTCAATCCGAATCCCGCCGATCTCGATCGCGCCGCCGAGACGATTCGCAGCTCGCTGCGTCGTCTCGGCTACAAACACGTCGCGAGTTGATCGCGCAGCACGACGAACGGCCGCCCGCGTGACTTCTAGGAATAGACGATCACGCTGCGGGCCACTTCACCCTTTTCCATCGCGTCGAAGGCGCTGTTGACGTCGTCGAGCCCAATGCGCCGCGAGATCAACTCGTCGAGTTTGAGCCTCTTCTGCATGTAGAGATCGATCAACCCCGGCATATCGCGCCGCAGATTGCCCGACCCGTAGAGCGATCCCAGCACCGACTTTTCTTCGAGCGGAAACGCGGCGCCCATGAAGGCCACCTCGGTGCCGAACCCCGGCACCCCGACGATCACCGCCTTGCCGCCGCGCTTCAGTGACAGAAACGCCTGCTGAATCACGGCGGGCGCGCCGATGACTTCGAAGGCATAGTCGACGCCGACGCCGTCGGTGAGACTGCGAATCGCATCGACCGCGTCGACGTCCTTCGCATTCACGACATCGGTGGCGCCGAAGACCTTCGCCAACTCGAGTTTGTTGGGCATCAGGTCGACGGCAATGATTCTCGCCGCGCCGCACAGGCCCGCGCCTTGAATCACATTGAGCCCGACTCCGCCGCAGCCGAAGACGGCGACGGTTTCGCCCGGCCGCACCTTCGCGGTATTGGTCGCCGCGCCAACCCCGGTCATGACACCGCATCCGACCAGGCACGCCTTGTCGAGCGGGACATCGGCCGGAATCTTGATCGCCGCTGACGCCCGCACGACCGTGCGTTCGGCGAACGACGCGACACCGGCCATTCGTCGGATTTCGACGCCATCTTTCTCGAAAACGCCTTCTTCGCCCGCGAGCGCCGCCTGCGTGCCCGACTCGCACAAGTGCGATCGTCCGGCGATGCAGTAGTGGCAAGCGCCGCAGCTCTGCACCCACGCCAGCACGACGTGATCCCCTTCCTTGAGTCCCGTGACTTCCTTGCCGACTTCTTCGACGATGCCCGCACCCTCGTGTCCAAGAATGCAGGGCGGCGGAAAGGGCAGCTTCGCCTGCACCACCGACAGATCGGAATGACACACCCCGCTGGCTGCCAGCTTCACCACCACCTCACCCGCACGCGGCGGCTTGAGCGCCACCGACTCGACTTTGAGCGGCTGAAAGAATTCGTACAACACGGCCCCTTTCACCATCTCGATCTCCTTCGCGGCAACTGCGCGCGCTTCGTACGCTGAAGCGTCGCCTCGGGTCAAGTCGTAGACGTGGGCGCCCTCGCTTGCAAGCCATTCGCAATTGGGGGCGGTCCGTCGGCGACTTGTCATCGTGAGTCTGGTACCGCATGGTGCGTAGGATGCGCCGGTTTGTTGCGGGTGGATTGCTCGTGCTGCTGCTCGGTGCATCGCCGGCGTGGGGCTTGGATGA
>Ga0335069_10002224_pt1 | contig 30127 bp, 24 predicted proteins | sample Lox_Sample_11_FD_206714 | JGI IMG/M metagenome (GOLD analysis project Ga0335069, IMG submission 206714) | Soil microbial communities from Loxahatchee National Wildlife Refuge, Florida, United States - Lox_Sample_1.1 | ecosystem: Environmental > Terrestrial > Soil > Wetlands | place: USA...
CGAGCCGCGGAGACCGCGTGAGACGGAGACAGGCGAGTCACTCCTTGTAGGTGGCGGGCCCTCGCAGATAAACATTGATGGCGCGATTGCAGCTCCGCCTGACGTTTCACCGGCACGCGTGAAACCGTTCGCGAAGGATACTCAGTCTCAAATCAGGTGTGGGTTGGGTTCGGGGGCCGGCAGGATCTCGCGATAGCCGGCATAGACGCCGTCGAAGACGGAGTCCCAGCCGGCGGTGAGGGCGTAGGCGCGCGCGGCCTGGCGCATGCGATTGTGGCGGGCAGGATCGGCGAGGATGGATGAAACAGCCGAGGCAAACTGATCGTCGGGAACGATGCGGCCGGTTTCGCCGTCGCGAACGATGGTGGGCGGGCCGCCATCGGGAGTGACGATGGCGGGGACTCCGCTGGCAAGGGCCTCAAGGACGACGTTGCCGAAGGTGTCGGTGTGGGAGGGGAAGACGAAGATATCCATGCCGGCATAGGCACGGGCCAGTTCTTCGCCGCGCAGGACGCCGGGAAACTCCGCGCGATGGAGACGTTCGCGAAGCCAGGGTCCTTCAGCGCCGTGGCCGACGACAAGGAAATGGAACTTTTGCTGGTTTTGGTCAAGGTCGCGCTGGATTTCGGCGAGGAGCGCAACATTCTTCTCGATGGAGAAGCGGCCGACAAAGCCGAGGACGGCTTCGCCGTTTTGTGCGCCGGATTGTCTCTTCGCCGGGTTGAACAGCTCGGCATCGACGCCCCGCGGCATGAGGCGGCAGGGACGGCCCGTGGAACGCTCAAGCAGCGAGCAGAGCTCGGGGTTGGGCGCGTAGAGAACCTGCGCGATGGAGTAGAACCTTGCGACTGTGGCCATGGCGAAGTCTTCGATCTTTTGCCCCGTGGCCGCGGATTGTTGTTTAGGCAGCAGGCGCAGGAACCACTCGGCCCGGCGAGCGGCGTACTCGTGAACGTTGGTATGCCAGCTAGCGGCGAGGGGCAGATGCCGGTGCTGGGAAAGCCACGCGCCTAGGATGCCGATTTCGCTGGGGCCGGTGATGTGAATGAGATCGGGCCGGAATCGATCGAGGACCTCGCCGATGAGGGGCATATGGCGGAGATAGACGGGGTCGAAGCGGAGATCCTTTTCGAGCGCGAAGGAGAGAAAGCCGCGGGGGAGCTCGAGAGTCCATACATTGCCATCTTCGACAAATGCCCGGGCGCGAGCGCCGGCGCGCACGCAAAGGAAGGGCAGGTTGCGGCGGCGGGCGAAGACTTCGAAGTTACGGCTGGTGTGGGCCACACCGTTGACTTCGTGGAATGAGTCGGGGAAGTAAGCCACGCGCGGAGGCGGCGCGGCGGGTGCGGCGAAGTCAGCGGAGTTGGGAGTGCCAGTGGGGCCGGTGGTATCGGCACTCTGGGTGGTAAGCGGCATCTGCGCGTAGTCTAACCCGGCATGTCAGGCGACTTTGTGATTTCTTGGATAAACCTGGGGCGGTCACCAAGTGACAAACGGGGGCTTTCACACCCAGTGCAAAGCTGGGCGGGGCACCCGATTTTGTGCCGGATCGAGGGCGCGAGATGCAGGTCCTTCGACTTCGTCGAGATCAAGGGGTGCGGCCGCGTGGCTTTGCGGAGCGATTGCGCTCGAAGAGAATGCGCAGGCCGTCGAGGGTGAGCATGTCATCGATCTGCTGGATGTAACGCGAATCGGCGGCGACCATGCGCGCAAGGCCACCGCTGGCAACGATGCGCGGCGGTTTGGCGGGATCAGCTTCCATTTCTTTGAGGATGCGCTCGATGATGCCGTCGACGAGGCCGATGTATCCGAAGTAAAGTCCGCTCTGCAGGTGGCCGACGGTATTGGTTCCGATGACCTTGGGCGGGCGCTTGATATCGACGCGGTAGAGACGGGCGGCGCGGGAGAAGAGCGCTTCGGCGCTGAGGCCGAGGCCCGGTGCAATAGCTCCGCCGAGATACTCGCCGCGTTCGGAGATGACTTCGAACTTGGTCGCGGTGCCGAAGTCGACCACAATGCATGGACCGCCGTATTTCTCGTAAGCGGCGATGCAATCGGCGATGCGGTCGGCGCCGAGCTCCGTGGGATTGTCGATGAGCATCTTCATACCGGTCTTGATGCCGGGCTCGACAAAGATGGGCTCGACCTTGAAGTAGGTCTGGCAGACCTGGCGCAGAGTTGAGTCGACGGTGGGAACCACGGAAGCGATGATGATGTCGGTGACATGGCTGGCCTTCATGCCGTGCATCTCGAAGAGATTCACGAAGAAGACACCGTACTCATCGACGGTTTGCGCGCGATGGGTGGTGACGCGCCAGTTGGCGGCGAGCGGCGGCGAAGCCCCGTCGAGCGTGTAGAGGCCGAGGGTCGTGTTGGTGTTGCCGACGTCGAGGGCAAGCAGCATGGGAAAGCCAGCTATCAGCTAATAGCTATTAGCTTACAGTGGCAGATTCGTCGTCTTCGATCTGAGGCTATATCCCGCGAAAGTGAGGGGAATCCCAAGGGGTTTGGCTACGCGTTGGTTCCCGCTCAGCGCGGACTGGAAGCTGATGGCTGAGAGCTGCCAGCCGATCGCTAGTTTTCGGCGCGCAGACCGCCGGTTTGGACGGTGATCAGACCTGCGTCGGTTTCAACGCGAAGAAAACCGTTCTCGTCGAGGCCGGCCGTCACGCCCTCGCAGGCCTGCGGCCCATGCACCTGAACTTTGCGGCCGCGAATCCATGTGGAAGCCTGCTCCACGCGCTGGAAAACCGACGTGGCAGCGGCAGGGTCGGACAACAGACCTGTTTCACGCTCCAGAGACTTCAGGAGGGCGATGAGCAGAGCCTGTCGCGAGATGCGGCGGCCAGACGCCGACCCCACGGATGCCAGGTCGAGCGAGGTGGCAGGCGTGGCGAGGCCGGGTGGGAACGCGCGCTGGTGCACGTTGATGCCGATGCCGACGACTGCCACTGTGCGGAGGGGCTCTGCGTGCGACAGACTTTGGGAGTTAGGTTGTGCCTCGACCAGGATTCCGCCGACCTTGCACGGGCCGATGAGGAGATCGTTGGGCCAGCGCAGGTCGACAGCGAGGCCGGAGACGGAATAGATGGCTTGAGCGGCGGCGAGACCCGCGGCGAGCGGCAGGAGCGCGAGGCGAGCAGGCGGGAGTCGGGGGCGCAGGAGAACACTGACGTAGAGGCCTTCACCCGCGGCTGATAGCCAGCCGTGATCGCCGCGGCCGCGGCCTGCAGTTTGCTCATCGGCAAAATATACGCTGCCATGGGGGGCGGCGTTGCGCGCGGCGGCGAGCGCGTCGGAGTTGGTGGATGCGGTTGTAGGCGCGTAGTGCAGCCTGGCAGAGAAGATGGTGCCGGCGAGCGAAGCTTCGAGGGTGGCGAGATCGTACATGGTGTAAGATTCCTGAAACGCATGGTTCGGAGCGAAGAAGCCGACGTTTCTCGGGGGCTGGAAGAAGCTCTCCTCAGCGGCTAAAGCCGCATTCATTTTGCGTCGGTCGCGGCATGAGTAAACTCGTGCCCTGATACTTCGTGCCCAGCCGGCAAGCTTTTTCAACAAGCTGCAAAATGATGCCCCTTCAAGACGAGATTTGCGCGACCCGTTCTAGAGCCCGTAGCCAATGAAGCTCTGGGTATCGTGCAGATTCGACTGGCCGGGTTCGGCGGTGATGCTCATGGAGATATCGGCGGCTTTGGCGGAGTGGGTGAGCGCGCCGACACTGATGAAGTCGACTCCGGTTTCGGCATAGGCGCGAATATTATCGAGCACGATGCCGCCGGAGGCTTCGATCGGAATCCAGCGGCCGGGCGGCTTGGCGATCTCCTTTTTGACCCGAGCGACCGAAGCGTGCACCTGGGCGGGCGACATATGGTCGAGCAGGATGGCTTCAGCGCCGTAGGCCAGCGCGTCCTCAAGCTCGCGCGCATTGCGCACCTCAATCTGGATGCGTTGACCGGGCTTGCGCTGACCGAGCGCGCGCGTGAGGACAGCGGCGATACCGCCGCCGAGAGCAATGTGGTTGTTCTTGATGAGAATGCCGGAGGCGAGGTCGATGCGGTGATTGGTGCCTCCGCCGCAGAGGACCGCATATTTCTCGAGAACGCGCATGCCGGGGACGGTCTTGCGGGTGTCGAGGACGCGGGCATGGGTTCCCTGAATGACATCGGCGTACTTGCGCGTGAGGGTGGCGATACCGCTGAGGTGCTGGAGCAGATTGAGAATGACGCGCTCGCAGCTGAGCAGTACGCGGGCGTTGTGGCGGATGACGGCGAGGACCTGGCCGGGATGCGCGCGCACGCCGTCGAACATTTCGGGGTGGCTGACCACTTCGAACCGTGTCTGCGCCTGAGGGCGGGAATCGAGGCGCGCGTAGATTTCGAACAAACGCGGGATGGCGCCGAGGCCAGCCACGACCAGCTCTTCGCGGGCGATGATGGAGCCGGCGGCGCGAAGGCCGGGATCGATGGCGAGATTGGTGGTGGCATCGCCGGCGGCCTTGTCTTCGACAAGGGCCTGTTCGAGAAGCGCGTCGATGCGGTGAGATTTCCAGTCCATAAAAGCAGCTGCCAGCTACCAGCCATTGGCTACTAGCTCTTTCGTGCGAGTGCGAGCCTTCAGCGTTTTGGGCCATGCGCCAGAGGGGTCCTTCGACCCATGCCACCGGGCCTTTACCTATCTTAGCGGCGCGCCTTCGACCGCTGTTGCTGAAGAAAGTTGTAGATGATTTTTTTGACGTTGTCATCCACCTGACCGGCGATGGATTGAAAGAGGGTTCCGTTTTCACGCCAGATCTCAAGCACATATTTCTGCTCTATGCCCGAAAGACGCTCAAGGATACTTCGCCACATGCCAAGCCTGCCATGCCTGCGTTTATCGATGAGCCGGACGTCGCCCAGGTGGGCGTACCAGAGGAGAGAGATGAGATTGCGGGCGTCGCGGATGAAAATTGCTTCGCAGGTAAGAAGAATGAATTGCGCAAGCTCTCCCGGCGGCGACCCGGGGCCAGAGAGATCGACGAGGGCGAGCGCGCGATCGGGCTCGTGCACATTCGCGGCGATGATGCTGTCGGCGATTGGAGAAAAATCGGGAGTAACGAAGCAGCCTGGTGCATCGCCGAAGTAGATGGGCGGGGGAGGCACGATCCCCGGGGCGGCGCGGCCGGACGCGACGTTTCCGGGATCGGCGCGGTAGGAGGCGGCACTGAACGGCTCGTTACTGCGAGGGGCGCTGCGGGGGGCGCTGCGGGGAGCGGCGAATGCGGGTTCGATCAGCCATTGGACGGGATTTTCAAAGTGCTCGGTCAACTCGCGGTAGGCGACCTGAATCAGCTTGAAATGCTCTTCGGCCGCGGTGCGTTTGGCGGGATCGCGCTCATAGCGGTCGGGATGCCAGAGCCTGGCCGCAGAGCGGTAAGCTTTGCGCAGAACGGATTTTGTGCGGGGCGACTGATCCATGCCCAGGAATTGGGCGCATTGCACGCAGGTTGCACACACGCAGGGCATCGCGCGGAGCTACCCGGAAAGGCCGTCGAGCGCGGAGCGGGCTTTTTCGAGCAGGAGGCGGGTTTCGGCTTCCTGCTTTTTGAGGCCCTCGACAATGTGCGCGGGGGCTTTGGAGAGGAAGGCCTCGTTGCCGAGTTGGCGTTCGGCAGCTGCCAAGCCTTTTTCGTATTTGGCGATGTCTTTGGTCAGGCGCTCGCGTTCGGCGGCGACGTCGATTCTCTTCTCGTAAACAACGGCGACGTCGAAAGCGGGGGTTGAATGTCGGGCGAGGCCATCGGAAATCTGCTCGGCGAATCGGATCTCGCTGACGCGGGCCAGCTTCTCAATGATCTCGCGATTTTCTTCGGCAATTTTGCGCAAGGCCGCGTCAGTGCGGATTTCGATGGGTACGATGGTCTTCTCTTCGACGCCGATTTCCTTGCGCAGAGCGCGGACTTCGGTGATGAGGTTCTGAAACCGATGCATGGGAGGGAAAGCGTTCATATCCCACGTTTCACGCGTGTAAGCTGCTTGCGGATATCGCGTCAACGCGATCGACCTGGCGGGTGGCTTGCCGTCGTAGACGGCGTGCCAGAGCTCTTCAGTCAAGAAGGGCATGAAGGGCGAGAGCAGGCGGAGCGCGGCCTCAAAGACCTGGACCAGTGTTGTGAGCGCGGCGCGTGTGCCGTCGAACTCGCCAACCACCTCTTTGGTGGGAGCGTTGAGAAGATCCCCTCCGAAATCGAGGCGGAGCTTGACGATTTCGAGGTACCAATCGCAGAAGCTTCCCCAGAAAAATTGATAAATGGCACTGGCGGCTTCGTCGAAGCGGTAGCTGTCGAGCAGTTCGCTCACTTTGGCCGCTGTCGCATGCAGTTCCGCGACGATCCAGCGTGCTTCGAGCGGCGCGTTGGCTGCGACGGTTGGCATGGAGCCAAGTGCGGAGCGATCGACGGTGATGCCGACCTCCGCACCTTTGTCCACGTTCATGAAGATGAAGCGGGCGGCGTTCCAGATCTTGTTGGCGAAGGCGCGGTAGCCCTCGGTGCGGGCGACGTTGAAGGCGATGTCGGTGCCGGGCGAGGCCATGGAGGCGAGGGTGAAACGCACCGCGTCGGTCCCGTATTGCTTGACGATTTCGATGGGGTCGATGACGTTGCCCTTGGTCTTGGACATCTTTTCGCGGTTGGCGTCGCGGACGAGGGCGTGGATGTAGACCTCTTTGAACGGAACCGATTCGGCGAGCGGACGGGGGCTGCCGTCGGGCATGGGGATTTCGCTCGAGAACCAACAGCCGAGCATGATCATGCGCGCGACCCAGAAGAAGAGAATGTCGAAGCCGGTGACGAGGAGCGACGTGGGGTAGAAGGCGTCGAAGTCGGCGCGGTTTCTCTCCGAGGTCTCAGAATCGAGACCTGGGGCACCCGGCGTCGTAGAACCATCATGGGCTCCCACCCTTGCCGTCTGGTTCGCTCTGCTCCCAGCCGGTGAGGATGGGGCAACCTCTAGTATTTGCGGCCAACCGAAGACGGAGACGGGAAGCAAGCCCGAGGAGAACCAGGTGTCGAGGACGTCAGTCTCCTGGATGATTTCTTTCGAGCCGCAGTGGGCGCAGGCGGTTGGATCGCCGGTTGAGCCGGGCTCGGGAACAGTGATTTTGTGGCAGGCGCCGCAGTGCCAGGCGGGGATGCGATGGCCCCACCAGAGCTGGCGCGAGATGCACCAGTCGTGGATGTCTTCCATCCAGTTGAGATAGATCTTCTCGTAGTTCTCGGGCGTGAAGCGGATGGGCTTGTTGCCGCCGGAATCGGCGCGAACTGCGTTGCGGGCCATTTCGGCCATGGAGTCGCGGCCGTCATTGGCCTTTTTGTTGACGGGGATGAACCATTGCGTGGAGAGGCGCGGCTCGACGACGGTTTTGCAGCGGTCGCAGTGGCCGACGTTGTTGATGTGGTCCTTGACCCCGGCGAGAAGGCCCTGCGCCTCGAGATCGGCAACGATTTTCTTGCGAGCCACGAAGCGATCGAGGCCTCGATATGGGCCACCGTTTTCGTTGATGTGGGCGCGATCATCCATGACGTTGATGGAGGACAGATGATGACGCTCGCCGAGGGCGAAGTCGTTGGGATCGTGGGCGGGCGTGACCTTGACGGCTCCGGTGCCGAAGTCGCGGCTGACCCAGGGATCGACCACGATGGGGATTTCGCGATTCATCAGAGGCAGCAGCAGCTTCTTACCGTGGAGGTGGAGGTAGCGCTCGTCTTCAGGGTGGACGGCGACCGCGGTATCGCCGAGCATGGTTTCAGGGCGCGTGGTGGCGACAGTGACGTATTCGCCGGTTTCTTTGCCGCCGTCGCCGAGGACGGGATAGCGAATCTCCCAGAGGTGGCCCTTCTGCTCCTGGTGAACGACTTCGAGGTCGCTGATAGCGGTCTGGCAACGCGGGCACCAGTTGACGATGTAAGCGCCCCGATAGATGAGCCCCTGGTGGTAAAGGCGGACGAAGGCTTCGCGGACGGCGACCGAGAGGCGGTCGTCCATGGTGAAGTATTCGCGGCTCCAGTCGACGGAGGCGCCGAGGCGCTTCATCTGCTCGAGGATGGCGCCGCCGTAGTGCTGTTTCCATTCCCAGACGCGGGCAACGAAGGCTTCGCGGCCGAGTTTCTGGCGCGATGTGCCTTCCTCAGTAAGCTGGCGCTCGACCATCATCTGGGTGGCGATGCCGGCGTGGTCGGTGCCCGGAATCCAGAGCGCGAGGCGGCCTGACATGCGGCGCCAGCGGGTGAGAATGTCCATCTCCGTCTGGTTGAGCATGTGCCCCATGTGGAGGCGGCCGGTAACGTTGGGCGGGGGCAGCAGGATCGTAAAGGCCGAGGCCTGGCCGTCCGGGGACTGGCCGTTGAGGCGTTGGTTTTGGACAGCCGGATCGGGAGACGGCACGGCGAAAAGATTCTCGCGGACCCAGTAGCCGGCCCAGTGATCTTCGATGGCGGTGGGGTCGTAGGCTTTGGGCAGGTCGTGAGGCATTTTTGTCGTTAGCGAGCCCCGGAAGATTTCGGGAAAACACCCATGAATACAGGGTTTTCAGAGCGAGGGGACTCCCTTTCAGGGTAGCAGATGAAGGGCCAAGCGATTTATCGAGCGATGAGGAACGATTGGGGAAGCAGGTTGCGTAACACCGAAAGAACTAGCCCGCAGAGACGGGAAAAAGGGCCGCGCCTGGGTGGGCCGTACTTCTGCTCCGGGCTATTAGTCAGAATTATTCATCGACGCCGAACGTGAACACCTTTTCGCGTGCAGTGATCACATACTCGCCGGGAGCAAGGGGAGAGGTGGGAACCAGTTTGTAAGAGGATGCGCCGAACTGCGATATTTCGACATCCAAGCCAGGAATCGGTTTCCATTCACGTCCGACATAGCCGAGCTCTCCGTAATAGGCTTGACGTTCATTCTTTTTCAAAACGAATGGATAAAGCTTAACGTACCCCGGATCCCCAATCTTGAATATGAACGCGAGCTTGTCGCCCGCTTTGACTCGGAATGTGGAATGATCCCCTGCCACCATTAAAACGAAGTTAGAGCCTGTCCAACCGGTTGGGTTCTTGGCTTTGCCCCGTTCTTTCCATTGCTCGGAGGGAAGGTGCTTGAGAGTCTGGGTGGCCGAGTCGAGGAGATAGACCTCGCCGATCGCCGTGGGTTCGATCGGCTTATTGTCAGCGGTTTGGGCGTAGCTCAGGAATGAAGAAGCAAACAGGATCGCCGGTACAAGATTGCGCATGGATGGTGGTCTTCCTTTGACGTGCGTTCCACTCAGATTCCTGGAACCAACCATGGTATAGCACAGATTGAGAAGCAACCCGGTCGCCGGTCAGACAGCAAATGGGAAGGCCGCACCTTACAAGGCGCGGCCTGAGAACTCGGAAGGGGATGGCGGCTCAAAACGGATTGATCTTGGCGAGGCCCTTCTTCTTTTTCTTCTTGCTTGAGGACTCCTCACCCAGATTGACTTTGGGCTTCTTGGCCTTGCCGTTGGTAACGTCGCTGCCCTGCGAAGGATTCTCGCCGGGCTTGATGTCGTTCTGCTGGAGGGGCGCCGCTTCGGCTTTTTCAACGGCCGGCACGACCGTGTCTGCAGGGCCAACGGTCTTAACCAAGGCATTGGGATCGGCGGGCGGCGCGCCATTCGGCGCGGCCACAACCTCGACGCCGACACCTGTTCCCTCACCCGGGGTCTGCATCTGCAGGGGAGCGTTGGAGGGCTGGTCGCTGCGCGGGGGCTCGTTGACACCGGTTGGCGTCGCGGGCTGCTCCGGAACGACCGGCTTGCCGACATTGGCGGCCTCCCTGAGCATGGTGAAGTTCTCCTTCGAGACTTCGGGAGCGAGCACGCGCTTGGGATCGTCGAGGGAAGGTTCGCCCACGTGGGTGGCTTCAACCACGGTGGGCCCACGCTTGACAACGTCCATGAACCTGTCGGTGAAGGTCAAGGGCTGCTCGCTGCGCACCTCGGCATCATTCTCCGCAACTGCTGCAGGGGTCGGTTCGGGAACCGACCGGTTCATGGCCACCAATCGATCACGGGCGTCTTCGACGTGCGGGGCCATGGGGTAGCGCGTGATGACTTTGGCATAAGCTTCGGCAGCTTTGTCCTCATACATGGTGTGCAGGCGCTCGCGAATCGCGCCGTTCATGTTGGAGGCGAGGGATATGGCGTGCGCCAAGCCGGCATAGGAATCGCCTATACCGATCAGCGTCTGGTCGCTCTTGGAAAAGAGAGGATAGGTGCCACTGACGGTTTCAAGCCGGGCCAGGGCGGCAACGTAGTCCTCGCGACTCTCGTAGTAGCTGCCGATCTCGAACTCGCGCTCGGCGAGGACCTCCTGCACATCGCGCAGCTTCTGCTTGGCACGCGGAACGAGGGAGGAATCAGGGAACATGTTGATCATGTCCCGGTATTCCTTTTCGGCCTGCTCAGCGTTGAGGGGATCGCGGTCGGGCTTTTCCATCTGCTGGTAGTAGATGTCGGCTACCTTCATCTTGGCTTCGGCGGCTTCGGGGGCGTTGGGGAAGAAGGTGATGAAGTCCTCATACTCGGCTTCGGCCTGGGTGAGAGCGGCCGAGCCTCCTTCTTTGAACCAGGTGTCGCCGACCGAGAGCTTGGCGCGCATACGGTATTCCGACTCGGGATAGGTATTGAGCAAGGTCTGCAGGTCGAGACGGGCCACGTCGAAGCGGCCCTTCTTCATGGCGATCATGGCCTTGTCGTAGAGTTCCTTGTCAGGCTGCTTGGACTGCACCCCGGCGAGCGGGTTGGCGTTCAGATCGTAGGCCTTCTTCGGTTTCTTTTGCCTGGTGGCGGCATTGGCGGCGGCTGCGCCGAGCAGCGAAGCGACGAGGACTACGACGAAGATTCTCGGGGACAAGCGGTTCATACAACCTCAACAGTGTGGAGGGCCAGTTGGCAGCTCCGGCGAATGCTTGCGTACCTTATCGAATTTTACCCTTTCCGGGCTCTTTCCTGCCGGGTGCGACGGATTTGGGTAGCGGTCAGTTGGAAAGACATGCCCTCGGGGGCTAAAGCCGACAATCAATTTGGGCTTCTGACTGAAGCCCCGACCTTCCCCTCGTGCCCCTTCAAAAACCGTTTCGGACTGGCACTACCTGGATTTGGCGGCTTTGCGCGCGGCAGCCAGCAGGGCGCGCGCGTCACGCTCGGGTTGGCCGGCCCCGAAGACGGCGTTGCCAGCAACCAGTAGCTCCGCACCCGCTTTGACGACGGCGCTGACTGTATCGTGAGCGACGCCGCCGTCGATCTCGATTTTGAATTTGAGGCGCATTTTGCGGCGCATTTCGACAAGTTGGCGGACTTTGTCGAGAGAGAAAAGGATGAACCGCTGGCCGCCAAAGCCGGGGTTGACGCTCATGATGAGCACGTGGTGCACCATGGGCAGGATTTCTGAGATGAGATCGACGCGCGTGGCGGGATTGAGGACGACTCCGGGCTTCATGCCGTGTTGGATGATCAGCTCGAGAGTGCGATGCAGGTGGGGGCAGGCCTCGTAATGGACGCTGACCCAGTCGGCACCGGCCTCGGCAAATGCAGCGATGAAATCGTTGGGGTTATCGATCATCAAGTGGCAATCGAGCGGGAGGCTGGTGGCTTTGCGCAGGCTGGCGACGACCGGAGGGCCGATGGTTATGTTGGGCACAAAATGGCCGTCCATGATGTCGACGTGGATGGTAGTTCCGCCGCCGCGCTCGGCCGCGGCGATCTGGTCGGCGAGGTGGGCAAAGTCGGCGGAGAGGATGGATGGAAGCAGCTCGACCATGGACGAAAGCAAGTAACTCCTTGCGGGGACAGTGTATCAGCGTTGTACTAGCCCGGTTTGCGCGCGAGGAGCATGTTGTTGAGGGTCGCGGCGTGGAGCCTGATGTTTCTGGCCTGGTTGATGGCCTGGCGGTCGTCGACATTCACGCGGTACTGCTCGAGGCCGAGGTTAATGGCCAGCACCAGATCGCTCTTCCTGCATGGCTTGTTGAGATAGCGGAAGATGCGCCCCTGGTTGACGGCCTGCGCGGCTTCATTGGCGTCTTTGTAGCCTGTGAGGAGCATACGCACGGTGTTGGGAGCGATTTGGCGCACCTGGGCGAGAAACTCGGCACCGTTCATGCCGGGCATGCGCATATCGGAGATGACGATGGCGCAGGGGCCAAAGATGTGGAGCTCGGCGAGAGCCTGCGCACCGCCCAGCGCGGTTTCAACATTGAAGTCACCGCGCAAGAGCCGTTTGTACCCTTCGAGAACATTCTTCTCATCGTCTACGAAGAGAATTCGGTCGTTCACGGCTGGTCTCCTTGCGATCGGGGTTCTTCGGCTTCGGTGAGACTGGGCAGACATTCGCGGCGAGGCGCGGTTGGCGCGAAGACGCAGCTATCCGAAGCCTTGAGATCGATCTCACTTCAGTTCATCGGTAGCTTTGGCCTGCCCTTGAGGAGCTCGCGCTGGATTTCACTGCCACTTCCGAGGGCTGGACGGGCCGGTTGTGCGGAATCGCGACAAACGGCATCAGGGATGGTCGGCCTGCGTCACCGTTCTGGCTGCTACCCGGCCGATGCCGCGAAGAATGGATCTAACCGGCCAGCGACCGTCAGCGCCGGGAAAGAAGATTTCTCCGGTGCGCTTGGCCTCAGGCCGGTAGTACCAGCGCTTGAGCAGAGCGAGATGGCCCTGGCGAGTTGCGGGCGATGGCGCCTTGCCTGCCGGTGCAAGATCCGCCAGCACTCCCTCGAGCCTTGCGTCCAGCGTCGTCCGCGGAGCCTTCACCTGTGCCGGCTCCTTTATTCCCTCGTTGCCCTGGTCTATCGTTCCCTGCTCTTCGGGCACCGGTTCCAGTGACATGGGCTGAACAAAGAGTGAAGTGGAGCCAGAGTGCTCGTTGTGGATGCGCATGCCGAGCGTGGAGAATGCGGCGGGGCCGCGAAGGACGCCGTTTTCGAAGAGAAAGACCGCGACTTCGGCGGAGTTTGCGGAAGCCTGGAGAATCACTGCTCGCAGGCTGCTCAGGGGGCGAACGAGTTCGGAGGCGAGCGCGCGCACGGATTCGACGCGCTGCACCTGCTCATGAAGCGCGGCTGCGGACTCAAAATCGAGGTTCGTAGAGGCCCGATCGCGCTCGGTGCGGAGAATGACGAGGCGGCTTTCGCCGCGCGTAGAGAGAAAACCTTCGACGGCTGCGGACTCTTCAGCGTAGCGTTCGTCGCTGCAGCCTTTGAAGCAGGGCGCAAGACACATTTTCATTTCGGAGTAGACGCAGCCGGGATAGCTCGGATCGGGATCGAGGTCGAAGGTGCAGCGGCGCAGCAGAAAGAGCTTGAGCATTTCTTCGGCGTAGCGCTCGGCCGCAGCGCGCGAAGGGAACGGCCCATATGCCCAGCCGGCTTCGCGAAGGCTGGGATGATGGGTGACGGCGACCCGCGGGTATGGGTTGCCGCCCAGGAAACGGACGAAGGCAGGATGACGGAGATGCATCCGGTCGGTCGCCTGCTTTGGGCTCTTCGGGCCGTACTGGGATTGGAGGAGATCGAATTGAAGGAGAAGCGATTCGAACTCGGAGCCGGTAAGCCGCCAGCGGATCTCGCGGACCAGGCCAGCGAGATGAAGACGCCGGGGATGGCCGGGTGAGGGCTGGAGCAGGCGAGCGAGGCGGGTGCGCAGATTCGGCGTGCGGCCGATGTAGGGCTCGGCGCGAGAATCGGCGCCATGCAATGCGAAGACAGCCGCTGCCGGAGGGAGTTGCGCGAGGGCCAACTTTGGGTTGGCCGGATCGAAGGCGAGCGATGGCCACGATGCAGACGTGTGCATCGTTCTGGAACTCGTGGCTTGAGGCTCATTCATCTCGTTTCTCACGCGACACCTGGCGGCGCTCAGAGAGATTCTACGGCGAAACCAGAGAAGGCGTGGCCTGTTGCACTGATGCGAGATCGCCGGTCACACCACAGACGGCGCGCCGTACGACCAAAGGACAAGACAACTCTTCCCAGCAGGCGGACATCTAAAGCGTCAGATACCGCAGTACGTGGAGGTGGTATCGTGAAGCGTTCCGCAGCAAGTTTGGTTTTTCTGTTTGTATCCTGCCTTGGAGTGGATAGTTCAGCGGCCCAGAGCCAGCCCTCCCCCTCAAGTTCGACCGCTCCGGGCCCATCCCCTTCCGTTACTCTCCCACCTGGAACAAAGATCGAGATGTCGGTCATACGGCCCGTCTGGTCTATGTCGGCGAAGGCGGGCGACCCGCTGTATGCGCAGGTGTCGTTCCCATCGGTGACCGGCGACCGCATAGCGATCCCGGCAGGGGCGTATGTTCTGGGAACGATCGAGAGCGTGACGCGACCGACGCGCAAGACAAATCGCGCGGAGATCGATGCGCTGTTCACCAAGATCATCTTTGCCAATGGGTACACGCTTCAGTTGCCGGGTGGGGCCGGCACACTGAACGAAGCGTCTGCGACGGCGGCAGCCGATACGCCCGGCGAATCACTGACCGCAATCAAGATCCAGGTGAGCATGGCGAACGATCTCCTGCTCGACAACGGCACGCAGGTGGAGATGACGCTGGAAGCGCCGCTGGAGTTGAATGAGAGCGAGATTGCGCAGGACATTCCGCTGGAACACCCGCTGCAGCCGCAGCAGTTCAAATCGGCAACGTTGTGCCGATATGTTCCGGGCGACCCGGGAACGCCAGGAACATCGGACACGGTGATACCGGGAACGCCGGGAACACCGTCGACGACGATTCCGGGAGGGCCGGGAATGCCGGACATCACGATTCCGGGGACGCCAGGAACGCCTCCGACAGTGATTACAGGAACACCGGGGACGCCGGGAACACCGGGAGTCACGTGTCCCCCGGCACCGCTGGTGATTTCGAGCACGCCAATTGCGCCGAATCGAAACCCGATGGCAGCTCAAACCGTCCATGCAAACTGAAGGACCACATATCTTGGAGCAGTACATAGAAAGGCAGGCTCGCCCATGTTTGCCCATTCAGTTGCCGCTCTCGCAATTGCTTCGCTGTTGACAGCCCAGACTCCGGTTCCCGATCCGAGTGCGGCGCCGGCTACGGTTCAGACCGCACCGGCGGGACAGAACGCCCAGACGGCGGTGGGAGGAACACCGTCACCGGCTGCAGGGTCGATCACACTGCCGGCGGGAACGGCGATTCCGGTGACGCTGATGACCACGATCAAGAGCAAGTCGACCAAGCCTGGAGACAGCGTGCGCGCAGTGGTGGCGTTTCCGGTCACGCAGGGAACGCAATTGGCGATTCCCGCCGGCACATATGCGGAAGGCGTGGTGCAGCAGGTGACGGCGAAGCCACTGACCAACCAGCAGCCAACCTTCCGGGTTCATTTCACCAGGCTGGTGTTCACGAATGGCTACTCCGTGACTCTGAGCGGTGAGAACTCGCAGGCGGTGCTGCTGCCGGCGGAGACGAGCGGGCCGGCAAATGAGGTAGCGGAGCTGCTGCCGATTCAGTTTCCGGGGCAGAATTTTGCGATGGGAGCGGGGCAGCAGGGATTCCCTTCACTGCCACAGGTTGGACCGCCGAAGGGCGCAGTGATCGGTGGCGTGCTGGGCGGATTTGCCGCGTTCACCATCGTCATGGTGGCGCTGGCTCGGCACCACGCCAATGGCTACGACTTTGCGGTGTTCGATGTGGGCTGGCAGTTCCAGTTGGTGCTGGATGGTCCGGTGACGCTGGATACGGCGCGGGTGACAGCGGCGGCGGCGATGACGCCGAGCGGGAACTAAGCCGGCGCTTTCAGAGTGGCCATCCCGCATCGGAGGACAGGGTCTCTCCGTCAAAATCTGAGCGCCGGCTGAACAACTCACTTTCAAAACCTTCGATGGTCCTTGAGGGATCTTCCGTTGGGGGCTAAAGCCCGCGATCTATCGGGGGTTTGCCTCGGCACGGCTGAAGCCGTGCCCTTTCAAGGCAGGTTATGAAACAGCTTCCAGGATCACTTTCGATACCGCGCGCAAGCTGGTATGCTGCGAGCGCGTGAAAAATCGTTTTAGATACAGGGGATCGATCGATGTGGTTTTTGGGGATGGACGTAGGTACGGGCGGGACACGGGCCGTGGTCGTGGACAGCGCGGGCAAACTGCAGGGTTCGGCATCGTGCGAGCATGAGCCATTTCGCGCCGAGCACCCAGGTTGGGCGGAACAGGATCCAGAGGATTGGTGGCGCGCGGCGCAGAACGCGATTGCGGGAGCATTGGCTACGACCCCTCATCCGCGCGAGCCAATTGCGGCGATCGCGCTGACGGGCCAGATGCACGGCGCGGTGATGCTGGACGAGAACGGCGCGGTTTTGCGGCCGGCGATGATCTGGTGCGATACGCGGACGCAGCCCGAATGCGACTGGCTGACAGAGAAGATCGGCTATGAGCGACTGATCGAGCTGACGTGCAATCCCGCGCTGCCGAATTTCACGCTGACCAAATTGCTATGGGTAAAGACGCATCAGCCGGAGATCTTCGCGAAGATTCGCCACGTGATGTGTCCGAAGGATTATGTGCGCTACCGCCTGACGGGCGAGTTTGCGATCGACGTGCAGGAGGCGAGCGGCACGCTGCTGCTGGATGTGGCGCACCGGCGCTGGTCGAGCGAAGTGGCCGAGGCGGCGGGGATCCCCATGAGCTGGCTGCCGAAGGTGTACGAGTCGCCGGAGGTTTGCGCGCGCATCAGCGAGCAGGCCGGAGGGCGAACCGGTTTGAAGGCAGGCACGCCGGTGGCGGCGGGCGCGGGCGACCAGGGCGCGGGCGCTGTGGGAATGGGCATTCTGCAGCCGGGAAGCGTGTCGGCGACGATTGGGACATCGGGGGTGGTGTTTGCGGCGACGGCCGAGCCAACGAAGGATCCCAAGGGACGGCTGCACACGTTCTGTCACGCGGTGCCCGGGCTGTGGCACGTGATGGGTGTAACGCAAAGCGCGGGGCTGAGCCTGCACTGGCTGCGCGGCACGTTTTTTGGCGGGAAGAGCTATGACGCACTGAGCGAGGCTGCGGCAAAGGTTCCGGCGGGAAGCGAAGGGCTGGAGTGGGCGCCCTATCTGCTGGGCGAACGGACGCCGCATCTCGATCCTGAAGTGCGGGCGGCGTTTGTGGGTATCGGCGTGCAGCACTCGGGAGGGCACTTCGTGCGCGCGGTGCAGGAGGGTGTTGCGTATTCGCTGCAGGATACTTTCACGCTGTTTCATGAGCTGGGCATCCCGGTGAAGGCGATTCGGCTGGGCGGCGGCGGGGCGCGCGGCGAGTTGTGGCGGAAGATTCAGGCGGGAGTGTATGGGCAGACCGTCGAGGTGCTGACAGCCGAAGAGGGAGGCGCATTCGGATGCGCGATGATGGCGGGCGTGGCTGCAGGCCACTGGAAGAACCTGGACGAGGCGTGCGGGCAGGCGATCCAGGTGGCGCAACGGATCGCGCCGGATGCGGGGGACGTCGCAGCGTACAAGGCGGGGTATGCGAAGTGGAGGAAGGTGTATCCGGCGCTGAAGACGCTGGAAGGCTAGAAGTGGCTGCATAAATGCCCTGGGTGGCCGGAAAACATCCCTCAGGGGCTAAAGCCCCAGTGTTTATGCGGTCCTTTATGGCACGACTAAAGTCGTGCCCTTTCAAGACGGGATTTCTGCAACCAGTTCCAGGGCAACGGGTCAGGTTGTAAGGTAGCTTGTAGCGTCAGCCTCTAGCTCTCACCCGGGAGCCGGAAGTCGGCGAAGACGAAGCGGTCGCGAGTGACGATCTCGCCGGTGACGATGGGGAGCGGCGCGGAGAACATGGGGCCGGCGTAGACGCAGGTGTGGAACTCGCCGCGCTCGGCACAAGGATCGATTTCAGGCGGAAAATCGCGCAGCAGATCTTCGTCGAACTCGCGGCCGGCGAAGCTGGCAGGAAGTTTTTCCGTGTCGACGCAGGAGATGCGCGCGCGCAGACCGCCGGCGATCATCTGGCGGGCGAGCTCGGCGGTGGGAATTTGCCACAACGGAAAGAGCGGCTCCAGGCCCGTGGGCGCGAGCTGCTTGATGCGATAGGCGCGAACATCTTCTAAAAACAAATCGCCGAAAGCAACAGCGTCGATCTTTTCAGCGACAGCGCGGGCGCAGACTTCGGCCATGCACTGCTCGTAGATCTCGTTCGAGCAGGGCCAGGGTAGCGGGACCGTCCAGAGCGGAAGCCCCGCAGCCTCGGCCTGTGCTTGAAGCACCGTCCGGCGCACGCCGTGCATAGCCACGCGATCGAATTCCGCGTTGAGCGTGGTGAGCAGGCCGCAGATTTCGATTGCCGGGTCGCGCCGCAAAACGTGAAGGGTCCATGCACTGTCTTTGCCGCTGCTCCAGGAAAGAAGGGTGCGTTTCATTCGTCCAGCCTATAGCTCCCCAGTTTCTAGCCTTTAGAAGGCTACTTAGAGAAGAGCGATAGGTCGATTGCGTCGCCCATGGTTTTGTAGCCGGCATCGCCGGGATGCAGATGATCGCCGGAATCAGCGGCCGCGCTGAAGTGCGTGGGATTCGCTGGGTCCTGTGTGGCTTTATCGAAGTCGATGACGCCATCGAAGGTCCCGCTGGTGCGGATCCAGTTATTGACGGCCTCGCGGATCTGTTCGCCCTTGTCAGTGGAATAGCCAGCACCGCCGTATGGCGTCAGCGTGGCGCCGATGGCCTTGATGCCATGCTCATGGGCAGCATCGGCAATCTGCTTGAAACCCCACTCAAGCTGCTCGGCGGTGATGTTGTCTGTCGGCAGCTCGATATTGTGAAGACGGCCGATATCGTTGATACTTTCGAGGACGATGACGTAGCGAACGCCGCTCTGCGAGAGGAGATCGCGATCGATGCGCGAGATCGCGCTGGGACCCCAGCCTTCATTCAGTACGCGGTTTCCGCCGATGCCGACGTTGAGAACACCGATGTTCTTGAGATTGGAGTCGGCCTGGAGGCGCGCGGCGAGCACGTCGGGCCAGCGGTGGTTGGCATTGTGCGTGGAAAGGGCGCCATCGGTGATGGAGTCGCCAAGAGTGACGATGGAGCGCGCGCCGGGAACGGCGGCGACGTCGACGCCATCGAAGAAGTACCAGGATTTGATGGTCGTGGACTGCGACAGATCAGCTGCACTGGCCTGATCTCCCATTGCGACAAAATTATCCTGATCGGCGAAGCCGTGGTAGGTTTCGGCGCGCATGACCTGGGGCGGAAGATAGAAGCTGACGGTGACGTCAGAGAGCGGGGCGGCCTGGAGCGCGATGGGGTCAGAGAAGATGGCTGCGCCGGGCGGAATGTTGACGGTGGTTGCGCCGCCGAAGGTTATGGCGTGATCTGAGCCGGGCTGGATGGCGCTGCCGCCGGCGCTGAGCGCGATGTGTGCCTCGCCAATGGAGAGTGGATCGGCGCCAAATTCATTGGTGAAACGGATGCGAACCTGCGCACCGCCGGTGGAGATGTGGGCGATCTCGCGGAGGGTGACGCCGGAAAGCATGCGGAAGTCGGATCCGCCTCCTTCGACCTGCATGGGGGCGGTGGCCCAGGTGCCAACCCATTGCGGGTGCGAAGACTGGGCAGGGGATAAGGCGACGGACGCAAAAGCCAAGGCGATGACGAGGACGGACAGGCAGCGTTTGAACATTCTTCTGGTCTCCGATTGACCACTGTATCAAAGGCAGCCCAGGAAGGCGTCGATAGGGTTTCGGAGAGCGCAACGATTGAGCTTTCGACGTGTCCCCGCGAAAGCCGCATTCTTGCAGGCACGTGTGAGGCCGCTGCCTTCAAATGGCCGCGTCATGATCGTCGAGCGACTTGTTGCGGCGCACCGCGGCGCGCAGGCGCGCTGTGAGCTCGCGCAACTGAAAAGGCTTGGGTGATGTGGTCGACGGCGCCGGCGGGGCGGTTCCGGTGTTTGTGAGGATGGACGGGCCCTTCTATGAGCAAGGACCGATCTGGACGGTGCTGCTGTCTGCGCCAAGCCGGCCGACGGAGAAGGCGCAGATAGTTGAGGGTGAAGCAACCCATCAGGCAGGCCGGTGAACTCGGTCGTTTGGCTTCGTCATGGCTCGGGGAGCATACTATTCGCATGGCCACGCTGCCCATCGATGAGCCTCTTGTGACGGTGGAGGAATATCTTCACACTAGTTACCGGCCCGACTGCGACTACGTGGACGGACGGGTCGAGGAACGGAACGTGGGCGAGCACGATCACGGATATTTGCAGACGCTTTTGGTAGTTTTGTTCATGAACAACCGCGAGGCCTGGGGTGTGCGCGCGGTGACTGACGTGAGAACGCAGGTGAGCCCCACACGCTTTCGAGTGCCTGATGTTTCCGTGCTCCGCGCCGACTCTCCGAAAGAGCGGATCATCACCCATCCGCCGCTGATCGCGATCGAGATCCTCTCGCCGGAAGATCGGCTGAGCCTTTTTCAGGCGCGTATCGACGATTACCTTGCTTTCGGCGTCGAGAACGTCTGGATCTTCGATCCGGAAACGCGGAAAGCGTGGACGGCTGATGGCGAAGGGCTACATCTGGTGCAGAGCGGCGAACTGACTGTGCCGGGATTGCCGATCCGCGTGGTGCTGAGCGAGTTGTTTGCGGAGCTGGACCGGGCCTGAAGGCTCGAAGGGCCTCTTTTCATGAACCGTGGAGTGGTATGTGACCTCGCGGGCTTGTGTGTCGTTGCGATTGGGACAGTCCTTACCGTTTGGGCGTTGGCGCCATTCCGTGTGTTGGGAAGTGCCAGGGTCGTTGGCTTCGTAGCGACGCCCATCTTAATAGGCGCCGCGCTCTACACGTGGCACGGGACCAAGGCTGGACGGGAGAACGACGCCGAAGCCTGGATCGGATTGACTCTGTCCACGCTGCCCATCGGGGCGGTGTTTTTCGCGATCGACGTATTTATTGGGTCGACGCACGGGCATTACTCAAGCTTCATCCAAGCCGCAGGCCACGCTGGAGGGCCGGCAGGAATTGTATTGACGGTATTGATCTGTCCGATCGGCACGATCATCTGCGCTGGCAGTTGGGTGCGCAGCCTATTCCTTGATCGCTTCTTTCCCAAGCCCGACGGTGCATCTTAGCTCCGCGTGACCACGCGAATGTGCAGCTCTTTTAGCTGCTGCTCGGTGACGTGGGTGGGCGCTTCGGCCATCAGGTCGAGGGCCTTGGCCGTCTTGGGGAAGGCGATGACTTCGCGCAGGCTGGGTGAGCCGGCCAGCAGCATGACGATGCGGTCGAGGCCGAGGGCGATGCCGCCATGCGGCGGAGTGCCGTACTCGAGCGCGTCGAGAAAGAAGCCGAAACGCTGTCGCGCCTCTTCCTCTGAGATGCCCAGCGAGGCAAAGATCGCCTGCTGCACGTCTTTGCGATGGATACGAATGGATCCCGACCCCAGTTCGAGGCCGTTCATGGCGAGGTCGTAGCAGTTGGCGCGCACGCTGGCCGGGTCGCTGACCAGGTTGGGCATGTCGGACTCAATGGGAGCGGTGAAGGGATGATGTGCGGGAACCCACTTGCCGGAAGCCACCTCGTACTCGAACATCGGAAAATCGGTGAGCCAGATGGGATGAAAGGCGGCGCCGCCGTCGATAGGTGCGGCGCCGGCACTGCATGCAGCAGCCTTTTGGACAACGTCGTCAGTAACTCGAAATGCCCCGTGGCGCTCGGCGTACTTCTTGGCCAGCTCGGCACGGAAGTTGCCCGCAGCAGCGTAGACGTTGATTTCGCGCTCGGAGAGGCGGCCAGGGAACTTGGTGTCGCTGGCCTTGATGTGGTGCGCCGGATCGCCGGCAACGATGATCACGAAGTCGGCATCGGCCGCGCCGGCCATCTCGCGCACCTTCGCTGCGGACTCGGGAAAGCTTTTTGCCAGTCGCTTGAAATCGTCGATGAACTTGGCGCCCTTCTTCAGGTCGAAGAGCGGATGGTTTTCTTCGCGCTCCTTGCGGCTGAGCTCGCCCACACCGGGAATGCGCAACGCTACGATGGGCAGCGCCGGATCGATCTGCAGCGTGGCCAGCGCCTCGCCGGTGAAGGCTGAACTGACGTCGGTAAGGCCGGGGAGACGGAGGTCGGGTTTGTCGGTGCCATAATTGCGCAGCGCCTCGTCATAGCTCATGCGCGGAAACGGAATGGGCAGGCTGATGCCGGCAGCGGCGAATGCCGCTTTCAGGAACTGTTCGACGACGCCGAAGACCGAGTCCTGCTGGGGAAAACTCATCTCGAGGTCGACCTGGGTGAACTCGAGTTGACGGTCTGCGCGCTGGTCCTCGTCGCGGAAGCAGCGGGCGATCTGGAAGTAGCGGTCGAAGCCGGAGATCATGAGGATCTGCTTGAAGATCTGCGGCGACTGCGGGAGCGCGTAGAACTCGCCAGGATGCACGCGGCTGGGAACCAGGAAATCTCTGGCGCCCTCGGGTGTGCTCTTGTTCAGGACCGGTGTTTCGATCTCGAGAAACCCCTGCGCGCTGAGGCTTTCGCGAATGGCGCGAGTGATCTCGTGGCGCAGGCGGAAGTTGTGCTGCATCTCAGGCCGGCGCAGATCGATGTAGCGGTACTTCAAGCGGACTTCTTCATTCTGGATGGCGTCTTCAGCAGGCGAGAACGGCGCCAGGCGCGTGTCGTTGAGGACGCGCAGCTCAGTGGCCTCAATCTCGACCTCGCCGGTGGGCATCTTGGGATTGATGGCGTCGGGCCCGCGCAGCCGGACTTTGCCGACGGCGGCTACGACATACTCGGGGCGGACCTGCTCGCCTTTGGCGTGGCCGTCGGGTGTGAGTTCCTTGTCGAGAACGATCTGCGCGATGCCGGTGCGGTCGCGGAGATCGAGGAAGATGAGATTGCCGTGGTCGCGACGGCGGTTGACCCAGCCCATGAGAACGACATGTTCACCGGCATTGGCGGCACGGAGCGTGCCGCACATGTGCGTGCGTTGCAGATTGCCTAAGAAGTCGAGTGACATTGCCTTTTCATTGTAATGGGAGAGGTTTGCGCATTCTCACGCCGCACGCATCCTAGGGGCTGCATGTTGGCGAGCCCGACCTAAGTGGGGCATCAGGCCCCTGGGGACGATTCTGTTGCCGAGCTAGGAAATAGAGAGCCCGAATCAAATACCAGGCTGGGATTGCGCAAAAGGCCAAATCCGGCCTTTCCAGATGGGACCGACTTTGAAGAGCAACAACACCAATTACCACCAACCAAAAGACCAGGGGGGAAAGACCGTCCGCAGAGGTCCTGCTCGGCTTCGGTCGCTGTCCGCTTTCTTCCTGCAGCTTCGCACGCCTGGCTCTGCGGGCAGCCGACTCGGCGCGGCGAGCTTCGATTCGTGCGAAGCGCGCCTTGGCTTTGGCCAGCTCCGTCTCGAACTTCTCATCGCTCATCGGAGCCAACTCAGCGAAGAAACCGATTAGGAAAAGCACTGCCAGCAGTGCCGGCACTATCGCGAATATTTTGAAGGACGCCGTCCAGCAAGCCACTGCCAAGAGAGCGCAGAGTAGAAGAAGAACCGCCTCTGCGGTCTTGATTCTCCGTTGCCAGCTCTTCTCGAAAGCTTCCCTGTCGGCAAACAAGCTCTCAGCCTTTGCTAGCCGCTCCTGCTCCCGGTTCTCTCTGACGGGGAAAACGCGCTCCTTCCAGGCCTCGAGGAGAAGGAACAACGCTGCAGAAGCGTCCAGAAGCGCCCAAATCCTAGAGTGTTGTTTCCAGAAAACGATAACAGTGAAGCCGGCAAGAACAATAACAAATATGCTCCCAACGACCTTCCCGCGCTCAGCAAATTTTTCCTGCCAAACCAATAAGGCTTCCAGCGGAGCAGGTAGGACGAGAAATACGAGTGCTATCGAGGATCCAACCAGAAAAGTGTGGATTCGCTGCGTGAGAAGATACTCCCAAGTCACCCGTATTTCGAAAAGGAAGGCTGTTAGGAAGAAATAAGCGTGTCGCGAGGCGATCGTTTTTAGATTCATGGGTCCAGTCCCCAGGAGCTCTTGGGACCCTAATCACGTTGCTAAGTATTCCACGAGCTCCGCGCGCGGAACCTTGGATTGTGTGCCTGAGGCGAAATCCTTCACTGTAAGGATACCGGATTGGAGTTCGTCTTCGCCGAGGATGACGATGCGCCGGGCGACCTTGTCGGCGGCCTCGAAGGATTTCTTGAGGCGGAAACTGCCATCACCGAGCTCGACACCGAGGCCGGCACGGCGGAGCTCGCGGGCCAAAGTGAGGGCGGCGGCGTTGAGGTTTTCGCCGAGAGGAGCGATGTAGGCGTCCACCGCTGGCCGCGGGGCGGACTTTTGGTCGAGTTCCACGGCTTGGAGGGTGAGCACCAGCCGGTCGAGGCCCATGGCGAAGCCGATGCCGGGCGCTTTCGGTCCGCCGATGGCCTCGCTGAGTCCGTCGTAGCGGCCGCCGCCAAGCAACGCGTTCTGCGCGCCGAGTCCGCCGTGAGTGAACTCAAACGTGGTGCGCGTGTAGTAGTCGAGACCACGAACAAGGCGCGAGTTGAGGGTGTAGGGAACGCCGGCGGCGTCGAGCGCGGCGGTGACGGCGGCAAAGTGATTTTTTGACTCTTGGTCGAGAGAATCGGTGATCTTCGGCAGGGCGTCGATGATCGGCTGATCCTCGGGCACCTTGCAGTCGAGCACGCGCAGCGGATTGGTGACGGCGCGGCGCTGGCAATCTGCACACATTCTTGGTGCGAGCGGGATGAGCGCGGTGCGAAGGACATCGTTATAGCGGGCGCGGTCGGCGGCTGAGCCGACGGAGTTGAGTTCGAGGGTCCAGCCGGTGATGGCAAGCTCATCGAGAAGCGTGGCAAGCATCTCGAGGACTTCGGCGTCGCGGAGCGGCGACTCGCTGCCGGCAGAGGGAGGGCCGATGACTTCGGCGCCGATCTGCCAGAACTGGCGGTAGCGGCCCTTCTGCGGGCGCTCGCGGCGAAACTGCGGGCCGACGTAATAGAGCTTCTGCAACTGGCCGGTCTCGCCGAGCTTGTGCTCGATGTAGGCACGGACTACGCCGGCGGTGTTTTCAGGGCGGAGGGTGAGGGATTGCGCCTTCTCCGATTGCGCGCGGGCCCGGTCCTCCCACGTGTACATCTCCTTCGAAACGATGTCGGTCTCTTCGCCGACGCTGCGAGAGAAGAGCGAGGTGTCTTCGAAGATGGGGGTGCGGATCTCGCCGAAGTTGTAGCGGGCAAAGACCGCGCGCGCCGTGGCTTCGATGCGGTTCCACAGGGCCGTCTCGGGCGGCAGCAGGTCGCGCGTGCCGCGGACGGCTTTCAGAGTGCCCATAACCTGTCTAGTTTAAATGGCAATAACAGAACGCAGACAGCTAACTCTGCCCTACCCCAGAATCCTGTCGGCGATCTTCACCCACCAGGCCGCGGAACTGGTTTCTGTGTGAACCACGAAGAGGTGACAGGCGATCAGAATCGGCAACGCGATCAGGTAGACCTTGTGGACGCGGCGCATAACGAGCAAATCGCGCACCGCGCCAAGAAAGATGAATGCGTCAACGGCCATATAGGCGAGATCGTGCTCGTTGATCCAGGGTATGCGGGCGAATGCGGCGACGACCAGGCCACACGTGGCAATAAAGATCAGACGGCGATGCAGCTCCGGCTTTCTGCGCCAAAGGACGGCGAGGCCCAGGAATGTGGCGAACGCAACCATGTCGAACAGAGGAACGATCAGGAAGGCATCAGAACCAGGCTCGTGGAGGGTATGCATGTCGAAGCCTGCCATCACAATGCCTGTCGCGCTACCCAAGACAACCATGGTTGCGCCCAACCCCGCCCCGAACCAACCGAGAAAACGATGAACCTTGACGTTGCGCGTCCGCACCAGCGCCGACTGAAGAATGTAAAAGAGCGCCCAGAATGAAAACACCGCCCCGTGAAACCACAGCAGCAAGGGGCGCGGGGGAGAAGCATGGAGGAGATTCTGATTGACGGTGTGGCCGAATCCCCAGGCAACTATGACAGCGCTCAGCAGGGCCGCGAACAGATAGAAGTATTTGTCGATGAGGCCGTTGCGGCCCGTGATTGCCGGCATGCGACGGGCAGCCGCCGTTTGCGAAGCCGATGCCATCAGTGGACCTCCGGTTTAATCTTCACGGGAGCCTCGGAGAATGCAGATTGAATCTGCGGGGAAGCAGGCCGAGTCTAACACGGCGTGAATTCGGCCCTCAACGATAAAACTGCGGCCAAGAATCGCGCAGCACGAGGGTACGGCGTGGCCCCAGACTCTGCGGCGCTCTCGCCGGGGCGGCTGGACAAGGGGCGTAAAGGATGGATTCAGCACGATTGAGAGAACCACACTTCCGTGATGACTTTGGTTCCGAGCCAGTCTGATTTGGCGTGATTGGGGTCACGGTCCCAGGGACACGGACGCCGGTAGGCTCGAACCATGGGCGCGACACGAACGCTGCCCGATCGAGGAGCAGTGAAAAATGGCTTATGTCGTGACCGACGCCTGCATCAAGGATTTTGTTTGCGTGCCTGAGTGTTCCACCGCCGCCATCGCCCCGGCTGAGGGCGACTCCGCTGCCGGCGGCGTCTCGCAGGTGTTTATCAATCCTGACGAGTGCATCGACTGCGGGAACTGCGTGGCCGTCTGTGCGCAAAATGCCATCTACCCTGAGGCTGAGCTGCCGGCTGACAAGGCTGGCTTCGCCGAGAAGAACAGAGCGTACTTCAACTAAGCTCGGACTTCGGAATCGAGAGAAACGTTTCGCACCCGCTGGTCGAGGGCCTATTTCAAGCCCTGCGATGGTCCGTGAAGAATCTTCCCTCAGGGGCTAAAGCCCGCGGTCTGTCGGGGCTCTGCCTCGGCACGGCTGAAGCCGTGCCCTTTCAAGGCGTCATGGCTAAAGCCCGCGGTGTATCGGGGGTTTGCCTCGGCACGGCTGAAGCCGCGCCCTTTTCAGGGCGTCGGGGCTAAAGCCTGCGGTCTATCGGGGGTTTGCCTCGGCACGGCTGAAGCAGTGCCCTTTCAAGGCGTCGGGGCTAAAGCCCGCGGTGTATCGGGAGTTTGCCTCGGCACGGCTGAAGCCGTGCCCTTTCAAAACGTCGGGGCTAAAGCCCGCGGTCTCTCGGAATTTGCCTCGGCACGGCTGAAGCCGTGCCCTTTCAAGACAGGTTTTGAAACAGCTTCTAGTTTGGCTTTGGGCTTGTGACGCCATCCTGGGAACCCGGGCCCGGTGCGGCCGATGCCGGCGGCTGCACAGCAGATGTGGCGGGGGTATCGCTGCCGTTGACGGCAGGCGGCGAGGCACCCGGGTGCGCGGGCGAAGAAGGCGGAAGGACGAGGGTCGTCACAGGCAAGGTAAGCGTCTGCGGCGTCGCTGGGTCATCGCGCAACTTTATATAGAGTGTTCCATTCGCGGGATGGGGAACGATCAGCTCGGTTCCCGTGAAATCGGGCTGCACTTCAGTGGCACTGTCGAACGCTGGGGTTGCGGCGAAGGATTTGGCCAGGAATAAATTGGTCCCATCGAGCAGACATGGCTTTGCGGGTGCACGCGGGCAGCGCATTTCGATAAAGTCGGGGAGGCGCACCAGCGTACCCAGCGGCACCCAGTCGCCGGTGACCCCGTCGGCTGCGATGGGGCGGACGCTAACGGCGCCGAACGCAGAGAAGCCGAAGCGTTTCATCGGCTGCACACTGCCCATTGCAGTCGCGGCGTCCTCGAGGATCAGGCTGCCGTCGCTCAAACTCAGCATGGTATGGAAACTTCCGTCTGCCGCGGCTAACTCGATCTTCTCGTCTCGAGGAAAAGTCCCAGGCACCCTGGATTTGATAAAGAAGACCAATCGACCGTCGACCGGAAGGTCGTCGGGACTCCCCATCTGCACGGGCGACACCGAAGATCCGACCTCAACCTGAACGCCTTTGCTGAGCAGCGCGATCTGCGGGCGCGGCGGATCCACTGTAACCGGCGCCTCCAGGGTTCGCCCGTCTTTCAGGTTCACTTCGGCCGTGTAGGCTTCGCCAGGGGCGAGGCTCGACGTAATCGTGCTGGCATTCATCAGCAGCTGATCGGAGTTTTCGACGTGATTGAGCACCGCCGGGGTGAAGGCCACTCCGCTCACCTGGGCTTTCGCTACCTGGTCGAGGCGAGTTCCTTTCAGCAACGCTGTCTGATCGCCCGAGCTGAGCGTCAATCGATCGAGCGAAGCCGCGGCATCGTAAGCTTCCATGTCGAGCCTGTCAGGCTTGGCCTCACCATATTCATAAATAGCGAATCGGATGGGGCCTGGCGCTGCCTCTTTGAGAGGCGCCGATACCACGAGTTCCTCGGGTTTGGGCGAGTCCCAGCGCAGCTTCAGCGAATGGTCGGCGCCGGACTGCTCCTCAATTTTCTCGACGCAAACCGAGCTTTCACCCTCGAAGTGAAGAGTGTCGCTGCGGCCAACAACGAGCGCGGTTCGATCTGCCGGCTGCAGTTTCCATTTCCCCGGCACGGGCGAGAAGAGCTGGAATGCCGGTCCTTCCCACGCATCAAAGCCCCATTTCCCTCGCACCACGCCGGTGAGTTCGCCTCCGGGCAAATTCTTGATTGGCTCGGCCGGCGCGAGCCCGCCGCTGGTCGGGTCGGCCTGGAGAGGAATGTCGGTAGCGGTGCTCTTTGATCCACCAGATTCGACATGAAGCACCAGGTCGTGGGCGAGATCGCTCGCAAAGAAGAGCGGGCCACCTTCGGCAGGCAGGACCAGTTCCGGCTTCAGGGCACAGAAGTTTACGTCGGGGTCGACAGGATGGAGAGGTTCGGGCTTGCTGGGCCCCACCGCGGGCAGCGCCACAACAACCACCGACTTGGGATTACGGAACGAAGGCGGCATATTCAGCCGCAAGTTCAGGGTGTCGGCCTTGGGAAGCGCCAGCGCCGGAATGTACTGGAAATGCGCGGTGTGCAGCGAACTCAGGATTCTTGCGGTGTCGACAATCGCGCCGATATAAGGACTATAGGCTCCGCCTCCGGCCCGGGTGGTGGAGCTGATCTGATTCATCAGGTCGATCGTTGAGCCGGTGGCCAGCTGGTCGACCAGTGACTGCGCGTTGGCATCATCGAGCACCATGCCCTCGGAGTTCTGCGAAAGGCAGGAGACCTGCTGGTCCGAAGGCTTTGTAAAGCAGCCCTCGTTGATCTTGATTCCCAGGCTGCGAGCGGCCATCTCGGTTCGGGTCTTGAGAGCGGCCGGATTGAATTGCGAGGTGACGCGAACACCCGAGAGATAGGCTTCAAGGCGCATCCTCTCCCAACTGGCGGCCTGCAGGTCCTGAGCTGCGCGAACAAACAATCCAGGCCGGGCGCGCACGGCGCCTCGCAGAGTGTCGAAGTCGCCTCCGGTTTGTGGGGCGAGAAAGAGCAGAGCCTGCTGTGCCTCGGCGGGGACCGTGACAAACACTCCCTCGTCTCGCACCTGACGGGTCCACGTTTCGACGCGCGTGAACCATTCGGGCGGAGGAGGATTTGTGGATCCACGCAGAAAGGCCACTACGAGAACGAAATTCGCCGCCTGACTTTCAGGAAGGTCGGGATGAATCCAGAGCCTGTCGCCGGGGAGCAGACTGGGCACCTCAGAAACAGGAAGCGTGAGATTGCCGCGCTTGACGTGGACATCTACCTTAGGTCCGGCCAGATCGAAAGGCGGCGCGTCAGAGGCGTGCAGGAAGGCAGATACGAAGAAGACGAAAAGAAACAGCCGCAAACAATGCCGCATAGGTCCATTCTACGAATTTCGCGCTCCGAACGCTTGCTCGCAGGGGGGACAGGGGCGATTTCAACCGAGAATTCCTCAGCCCTTATGGAATTAATAGTTGCAGTTCTGAACTAAATCAGTTACCTTGCGCTAGAATTCTTTCACGCAATCGCCGGGCTGTGAACGACGGCCGAAATGGCTCGGGCTCATATTACCAACTCCTTATCGTAGCTTTGAAGACTGCCCGGTGCAGCTGGTTTTCCGGCTGAATAAACTTGCGCAACCTGGCTGGCCGGTCAAAAGTCATATCGCACTCTTATGGCATTTCTCCTTCAGCTGTAGGCGTTTCAGGCAAATGGTGGTCGGCGTGCTTCCCGGTTGAAACCGCGACTCCTGGTTTGCTG
>Ga0335069_10002225_pt1 | contig 30119 bp, 27 predicted proteins | sample Lox_Sample_11_FD_206714 | JGI IMG/M metagenome (GOLD analysis project Ga0335069, IMG submission 206714) | Soil microbial communities from Loxahatchee National Wildlife Refuge, Florida, United States - Lox_Sample_1.1 | ecosystem: Environmental > Terrestrial > Soil > Wetlands | place: USA...
GCCCGCCGACAGGTCCAGCATGGCGCCGTGCGCGCCCTCGGCGAGCAGCGTGTCGCCGGCCGCGAGACGATCGCGGAGATACCGGCCCGTGTCGGCCACGTGGGGCTCGATCCGCGCGGCGACGGAGCGCAGGGCCGCGACGACCGTCTCCGGGGCCGGCACGTCGCGTTCGCCGAGGGCGGTCAGGAGCGCTCCGGTTTCCGCGTGGGCGGCCGCCACGCGGACGGCGAGGACGTCGGGGCGGTAGAGCTCGGCGACGCGGACGGCCCGGCGCGCGGCCAGAGCTTCGTAAGCGGGACCGATGCCCCGAAGCGTCGTCCCGAGCTTCGCGCTGCCCGCCACGCGCTCGCGCGCGGCGTCGAGCAGTCGGTGGTAGGGGAGGATCACGGGCGCGCGGTCCGAGAGCCTCAGGTTGTCCCCGACGGCGACCCCGGCCGCCCGGACCTGCTCGATCTCGGCGAGAAGGGCCTGCAGGTCGACGACGACGCCGGGACCGATGACCGAGGCCCGCCCGCGGATGATTCCCGCGGGCAGCAGGTGCAGAGCGAAGTGCTGCGTCCCGAATTTGACCGTGTGCCCGGCGTTGTGGCCGCCGTGATAGCGGGCGACGACGTCGAAACGATCGGCGAGCAGGTCCACGACCTTGCCCTTGCCCTCGTCGCCCCACTGTCCGCCCAGGACCGCGAGAACCTTCACCGTCGCCCCTCCGGCTGCCGAAAAACAGCGCAGCCTAGCACACGGCCGCCGGCGCGGCCTGCGGGGCGGGGCTTAGAATGCCGGGCGCATGAAGCGGCTGCGCCTGAGCGGGTCGGACCTCACGCTGGCGGATCTCGTCGCGGTATCCCGGCGCGAGGCCCGTGCGAGCCTCTCGCCCGCCGCGAGGCGCGCGATGGCCGCCTCCCGGCGCGTGGTGGACCAGGCGGTGCGCGGCGGCGCGAAAGTGTACGGCGTGACGACCGGCTTTGGAAAGTTCGCCGACGTCGCCATCCCGCGGGGCGAGCTCGAGACCCTGCAGAAGAACCTCGTCCGGAGCCATGCGGCGGGTGTCGGCGACCCGCTCGGCGAGCCGGCGGTTCGCGCGATGATGCTGCTGCGGGCGAACGCGCTGGCGCGGGGCAACTCCGGCATCCGCGTGACGACGGTCGAGACCCTGCTCGCCATGCTCGCCGCCGACATCCTGCCCGTCGTGCCGGCGCAGGGCTCGGTCGGCGCCTCGGGGGACCTCGCGCCGCTCTCGCACCTGGCGCTCGGGCTCCTCGGCGAAGGCCGGGTGCGCGTCGGCACACGGGAAACGTCCGCCGCGCAGGCGCTGCGGCGCGCCGGCATCCGGCCCGTCGCGCTGGCGGCGAAGGAAGGACTCGCGCTGATCAACGGCGTGCAGATGTCGGTCGCGGTCGGCGGCCTCGCGCTCGCGCGGGCGCTCGAGCTCTCCCGCGTGGCCGACGTGCTCGGCGCCGCCTCGCTCGACGCGTCGCGGGGCTCGGACACGGCGTTCGACCCTCGGATCGTCGCGGCCCGACCCCATCCGGGCGCCGCGGCCAGCGCCCGGAACCTGCGCTCCCTCCTGCGCGGCAGCGCGATCCGCGAGTCGCACCGGGGCTGCGGCCGCGTTCAGGACAATTACGCGCTGCGCTGCATGCCTCAGGTGCACGGGGCCGCCCGCGACGCCTTCGACCACGCGCGCGGCGTCCTCGAGCTCGAGATGAACAGCGCGACGGACAACCCGCTGGTCTTCGCCGGCCGCCGCGGCGACATTCTGTCGGGCGGCAACTTCCACGGGGCGCCCGTTGGCCTCGTCCTCGATTACGCGGCCATCGCGGCCACGGACCTCGCGTCGATCTCGGAGCGCCGGATCGAGAAGCTCGTGAACCCGGCGCTGTCGGAGCTGCCGGCCTTCCTGGTCCGGGAGGGCGGCCTCCACTCGGGCCTCATGATGGCGCAGGTCACCGCGGCCGCGCTCGTCTCGGAGTGCAAGGTCCTGGCACATCCCGCGTCGGCGGATTCGATCCCGACGTCGGCCGCGAAGGAGGACCACGTGTCGATGTCGCCGATCGCGGCGCGCAAGCTCGCGGCGATCGTGGCGAACCTCGAACGCGTCCTGGCGATCGAGGCGATCGCGGCGTTTCAGGCCATGGAGTTCCTGCGGCCGCTGACCTCGTCGGTGCCGCTCGAGGCGGTCCGGCGCGCGTTCCGCCGGGCGGTTCGCCCCTGGAACCGGGACCGGGAGATGCATCGCGACATCGAGGCGGCGCGCCGGTTCCTCGGCGGCGACGCGATGAGCCGGGCCATCGCGAGGCTCGCCTGACGCCCGGCGCCGGACGAGCCCGCGTCCTATAATCGCCCCGTGGCTTCGACCGTGGCTTCGCCGTCGCGCACCATACGCGCCGCCCGAGGGGGCGAGCTTCGCTGCCGCGGCTGGGCGCAGGAGGCCGCGCTCCGGATGCTCGAGAACAACCTCGACCCGGACAACGCGGAGCGGCCCGAGGAGCTGATCGTCTACGGGGGCACCGGGCGCGCGGCGCGCAACTGGGAGTGCTTCGACCGGATCGTCGCGACGTTGAAACGCCTCGAGGCGAATCAGACGATGCTGGTCCAGTCCGGGAAGGCCGTCGGCGTGTTCGAGACCCACGAGGAGGCGCCGCGCGTCCTGATCTCCAACTCGATGCTGGTCCCGGCCTGGGCGACGGGAGACGAGTTCCGGCGCCTCGAAGGTCTCGGCCTGACGATGTACGGCCAGATGACCGCCGGCTCCTGGATCTACATCGGGAGCCAGGGGATCGTGCAGGGCACGTTCGAGACGTTCGCGGAAGCCGGACGACGCCACTACGGCGGCGACCTCTCCGGGCGCCTGGTGGTGACCGCGGGCCTCGGCGGCATGGGCGGCGCGCAGCCTCTCGCCGCGACGATGAACGGGGCCGTGGCCCTCGTCGCCGAAGTGGACCCGGAGCGCATCGAGAAGCGCCTCCGCACGCGCTATCTCGACGAGAGCGAGACCGACGTCGATCGCGCGATCGACCGGGCGCTCGCGGCGAAGGCCGCTCGCCGGGGCGTTTCGATCGGGGTCGCGTGCAACGCCGTCGACCTGCTCGAGCGTCTGATCGCTCGGGACGTGCTGCCGGATCTCGTGACCGACCAGACCTCGGCGCACGACGAGCTCCACGGCTACGTGCCCCGCGGCTCGAGCCTCGCCGACCTGCGGCGCCTTCGGCGCGAGGATCCGGCCGCTTACGTCGCCCGGTCCTACGCCACGATGGCCGACCACGTTCGCGCGCTGCTCGAGCTTTCGCGCCGCGGCGCCGTCGTCTTCGACTACGGCAACAACCTGCGCGGTCAGGCCCGGAAGGCCGGGGTCGAGGACGCATTTCGGATCGGCGGCTTCGTGCCGCTCTACATCCGGCCCCTCTTCTGCGAGGGGAAGGGGCCGTTCCGGTGGGCGGCCCTCTCGGGCGACCCCGAAGACATCCGCGCGACCGACCGGGCGCTCCTCGAGCTCTTCCCTCAGGATGCCGCGCTGCACCGGTGGATCGCCCTCGCGGAAGAGCGCATCGCCTTCCAGGGGCTGCCCGCGCGCATCTGCTGGCTCGGCTACGGAGAGCGGCACCGCGCCGGGCTCCTCTTCAACGAGCTCGTCCGGAGCGGAAAGGTGCGGGCGCCGATCGTCATCGGCCGCGACCACCTCGACGCGGGCTCCGTCGCGTCGCCCAACCGCGAGACCGAGGGGATGCGCGACGGCTCGGACGCGATCGCCGACTGGCCGATCCTGAACGCGCTCCTGAACACGGCGGCGGGCGCGACCTGGGTGTCGGTGCACCACGGCGGCGGCGTCGGCATCGGGTACTCGATCCACGCGGGGATGGTCGTCGTTGCCGACGGCACGGAGGGCGCGGCGCGCCGGCTGCGCCGCGTGCTGACGACCGACCCGGGAACCGGAGTCATGCGGCACGCCGACGCCGGCTACCCGGAGGCGATCCGTGCGGCGCGGGAGCGGGGAGTGGACCTGCCGTTCCTGGAGTAGCCGCCGCCAACCGGCGCATGGCCTGACGTTGCAACGCCGGTCGGTTCTCTTCGTCGCGTTCCTGCTCGCGCTGGCGTCTCTCCTCCGGGTTGACGGCTGGATCGACTTCGCGCCGGCCCGCCCGCCGAGCGCGCCGCCGCCCGAGCTTTCGCGCCGGCTCGCCGAGGTCGCCGCCGACCTGACGCGGCGCGCTCAGGCCTTCGCGGCCGACGAGGAAGTGCGCCGGTCGCTCGAAGGCGGCGGCATCGCGCTTCGCCGGCAGGTCCTCTTCTCGGCGGCGCGCGACGTGATGGGGGACGCGGCGCCGGGGAGCTGGATCGCCCTGGCGGACCCGACCGGGAATCTGCTCGCCTGGTGGGGAGAAGCGCCGACGCGCATGCCGCCGGCGCCGGCCGACGGTCCGCTCGGCGTTCGCTGGTCGGCGACGCGCGTGGAGCTCGACTACTGGCGTCCGGCGGGCACCGACGCGTTCCCGGGGATCATCTGCGCCGCGCGCTCCGTGCCCGTCGAGGCCCCGGGCTTCGCCCGCGCCCTGGGTCTTGGTGGAGCGAGCGAGGTCTGGGAGCCCGTCGCTCCGCGGGGCGAGCTGCCGCTGGTACTCGCCGCGGGAACGCGGCCCCTCGTCGGGGCCCGCCGGGTCGAGGGCGAAGCGCCCCGGCGCTCGAAGACTGCGGGCGTCGCCGTCGCGGTGGCAGCCGCCCTGCCTTTGCTCGCTGCCGGATCGCTCTCCGTGGGCGCGGGGCTCGTCGTGCTCTTTTTCGCGGCCCTCGCCGCGGTCTCGCCCGGAGTCCACGTCTTCGCGTCGTGGGCGGTGTGGGCGCTCGCGCTCGGGCCGCTGCTCCTGCCGACCGGTCTGACGGCGCTCGCGCGTCGCGATCGGAAGCTTTCCGCGCCGGTGGCGATCGGCTACGCACTCCTCGCGGTCTCGATCGTCGTTGCGCGCCAGGCCGACGTGCCGGACCTCGTCCCGGGGCTCGCCGCCCGGAGCCCCGCGTTCGTCGAGCTCGCGGCTCTGACCGCGCTCTTCGGCGCCGCCCTCGCGATCGGCGCGTCGGCCGGCGATCGGGCGCGGCGCGGCGTGACCGGGCTGGCCGTCTTCGTGTCGGCCGCGGGCCTTCTCCTCGCCCTCGGCTTCGTCGGCGACTGGCCGCTGTTCCCGGTCGCCGTTGCCGCCGGCGCCGTGATCGCGTACGAGCTCTGGCGGCGCTCGATCGCCGGAGAGGGTCCGCGCGGCGCGCTCGGGCCCTTTCGGCTGACGGCGGCCGCGACGCTGCTCGTCGTCTTCGTGGCGGCTCCCTGCCGCGCTCACGACCGCATCGTGGCGGCCTATCGGACGGCGGCCGCGATTCGTCTGCCGGATGCCTCGAGGATCTCGGCCGCCGCGGTCGTCGCCGTGCGGCGCTCGGTCGAGCGCGTGGAACGCTTCGACCTCGCCCGCGACCTGCCGGCGCCCTGGCCCGAGGTCGATTTGTCGGACCTCGCCTACCGGCTCTGGCGGGAAGGGGAGGAAGAGGGTACGGCAGCGACGCTGATCGCCTACGAGGTGTACGACGGCTCGGGACTACTGCGCAGCCGTTTCTCCCTGATTCCGGAGGTCGATCTGGCCGGCCCCGCTCCCGAGGGAGCGGTGCTCATCGACCGGCACCGGGTCGCGGTCGTTCGGCGGCGCGCGGCGATTCTCGACGGCGGCTCGGCCTGGGGCCACGCGGTCGTCGCCGTGGCCGACTGGCCCTCGTGGGATCCGCTGCCCGCGCGCCTGGCGGTGTACCTGCGCCTGGTCGGCGGCGACACCGGCAGCGCCGAGGCGCGGCCGGTCCTCGCGCTCTACGGCCCCGACGGCGCCCGGCGCGAGGAAGGACCGGAGCTGCCGGAGGCGACGTTCGAGCGGACGCGCGCGGCGGCCGCGCCGCTGCCGATCCGCACCGCGTACCGGGGCGAGGAGCTCCACGGGGAGCTGCGCCCGCTCAAGGATGGATTCCAGCTGGTGGCGATCCCGGGTCCGGGATTCCTGGAACGGCTTCTGGCTTCGACGCAGCTCCTGCCGGCGGCGGCCGTTCTCTACGCCCTCGGCGCCGTCGTCGCCGCCTGGCGTCACCTCATGCGACGACGGCCCCTGGCGCAGCTCGTTCCCGCGGCGTTCCGGAGCTTCCGCGGCCGGCTCCTCGCGCTCTTTCTCCTCTCGGTCATGGTTCCTCTGGCGGCCGTGACCGTCTTCCTGCGGTCCTCGATCGCGACGCGTTCGCGGCAGGACACGCTCGACCACGGGCGCACGGCCCTCGAGACGGCACGCCGCGTCCTCGACGACTACCTGCCGACGGCCGAGGCGGCGCTCGGCCGGTTGAACCTCGTGGACGACACGCTCCTGTCCTGGCTCGCCAACGCCGTCGGTTACGACCTGTCGGTGTACTCGCCGGAAGCGCGGCTCGTCGCGACGTCGCGGCGGGACCTCTACGCGGCCGAGCTCCTCCCGCAGCGCGTTCCGGGCGCGACGTACGCCGCGATCGGCCTCGGCGCGGCCCGGGAGCGGACGGACGCGCGCCTGATCGCCGGCAGCCGCTTCGAGGAGATCACGACCGAGCTCTCTTCGGTCCCGGGGGTCCCGGGCGTGCGCAGTCCCGGCCTGCTCTCGCTCCTGTTGCTGCCCCAGCAGCGCGTGGCCGAGGCCGAGGCCGCCCAGCTGACCGCGGCGGTCTCGGCGTTCAGCCTGCTCGTCTTTCTCGTGTCCGCGGCGGTCGCCGGACGGCTCGCGGTGCGCGTGGCGCGCCCGGTGGCGGATCTCGTCGAAGGCACGCGCGCGGTGGCCCGCGGCGACTTCTCGCCGCAGCTGGTCGAGCCGCCCGACGAGGAGTTGAAGGAGCTCGTGCGCGCCTTCCTCTACATGTCGCGAAGCCTCAAGCAGCAGACGGAAGCGCTCTCGCGCGAGAAGGAGAGGCTGGCGACGCTGCTCTCCCAGTTGACCGCCGGCGTCGTCGCCTACGACGACGAGGGCCGGGTCCTGCTCGCCAACCCCGCGGCGGCGAGGCTCGGCGGCGGCCGGGCCGACGGGGAGGACCTGGAAGACGTGTTCCCCGGGGAGGCGATGCGCCCGGTGCGCGCGGCGCTCGGCCGCCGCGACGCGCCGGCGACCACCTCGGACGAGCTCGAGCCGAGGGCGGGCGAGCGGTGGCGCGTCGTGACGGTGCCGTTGCCGCTCGGCGGCGCCGGCGCCCGCATGGCGGTCATCGAGGACGTTTCGGACGTCGTGCGCTCGAACCGCCTGGCGGCCTGGGCGGAGATGGCGCGCATCATCGCCCACGAGATCAAGAACCCGTTGACTCCGATCCGGCTGTCGGTCGAACATCTGCGCGAGGTCTGGAAGCGGGGCTCGCCCGGCTTCGACCGCGTTCTCGAGGAGTGCGTGCAGAACGTGCTGCGTCAAACGGAATCCCTCCGGCACTCGGCGGCCGAGTTCTCCGACTACGCCCGCCTGCCGCGGCCCGAAATGCGGCCCCTGGACGTCCGGGGACTCCTCGAGGAGGCGGCCGCGGCCTACGCGGCGGCGCCCGGAGTGCGTTTCGTGGTTTCGGCGCCCCCGGGCCTCGCGGCCCTGGGGGACGCGCGGCTGCTCGCGCGGCTGCTCGCGAACCTTCTCGGCAATTCCGTCGAGGCGCTCGCGCAGGGCGGCGCGATTCGTCTCGAGGCAGCACCGGCGGACGGACGGATCCGGGTCACGGTGGACGACGATGGTCCCGGGGTGACGGGGGACATCCTTCCGCGGCTGTTCGATCCGTACTTCTCCGCCAAGAGCGGGGGGACGGGGCTCGGCCTCGCGATCGCGAAGAAGATCGTCGAGGAGCACGGCGGGGCGATCACCGCGCGCAATCGCGAGCCGTCGGGCTTGCGCGTCGAGTTCGACCTGCCGGCGGTCCGGGCATGAGGGTTCGACGGGCGGCGGCGGTGTTCCTCGCGGTCGCCTCCGCCTGCCGACGGGCTCCGGCAAGCGCGGCGGCCGCGGTGGCGCCGAAGCCTCCGAAGGGCGACGTGCTGTGGCTCTCGGACCCGGCAGCCGCGGCCGACGCCGCGCTCGACGCTCAGGCCGAAAAGATCGGGGCCGCCGCGGTCTTTCTGGCGGCGGGCACTCTGGGGGCTCAACCCGGGCCCGGCGCCTTCGAGGCTGTGGCGCCGCCGCCGAAGCCGCTGACCCACGTTCCGGTCGTCCTCGTCGTGGCGCCGAGCGCGGCTCTGGCGGCCGCGCTCGCCAGCGGCGAAGGGCCCTCCGCCGCTCCGCTCGGGGCCGCGGGGGCCGCGGCGCTGGCCGCGGCGATTCGGGACGGGGCGTTCGGACGCGTGATCGGCGTCCACCTCGACTTTCCCTTCGGACCGAAGGCGGCCGCGCGCTACGCGGAGCTCGTCGGCGCGCTCCGGAAGGGGCTGCCGGCGGGTGTTTTCGTTTCGGTGTCGCTCAAGGCGCTGCCCGCGTCCGAGGACGACCGCAAAAAGGAGACGCCGCTCTACGCGGCCGCCGACGCGCTCGTCGCCGTCGTCTTCGGCGTCGGGCCGCGCGTCGACCCGATCGCCACCGATGCCCTGCGCCGGCCATGGTGGGCCGCCTACGACACGCGAGCTGTCGGGGTTTTCACCGGGCCCGGCGGCGAGCCGCGGGGCGACGTGCCGGAGCGCCTGGCCGAGCCCCTTTCCGGAAACGCCCGCTTCCAATTCGAGAACGACCTCTCGGTCAACGACGGGAGCGTCTGGGCCTTCACCCTCACGGCTCGCGCCCCGGTTCGACTGGAGGGGCTGGCCTTCGAGAGCGGCGACAGGGTCAACTTCCGGCTGCCCGCCGTCTCGGAGATGCTGTTCCAGCTCGGATCGAACCTGGCCGGCAAACGCTTCGCCCTCGGCCGCGCCCTCGTCTTCGGCGGCGCCACCGAAGCCGACCGGCTCTTCGACCTCGAGGCGATGGAAGACGTTCTGCTCGGGCGGGCGCTCGCGCCGCGGCTCGAGACCTCGGTCAGGCCGGCGGGCCGCAACGCCGTCGCCGTCGACCTCGCCAACCGTTCCGCGCATGCCTCGGTCGCCTCGCGCGTCGATAACTGGGTCGAGGTCGACGTCGCCCCCGCCCATCCCGCGGACGTCCAGGTCGGCGGCTTCGACCGCTACGAGGTGTTCGACCGCGCGGGCAAGGCGGTGACCCCCGGACGCGCCACCGTCGTGCGCTTCTACGAGACGCTGATCGCGCCCTTCGAGATCGTGACGCCCGCGCGCGTCGTCGTTCGCGGCAACCTCCCCGCGGCGTGCTGCCGGTACCGCGTCCATGCCATGGCGGCGGCGGGACCCGAGGTGACGGAGGACTGGGTCGAGCCGCCCGCGCCGACGCCGAAGCCACGGCCGGAGGCGAAGAGGCCGCCTACGCGGAAGCGGGGCTGACCGGGTCCTTCCGGCGGAAGAGGCCGGCGATCTTGCCGACCGGCCCCGACACGACGAAGACGAGCGCGAGGGTCGCCAGCGCCATTTCCGGCCGGTAGGCGACGATGGCGAAGAAGAGCGCGATCGCCGGCAGGATCCAGGCGGGCCGGCGGCGCTTCAGGTCGAGGTCCTTGAAGGAGCGGTAGCGGATCGTCGAGATCATCAGGAACGACAACAGGAACGTCAGCGCGAGCAGGCCTCCCATCCACATGCGGGACACGAGCCGCTCGGGTGTCGCGAGGACGATCGTCGCGACCGCGCCGGCCGCGGCCGGGATCGGCAGGCCGACGAAGTAGCGCTTGTCGACGATATGGGTCTGAATGTTGAAGCGGGCGAGCCGCATGGAGCCGCACACGACGAAGAGAAACGACGCCATCCAGCCGAGACGGTCGAAGTCGGCCAGCCCCCATGAATAGGCGAGCACGGCGGGAGCGACGCCGAAGGACACGAGGTCGGCCAGCGAGTCGTACTCCTCGCCGAATTCGGAAGTCGAGTGGGTCATCCGCGCGATGCGGCCGTCGAGCCCGTCGAGCACGCCGGCGGCGATGATGAGGACGGCGGCGACCTCGAAGGTGCCGCGGATCGAGCACCAGAGGGAGAGGTACCCGCAGAAGAGGTTGCCGACCGTGAAGAGGGTCGGGAGGATGAAGAGGCCGCGCGACAGGCGCTCCCGGGAGAGGCGCGCCACGTCAGGCGCCCCGGGGCCAGCGCGCGATCGCCGTCTGCCCGGCCTTGAGCTTGTCGCCCGGGCCGACGAGGACTTCGGCGCCGTCCGGCACGAAGAGGTCCACGCGGGAGCCGAAGCGGATCAGGCCGATGCGCTGCCCGCGGACCAGCGTGTCGCCGACCCGCGGATAGAAGATGATCCGGCGCGCGAGGGCACCCGCGATCTGCTTGAAGGTCACGCTGCCCGAGGGGGTGACGAGCGTGATGCGGTTCTGCTCGTTTTCCGCCGACGCCTTGTCGGAGAAGGCCGCCCCCTTCTGCCCGCGGACGTACGCGTAGTCGGCCAGACGGCCGGAGGCGGGAGCGCGGTTGACGTGGCAGTTGAAAACCGACATGAAGACCGACAGGCGCCGCCGAGCTCCCGGCGGGGCCTCGGGGGCCTCGGCGACGGAGAGGACGGTGCCGTCCGCGGGCGAGATCAGGGTGTCGTCGCCGCCCTCGGGCCGCCGCTCCGGATCCCGGAAGAACTGCACGAGAAAAAGCGTGGCGGCGCCCAAAACGGCTGCCGCCAGCGGGTGGCCGGTGAGGCCGGCCACGCCCCCGGCGGCGAGCGGCGGAACGATGAAGGCCCAGCCTTCGCGGGCGATCGGAACCCTCAGCTTGGGAGCTCCTCTCGGTGATGGCGGGCGATCGCTTCCATCCGGTCCTTGAGAAGGAGCTTTTCCTTCTTCAGGCGCTTTTCTTCCATCTCCTCGTCCTCGGAAAGGCGAGGCTTCCCGGCCAGCTCGTGGAGGCGCTGTTCGTGATGCCGGTGCTCTTCGCGCAGGCGGAGAAACTCCGGGTCGGACGCGGCAATCTCGCTGTTCCCGTGCTCCATCATCGGGTCAATCCTCCTTATCTTGTTCTCGAGAAAAGAGGGCGAGGCGGGTCACGAGTCCTAGTCTAGCCCCGGGTTCGGGGGGTTTCAACGGGGCGCGAAAGGCCCGCCGGGAGGGGGCTTTCCGCGTTCACCGGCCCTCCCCGTCGAGGGGCCGCACGAGGACGAGCGCGTCCTCGCCGTCCTGGTAGTACGCGCGCCGGCGGTACGCCTCCGTGAAGCCGTACGAGCCGTAAAACGTGCGCGCCGCGGCGTTGGAGATGCGCACCTCGAGGGTGATGGCCGTGGCGCCGATGAAGCGCGCGCGGCCGAGGGCGTCCTCGAGGAGGACGCGGCCCCAGCCCTGGCGGCGCAGGCGCGCGTCGGTCGCGATCTTGTTGATGTGAAACTCCTCGTAGAGGGAGACCGCGAACAGATAGCCGCCGATGCGGGGCGCGGCACCGTCCTCGCTCGCGAGGACGCGCAGGTAGCGGTGGGGCTCCACGAGCTCGCTCGCGAAGAAATCGCGCTTCCACGGCACCGGGAAGGATTCGGATTCGATCCGGGCGATCTCGTCGAGGTCGAAGGGGCTCGGCGGCCGGAGGCGGTACGGCCGCGGGCTCGGCTCACGCAGCGCCATGCTTCTCCTCGGCCGCGCTCGGCCGCGCGTAGATGCCGACCGGAGCGGCGGTCCCGGCCGACACCGTCCCCGGCGCGCGCCGCACCGCGGCGGCCAGGGCGGCCGCCGGGGTCCCGGGGAGCGTTGACGCGGCGGGTTCGACGAGGGCCTCGGGCAGCGCGAAGAGGGGGTCGGCTCCCGCGCGTGCGCGGGCTTCGTTCGCGGCGACGAGCACCGGAGGGCCGAGCGAACGCGCGCGAGACCCCGTCAGGTCGAAACGCTCGAGCACCAGGTCGCCGCGCCCCGCGTCGAGCACGGCGACGGCGCGTCCGCCGGCCAGAGAACGCGCGGCCTCCGCGAGCGCTTCGAGCGTCGACACGGTTTCGAGCGCGGCGCCGGTCGCCCGCGCCAGGCCCCAGGCGGTGGCGAGGCCCACGCGCAGCCCGGTGAAGGATCCGGGCCCCGCGCAGACGGCGATCCGCGCGGTCTCGTCGAGCGCGACGCCGGCCCCGGCGAGGACGCGGCGGATCGCCGGAAGCAGCGCCTCCGATGCGCGGCGATCGAGCGGCAGGCGTTCTTCGTGAATCCCGTCGCGCGACAGCAGCGCGACGGAGGGGCTCGGGCTGGCGGCGTCGAGGGCGAGGACGATCATCGTTTCTCGGGGCGCGGCGGCCGCCGCGGCCTTGGGGCTATGCTAGCACCCCGTGAGCGCTCCGACCCCGCGCACGACCCCCATGCTCCGCCAGTACTTCGAGATGAAGAACCGCGTCCCGGACGCGATTCTGCTCTACCGCATGGGCGACTTCTACGAGATGTTCTTCGACGACGCGCGGGACGCGGCGCCCCTGCTCGGGATCGCGCTCACGCGCCGCCACCGCGACTCGGACATCGAAGCGCCGATGTGCGGCGTGCCGCACCAGAGCGTCGACCACCACGTCGCCAGGCTGGTCGCGGCCGGGCGCAAGGTGGCGATCTGCGACCAGCTCGAGGACGCCAGGGCCGCGAAGGGCCTGGTCAAACGCGACATCACGCGGATCGTCACGCCCGGGACGGTGCTGGATCCCGAGTCGCTCGTCCCCGGCGCGCCGTCGTACCTCGCGGCGATCTCGCCGGCGGAGGGCGACTGGGGCGTCGCGTTTCTCGACCTGTCGACCGGCCGCTTCCACGCGGGCACCCTCCGCCCCTCTCGTCTCGGCGACGCGTTCGCGCTCTTCCGCCCTCGCGAGATTCTCCTGCCGGACGACGCCGAGGCGGGGGAGTGGGAGGCGACGCTCACCCGGCGCCCGGCCGCCTGGTGGGAAGCCGCCCGCGATCGGCCTGCCGCGCCCGACTCCTTCGCGCCGCCGGCCCGGCGGGCCGCCGACGCGGCGCTCGCCTACGCGCACCAGATGCGGCCCGGAGGGCTCGAGCACGTCGTGCCGCCGGCGCCCCTCGCCTTCGACGCGCGGATGGGGCTCGACGCCGCCGCGGTCGCCACCCTCGAGCTGTTCGAGTCGAGCGAAGGCGCGAAGGATCGGAGTCTCCTCGCGCTCCTCGACCGCACGCGGACGCCCCTCGGCGCGCGGGCGCTGCGCGAGACGCTGGCGCACCCGTCCCTCGACCCGGTCGAGCTCGAGGCCCGGTGGGACGCCGTCGGCGAGCTCGCCGCGCATCCGGCGCCGGCGGACGCCCTGGGCGCCGCCCTCGCGGCGGTCGGCGATCTCGAGCGGCGGTTCGCGCGCGTGTCCGTCGGCACGGCCGGCCCGCGCGAGGTGGCCGCGCTCGGCGCGGGCCTGAAGGCCGTTTCGGACGTGCTCGCCGCGGCCTTGCCGCTCCGGGCCGCGCGGCTGCGTGCCCTCGCCGACTCGGTGCCCGGGACGGCCGACTGCGTCGAGCGGATCGAAACGACGCTCGCGGACGACCCGCCCGTTCTCGCCTCCGCCGGTTCCTTCGTGCGCGAGGGCGCCGACGCCGAGCTCGACCAGCTCCGGGCGCTGCGCCGCGACGCGCAGGGCGCGCTCCTCGCGATCGAGGCCGAGGAGCGCCGGCGGTCCGGCATTTCGTCGGTGAAGGTCCGGTTCAACCGGGTCTTCGGGTACTCGCTCGAGGTCGGCAACGCGCATCGGGAGAAAGTTCCGTCGGATTGGATCCGGCGCCAGTCCCTCGCCAACGCCGAGCGGTTCGTGACACCGGCCCTGAAGGACCTCGAGGAAAGAATCCTGGGGGCCGAGGATCGCATCGCCGAGATCGAGGGAAGGATTTATCGCGAGCTCCTCGCGGGGCTCGCGCTCGCGGGCGACCGCGTGGCAAAGACGGCCCGCGCCATGGCGGACCTCGACGTCGCGCTCGCGCTCGCGGAAACGGCGCGCTCGGGCGCCTGGGTCCGTCCGACGCTCTCGGAGGCGCCGCGGCTCAGGATCGTGGGCGGCCGGCACCCGCTCGTCGAGCGGCTGCGCCGCGACGAAGTCTTCGTCCCGAACGACACCGACCTGGCCGGGGACCGGCGCATCCAGCTCGTGACGGGCCCGAACATGGGCGGCAAGTCGACGTACCTGCGCCAGGTCGCGACGATCGTGCTGCTCGCGCAGTGCGGCTCTTTCGTCCCGGCCGAAGCCGCGGAGCTTTCGGTCGTCGACCGGATCTTCACGCGCGTGGGCGCGTCGGATCACCTGTCGCGCGGGGAGTCGACCTTCATGGTGGAGATGCTGGAGTCGGCGGCGATCCTCCGGGAGGCGACCGCGAAGAGCCTCGTCATCCTCGACGAGGTCGGCCGCGGCACGTCGACCTTCGACGGGCTTTCGATCGCGTGGGCCCTCCTCGAGCACCTGCACGACACGCCCGCGCAGGCCGGGTTCGTGCTGTTCGCGACGCACTACCACGAGCTGACCGAGATCGCGCTCGTGCGGCCGGCCGTCGTCAACACGACAATGGCGGTCAAGGAAGCGGGCGGCCGCGTCGTGTTCCTCCGCAAGGTGGTGCCGGGCGCCGCCGACCGCAGCTACGGGATCCACGTCGCCGAGCTCGCGGGACTGCCCGCGGCGGTGACGGGGCGGGCGCGCGAGGTGCTCGCCAACCTCGAGAAGCAGGAGCTCGACGTGCAGGGCGCTCCGGTGCTCGCGCGCACGCAGGGACAGAGCGCCGGGACGGGGCAGTTCCTCCTGTTCTCGGCGGACGAGGAGCTCGCCCTGGAGAAACTCCGGGCGGTGGACGTCAACCAGCTCACGCCGATCGCCGCGCTGTCGCTCCTGGCGGCGCTGCAGGAGCGGCTGAAGGGAAAGTGAGCTCCCGGCTCTTCGTCGTGGGCCTCGGCGGACCGCGGCTCGACGCGGAGGAGCGCGCGATCCTGAGGGCCGCGCCCCCGTGGGGCGTGATCCTCTTCCGCCGGAACCTCGAGTCCCTCGAAGGCCTGGAGCGTCTCGTCGGGGAGGTGCGCCGTCAGGGCGTCGAGCACGTGCTGCTCGACCAGGAAGGCGGCCCGGTCGACCGGCTCCGCGACCTCGTCGCGCCGGCGCCGTCGCTGCGCCGCGTGACCGGCGCGGGTACGGCGCGCCGCGCGGGCGCCGCGGCGGGCCGGATGCTCGCGCGGCTGGGGTTCGACGTCGATCTCGCCCCGGTGGTCGACCGCGCCGTCGACGGCGCGGGGTCACGGGTGCTGGGGGAGCGCTGCGCGTCGGCGGATCCGGAGGAAATCGTCCGCGGCGCCGGGGCATTTCTGGAGGGGCTGCACGAAGCGGGAGTGGGCGGTTGTCTCAAGCACTTCCCGGGCCTCGGGCGGGCCGCGCTCGACACCCACGCGAGGCTCCCGACGCTGGCGCGCGACGCGCGCGAAGAGGCGCTCGACCTCGAGCCGTTCCGCGCCCTGATGAGCCGCGCGCGGGCGGTCATGGTGTCCCATGCCGCGTTCCCGGACGGTGTCCCCGCTTCGCTGTCGCGGGCTGTCGCGTCGGAGCTTCTCCGGGGAGGCCTCGGGTTCGAGGGCGCCGCCCTCTCGGACGACCTCGAGATGGGGGCCCTCTCCGGGTTCGGCGAGCTTCCGGAGCTCTGCGTTCGCGCGAGCGACGCGGGCTGCGATCTGCTCCTCGTCTGCCGGCGGATCGAGGCGTATCCGGCTTGCTTGGAGGCCATCGAGGCCAGGGTGCCGGGACCCCGGCGCGCGGAGGCCGCGGGGAGGCTCGAGGGCTACGCCCGTCACCTCGCCGCACTCCGCCGCGCGGCCGGTACTGTCGAAACGACGCTCGCCCAGGTTCGAACGGAGCTCGCCGCTCTCGCCTAGAGGCGCGGCGCCGCGGTCGAACCCGGCGGTCTAGAACGGCACGTCGTCGTCGTAGCTCGTGGCCCCGGCCGTGGCCGGCTCGGGAGCTTCGGCGACTTCGCGTGCCGGGCCCGACGACCGGCCCATGCCATCCTCGCGGCGACCGAGCATTACGACGTTGGACGCCTTGATCTCGGTCTTGTACCGCTTCTGCCCGTTCTGGTCTTCCCAGCTCCGGGTCTGGAGGCTGCCCTCGACGTAGACCTGCTTGCCTTTCTGCAGGTACTCGCCGCAGATCTGCGCGAGCTTCTCCCACGCCACGATGTCGTGCCACTCCGTCCGCTCCTGTTTGGCGCCCGAGGCGTCCTTCCAGGCGGTCGTGGTCGCGAGCGAGAAGCGCGCGAGCGTGGTGCCCTGGGGCGTCGTCCGAATCTCCGGGTCCTTGCCGAGGTTTCCGATCAAGATCACTTTGTTGACGCTGGCCATGTATTCGCCCTCCTTTCAGGTGCTGACACCATATTCCACTTTGGCGGGGACAAGTGATGTCCGGGCGGAGCCGGTTAAACTCTCCTGCAACACATGCCGGCGACCGACAGCGACGAGGTCCGGGGGCGCCTGGTCCGGTCTGCATCCACGATCACGCCCCTGACGCTCCTGTCTCGCGTCACCGGGTACCTGCGCGAGAAGGTCATCGCGTTCACGCTCGGCGCCGGCATGCGCACGGACGCCTTCTTCGTCGCGTTCCGTATCCCCAACATGCTGCGCGAGATCATCGGCGAAGGCGCGATGTCGTCGGCGGTGATCCCCGTTTACGCCGAGGTGTCTCACCAGCGTGCCGAGGCGGAGGCCCGGGCGTTCGTCGGCCGCGTCGTCGGGACCTTCACGCTTCTCCTGACGGGGATTACCGCGCTCGGCATCCTGGCGTCCCCGTGGCTCGTGCGCCTCCTGGCGGCCCCGTTCGAGGCCGACCCGGCGAAGTTCGCGCTGACGGTCCTGCTGAACCGCTGGATCTTTCCGTACATCCTGCTCGTCTCGCTCGCGGCGCTGTGTCAGGCGCTGCTGAACGCCCACCACCGATTCGCGGCCGCGGCCGCCGCTCCGATCCTGCTGAACCTGTCCCTCATTCTCGCCGCCTGGCTCGTCGCGCCCCGCCTCGCCGAGCCGACGTACGCGCTGGCGGGCGGCGTGCTCGTCGGCGGGGCCCTCCAGATCGCCGTCCAGATTCCGCAGCTGCGGCGGCTCAAGGCGGTGGGCCGCCCGGCCCTCGGCTGGGGCGACCCGGCGGTGCGCTCGGTCCTCCTGTTGATGTCCCCGCGGCTGCTCGCCTACGGCATCAACAGCGTCAACACCGTCGTCGCGACGCGCTTCGCGTCGAGCCTCGGCGACTCGAGCGTGTCCCACCTCTATTACGCGAACCGGCTCAAGGAGCTCGTCCTCGGCGGCTTCGCGGTTTCGGTCGCGACGGCGATCTTGCCGACGCTCTCGAAGCAGGCGCTCGCGGCGGACCGCGGTCCGTTCAAGGACCATCTCGCGTTCGCGCTGCGGCTGATCGCGTTCGTGACCGTCCCGGCGAGCGTCGGCCTCGTGGCGCTGCAGGTGCCGATCGTGCGGGTCCTCTTCGAGGGCGGCCGCTTCGGGGCGGCCGATACGCGCGCGACGGCCGGGGCTCTGGCGACGCTCTCCCTCGGGCTCTTTTTCTTCGCGTCGGTGCGTGTCGTGGTTCCCGCGTTCTACGCGCTCAAGTCGACGGCGCTCCCGGTCGCGGCCGCGCTCGCGGACGCGGCGGTCTTCGTGACGCTGTGCGCGCTCCTGACGAAGCCGCTGGGGCTGCCCGGGATCGGCGCCGCGAGCTCGGCAGCCGCGGCGGTCAACGTGTCGGTCCTGGTCCTCGTCCTGAGGCGCCGGGAGGGGCGCCTGCGCGGCCGGGCGCTCGCGTCCTCGCTCGCGCGGATCGTCGGCGCCTCGGCCGCCATGGGGGCGCTGCTCTGGGCGGCCGGCCGGGTCGTCCCGGAGGCGGCGTACCGGGGCTGGCGGGGCGCGGGCCTTCTCTTCGGGGTCATCGGGGCGGCGACGGCCGTGTACTGGGTCGCGGCGCACCTGCTCGGTTCCCCGGAACCGGGCGAGTTGAAGCGCCTGGCGGCGCGGAGACGCGCCGCTTGAAAGCCGTCCTGCAGCGCGTCCGGCGCGCGTCGGTCCGCGTCGGCGGGGAGACCGTCGGTGCGATCGAGCGGGGATTCCTCGTGCTGGTCGGCGCCGAGGTCGGCGACACGCCCGCGGCGGCCGACGAGATCGCCCGGAAAGTCGCCGGCCTCCGCGTTTTCGACGACGCCGCCGGGAAGATGAACCTCGCGCTCGCCGACGTCGGCGGCGCCGTGCTCGCCGTCTCGCAGTTCACGCTCGCGGCGGATCTCTCGCGCGGCCGGCGCCCGGGGTTCGAGAAGGCCCTGCGCGGGCCGGAGGCCCAGCCCCTCTACGAGCGGTTCGTGGCCGCCCTTCGCGGCGCGGGCGTGCGCGTCGAGACCGGCCGCTTCGGCGCGTCCATGGACGTCGAGCTCGTCAACGAAGGGCCTGCGACGTTCCTGATCGAGGCGTCTCGGGCAAATCCGGATTCCGAATCGGCGTCAGGCTGAAGCAAACCAGAAACACGCCGACACAGAGGAGCGCGACGAGCTTGCGCCCGAAGTCGAGCGGTTCGTCGTCGTCGTCGACGGGCGGATGCGAGAGTCCCATGACGAACGTCATGAGCAGCGGCAGGACGATCCAGACGAGCGAGCTGGTGACGCCGGCGACGAGGCAGAGGCCCAGGATCACCAGGGAAATGCGCGGCTGAAGCTTGCCCGCGGCGGCGCGCAGGACGTGGCCGCCGTCGAGCTGCCCGATCGGAAGGAGGTTCAGGCACGTGACCAGAAGCCCGAACCACGCGGCCATGAACGTCGGGTGCTCGTGGACCGTCGCGCTCGTGTACGGCCCGACGTGCATCCAGTGCTGCGCCCAGCGCACGATCATCGGATAGTCGAAGAGCGTCGTGTCGGCGGTCAACGGCTCCGACGAGGGGCGCGGATGCGCGACGCCGTAGAGAAGAAACGGGAGCGCCGTGAAGAACCCGGCGAGCGGGCCGGCCGCGCCGACGTCTACGAGCTGCTTCTTGGTGCGGATGGGCTCCTTGATCTGGATCACCGCCCCGAACGTCCCGGCCGGCACGAGAAAGGGCGGGATGAGGAACGGCGACGGGATGAAGTACGGCAGGGTGGCGGCGATGCCGTAGCGGCGGCACATGAGGTAGTGGCCGAGCTCGTGGACGCCGAGGATCGTCAGCAGCGGAACCGAGAAGGCGAAACCGTCGGAGAATCGTCCCTTCGCGAGAAACCCGCCCGTCGTCGTGAAGGCGAGCCCGCCGGCGAGCGTCGCGGTGACGAAGGTCAGGGCCAGAAGAGCCAGGTGAAAGAGGGGGTGCTCGCGGGGCAGCGTGCGCCGGACCGGCGGGGGAGCCGGAGCCAGCGGATCGGGAGCCGGACCGTCCACTTAGGACGGAACGGCGCGCCGCAGCTCGAGGAGGAGCCGGGCGAGCGAGCTGCCGAGCGCGCTCGCCGCGATCTCGAGGGCGCGGTAGTCGTCGTCGGAGACGGGCGCGCCGAGGCGGTCGGCGTAGAGGAACGCGACGAGGCGGTCCTTGATCCGCACCGGATAGACCGCGCACGAGGCGGCGGCCTTGTCGCCGAGCAGCGCCGCGAGCTTCGGCGGCATCAGGATCCGCGAGAGCGCGCCGCGATGCGGCGAGCCCGAGAGCTTCACGAAGGCGAAAATGGACGGCTCGCCCCAGGGCAAACGAATGCCCGACACCTGGTCTCGCGTCAACCCGGAACCGCGCGCCGTCCAGCCGCGGATGCCGTCCTGAGCCGACGTCAGGAGCATCGCCCGCGGGAGGCGTCCGCACACGGTCTCGAGCGTCGACTCCGCGAGACGATCCCGACCGGGTCCGCGCGGATCGGGCGCGGCCGCCTCGGCCGCCTCCGCCCGCGGCGCCCACATCTCGCTGACCGCGGCATCCTCGGATTCCGCCGGCTTCCACATCCGGTCGGCGACCTCGTCCGGCGTCAGCGGGTGCGGCGGTTCGAAATCCGGCAGCAGATCGGGGGCATCGGCGATCTCGCTCGACGCGTGCTCGGCCGAAAGGAACGGCGCGGCGTAGCTGACCGAAACGGGCGGCCCGGCGGCGCCGGCGCCCGGGGAAATCGGAATCGGCCGCCCGCGGAAATTGACGAAGCGCCCCTGCAGCGACGCCGGCTGCGTCGCCCGGGCCCGGTAGAGGCGCCGCTCTTCGTTGCGCTCGAGCTTATGGAGGACGCCGCGGAACTCGATCGGGATCGGGCGTCCGTAGAAGAGGTGAAACGCCTGGAGCAGTCGCACCTCGGAGATCACGGCGGGGATGACGGGGCGGCTCGTCACCGCGGAGATCTCGTCGACGGCGGCGAGGTTCGACGGATTCTTGAACGCGACGCGCACGCCGCGACCCTCGAGCGCGTAGGGCACGGCCGCGAGCCGCACGGCCGCGCGCTCGGGCAGGAGACGGACGACCTGCGGCGGCGCCTTGAGGATGTCCGACCACGAGACGTAGTCGCAGCGATGGATCGCGGAGAGCGCGCGCAGAAGATTCTCTTCGCCGAGCAGATCGCGGTCGAGCAGGATGGTGCCGAGGCGGAACGGCTCGCCCGTGTGTCGCTGGAATCCGAGGGCGCTCTGGACCGCCGTTTCGGACACGACGCCGTCGGCCACGAGGAGCTCGCCGATGCGCGGCATGTCGGGATTCTACTTTTTTTCGAAATCCCCTACGGAAGGTCGCGCAGGTCCTTTCCCGGTTTGAAGCGGATCGTGTTGCCCGGGGGGATGGAGACCTCGACGCCGGTCTTGGGGTTGCGGCCGATGCCGCGCTTGCGGCGCTTGACCTGGAAGACGCCGAAGCCCCTCAACTCGATTCGATCCCCGGCGCCGAGCGCCGAGCGCATCGCTTCGATCACCGTCTCCACGGCCGTCGCGGCCTTGGCGCGCGGGATCTGGGCGAGGTCGACCACCCGGTCCACGATGTCCGCTTTGATCATGCTCCCTCCGGGATTGGGAGAATTATATAACCTGCTTTTTCTTCAATCGGATGGACGCCGCGAGGGCCGCGGCCGCCGCCCCGGCCAGCTCCCGCAGGTAGGTCAGGTCGGCCGGGCTTGCGCCCTGGGCCCCGGCGCATTCGGCATACAAAAAGGCTACGGTTTTTTCGCGCATGCGCACGGGTTGGACGACGCATTCGGCCGGCCATCCGCCGAGCGCAGCGGCCAGAGCGTCGTGGCGTGGCAAAGGCGGCAGGGGCCCCAGGTAAAAGGCCTGTCCCATCTTGATGTTGAGGAAGACGGAGGGTTCCGACCAGGGGATTTCGAGTTCCCGAATCGCCCGGATGTCGACGCGTTCTCCGGCCCCGCTCCAGCCCGCGACCGAGTCGGGCCGGGAGGCAAAGACGGCGCTGCGGGCAAAACGCCGCCGGAGCGCCCGCAGGGCTGCGTCGAAGACGCCGTCGCGGTCCCGCGCGGCCAGCATTTCGCCGAAGTCTGTCGGGGTGGGCATTCCGGAGGGGGGCGCCGACGCCTCGCGGGCCGGGGCGCTGCTGCGGCGCCACTGACCCGGCGCGCTCGGGGCGGGAACGGGACGCGGCGGCTCCGGCGAGGCCGGCACGGGTGAGGCGTGGGGCTCCGCCCCGGGCATCTCCTCCCACGGAATCGACTCCAGGTGCTCGTCCGTCGCCCCTTCGGCCGGCGGCGGCGGGAGCCCGCCCCAACCGACCGGAGGCAGGTCGGGCACGACCCAGGCCGGGGCGGATGGGCTCTCGCCCGTCTCGCGGGAAGCGGCGGGGGGAGGTTCTCCCGGCATCGGCGGCCCGACCGGGGCCGAGAAGTCGGGGGGTGGCGGCAAGGGCTTCCGCACGACCGCCGGGGCCACCGGCCGGGACAACTTTTCAGCGAGGATCGCGAAACGAGGACTGCGCCGCTCTCCGTAACACTTTTCGAGGGCCTGGTAGATGCGCACCTCCGGGGCGACCGCGGGAACGATCTTCTTGCCGGTGACGAAGAAGAGCTCGTCGAGGATTCGAAGGTTCGAGGGGTCGCGCAACGCGACCCGGACGAACCCCTCGCCGACCTCGACCGGGACCGCGGAGTGGCGGATGGCGAACTTCGCCGGGAGCGACGCGACGACCGAGCTCGGGACGCCGCCGAGAATTTTCCAGGGGATGTAGTCGCAGCCGTGCTGTTCCGCCAGCGCTCTGCCGACGTCGTCTTCGGACACGGAGCCGCGCTCGAGCAGAAGCGTCCCCACGCGTCCGCCCGTGAAACCCTGAACGGCGAGGGCGCGGTGCACGTTCTCTTCGCTGACGGCACCGGCCCGGACCAGAAGCACTCCGAGTCGCGGCATGAACGTTTCGATTATCGCGTACCCGGCGCGGAAACGAGCCGCCGATCGGCGGGAGTGCTTCGCTTTCAACGGCTTCGCCGCGACGCTTACCGGCGCGACACGTGCGGCGGCCCGCGACCCGCGAACGAACGTGCTAAATTGCCGTGGTGACGCTGATCTGCGCGGCACTGCTCGCCGTCCTGCCGCTCGCCGGCCCCTCGGGAACCTCCACGAGCGACCCGATCATGGAGAGCCGGAAGGCTTTTCTGGCGGCACGCCTCGCCGTCGTCGATGGCCGCTATCAGGAGGCTCTGGCGCTCTATCGGAAGGTCCTGACCGTCCTTCCGAACGATCCGATCGTGCACCTCGAGTACGCCCAGCTCCTGCGCGACCTGAATGTCGCCGAGGAGGCGACGCGCCAGGCCCGGGACGCGGTGCGGCTGGACCCCAACCTGGCCGAGGCGCGGCGGCTGCTCGGGACCCTCGAACTCGCCGCGGCGGACAAAGACCCGTCGCGACTACCCGCGGCCATCGACGAGCTCGCCGCGGCCCATCGACTGGCGCCGAACGACACGGGCACGTCCGTCGCCCTGGCGCGGGCCCTGCTCGCCGGCGACCGCGCGGCCGAAGCCGCGGCGATCCTCGACGAGCTGCCGGAGCTTTCCGGGCAGCCGGCGATCGAACGCCTCACCGCGGAGGCCAAGGCCAAGAGCGGTCAGTATCGCGAGGCCGAGGAGATCTACCGCGCGCTCTGGGAGGCCGACCCGGGAGACCGCGAGATCGCGGCGGCCCTGATCGACCTGTACGAGGACGAGGACAAGCTCGACGACGCGCTCGCCGTGCTCGAAACGCTGGCGACGCGCGACCCGGAAAATCCCGCCGTGGCCGAGCGGATCGTTCTCGACCTGGCGCGCGCGGGACGCTTCCCGGAGTCCGAGCAGAAGGCGCGGCAGCTCGTCGCGAAGCGCCCGGAGAACCGGGCCGGGCAACGCCTCCTGGCGACGGTTCTCTTCGAGCGGGACAACCCCGCCGAAGGCGAGAAGATCCTCCGCGCGCTCCTGGAAGCGGATCCGGACGACCCGACGACGCGCCGGGCGCTCGCCGCGGAGCTCGTCCGCGAGCGGCGGTTCGACGAGGCTCGAGCGATGTACGAGGACCTGATCAAGCGGACCGGCGCCGACGGCGCGAAGGGGGCCGAAGTGGCCCAGTCCGCCAGCGTCGAGCTCGGCTTCATCGCCTACCTCCAGCGCGACTACGCCGGGGCGCGGCGCATCCTGACGCCGCTCGCGCTGTCGAACGGTCAGGTCCACGACCGGGCCGCCCGCATCCTGCTCGCCGCCGATCGCGACGGGGAGGATTTCGCGGCGGGCATGGACAGCGCGAAGGCTTTCGCCGCGGCCAGGCCGTCGGATCCGGAGTGGGAGGCAGAAACGGCGGAGTTCCGTTTCCGGCTCGGCGAGACGGCCGCCGCGGCGGCCGCGCTCGACGCCCTCGGCGCGTCCGGCCAGCTCGAGAAGATGACGGCGGCCGCCGACGCGTACGCGCGGCTGAAGAAGTACGACGCCGCCGTCCGGATCTCGCGCGAGGCGGCGGCGAAGTTCCCCGAGTCGACCGACGCTCTGTTTCGCCTGGGGTCGAGCCTCGAGCGGGCGGGCGACGGCGCGCAGGCCGAGAAGGTTTTTCTGCAGCTGCTCGAGCTTCGCCCGAACGACGCCGCGACGCTGAACTACCTCGGCTACATGTGGGCGGACCAGGGCGTGCAGCTCGAACGGGCGCGGGAGATGCTCGAAAAAGCCGTCGCGCGCGAGCCGCGCAACGCCGCCTATCTGGACTCGCTCGGCTGGGCCTACTTCCGGCTCGGCCAGATCCAGAGCGCGGAGAAAAACCTCCGCGAGGCGTACCGGCGCGAGCCCGCGGATCCGACGATCGAGGAGCACATCGGCGACCTCGAGGCGCGGCAGGGCAACGTCGAAGGCGCGATCCGTCACTGGGAGAAGGCTCTCGAGCTCAAGCACGAGGAGCCCGATCGCGTGCGCCAGAAGCTTCAGCACGCGCGGGCGCCCGTATCCCAGCGTTGACGGCCAGACCTCTCCGTCGCGCCGCCGCCCTTTCCTCCCTGATCGCCCTCGCCGCGTGCGCGACGAACCGTCCGTCGCGTCGTTTCGAGCCCGGGAACGCGGAGCAGGCGCACGACGCGCTCGCGGCGTGGGACGCCTCGCTCGCGCGGGCGACGTCGCTGCCGGCTTCGCGTCTGCTCTACGACGCGCGCGTCTCCTCGGGCGCGACCCCGGCGGTGCCGGGAACGCTCGCCGTGACCTATGACGGCAAAGCCGTGGTCACCGCGTCGCTCACGGGCCCCTTCGGGTCGCGGATCGCCGAGTATCGCGACGGGACGATCACCGGGGAGGATCGGTCGGCGCTGATCGTCGACCCGCAGGCGCTGCGCGCCGTGCTCACCGGCGCGTGGGACGCGCCGTCGTCGCCGGCCGTCGAGGGGTTCGACGCGGGACAGTGTCAATTCGGGCTCGCGGCAGAAGGCGCGCGCGTGCGCGTCGTCCTCGACCTCGCGACCGCGAACCCGGTCTCGCTCGACGTCACGGGCAAGGGCGGCCACCTCGTCGTGGACTACACGGGCGAAGCGAGCCCGTGGCCGTCCCGGCTGACGGTGCGGGAGGAGTCGACGAAACGACGGCTCGGCCTGAAGCTCCTCGCCGTCGAGCCCGCGGGGACGGGGGAGACGGCCCGATGAGGTGGACGGCCGAGGCGCCGGCCAAGGTGAATCGCGAGCTCCGGGTGGGGCGCCTGCGGTCCGACGGCTTTCACGAGGTGTTCTCGCGCATGGTCTCGATCGACCTCGCGGACCGGATCACGGTCGAGCCGTCGGAGACTTTCGAGCTCTCGTGCGACGACCCGGCGGTTCCGTCCGGCCCGGAGAACCTCGTCGCCCGGGCCGCGCGCCTTCTCGCCGACCGCCTGGGCCTGCCGCCCCGCGGACGCGTCCGGCTCGAGAAGCGCACGCCGGCGGGCGGCGGACTGGGCGGCGGCAGCGCGGACGCGGCCGTCGCGTTGCGTCTCTTCGCGCGGCTCTGGGGAGTCGAAGCGGCCGCGCGCGGCGTCTTGCCGGAGCTCGCCGGGGCGCTCGGCAGCGACGTGCCTTTCTTCCTGACCGGCGGCGAGGCGCAGGTTCGCGGCCGCGGCGAGATCGTCGAGACCGTCCCGGACGGGCCGCCGGCGTCGCTCCTGCTCCTGGTGCCCCCGTTCTCGGTTTCGACGGCGGCCGTCTACCGCGCCTACGCCGGCCGCGGCACGCTGCCCGAGCGGCTCGACGTCGAGATCCGGGGCACGGATCGCTTTCTCGGGCCCAACGACCTGACGCCGGCCGTGCTAGAAGTGGAGCCCAGGATGGAGGCCTACCTCGCATCCGCCGCCCGCGTCAGCGCCGATTGCGCGATCAGCGGCTCGGGTTCCACCATCGTGCTCCGCGCGGAGCCGGGCGCCCGGGACGCACTGCTCCGGCGCCATCCCGAGGCCCGCGTTTACGCCTGCTCGACCCTCACCCGCGACGCCCACCAACGACGCATCGATCCCAACGGAGGTCCCCCGTGAACATCACCCAGGTCAAGGTTTTTCCGGTCCAGGAGGAGAAGCTCAAGGCGTACGTCTCCATCGTCATCGACGGCTGTTTTCTCGTGTCGGACCTGAAGATCATCCAGGGCCCCAACGGTCTCTTCATCTCGATGCCGTCCAAGCGCAAGAAAAACGGGGAGTTCAAGGACGTGGCGCACCCGTTGAATCGCGAGACGCGCGAGCTCCTCGAGAAACACGTCCTCGGCGAATACGAGCGCGTGAAGGCGACGGCTCCCGCGCTCCCGCCCCCCGCGCCGCCGGAGACCGGATCAGCCGCGCCCTCGGCCGTCTCGCCCGGTCACGAGGAAGCCGGGGAGTAAAATCGACGCCGATGGGGCGTCGCCAAACTGGTAAGGCACCGGCCTTTGGAGCCGGCATTTCTAGGTTCGAATCCTAGCGCCCCAGCCACGATCCGGCCCGAAGTGTGCTACCAATTCCTCCGAAGCTCGTTGCCCTCCAGGAAAGACGGACACAGGAGGTTCTGATGCGTCGACCCGGTTCTCTTCCCACGCTTCTGGCCCTGGGAGGTTTCCTCGTCCTCTCGACCCTCGCCTTCGGCGGTGTCCAGGCCCCGGTCGCGAATTTCACGTACTCGCCGCACGACGTCAGCCCGAACCAGCTCGTTCAGTTCACCGACGTGTCGACGGGCTCGCCCACTTCCTGGACCTGGACCTTCGGCGACACGGCATCGGGCGCGGACAATACGTCGACGCTCCAGAACCCGACCCACGTCTACACGGCCGTCGGCGACTACACGGTGACCCTGCTCGTGACGGGCGGCAGCACGGCGTCGCAGGTCGTTCACGTCGCCAAGGGCTCGGGCGCCTGTCAGACCGGGGCGGGGTTCCTCTGCCTCGACAACGGACGGTTCCAGGTCAACGCCAACTGGACGAAGCCGACGGGAGAGAACGGCGCCGGAACGGCCGTCAAGCTCACCGATGACTCGGGCTACTTCTGGTTTTTCGACGAGGCCAACATCGAGATGGTCGTCAAGGTCCTCAACGGCTGCTCGCTCAACAACGCCTACTGGGTGTTCGCCGCCGGCCTCACCAACGTTCAGGTCAACTGGGAGGTCGTCGACACGCAGACCGGCGCCACCTTCGTGCAGGTCAACCCGCTGGGGACGCCCTTCGCGCCGATTCAAGCGACGGACGCGTTCAAGACGTCCTGCCCCTGAACCGGCGGCCCGGCGCGCCGCGAACGGCCCCGAGCCCTCGGGGCCGTTTTTCTGTTCGGCGCGAGGTCGACGCGCGGCAGATTCCCGCGTAGAATCCCGCTCGCTTGACGTCGCACGCCTTCAACTACGGAGACCTCAAAATCTTCTCCGGCCGGGCGCACCCGGCCCTCGCGCGGGAGATCTGCGCATACCTGCAGATTCCGCTCGGCGAGCTGACGCTCTACAACTTCTCCGACGGCGAGGACTACTGCCAGATCGACGAGAACGTCCGCGGCGCCGACGTCTTCGTCGTGCAGCCGACCTGCTCGCCGGTCAACGACCACGTCATGGAGCTGCTGATCCTCCTCGACGCCTTCCGGCGCTCGTCGGCGTCGCGGATCACGGCGGTGATGCCCTACTTCGGCTACGCGCGCCAGGACAAGAAGGACAAGCCGCGCGTGCCGATCGCGGCCAAGCTCATGGCGGACCTGCTGACGGCGGCGGGCGCGGACCGCATCCTGACGATGGACCTGCACGCCGCCCAGATCCAGGGCTTCTTCAACATTCCGGTCGACCATCTCTTCGCCGCGCCGGTCATCCTCGACGCGATCCGCAAGATGGACTTCGAGGACCTCGTGATCGTCTCGCCGGACGTCGGCGGCCTGACCCGGGCACGCGCGATCGCCAAGCGGCTGGACGTGGCGCTCGCCGTCATCGACAAACGGCGCACGGGCAAGAACGAGACCGAGATCCTCAACGTCGTCGGCGAGGTCGAGGGTAAGGACGCGCTGATCCTCGACGACATCATCGACACCGCCGGCACGCTCGTCCAGGCCGAGGAGGCACTGCGCCGGCAGGGGGCGCGCCGGACCTACGCCGCGGCCGTGCACGGGGTCTTTTCCGGCCCCGCCCTCGAGCGCATCGAGGCCTCGGGGCTCCAGAGCCTCCTCGTCAGCAACACGATCCCGGTCGAGGCCGCCATGGCCCGCTGCCCGCGGATCCGGGCCCTGTCCGTGGCCCCCCTCCTGGGGGAGGCCATCCAGCGCATCCACGACGGGGCTTCCGTTTCCTCGCTTTTTGTGTAGAATCCGCCTCTTTGCGCGGGGGTGCCGCGCGGGTGACGCGGCGAGGGAACGCCGCGTCGGAGCCGGGGCCGAGCAGCGAGGACCGGGCTCCGAGAAGAGGTGCAAGGAATGAAGACCATCGAACTTTCGGTCGAGAAGCGCTCGACCATCGGCAAGAACGAGGCCCGCCGCGAGCGGGCCGCCGGCCGCATTCCGGCCGTGGTGTACGGCGCCGGCAAGCCCAACGTGCCCATCTCGGTGGACCGCAAGGCCCTGTCGGACGTGTTCCGCGAGGGCGCCGGGGAAAACGCGATCTTCCTGTTGAAGCTCTCCGGCTCGGACCAGAGCCGGCACGCGATGATCCGGGAGATGCAGCGGGATCCGGTGTCGCGCAGGCCGCTCCACATCGACTTCGTCCGCGTCCTGATGGACGTCAAGATCACGGTCAAGGTGCCGATCGAGGTCCTCGGCGTCGCGCGCGGCGTCAAGACGGACGGCGGCATCCTGGACGTCGTCACCCGCGAGGTCGAGATCGAGTGTCTGCCCGGGAACATCCCGGCGCACCTGGGCGTGGACGTGGCCGACCTCGGGATCGGCGACGCCATCCGCGTCTCCCAGGTCACGGCCCCGGAGGGCGTGCGCATCGTCGACAACCCGGAGAAGGTCGTCGTCCACGTCGCGCATCCGACGCGCGAAGAGGAGCCGGTCGCCGCCGCGGAGGGCGCCGCCGAGCCCGCAGAGCCCGAAGTGCTCAAGAAGGGCAAGGCCGTCTCCGAGGAAGAGGGCGCCGAGGAGAAGGGCGAGAAGAAGGAGAAGGAAAAGGAGAAGTAGCCTCTGCGCGTCATCGTCGGCCTGGGCAACCCCGGGGACGATTACGCGGAGACCCGTCACAACGCCGGGTTCCGCGTGGTCGAGGCGCTGGCGGCGGAGGAAGGAATCCGGATCCGCTCGCGCGAGTGTTCGTCGAGGGTGGGCCGGGGAAGGGTCGGCGGGGAACCGGTGCTGCTCGCCCTTCCGCAGACGTACATGAACGCCTCCGGCGAGGCCGTTTCGGCTCTTTGCCAGAAATACAGCGTCGAACCCACGGAGCTCTGCGTCGTCGTCGACGACATCGATCTCCCGGTCGGGGCGCTGCGCCTGCGGGCGCGCGGCTCGGCGGGAGGGCAGAAGGGCCTGAAGTCGATCATCGCGCATCTCGGGACGACGGAGTTTCCGAGGCTGCGCGTCGGGATCCGCGGCGAGCGCTACTCGCGCGACCGCGACCTGGCCGACTACGTGCTGGAGCCGGTGGCGAAGGCCGAACGCGAAGCCTTCGCCGACAGTGTCGGGAGAGCCGCCGAGGCGGTGCGGCTGTGGGTCACGCAAGGAATCGACGCCGCGATGCGGCGAGCGAACGTTTCCCCCTCTCCGGGCGATCACGACCCGGATTGACATCCACGAGGAGGAGTCATGAGGCTTTATGACATCGTCGTCCTGGTCACGCCCGACCTGAACGACGAGGACGCGGCGAAAGTCGCGGCCGAATACAAGAAAGTGCTGACGGACGGCGGGGCGACCGTCGTGAAGGAAGAGCCGTGGGGCAAGCGCCGGCTCGCCTTCCCAATCCACCGCAAGCGCGACGCCCACTATTTCTACTGGCAGGTCGACGCCGCCCCGGCGGCGGTTGCCGAGGCCGAGCGCCGGATGGGGCTCTCGGACCAGGTGCTCCGCCACCTCGCCGTGCGGGTGGACGAGGAGCTGAAGCGGAGCGCCAAGATGGCCGAGCGCCTGCGCAAGAAGGCCGCCAAGCGGCCCCCGCGTCCGGCGCCGGCGACGCCGCCGGCCGAAAGCGGGTCTGCGGCCGAGAGGAGCGAATCATGAGGATGGGAGGCGGAGGCGGCCGCTCGGGCGGCCGCGGCGGCGCGGGCCGCGACGGCAAGGGCGGACCGCGCAAGAAGTTCTTCGTCCGGCGGCGGAAGGTCTGCAAGTTCTGCGCGGAAAAGATCGAGTACATCGACTGGAAGGACATCAA
>Ga0335069_10002226_pt1 | contig 30107 bp, 21 predicted proteins | sample Lox_Sample_11_FD_206714 | JGI IMG/M metagenome (GOLD analysis project Ga0335069, IMG submission 206714) | Soil microbial communities from Loxahatchee National Wildlife Refuge, Florida, United States - Lox_Sample_1.1 | ecosystem: Environmental > Terrestrial > Soil > Wetlands | place: USA...
GTTTGCGGTTCGCGATCCGCGAAGGCGGCCACACGGTGGGCGCCGGCAGCGTGACGGAAATTATCCAGTAGTGCGGTCAGCCGCGCCGGTAGGGCCGAGCACTGCTCGGCCAGGGCGAACGCCGTTTGCCCTTACACATGATCGCTGAGAGCTAAAACGAGATGCGTGAGATCATTACATTGCAATGCGGTGACTGCAAGAACCGCAACTATACATCGACGAAGAACAAGAAAAAGAACCAGGACCGGCTGGAGATCAAGAAGTTCTGCCCCTCGTGTCGGCACCATACGGTCCACAAAGAGGTCAAGTAGGCAGCTGGCAGAAGGCAGTGGGCCGCGTGGACCGCGGCCGGGTTTCCTGCCTACTGTATACTGCTTTCTGCCTACGGGTTTTCAAAGGGGCGTCAGATTAACGGCTAATCTGCCGGTCTCCAAAACCGGTCATGGGGGTTCGAGTCCCTCCGCCCCTGCCAAAGATGGTAGGCAGTAAGTAGAAGGCAGAAAGCAGCAAGCACAGCATGTGCTGGTGCCGCGTTGAACGGTGAAGGTGGATAGCCCAAGGCCAGAGGGGAAAGTAAAGGAATCCCATGGGTGACGAAGTTAGCATTCAGAAGAATTTCTGGAAGCAGATCGAGGAATACTTTTCGGACGTACGCGTTGAGATGAAGCGCGTCACTTGGCCGGGGAAGCAGGAGGTTTACGGCACCACGGTCATGGTGATTCTGACGACGTTTCTCTTCGGGATCTACTTCTGGATTTGTGACCAGGGATTCTCGCGCGCTGTTTCTGGGGTGCTGAAGTTCTTCCTGCACCGCGGCTGATGAAGATTCGAAAGGTGAGAGTGTGACAGAACAAGATCTCAACACCGAAAAGACGGTTAGCACCAAGAACTGGTACATCCTCCATACCTATTCGGGATTTGAAAAGAAAGTGGCGGAGACTCTTAAGAGCCGGATTGACGCGGAGGGTTTGGCCAGCCTGTTCGGGGAGATTATGGTCCCCACTGAGGACGTCATTGAGATGCGCCAGGGGAAGAAGGTGGTTACCCCCAAGCTCTTCTACCCCGGCTATGTGTTGGTGGAAATGGAGATGAACGACGACACGTGGCACATGGTGCGCTCGACGCCGCGGGTGACGGGTTTTGTGGGATCCGGCCAGAGGCCCAGCCCTCTGACTCCTGAAGAAGTTGACCGCATCCTGCATCGCGTGGTTGTGGCTGCCGAGCATCCCAAGCCCAAGCTCAAGTTCGACCGGGGTGAGAACGTCAAGATCACCGAGGGGCCCTTTAAGGATTTCAACGGTGTCGTGGATGAGATCAATGAGGACCGCTCCACATTGCGTGTGATGGTGACCATTTTCGGGCGCCAGACGCCGGTGGAGTTGGATTTTTACCAGGTGGAGAAGATTTAACAGTCCGAAGTCCTAGGTCTGAAGTCCAGAGTCGAGTACCGAAACAGGCACTTGAACTCCGGACCCAGGACATCGGACTCGCGACTAGGGGTTAACATGGCAAAAAGAGTCACGGCGATGGTTAAGCTTCAGATCCCGGCGGGGAAAGCGACTCCTGCTCCGCCCGTGGGGCCGGCGTTGGGCCAGCACGGCGTCAACATTATGGATTTTTGCAAGGCTTTCAATGCCAAGACGTCTGCGAAGGACCAGGAAGGCTTGATCATCCCGGTGGTCATCACGGTCTACCACGACCGCAGCTTCTCGTTTGTGACCAAGACGCCTCCGGCGTCGGTGCTATTGAAGCGGGCGGCAGGGATAGCCAAGGGGTCCGGCGAACCTAACCGCAACAAGGTGGGGAAGGTTACCGAGAAGCAAGTGGAAGAGATTGCCAAGCTGAAGCTGCAGGACCTGAATGCTCGCGACGTGGCGGCCGCCGTTTTGACGGTGAAGGGCACCGCGCGGAGCATGGGAATCGAAGTGGTGGCCTAGGGTAAGAGCGAATTTCAAGTTTCGGTTTTTTGATGGAGCTGCTGCAATGGCTAAAGTGGGAAAGAAATACGAAGCATCCGCCAAGTTGGTGGATAAGCCCGCCTACACGCTTTCAGAGGCGATGCCGATTGTGAAGAAGGCCGCGTTTGCGAAGTTCGACGAAACCGTCGAGCTTGCCATGCGCCTCGGCGTTGACCCCAAGCATGCGGACCAGATGGTGCGAGGAACCGTGGTTCTGCCCCATGGCCTGGGGAAATCCAAGCGGGTCATCGTGATTGCCTCGGGCGACAAGGTTCGGGAAGGCCGCGAAGCCGGGGCGGACGAGGCCGGTGGTGACGAACTGGTTCAGAAGATTCAGGGCGGCTGGATGGATTTTGATGCCGTTGTTGCCACGCCCGACATGATGCGGTCGGTCGGCAAGCTGGGCAAGGTTCTGGGCCCCCGCGGTTTGATGCCGAATCCGAAGACGGGCACGGTCACCGTGGACGTAGAGCGCGCGGTGAGGGAAGTGAAAGCCGGAAAGGTGGAATTCCGCGTCGATAAGGCCGGCATCATTCACTGTCCCGTGGGCAAGGTCTCCTTTGATGCTGCGAAGCTGGCTGAGAATGCCGGTGCGCTGATTTCCAGCATCATCAAAGCCAAGCCCGCTTCGGCAAAGGGAAAGTACGTTCACAGCATCGTGATTTCCTCCACCATGGGCCCGGGATTGGCAATCGACCTGACTTCGGTGGAAGCGGCGTAAATAGGGAATAGGTAACAGGTAACAGGCTGGTTTTGAGGAGTGAGCATGGATCGGGACGAGAAGAAGCAGCAGGCAGATGCGCTCCACGAGGAGCTGCTGAAAGCGCGCGGTATAGTCCTTTCGGGATTTCAGGGAATCACCGTAGCGCAGGATTTCGCATTACGGAAGAAAGTTGCCGGCGCCGGCGCCACGTATAAGGTTGTGAAGAACAGCCTGATCGAGCGCGCGGCGAAGGGCACAGGAGTCGAGCCGGTTGCGGAGAAGTTGGCGGGAACCACCTCCGTAGCGCTCACCGAGGCAGACCCGGTGGCGCTCGCTAAGGTCTTGACGCAATACGCCAAGGACAATCCGGTTCTGACTTTCAAATCGGGTGTCGTAGAGGGAAGAGTCGTTTCCATGGAAGAGCTGGTGGCGCTTGCCACGCTGCCTTCCAAGGAGCAGTTGTTTTCGAAGGTGCTTTTCCTGATCAATTCGCCGGCGCAGCGCGTGGCTTCGACGCTTTCCGGGGTGGCGCGCAACTTGGCGTACGTGATTCAACAGGCGGTCAAGGAGAAGAAATTCCAGGAAGCGCCCGGAAGCTAACCGGCCAGCGGGCAGAGAAATCGGTCACGGGTAGGGGAGCATGGCCGTGCACCCTGCCGGATCATCTGAGAAGGAGAACCAAGCATGTCGGAACGGGTAGAGAAGATTGTTGAAGACGTAAAGGGTTTGACTTTGTTGGAAGCCGCGGAGCTTGTGAAGCGGCTGGAAGAGACGCTGGGCGTGTCTGCGGCAGCGGCTGCTCCTGTGGTGGTAGCGGGCGCGGGTGCTGGCGCGGCGGCAGCGGCACCGGCCGAGGAGCAGACCGAATTCACGGTCGTGCTGACGGCGGTTGGGGCCAACAAGATCAATGTCATCAAGGCTGTGCGTGAAGTCACAAGCCTGGGCCTCAAAGAAGCTAAGGACTTGGTCGATGGCGCTCCGAAGCCGATCAAAGAGGGCGTCTCCAAGGATGAAGCTGAGAGCATCAAGAAGAAGTTCACCGAAGCTGGCGCCACAGTAGAAGTCAAATAAATGTCCTCCTATCAGGCCTCCGGGAAGACGCCGCGCGGATCGAGGCTCTTCCCGGCTAACTTTGCCTGGTGGTAAGGCTCTCACTCGCACGTGGCATGGATGATCCCGTGGAAGACGGGGGCATCGATGGAACCCGGCTACATCCTCAAGGGCGGGGTGCGCATCTAATCTAACAAGGGTTCCGTGTCACCACTGTCTGGGAGACTGTCGAATTTTCAAGCAAGGAGCAAATGGAATGCCTAACGGCGGGAACGGCGCTGTGCGTCAGCGTATTAATTTCTCTAAAATTCCGACCGTCATCAAGATTCCCAACCTTATCGAAGTCCAGAGACGCTCCTACGAGCGTTTTCTCCAGATGAATCTTCTCCCCTCCGAGCGCGAGGACGCGGGGCTGCAGGCGGTTTTCAACTCCGTGTTTCCGATCACGGACTTCCGCGGCATTGCCCAACTGGACTTCGTGGATTATTCCATCGGCAACTGGGAATGCAAATGCGGCAGCCTGAAGGGACTCCACCACTTGCGGAGCACCTGCAAGAACTGCGGCCATACGGTGATCACCGACCCGTTCAAAGTGGGGGATGTCCTCTGCACCAAGTGCGGAACGTTCAACAAGAACGTGGTGACGTTCTGTAACAAGTGCGGCGACCCCGTGGCCTTGCAGTTGAAATACGACGTGACGGAGTGCCAGGAACGCGGCATGACCTTCGCGGCACCCCTCAAAGTCACCATCCGCCTCACCCTCTACGACAAAGACGCTGACACCGGCCACAAGAGCATCCGCGACATCAAAGAGCAGGAAGTCTACTTCGGCGAAATCCCCCTGATGACCGAGAACGGCACGTTCATCATCAACGGGACGGAGCGTGTCATCGTTAGCCAGTTGCACCGTTCGCCAGGCGTCTTTTTCGAAGCCAATGCGCAGAAGACGTATTTCCTCGGGAAGATCATCCCGTATCGCGGCTCCTGGGTGGAGTTCGAATACGATACGAAGAACCTTCTCTACGTGCGCATCGACCGGAAGCGCAAGTTCCTGGCCACGATCTTTCTGCGGGCGCTGGGGCTGAGGAACGACTCCGAGATTCTGAAGGCCTTCTATCGCGTTGAGAATATTTCGATCAAAGACCGCAAGTTCTTCTGGGAAGTCTCGGAAGGCCTGATCGGCAACAAGATTTCCAAGGATATCAACCGTCCCCGTAGCGAAGAAACGTTGGTGCATGCGGGGCGGAAGATCACCGCGAGCGTCTTCAAGGAGATCCAGAAGGCGCGGGTGACCCACGTGGAAGTGGCTGCGCACGACCTGGAAGGGGCTTACGCCGCCATCGACATCGTTGATCCCACTTCTGGTGAAGTGCTGGTTGAGTCCAACAACGAAGTCAAGCCCAGTGCCCTGAATTCCATTCTCGAGGCGGGGATTCAGGAACTGCCGCTGTTCTTCGCCGAGCGGGATGATGCCGGGCCGGTCATCAGCCAGACATTGAAGCGCGACACGCTCAAGACCCCCGCCGAAGCCCTTATTGAGATGTACCGCAAGATGCGGCCGGGCGATCCTCCCACGCTGGATACCGCCACGGCGCTCTTCAACGGCATGTTCTTCGATCCGCGGAAGTACGACTTCTCCCGGGTTGGCAGATTGAAGTTCAATATCAAGCTTGGCTACTACGCGAAACTCAAGGGCCGCCTCGACGAGAAGGCTACGGAATTTGAGGTCGAGGAAGCGCGGAACCTCCCGCGCGGCAACTTCTATGTGGTCGTCGACGGAGAAAAGATGTTCGTCGGCAAGCGGGAAGGGAACATCTTCTCGGAAGTGGTGCGGGCCTGCGAAGGCACGCTGGCCACCGACCACTCGGAACACTCGCCCGTGCAGTTGCCCTTGGACAAGCGGACGCTGGAGCCCGAGGATTTCTACTCGGCCATCCACTACCTGTTGCTGCTCAAGAAGAATCCGGGCAGTGCGTACTCGGTCGATGATATCGATCACCTGGGCAACCGCCGCGTGCGCGCCGTGGGCGAACTGCTGGAAAACCAGTTCCGGCTCGGCCTCGTGCGCATGGAACGGGCCATCAAAGAGAAGATGTCGGTGTACCAGGAAATGTCCACCGCGATGCCGCACGACCTCATCAATGCCAAGCCGGTCATGGCGGCCATCCGCGAGTTCTTTGGCTCCTCCCAGCTATCGCAGTTTATGGACCAGACGAACCCGCTCTCGGAAATCACCCACAAACGGCGCCTCTCGGCACTGGGACCCGGCGGCCTTTCGCGTGAGCGCGCGGGTTTCGAAGTCCGCGACGTGCACACCACGCACTACGGACGCATCTGCCCCATCGAGACGCCGGAAGGTCCCAATATCGGTCTGATCTCCTCGCTTTCCTGCTACGCGCGCATCAACGAATACGGGTTCATCGAGAGCCCTTACCGCAAGGTCCGCGCCGGGCGGATCGTTGATTACGTTACGGTGACGCACGGCGGCGACGGGCCGTGGAAAGTCGGCGAGCATCTGGAATTGAGCCAGGTGGAGAAGACCAACGACGAACTCCGCGAAAAGAAGCGGAAGCTGGTGGAGTGCGAGCCCTATTCCTTTTACCAGTCGGCCTGGGAAGAGGATCAGTACATCATCGCTCAGGCGAATGTGCCGGTGGATGGCAGCGGCCGGATCGTTCAGGAACTGGTCAACGCGCGGCAGGCGGGGAACTTCGTGCTCAAACGCCGCGATGAGATCGACTACATCGACGTCAGCCCCAAGCAACTGGTCAGCGTGGCCGCGTCGTTGATTCCCTTCCTTGAAAACGATGACGCCAACCGCGCGTTGATGGGATCCAACATGCAACGGCAGTCGGTTCCGCTGTTGCGTGCGCAGGCGCCGCTGGTGGGCACCGGCATGGAAGAAGTTACGGCGCGCGATTCGGGCGCCGTGGTTCTCTGCCGCCGCAACGGCGTGGTGGATGGTGTCGATAGCGAACGGATCATTGTCCGCGTCGAAGGTGACGGCCACTCGGGTCAGCTCTCCCGCGAAGTCGGCGCCGACATCTACCAGCTCATCAAGTTCCGCCGTTCCAACCAGAACACCTGCATTAACCAGAAGCCCATCGTGCATAAGGGGCAACGGGTCCAGGCGGGGCAGGTTCTGGCGGACGGCCCCTGCACTGACCGTGGTGAACTGGCTCTGGGGCGCAACATCCTGGTGGCCTTCATGCCGTGGCGCGGCTACAACTATGAAGACGCGATCCTGGTCAGCGAAAAACTGGTGAAGGAGGATTCCTACACTTCGATTCACATCGAGGAGTTCGAAACGGAGTCTCGCGACACCAAGCTCGGACCGGAAGAAATCACTCGCGACATTCCGAACGTCTCGGAATCTCTCCTGAAGGACCTGGATGAAAGCGGCGTCATTCGCATCGGCGCTTCTGTGAAGCCGGGCGATATCCTGGTGGGGAAGGTTACTCCCAAGGGTGAAACGCAGCTCACGCCCGAAGAAAAACTGCTGCGGGCCATCTTCGGCGAGAAAGCGGGCGACGTTCGCGACGCCTCGCTCACCTGCCCTCCCGGAATTGAAGGGATCGTGGTGGACGTCAAGATCTTCTCGCGCAAGGGAGCGGACAAGGACGAGCGCGCGAAGGCCATCGAAGGTTCTCAGGTCGCGCGCCTCGAGAAGAACCTCAAGGACGAAATCCGCATTCTTGAAGACGAACGCCTGAAGCGCCTCTGCCTGTTGCTTGAAGGCGAGGAACTGCTGGCCGACCTGCACGACGAGAAGACCAATAAGCGGTTGTTGATGAAGGGGGCCAAGCTCACGGGCGAATCCCTGGCGCGCATTTCCACCCGTAACCTGAAGCGCATGAGGATCGCCAAGAAGGATCCCACCCTCATCGAAAAGATCGATGAGATCGAAGAGATGACTTCCCGCCAGATCGATATCCTGCGGAAGATCACCGACGAGAAGATCCAGAAGCTGAAGAAAGGTGACGAGCTTCCGCCGGGAGTCATCAAGCTGGTCAAGGTCTATATCGCCATGAAGCGCAAGCTTTCCGTGGGCGATAAGATGGCCGGCCGTCACGGCAACAAGGGTGTTATCGCACGCATCCTGCCGGAAGAAGACATGCCTTACATGCCGGACGGCACGCCGGTGGAAATCGTCCTCAACCCCCTCGGTGTTCCCTCGCGCATGAACGTGGGACAGATTCTAGAAACTCACCTGGGTTGGGCGGCGCGGGAACTGGGCAACAAGATTCGCCAGATCCTGAGCAGCGAGTCGCGGGCGGAATTGGTTCGCAAGGAACTGAAGAGCCTGGTCCGCGACAGCGCCCGATCCGCCACGCTCGAGGCGATGGACGACGAGCACATTCTCGATCTCGCTCGCGTGCTCTCCGTCGGGGTGGCGTTCTCAACTCCTGTGTTCGACGGAGCTACGGAAAAGGAAATTAAGGACTACCTGGCGAAAGCGAATCTGCCGCTCTCCGGCAAGATCACGCTCTATGACGGCATGACGGGCGAAGCTTTTGAACAGCCCGTGACCGTCGGCTACATCTACATGCTCAAGCTTTCGCATCTGGTGGACGACAAGATTCACGCCCGTTCGATTGGGCCTTACTCGTTGATCACTCAGCAACCGCTGGGCGGAAAGGCGCAGTTTGGCGGACAGCGTTTCGGAGAAATGGAAGTCTGGGCTTTGGAAGCCTATGGTGCGGCCTACATCCTTCAGGAACTGCTGACGGCGAAATCCGACGACGTTTATGGCCGTGCCAAGATTTACGAGGCTATCGTCAAAGGCGAGGCCGCCATCGAACCTGGCGTGCCCGAGTCGTTCAATGTGCTCGTGCGGGAACTGCAAAGCCTCTGTCTCGACGTGGAACTGATTAAGAAGCCCAAGGAACAGCCGGCGCCTGTGAGCGCTGAGTAAGCGGGCTATCGCCGCGGCGCGTCCCGGTATAACGGGGCGCCCGCGAGGCCAATTTCTTCTCTCCTTCAAAGGAGGAAACCTTGTTTCGAAGCAGCCCTTATGATCGAGTCAGTTTGATTGGCGAATTTGATGCCATCCGCATTAGCCTGGCGTCGCCGGAGAAGATCCGCTCCTGGTCGCACGGCGAAGTGACCAAGCCGGAAACCATCAACTATCGCACCTTCAAGCCGGAACGCGACGGCCTGTTCTGCGCCCGTATTTTCGGGCCGGTCACTGACTGGGAGTGCTTGTGCGGAAAGTACAAGCGCATGAAGCACCGCGGGGTCATTTGCGACAAATGCGGTGTGGAAGTGACCCTTTCGAAGGTTCGCCGTGAGCGCATGGGCCATATCGAGCTGGCTTCCCCCTGCTCGCACGTCTGGTTCTTCAAGGGGCTACCCAGCCGTATTGGCCATCTGCTGGATATTTCCCTGCGTGACCTGGAACGTGTCCTGTATTTCGAAAGCTACGTGGTTGTCGATCCCGGGGAAGCGCCCCTCAAAGAGAAAGAGTTGCTCACGGAAGAGCGTTACCGCCAGTTGCAGCAGGAATTCCCCGGCAAGTTCCGTGCTGGGATGGGTGCCGAGGCCATCAAAGAGCTTCTGAAGCAGGTCGACGTTGACGCTCTTTCGGAAGAGATGCGCGAGAAAATGAAGAGCGATCCCTCGCAGCAGAAGCGCGTCAAGTATGCCAAGCGCCTGAAGGTGGTCGAGGCGTTCCGCAAGTCCGGGAATAAACCGGAGTGGATGATTCTCGATGTAATTCCGGTGATTCCGCCGGAGCTTCGCCCGCTGGTTCCTCTGGACGGCGGCCGCTTTGCCACGTCCGATTTGAATGATCTTTACCGGCGCGTGATCAACCGGAACAACCGGTTGAAGAAGCTGATCGAACTACATGCGCCCGACGTCATCGTGCGCAACGAAAAGCGCATGTTGCAGGAAGCGGTGGACGCTCTGTTTGACAACGGCCGCCGGGGCCGTGTGCTGCGCGGGGCCAACAATCGCCCGCTCAAGTCCCTGTCCGACACTCTCAAGGGCAAGCAGGGACGCTTCCGCCAGAACCTGCTGGGCAAGCGCGTTGATTACTCGGGCCGTTCCGTGATCGTCGTGGGTCCGGAACAAAAACTGCACCAATGCGGTTTGCCCAAGAAGATGGCTCTGGAGCTCTTCAAGCCGTTCATCTATCACCGGCTGGAGCAAGCGGGCCATTGCACCACGATCAAAGCCGCGAAAGAGATGGTGGAGCGGCAGGAATCGGTGGTTTGGGACATCCTGGAAGAGGTCATCAAGGACCATCCGGTGCTTCTCAACCGCGCGCCTACGCTGCACCGTTTGGGTATTCAGGCTTTCGAGCCGGTCCTGGTCGAGGGCAAGGCCATCAAGATTCACCCGCTGGTCTGCACCGCGTTCAACGCGGACTTCGACGGCGACCAGATGGCCGTGCACATTCCGCTTTCGCCCGAAGCGCAAATTGAGGCTTCCGTCCTCATGCTGTCTTCGCGCAACATTCTTTCACCCGCTAACGGCCAGCCTCTCGCCGTGCCCACGCAGGACATCGTGCTGGGAGTCTATTACCTGACCAAGGAAAAGCGCGGGGCCAAAGGTGATGGCCGGGCCTTCGCCAATCCGGAAGAAGTTCTGCTGGCGCTCGAAGCGCACGAAGTTGAGACCTTGACCCCGGTCCGGCTGCGCTACACGGGAAGAGTGATTGACCTGACGACGGCTTACGACGATCAGGACGTCCTGCATACCGAGCCGATCACGGTCAAGAACCAGTTCATCAACACCACGGTAGGCCGGGTCATCTTCAACGACCACCTGCCGAAAGACCCAACCACGGGCCAGCCTCTGATGCCTTTCGTCAACGGGCTTCTCCGCAAGAAAGGCCTGGGGGCTTTGGTGAACTACGGCTACTTGCGCTTCGGCCTTGATACGACCGTCCAGATGCTGGACGAGATCAAGTCCTTGGGCTTCCTCTATGCGACCAAGGCGGGAATCTCGATCGGAATCGACGACCTCGTGGTTCCGTTCAACAAGCCCAATTTGGTTAACGCCGCCGAGAAGGAAGTCATCGAGGTTGAAAAGCAGTACCAGGAAGGCGCCATCACCCACGGTGAACGCTACAACAAGGTGATCGCCATCTGGTCGAAGGTCACCGACGACGTGGCCGACGAGATGTTCCAGGCGATGGAAGGACAAGATACTTCCGGCCAGCTCAACCCCATTTACATCATGGCGGACTCCGGGGCGCGCGGTTCGAAACAGCAAATCCGCCAGCTCTCCGGCATGCGCGGTCTGATGGCAAAGCCCTCCGGCGAAATCATCGAGACGCCGATCACCGCGAACTTCCGCGAAGGGCTGAACGTGTTGCAGTACTTCATTTCCACGCACGGTGCACGCAAAGGTCTGGCCGATACCGCTCTTAAGACGGCCGATTCCGGTTACCTCACCCGGCGCCTGGTGGACGTGGCCCAGGACGTGATCATTTCTGAGTTTGACTGCGGCACCCTGGACGGAATCGAGGTCGTCCCCATCGTGGAAGCCGGCGAAGTGGTCGAGCCGCTGCGCGACCGCATTGTGGGCCGCGTGTCGACGGAACAGATCAAGGACTACGAAGGCAACGTGATCGTGGACGTTAACCAGGAAATCAACGAGGACCTGGCCTCGCAGATTCAGGTGGCGGGCATCGAAAAGGTTCGCATCCGCTCGGTGCTCACCTGCGAGTCGCGACGGGGCGTCTGCGTGCGCTGCTACGGCCGCAATCTGGCGACCGGCCGCGTGGTGGAAATGGGCGAAGCCGTGGGCGTCATCGCGGCACAGTCCATCGGCGAACCCGGTACGCAGCTCACCATGCGTACCTTCCACATCGGAGGTACGGCCAGCCGTATTACCGAGCAGAATACTCTGGAAGCGAAGAGCAACGGCTTCTTGAAATACCACGGCGTGCAGAGCGTCACCAACCGCGAAGGCGCCCACGTGGTGATGAACCGCAACGGCGCAGTCGCCATTGTGGACGAGAAGGGCCGCGAGCGCGAACGCTACTCGGTCGTGTACGGCGCCAGGATCAAGGCGGTCGACGGGTCCCCGGTGAAGATGGGCGACATCATTGTGGAATGGGACCCCTACACCTTCTCGATCCTGACGGAAGTGAACGGTACGGTTCAGTTCAAAGACCTCGATCCTGGGGAAACTCTCCAGGAACAGGTCGATGAAGTCACCGGCTTGTCTCAGTGGGTGGTTAAAGAGGCGTCGGATGAGAAGTACCAACCGCAGATTGTCATCCGCAACGAGAAGGGGTCTGGGGGCAAGGGTACGAAGAAGTACCTCATGCCTTCTCGCGCTCACCTGATGGTGCAAGAGGGCGACGAAGTCAGCCCCGGCGACATCCTGGCCAAGATCCCGCGCGAGACGACCAAGACCAAGGACATCACCGGCGGTCTGCCGCGCGTGGTCGAGTTGTTCGAAGCCCGCAAGCCGCATGAGCCCGCGGTCATCACGGAAATCGACGGCGTCGTGCGATACGCTGACGTCGTCAAAGGGCAACGCAAGATTCTGGTTGTTCCCGACAAGGGTGAGACCAAAGAATACTTGCTGCCACGCGGCGTTCACGTTTCGGTTCAGGAAGGCGAACGCGTCCGGGCGGGCGAACCGCTGATGGACGGACCGCGCAACCCGCACGATATCCTGGCAGTCCTCGGCGAAAAGGAATTGCAGAAATACCTCGTCGATGAAATCCAGGAGGTCTACCGTCTGCAGGGCGTCAACATCAATGACAAGCACATCGAAGTCATCGTCCGGCAGATGATGCGGTGGGTGAAGGTTGAAGAGGTCGGGGACACGGAGTTCCTCCTCGACGAGCAGGTGGACAAGTTCAAGTTCCGCGAGGAGAACGAACGGGCGAAGGCGAGAAGTGGAAAGCCCGCTACCGGCCGGCCCTTGCTGCTCGGAATCACCAAGGCATCGCTGGCCACCGATTCGTTCATCTCGGCCGCTTCCTTCCAGGAGACGACGCGCGTTCTTACTGAAGCGTCCATCCGCGGAGCGGTCGATCACCTGCGGGGGCTCAAGGAGAACGTCATCATGGGCCGCTTGATTCCCGCAGGAACCGGCCTCGACTACTACCGGAACTTCAAGCTGCTTACGGAAGCCGAGCCGCCTCAACCTGCGGAGCCCGAAGCCGCTGCACCTTCGACGGAGCCCGTCATCCCCACGGCTCCGGCGCCGAGTGTGACCGCGGAATTGGCCGACGAAGACGAGGCCCCTCGGACACAGTAACAACGTATTCAGCCGTCAGCGGTCAGCTATCAGCCACGCAAGACCTCGGCAGAGATGGCTGGCTGCTGACGGTACTCTCCAAATTGTTCCCAATCATTTCATCCTGAGTGTTCTCGGGCTGTTCCCGTTGTAAGGGCGCACGGCCGTGCGCCCCTACACACGCACACAGGGAGAGTGTCGCGCAAAGACAACTAATCTGTCCGGAATGTCAGGCGATAGTGAACCCGCCGGCCTGCTCGAAGGCATAGGCAGCTTGCAGCAGGCGAGCCTCGTCGAAGTGTTTGGCGAGGATCTGCATGCCGACGGGCAGGTGAGGTGTGCTTGCCGTCCTTCCGCAGGGGACTGAAATGCCGGGGATGCCGGCCAGGCTGGCGGTGACGGTGTAGATGTCGGCGAGGTACATCTGGAGAGGATCGTCCACGCGCTCGCCGAGTTTGAACGGAGGAATTGGAGAAGTTGGCGTCACGATGAGGTCGACGTCGTCGAAGGCTTCCACAAAATCCCGTGTGATCAAGGTCCTTACTTTTTGCGCCTTCCGGTAGTAGGCATCATAATACCCGGAACTCAGAACGTAGGTCCCGAGCATGATGCGCCGCTTCACTTCCGCGCCGAAGCCGCCCTGGCGCGTCTTCCGGTACATCTCCTGCAAGTCGCTGGCGTCCGCGGTGCGGAACCCGTAGCGCACGCCGTCGTACCGCGCCAGGTTGGAGCTCGCTTCCGCCGTGCAGATGATGTAGTAGCATCCGACGGCGTAGTCCGTGTGCGGCAGGCTGATGGGAACGATGCTGCATCCGAGCCTGCTAAATATGGCAATCCCTTTATGGATATTATCTCCGATATCGGAACTCAAGCCCTTCAGGTATTCGTGCGGGACGCCGACGCGCAGGCCGCGCACGCCGCCCTCGAGCGCCGCAGAATACGCGCCGACGGGAACCGGCGCGGAGGTTGAATCCAGGGGATCGTGCCCGGCAATGGTTTCGAGCACGAGCGCCACATCGCGCACCGAACGCCCGAAGGGCCCGATATGGTCGAGCGAGGAAGCGAACGCCACCAGCCCGTAGCGCGAGACTCTTCCATACGTCCCCATCATCCCGACGATGTCGCAGAATGCCGCCGGCTGACGAATCGACCCGCCGGTGTCCGAGCCCAGCGCGACCGTTGCCAGCCGGGCACCAACTGCCGCTGCGGAACCTCCGCTCGAACCTCCGGGCACGCGCTCGAGATCGCAAGGATTGTGAGTCGGCCAAAAGCCGGAGTTCTCCGTCGAAGACCCCATCGCGAATTCATCGCAATTTGTTTTGCCGATGACGACGGCTCCTGCCTTCTCCAGCCGTTGAACCGCGGTAGCGTCATAGGGAGCCACGAAGTCTTCCAGAATCCGGGAAGCACAGGTGGTGCGCGTTCCCTTGGTCAGGATCACGTCCTTGACGGCGATAGGGACACCCGCCAAGGGGGGCAGGGGTTCGCCCGCGGCCAGCCTGGCGTCGATGCGCTTCGCCTGCGCGAGCGCGCGCTCAGGGCAAACGCTAAGGTAGGCGCGTACCTGCTTATCTTCCTGCTTGATTCGCGCCAGGTGCGCCTCGGTGATCTCGACCGCGCTGGCTTCGCGGCTCTGGAGAAGTTTCTGGACGTTACGGATGTCTAAGCTAGTGAAATCCATCGTGGATCGCTCGGTTCGGGTTTACTATTCCTCTCGCTCAATGACCTTCGGGACCTTGAAACTTCCCGCACCCTGCTCGGGCGCATTGATCAAAGCTTCTTCCTGGGCAAAAGTCTTGCGGGGTGCATCGACGCGCAAAGGCGACTCCTGGGCTCCCGGATAGGTGACCTGCGCCATAGGCTCAATCTGCGAGGTGTCGAGTTCGTTCAGCTTTTCGACGTGTTCCAGGATGGAGGCAAGCTGCGGGAGAAACTTCTTCACCTCTTCGCTGGTCAACTCCAGGTGTGCGAGGTCGGCAACGTAGAGCACGTCTTTCTCGGTCAAGGCCATGGGTTGAACTACCTCCGCTCGCGGGCAAAGTACTTGGCATAGGAAGCGGCCACAATGCGGGCTATTTCCGGGTCGGGAATCGCAGCCGTGTCGGCCGCGACGTCGGCCGGCGCCGGCCGGCGCGGCGGTAGGCGCGAGCTTTTCCTCTGAGAAAATAGGTCGAGCTGTGGAACCACGATGATCCGCAATTTCCCGACCACCGGCTGGCCCAGGAAAGCATTGATTTCGGCTCGAATCTCTTCGCGCATCTGGCGAAGTTGCGTGGCCCAGGTGGTACTGTCCGTTTCGAGCGTCAGAACTCCGGACCTCAGCAGCCCGGGCTGGCAACGCTGCGCCATGGTTTTCCCGGCAATACAAGGCCAGAGAGGCAGAAGGATTCCCAGCCAGTGCGGGTCCGTGCGGCGGACCTGCTTCTTGAATGCCGAGGGCAAGAGTTTCCCGATTTCGTACACGTTGGTTGTTCCCAGTCCCGCGTTTCGAATCCAGGGGAATTCGTCAGTCTAGCACATCGCGCCACGTCAGGGAAAATTGCTTGAGGGCGGCGCTCGCGGCTTCTATAATCCCCTCTTTCACGATGTTCATTCTCGCCTCGAATTCGCCGCGCCGCCGGGACTTGCTTCGCAAGGCGGGCTTTGAATTCGAGGTCTCACCGAGCGGCGTTGACGAAGGGACGCCCGGCCCTCAAGACCTTCCCGAAGAGTTTGCCCGGCGCGCCGCCCGCATGAAAGCGCTGAGTATTGCCGCGAAGTCGCCCGCCGGCAACCTGGTTTTGGGCGCCGACACCATCGTCAGCATCGACGGCCTGATTCTGGGGAAACCTGCGGGTCCACTCGACGCCACCCGCATGCTTCGCCTGCTTTCCGGCCGAACCCATCAGGTAATCACGGCCTTGTGCCTGGTCAAGGCTCCGGCCGAGATTCAGACCCTCACGCACGAGACCACCTTTGTCACCTTCGCGGAGTTGAGCGAGGAGGAGATTCGCGCCTACGTCGCCAGCCGCGAACCGTACGACAAGGCCGGCGCGTATGCCATCCAGGGTCTGGCTTCGAAGTTCGTCACCCGCATCTCCGGCTGCTATTCCAACGTTGTGGGCCTTCCGCTCGCTCTCCTGCGCGAGATACTCCAAGGTGTCGCGGAGCCCGGTCGCACGCGTTCGCCACGGTCTGGGAAACAACCGGGCACTGCGGATTCCTCGCCTCGGTCAGAATGACAATCCCCTGGCCCCCTCCGTTCCCAAGGATATGAAGACCTCACTCGCTATCACCCCGGCGAACCCCATTGGTCTCTGAAACGGGGCCCCTCCTGCGCGGGGGCGACGGACGCACAAGCGAAGCGTGACGGGGCAGACTCATATGGTCGCGGCCTGCGCGGCGGTGGCTGTGATCGGCGCGTGGGGATTGGGGGTGTTCGCATACATCCCGACAAAGAGCCGTCGGGACGTATGTGCCACCCACGCGAGCCGACCTAGGGGCGGACGGCATCCGCCCGTGGGCCGAGCAGCGCTCGACCCTACACCCCGGCGGCTGGTGCAGACCGGAACGCCGCCTACATCCTGACAAGGAGTGGTCAGGGCGTATGCACCAACTGCGGATGCGACACTCCAACGGTCCCTAGCGAGCGAAAAGACGCGGACCCGTCAGCCGACCGGCGGTGCGCGCTGCGAACTCGGCGTCCCCGGCTTTGTCACACGAAACGCCAGCGCCTCCGCACCGCCAGTTGCGATACAACAGATCCAGAGGTTTCCATGATGATCTGCCAAGAACAATTTGTGGTCGACAAAGAGGGCAACCGTATCGGCGTCGTGCTTAACATCGAGGATTACCAGAAACTGCTGGCCGATGTGGAGGCGTTGGAATCCATCCGCGCCTTCGACGAAGCCAAGGCTTCGGGAGAGAAGCCTATCCCTTTTGAGCGAGCTGTTGCCGAGATCGAAGCCCGCCAGAAATGAACTACTCCCTTTTCATCCTGCCGCGCGCCCAGAAGGAGCTTTCCCAACTCGACGCTGGTGCATTCACGCGCGTCCGTGACGCGGTTCGCGAGCTGGCAAATGATCCGCGGCCGCCCGCTTCCCTGAAGTTGACGGGGCGCGACGGATAGCGTCTTAGGGTGGGAGAGTTTCGAGTCATTTACGAGATTGATGATGAGCACCGGCTGGTCACCGTGCTGAACGTCGGCCATCGTCGAGACGTGTACCGTTAGCGCGGTTCTTCCGCGGAGAATTGGGAACGTTCCGTCTGTCCTCCCGTCTCAGGCCATCTCCGGAACCGCAGGGCTTTGCCCTGCGCCAGCCATCTGATTTGCGAATGTCCAACGACGTTGTGGCCACCTTAAGAACCGCGGAGGAAGCTGAATCACGCGGCCTCCGCACTACTCGCTCGCTGCGCGCCGGCCCGTCCAGTCCTTGGCGAGCGGCGCGCGCCAAGCGCCACAGGGGCGCCACGTGCTCATGCAAGAATCGTCGCGAGCTTAGCGTGAACCCTGTCCGGGACGGCGGCGTGAACTTGTGTGCCGCATACGTTTGATTGCTCCACCAGGTGTCGCAAGTGTAAAATCGCGGTTGGGCAAATAGATCCATTGGTCATCAAGCTCTTTCTGCCGAGGCGGGGGACGATCCCTTCTGCGGCGGCACTATGTTGTGGAGGGAGCGGTATGAGAATGACGGTTGTCTCGGTGACTTTCCTGATTGCCATGGCACTGCCGGCCACGCCGCAGCGTGCGCCGGAGCCGCTCAAGAAAGAACAGGTGACAGCCTTGGTGAAAGCGGGGATGGAGACGCAGGCGTTGGCGAAACTGATCCGCGAGCACGGCATCGACTTTGACCTGACTGACGACTACGTTCAGACCTTGCGCGCCGCCAAGGCACAGGAACCCGTGATCCAGGCGCTGCGAGCCGCGCGGCCGCAAGCGCTCACCAAGGAAAAGTTGCTGGAACTTGTGGCGGGCGGAGTGTCGGGCCAGCGGGCAGCGGACTTGGTCAGCCACCGCGGCGTCACCTTTATCGCGGATGATGAGTACCTGAAGACCCTTCGCCTGGCGGGCGCGGACGAAGCCTTGGTGAACGCGGTCAGCAAGGCAAGCGCCGCGCGCGCCACGTCGCTGGTGGTGGTCACGTCACCTGGCGCCGACGTCTATCTGGACAACGACCTTGCGGGCCATGCGAATCTCCAAGGCGAACTTGCCGTCAAGACCGCCAGCGGCCCCCACACGCTGCGCGTCACGCAGGAAGGGAAGAAGGACTTCCAGCAGGACCTAACGCTCGCCGCGCACGAGACTCCACGGATCGAAGCGCAGCTCGAGCGTGCCGGACCGGCTCCGGCGGCCACCGTGCAATTTCCGTTCCCTGCCGTGTCGGGCGTGCCGCCTCTGACCAAGGAGACTCAGGAGAAATCTCAGGAGTGTATGACCCTGGCCAACATCTGGAATTCGAAGCTGCAGCAAGCCATGTCCACGCGAGACTTCTCGCACCGGGGCCAGATGGCGAGCCAGATTAATGACGTTAATAGCGAACGCGCGGCGACCTACCGCTCGAAGCTGCTGCCCCAACTTCAGGACTTACAGAAGAAACTGCTCACAGAACTCGGCCGCACCAGCAGCGAGCATCTCGATTATTCGATGGTGAGCACGCCCCTCCAGTTGATCGGTGTCTGCAACGACGTAAGCATGCTCGGCGTGAATTACCAACAGAAGAAACTGCAAGCGAATGTGAAGTAGGCCGCGCTCCGGTCAATTGTAGCGGCGCTCTATGAGCGCCGCAGGGCTGGATGGCACGGAGCCAATCGCGGAGATTCACGGACGGAGTGTCCCGCGTCGCCCGTCTCGGCTCTGGGCCGCATGGCTTGATCGGCACGCCAAAACGCAGGGCTGGGCTCGCCCTGCGCTAGCCCTCCCCACACCGTAGGGGCGCACCCGCGTGTGCGCCCTGTCCCGCCAAGCGGGACGACTGGGCAGACACATTGGTCCTTTCCTACGCTGCGGCTTTACCCTCGCTGCGACTAAGGTTGCGCGCGACGATCTCCGCGATGTCGAGAATCTCGACGTCATCGCGCTTGGCACTGTTCGCGGCGTCGCGCAGCATGATGGGGCAGTAGGGGCACGCCACCGCCACCGTGCCGGCCCCGGTTGCGGTTAGTTCGGCGAAACGCAACTGGTTGGCGCGCTTCTGTCCCTGGTCGCGCTTATCGTCGGCCACGAAAAGCTGTGCGCCCCCAGCGCCGCAGCACCGGGTGTTTCCGCCGTGGTGCGCAGCTTCCGCGAGCGTGACCCCGGCCCCTTCCAGGATTTCGCGCGGTGCTTCCGTAATGGCGCGTCCTCGAGCCAGATAACACGGGTCGTGGTAGGTGGCTTTCAGCGCTGCGGGCTTGAGCGAGAGCTTCGGCAGTAATTCGGCCAGTAGTTCGGTGTGATGAACTACTCGGAGCGCGAGCTTCGCGTACGCAGGGTTTTGGCGGTAATCCTTGTCGAGCATCGTCGTGCAGTGCGGGCAGCAGGTGACCAGTTTCTTCGCTCCCGCGCTTCCGAGCGCTTCGATCAGTTTCTCGGCCAGCTCCATGAAGAGGTATTCGTTGCCCGCGCGCCGTGCCGGTTCGCCGCAGCACGTCTCGCGCGCCAGGACTCCCCAGGAAACGTGTGCTGCGTCCAAGATCTCCCGCATGGCCTGAGCCACGGCTTGCCCGTGCGGATCATAACTTGCTCCGCAGCCCAACCAGAAGAGCCATTCCTGGCTGCCGTCGAAAATCGGGAATTGCTTGGCTTCGATCAGCTTCTGGCGCGTGTCGTGACCGATTCCCCAGGGATTGTGCGGAGCACGCTCCATGGTGGTGAAGAGCTGGGCGACCTTCTCGTTTGAGACGCGTCCTTCGCTGACGAGCCCGCGGCGCAAGTCGAGAATCTTTCTGCCGACATGCTCGATGCCGACCGGGCACACGTATTCACAGGCGCCGCAGGAGAAGCACTGAAACAGATCTTCTTCTGCCACGGAGGCCTGGTCCTGAGCTTTCTCCGCAGCGGTCCCAGCAATCAGATCTTTGCCCGAGAGCAATCCCTCGCGCATTCCCAGAATGACTTCCTTGGGACTCAGCGATCCGCCCGAGAGGTTTGCCGGGCAGGAGTTGGTGCAGCGCCCGCACTCGACGCAGGCATCCACATCGAGGACGTCCTTGCGCTCGAGGTCGCGGAAGTGAATCATCCCCAGGTCTTCGCCGTCGTCCCGCAACGCGCGCATGCCGCTGGTGGTTTCAGGACGGAAGAAGATCACAAAGGGCGCCAGCACCAGATGCAAGTGCTTCGAGAGCGGGATGACAACCAGGAGTAAATAGAACGCTGAAGTGTGGGTCCACCAGTTCACGCGCCAGGCCGGACTGCCCAAGGGAAAGACTCGCCAGCCCAGAATGTAGGTGACCATGAGCAGCGAGATCAGAAATGCGACCGCCCCCGATGTGGGTGACAACTTGCCGAGCGCCTTCGGCCTCAGGACGAACCGCCGGAAGGAAAGGCCGACGATGCCCACGAGCACAGCCACCGCCCAAACGGCCACAAACGCACCGTACCAGGGCCACAGTTCCGCAGCCTTATCGAGCCCGCGCAGACCGAGCGACAGGTGCATGGCGCTGGCTCCTGCGAAAGCAAAAAAGCCCCACAAGACCGCCGCGTGCAGCAGACCGACTACGGGCCGGTCGCGCACCACCCGGTATTGCAGAGGAACTTCGAGAAAGACCCGCCACAGCCGGCGCGGGAGGTGATCGAAGGGAAGCTGCCCGCGCTGGGGAAAGACTGAGAAGAGACGCCGGTTAACAATGCGGAAAAAGAGCCAGATGCTCCAGACGCTGAGAGCTAGGAATGCGGCCTGCGTCCAGCCTCCCAGGAGCCGTCCGGCAATGAACGCGAGCGCGACGGCGGCCAGCAGCCACAGGTTATTTTGAGTTGGTTTGAGGTTCATTCTTATCCTGTTTAATGATTGCAGAGTATTCAGAACTATCTGCGGCATTCGCTCTGCGAGCAAGTTAGGTGGGCTCAAAGCGGCCACAAAGCGCGGCACTTTGATCCCCCACTATAATCTAACAGCAGATGGCCGTTCGGAATGCGGATTTTTGCAGTCACGGGCGGCGATTCACGCCCGCCGACGCGGCCAACTCCTGGGTTGGCGACTCACAGCAACCCTCCAGCAAGTTCATAAGCTCCACCGGCCAGGGACAAGCAAAGTCTGCCGGAGGAATATAGCCTCATGAGTTGGTGAAAAGAGCGCGGCGGAATCCGGCAAGAAATGAGATGAGCGAAAAGCGCCTCACCGTTTCCGGAGAACATGCGCTTCACGACAAAGGAAAATGGACGAAAGACCAATAGGCCTTTCATGCTGTTCGCTAATGGCATGGACAATCCCGCAATCGGACACTTCACAAGCGAAGACAGTCTGATAGCCGGTCCCATTCCCTTTAATCGCAGCTTGTTACAACTCGGATGTCAATGGCTACTTAGTTGCTTGCCAATGGGCGGAAGAGCCGGTAGACATCTTGCAAAAGTCCCTTGTCCGCCGCCGACGGAAAGGGCCCTAGCGGGGTTTGACCCGAGAGGGTTGCTCCCTTGGGAGTCCGGGCCAAAAGCGATTAACTCCTGGCCTGCGAGCCGCATCGCGTGGCCCCGAATGGGACAACATGGCCAACATTCTGAGGGATCTGCGTTTTGCCTGGCGAATTCTGTGCGCGGCCCCGGGTTTTGCAGTTGTGGCCGTGATCACGCTCGGGCTGGGCATCGCCGCGAGCACGGTGGTATTCAGTTGGATTGATACGGTCTTGCTGCGGCCAGTCACGGGCGTGCGGAACGCGCATGAGTTGGTGGCCCTGGAAGGGGTAGCCCCGGACGGAAGCCCTCTGAGCAACTGCACGCATCCGGACTTCCGGGCTTTCCAGCAGGGTCTGACGGCGGCCGCGGGTGTGGTCGCCTCGCACACTGCCTTTTTTACCATCGGCTCGTCCGATCACCCTCGCCGCGCCCTGGGGGAAGTGGTCTCGGCCAATTACTTCACGGTGCTCCGGGTCAGACCCTTTCTGGGCCGCCTGTTTCTGCCCGAGGAGGATCGCGACGCGCCGGGCGCTTATCCCATCGCGGTCATCAGCCACCGGTTGTGGACAACCCAATTCGGCGCCGATCCGGGCATTGTGGGACGTGCGGTTCGCATTAACAACCACCCGCTCACCGTCGTCGGCGTCACGCCGCCGGATTTCAGGGGCACGTTTGGCGGAGCCGCATTCGACGTCTGGGTCCCGCTCAGCCTGGTCCTCGAGATGGGCGCCCTGAATACCTGGGCCGCCGACGACTGGAACGCCCGGTTCTTGGATGTCATCGTGCGCCTGAAACCCGGCGTCACGATCGGGCAGGCGAGGGAAGAAGCCCGCGTCATAGCTGCCCGAATTGCGGCTGATCACCCGGACACGCACAAGGGCATCGGCGCCCGTTTGGTTCCCCTTTGGCAGGCATCGTACGGAATGCAGGCGACCTTGCGCGAGCCGCTTTACCTCCTCACGGTGGTGTGCGTTCTGGTGCTTTTGATTGCGTGCGCCAACGTGGCGAACCTGTTGATGGCCCGCGCGATTTCCCGGCAGAGAGAACTGGGAATGCGCATGGCCTTGGGCGCCAGCCGGGGAAGGGTTGTTCAGCAACTATTTGTGGAGGTCCTGCTGTTAGCGTGTGCCGGTGCCATCTTAGGCGCATTGCTCGCCAGCTGGTCGGGAGAATCACTCTACCGCGTGCTTCCCTCTTTGGAATCCTCAATTCGCGCCGCTCTTGACCCGCTATTGCACGTGCAGCCCAGTGCTAATGTCCTTGCCTTCACTATACTGATCTCCCTCGGCGCGGCTCTGCTGACCACGCTCCTGCCGGCTCTTTCAATTGGCCGCCTGGGCCTCATTGAGGCGCTAAAAGAGGGAGGGCGAAGCGGGACCTCGGGGATGCGTTCGCACCGCGCCCGAGGGGCGCTCGTGGTGCTGGAGGTAGCACTCGCGGCGCTGGCGCTATGCGGAGCTGGTCTGGCACTACGGAGCTTCCAGAATTTGGCCACACTCGATCCGGGTTTCGACTCGCGGGACGTCCTGGTGGCACACTTCTACCTCTCCACCAACGGCTACTCCTTAAATCAGGAAAAGCAGTTCTGCCGCGATCTGCGCTTGCGTTTGGAAGGGGCACCGGGTATCCAGCAGGTGACCTACGCGGACTCGGTGCCGCTTTCCGTCTTTCCCTGGGGGGGCGACCGTGTGGAGGTGGAAGGCTTTTTGCCGGAACACGGCGGGGTGATTTCGGTCCCCCGCACCATCGTGGCGCCCGGGTTCTTCAGTTTGATGCGCATTCCCCTGTTGGCGGGCCGCGACTTCACCGACCAGGACGATAAAGGCACTCCGCCCGTGATTATCATCAACCAGACCTTTGCCAAGAAATACTTCGCCGGAAAAGACCCGCTCGGCCGCAGAGTGCGTGTATCGGATACCTGGTCGACCGTAGTGGGAATAGTCAAAGACAGCAAGTATCGCAACCCGTCGGAGGGGCCCACGCCTTTCTTCTACGGACCGTTTCGGCAGATCTATTATTCGGGCTATACCGCCTTCTTATACCTCCGGACTACCGGTGACCTGGAGGGTGCGCGCGCCGCGCTGGGGCGCGAAGTCGGGGCGCTGGCCCTGGCCGGCGGGCTGTACGACGTGGCCCCGCTAAGCGAGTACAAGCAATGGGGCTTGTTCGCCGAGCGGATCGTGGCGGGCCTGCTTTGCGTGCTCGGCATGCTGGCGCTGGCCCTGGCGGCGGGCGGACTGTACAGCGTCATGGCGTACGCGGTTAGCGAACGCACGCGCGAGCTCGGAATCCGCATGGCGTTAGGCGCGCAGCGGCCCGGAGTACTGGGTCTGGTACTGAGAGAAAGTTTGATGCTCGCGCTTCCAGGCTTGGTGGTCGGAGTGGCCGCGGCGGCCGCGGGCGCCCGCTTGGTGTCAAGCGGACTCAACCTTCCCTTGAGTTTCGCGGAGCCAAGCGTCTTCGCCTTAGCAACCCTGGCCCTAGTCGTGGTCACGCTGCTGGCCAGTTATGTGCCTGCGCGCCGCGCCAGCAAAGTGGACCCGATGACAGCCCTGCGGGCAGAGTAGCAAGTCGCGAGTGTAATAGCCTGGCAAGGGACTCGCCGCGGGGATAGCGTCGCCACGTACTAGGCTGACGCCCCCGGGCGCGCAGCGGCCACAAAGCGTTTGGCGCGCTCGGAGCACGTTACCCACTCGAGGTTGTTTCCAAAGACCTTCTGGATTCTTGTGGCGAGGGTCGTCAGCCCCTGCAAGCCCAGGCCCGTCCCCTGCGTGTAGAGCGACTGCCAGTGGGTTAGCAGGATCACCGGGCGGCCCGCATCCATGAGTTCGCGAATCCTCCCGGTACGTCCGTCGGGCGAAACCAGCTTATCGATGTTGTTGGCGATGAAGCGCGCGCGCTCCGGGCGCGGCAAATCCATACTCCAGAAGACGTCGGGCGCGTTGGCGGGCACGCTGACACAGAATAGGTGGCGCGCGGGGTCTTCGAATTCGAGCGACAACGGGAGCGCTTCCTTCCAGTCCGTCGTGTGGAGGAAGTACCAGGTGAGATTCCGCTCAAAGACCTTTGACTGCGCCTCCGCCACGGCCTGCGCGTATTTCTTTTCAACGTCGTTGCCCGAGTCCCAGGGCGAAGTGATGCCGGTGGGATTCAGCCCCACATTCTTGAGGATCGTAAAGGCGAGAACGAAGTACTCCACTACCTCCTCGATAGGCGCCTGGCTGATCCACACGTCTTCATAGATGTGCTGGAAGCGGCCAGTTTTGAGGTTGTAGGCGTTAAGGTGCGTGATGAATTCGGGCGTGATATCGAAGCGCGGCGCGATGCGCTCGCGGACGATCTTCAGAAAGCCTTGCAGATGCTCCGGCGGCACGCGTTTGAGGGATTGGTCGATCCGCCCCAGGCAGCTCGGCATGGGGATGACGGTCATCTTCCCGCGCAGATCGAAGCGCTCCATGGTGTCCGCGACGCGCGCCGTGAACTCGCGGGGAACCAGGTAGGGCGTCTCGTAGCCCGGCAACTCGTAGAACAGCGGGTCGACGGGTGAACCATCGTCAATGATCAGTGATATCGGGGTCTTTCCTGAGCCGCTTTCCGAAGGTGAAGGGACCGGGTTTGCGTCCTCCGCGCGCCGAGGTGTTGCCGCGAGCGCACTCCCTAGGCCCGCTGGAACCAAGCCCGCCGCGATGCCTTGGCCAGCGCGTTTCAGCACATCTCGCCGCGAAATGGTCTCATTGGTATTTGCACCGGATGCCGAGTGCTGGGAAGGCATGTGTGTCTCCTTGGCCTGCTGGTGATTGGGGCCTCAGCCGGTGCGCAAGCTTGTTTTCTTCCAAGCGATGCTGGCGGGGCGCCACGGGATCGCCCTGCCGGGTGACGGTAAACCCCGCGGCGGGCACCATCGTCTTATCATATTGAAGTGTCGATTTCCAATGCTGAAGTTGAGAGAGTATTCTTGGGTAACCTCAAGGTAATCGAGAAAGTCAGTCGGCGTGACGTGCTGCTGGGCGTGGCGGCGCTATGGGCGGGCCGCAACCTGTGCGGCCAGCAGAGTGGCCAGCCGGCCGCGACGATTTCCGTCGATGTCAACGTCGTCAACGTGCTGGTGACTGTGAAGGATAAGAGCGGGGAAATCGTTCAGAACCTCACCAAGGATGATTTCAGCCTCGAGGAAGACGGCCGGCCGCAAACCGTCCGCTACTTTTCGCGCCAATCCGATTTGCCCCTGACGCTGGGCTTGCTGGTGGATACGAGTCCCAGCGAAGCCAAGATGATCGAGGTTGAGCGTCAAGCGAGTTACAAATTCTTCGAGAGAGTTCTCCGCCCAGACAAAGATAAGGCATTCCTGATTCACTTCGATTCTGAGGTGGAGTTGCTGGAGGACCTGACGTCGTCGCGCGAGAAGCTGGAAAAGGCGCTGAGCTTGCTCCGTGGCCAGCAGCGGCCGGGATTCGGCGGGAGGCGTGACGACGGTGACGAAGGCGGCGAGCGGCCTTGGGCCGGCGCCCAAGGGCCTCCTGGGGGAGGTCCGGGCGGTGGAGAAGGCCGGGGACGGCCGGAGGGCGGCGTGACGGTGCTCAGCGACGCGGTTTACTTGGCGTCGAACGAAGTCCTGCGACCACAGACCGGCAGGAAGGCAATTATCCTGCTGGGTGATGGCGACGACCTCGGCAGCAAGGAATCGTTGTCACAGGCGATAACCGCGGCGGAACGGGCCGATGCGCTGGTCTACACGGTTCGTATCTATGACAAGGACTTTGGCCGTGGCGGCGGGCCGCCGCACATGGGCCGTCCGGGCATCTGGGGTGGGGGAGGGCCGCCACGCGGCGGCGGACCGAGAGGTATGGATAGGGGCGACGGAAAGAAACATCTCCAGGATCTTTCGAAGCGCACCGGCGGCGCCTATTTTGAAGTTTCGAAGAAGCAGCCGCTGGATGAAATCTATAACCAGATCGATGAGGAACTGCGTAACCAGTACAATCTGGGCTACACGCCCGACGCCGGCGCCCGGTCGGGATACCGCCGCATCAAAGTCTCCGTTCGTCAAAACGGCCTCGTCGTGCAGGCTCGGGAAGGGTATTACGGCGACGCCATCGCCCGAGGCAAGTAACCTCGCCCGTATCATTCGTGAAAATGATAGGGCAGAGCGGATGGAAAGAGGTTTCGCAAGGAGTGCACGGAGCCGATAACCGGTGGAATCACTGAACCGTCGGGCCACGGAGTGCACAGAGAAAGTCTCGACAAGGTCTCCGTGCTCCCTGTGCCCTGACTCCGTGGCCTCTGTGTGAACGCTGTTCCTTCCTCGCCTCAAGAAAGTCACGAATAATCCGAGCCAAGCTTCCATTTCCCGACCCTTCTTCCTGCCGCAGGTTCGGCAGCGGACTCTCCGCGCAAATTGAAAGAAACGGCCACCGCTGCCCGCGACTCGGCCGGTCGAAGTGATCCCGCATTTGCCCACCCCGCGATCCGAAAATCAGCATAGAATTACCGGACGAAGAGGCCTCTAGGAGAGGAGATCAAATGAGAAGACTCCTGCTGCTGATTTTGATCTTCGTAAGCTTCGTGCCGCCGAGCCGGGCACAGGCTCCGGTGAATCCCAAGGATTACACCGCCCACGTCGTGGGCTACGCGCACATGGACATGGCGTGGCTGTGGCGCTGGGAGGAATCGATCCACGACATCATGTACAACACTTTCCGGAACCAGCTTGAGCTGATGGACCGGAATCCTGACTTCACCTACGCGCAGGATCAGGCTGTGGTGTTTGACATGATGGAGCACTACTACCCGGACATCTTCCACCAACTGGCTTTCAGGGCCAAGACGGGGAATCTGGTTCCGGTCAGCTCCAGTTGGGCGCAAATGGACGAAAACGTGGTGGATGGCGAATCGCTGGTGCGCCAATTCCTCTACGGGCAGAAGTACAGTAAGGATAAATTTGGCCACTACATCCGCGCCGCCTGGCAGCCGGATGTCTTTGGCCATCCCGTCACCATGCCGGAGATCGCGAAAGGGGCGGGAATCGAGTTCTACCTCTTCAACCGGCCGCACGATCCTTCCCGGCCGCCCATTATCTGGTGGCAAGGATTGGACGGCGGCCGCGTGATCGGCTACTCATCTCCGGGAGAATACACGCAACCGCTCGACCACGAACGCGTCACGGGCCTCGGCATGAAGAACGCTCAGCGCGCGGGCGTGAAGAACATCCTGGTGCTGTACGGCACGGGTGACCACGGCGGCGGGCCGAACCCGGAAGACGCCGCGGCCATCGCCAAGCTGAACGCATCGCCCGACGATGTGCGCGTTAAGACCAGCAACGTCTCGGACTACATCGACTTGCTGTTGGCCGAGAAGCAGGATTTCCCCGTCGTCAACCAAGAGCTGAATCCCGTCTTCCCGGGTTGCTACACGACCCAGGCGGAGATGAAGCGCCATAACCGCGAGGCCGAACAGTTGCTGCTCAATGCCGAAAAGATGTCGGAACTGGCGGTCTTCTTCGGCTACCGCGACTACTTCCCGAATCGCGATACCACCGAGGCGTGGAAGATCGCTCTACTCAATCAGGCCCACGACTTGGCAGCGGGCTCGGGTATTGGTCCCATTTACGCCGACGCGGCGCGCCAGTACGAAGAAGTCTTTGAACGAGGCCACCGCGCGCTCACCTTCTCCCTCCAGAATCTCGGTCTGCAACTTGATACACGCGGCGAGGGGATTCCCCTGGTGGTCTACAATCCGCAATCCTGGGATCGCACCGACTTGGTCGTCGCCGACGTTTCAGCCTTTTCCCTGCCTGCGCGCATGGTGGCTGCCCATGGTGATGAAAGCGTGCCGGTACAGGTCGTGAAGACAGCGAGCAAGACGGCTGGGCGGGAAACAGCAAAAGTCGCCTTCGTGGCGCGCAACGTTCCGCAGATGGGCTTGAAGCTCTACCGGCTCCTGCCGGAAGGTGTCGCCCACAAGCCAGCAGCAGCTTTGCTCCAGATTGGCACAAAGCCCCGACCGTATATTGAGAACGAGTTCTTCCGTCTCGAACTTGACCCCGAGACGGGTAACATCGCGCGGCTTTACGACAAGACGAACAAACGCGAGGCCTTTCACGGCGAGGCGAATTACCTTGTGGCGCTCGAAGATACCGCCGAGAAAGGCAAGGAGCTTTCCAAAGAGTACGCCGGGCCTGCCTGGGACATTGGACTGACCGGGAAGAAATGGGAGGTTCGAACTCCCACTAGAATCGAAGTCCTTGAACAGGGTCCCGTGCGCGCCACGCTGCGGGTGGTGCATCGCTTCCGGGACTCCGAATTCACGCAGGACATCAGCCTTGCGGCCGGCGTGCCGCGCGTGGAAGTTGAGATGTCCACGAATTGGTATGAGCGGGCTACCTTCTTGAAGGCAGGTTTCCCCGTCAGCGTCTCGTCCGCGAAAGTGGCCTCTGAGGTTCCCTACGGCGTGATTGAGCGCGACCAGACCGGGGATGAAATGGTCATGGGCAAGTGGGCGGACATCTCGGGCGCCGATTACGGAGTTGCCATCCTGAATAACGGCCGGAACGGCTTCGACGCCAAGGATAACGTTATCCGCCTTTCCGTGATTCGCGGCCCGTGGGGGCCCGACCCGCGCGCCGACGAGGGCATGCACAGTTTCGGCTATTCGATCTACCCGCATCGCGGCGGCTGGCGCGAGGGCAAGGTGGAATTCCGCGCCCTGGAGTTCAACTCGCCGCTGCTGGCGCTTCAGGAACCGGCCCACGCGAGCCCGCAGGAACAGTGGGCCGGCAAGAAAGGCGGCCTGCCGGATGCCTACTCGTTCATTAAGACCCAGAGCGACCATGTGGTCCTTTACGCCATGAAGCAGATGGAGGGCTTCTACGACACGGACGCCATCGTGCGGTTCTTTGAATGCGAAGGCCGCGAGGGAGACGTCACCCTGGAGCTTCCACGCCCGGTCCGCGTCCTGGAAACCAACCTTCTCGAGGATATGGAAGTGAAACCCCTGGCGGAGGGGAAGACCATCAAATTCCACATGAAGCCTTGGGAGATCAAGACGCTCCGCTTGGTCAACCGCTAGCGGGCGCCGCACAAGCTGTTGCGTCCGCACGGTAGCCTCAGCTTTATGTGGCGCATCCGGGTTGGTGTATACTGGCCGCCCTCGGTGCGTCCGGCAGGCGAATTCCCGGACGCCGACCTTACGTCCTTAACGCCATTTGGGAGGTACGTTATGAAGTTGCGAGTCATCTGCGCATTCTTTCTGTTGATCGTCGGTGTGGCGCCCGCGAGCGCCCTGGATAATGGCCTTGCCAAGACGCCGCCCATGGGCTGGAACAGTTGGAACAAGTTTGCCTGCAACGTTTCCGAGCAGCTCATCCGGGAGACGGCGGACGCCATGGTGTCGAGCGGCATGAAAGATGCCGGCTACCGCTACGTGGTGATCGACGACTGCTGGCAGGTGAAGCGCAATCCGGACGGCACCATCGTGCCGGATCCCGAGCGGTTCGCCTCGGGCATCAAGGCGCTGGCCGACTACGTGCACTCCAAGGGCTTGCAGTTCGGTATCTACTCGGACGCCGGCCGGCAGACTTGCGAGGGGCGTCCCGGCGCGCGCGGACATGAGTTCCAGGACGCCTTCA
>Ga0335069_10002227_pt1 | contig 30102 bp, 28 predicted proteins | sample Lox_Sample_11_FD_206714 | JGI IMG/M metagenome (GOLD analysis project Ga0335069, IMG submission 206714) | Soil microbial communities from Loxahatchee National Wildlife Refuge, Florida, United States - Lox_Sample_1.1 | ecosystem: Environmental > Terrestrial > Soil > Wetlands | place: USA...
GCGCGCGCTCGCCCAGAAATATCTCTTCGTCTACATGATGGGGCACAGCCCCCGCTATTTTCAGGAGAACTTCGCCGGCAAGCTCGGCCAGAAGATCAAGCAGGCAGGACAGGCGAGCGTCTCGATCCTCACCATCCTCTGCCTAGACATGGTGCGCGTGACGGGCCTTGTGCTGGTCGGCGGCGTTTTAATGTTCGAGGCGCACGCCTCCTACGCGATCATTCTCGGCGTCTGGACGGCCATCTATCTCGGCATCGTCGTGTCGCTCGCCAAACGCTGCGTGAAGTTGTCGAAAGCGTTTTCCGACGAGGTCTCCACCTCGACCGGCCGGCTCGTCGACGCCATCACCAACGCCGATCTGGTGCGCGCCTTCGCCAAGGCGAGCTACGAGCGGCGGTTCCTGTCCTTTTTCCTTGAGGACGAGATGAACGCGTCGCGGCGGCTGCGCTGGTTCCTGATCATGATGCGCTCGTTCATGCAGCTCGCAACGCTGGCGCTACGCGTGGGCCTCGTAGTGGTCTCCGGCATCGACACGCTGAACGGCGGGCTCTCCGTCGGCGCCTTTGCCATGGTGTTTTTCCTGGGCAGCCAGATCGCCAACAGCGTGCAGGAGCTTTCCTTCCGCATGCTCGATTATTTCGAGCAACTTGGCACACTGACCGAAGCGCTCGAGCTCGTGACCTCGCAGCACGAGATCGTCGATGCGCCCGACGCGAAACCGCTGGTCGTGAAAGAGGGTGGCATCCGCTACGAGCACATCCGTTTCGCCCATCCCGACGGCCAGAGCGTCTTCGACGATCTTTCGCTCGACATCCGCCCCGGCGAGAAGGTGGGACTGGTCGGACCATCCGGCGCCGGCAAGTCGACGCTCGTGAAGCTTCTGCGCCGGCAATACGAGCCGCAGGGCGGACGCATCCTGATCGACGGCATCGATATCGAGCACGTGACGTGGGACTCGCTCAACGAAGCGATCGCCGAAGTGCCTCAGGTACCCGGCGTCTTCCACCGCGCCGTGCGCGACAATATCCGCTACGCCCGCCCCGATGCGCAGGACGCGGACGTCATCCGCGCGGCCGTGGACGCCTACGCGCATGATTTCATCCAGGAGCGCCCGACCGGCTACGGCACCATCGTCGGCGAGCAGGGCATCAAGCTTTCGGGCGGCGAGCGCCAGCGCGTGGCGATCGCGCGTGCGCTGGTGAAGGACGCCAAGATCCTCGTGCTCGACGAAGCGACGTCGTCGCTCGATTCCGAGTCCGAGCACCTGATCCAGGAAGGCCTGTGGAACCTGATGCAGGGTCGCACGGTGATCGCCATCGCGCACCGCCTGTCGACCATCGCCGGCATGGACCGCATCGTCTATCTGGAAGCCGGCAAGATCATCGAGGAAGGCCCGCACCGCGAGCTCCTCGCGCGCGGCGGCGCCTATGCGCGTCTCTGGAACCGCCAGATGGGCGGATTCATCGACGCGGCGTAAGGCGCATCACTCACCCCGCAACGTATCCTTCAATGCCCGTGCCCATTTCGCGAACGCCATCTTCGCGTCGGCGAGATTGGTGACGCGGTTGTTGATGCGCCACATGTCCGTCGGATAGCTGTGGTCGACGACCTGCGCAAGCACTTCGCCGTTCGAGCCGTCGGCCAGCACACCGCCGACGGTGATCGAGCCGCCGCCCCGGCTGTAGGTTCTGCTGCGGCCGGAATAGCCCACGCGCGAATTCTCGATCGGCGCGTTGAGCCGGATCTTCAACACCTGCGGCGCCACGATCAGCGTGTCGGCGCCAGGTGAGTCGACAAATGTGTAGCCGGCCTTGCCGAGGATATCCTTCATCGTGTCGCTATACGCGCTCTGCAGCGCCGCCACTTCCTTGTCACCGAGGATGTAGCTCTCGCGGAAGCGCTTCGTCTGGCCCGAGCCGCCGTCGCGCGCATCGGGCGGGATCTCGAGCGTCCTCAGCTGGATGGTCTTGAATTTCGCGAAATTGGCGCCCGGCTTCACATAGGCGAGTTTGAAGCTCGAATCCTTGTGATGCACGAGGCCGCCTTCGATCTGGTGCGGCGGTGCCGCCGCGACATCGATCAGCGAGAACGCGAGCACGGTCGTGCCGATGGCGGCGGCGAGCGAGAGCGAGAAAAGCCCATCGCGCAGAAGCGAACGCATGAAGCACTCCGATGCTGGCGTAGCTATGGCTGTCCCAAGGTGAAGAGCGCCGCGCGCTGCGGCTATTGGGCTTTGGTCCAATCGCCATCGAGCAGGTGCGTTGGTGAGCCCCTGCGGCTCTGGTCGCGTTCGGGGGCGGCGGGCGCCGCGCAGCACCTCTCATGGCCTCGACGCAAGAAAGACGCCAATCGCGATCCCGTCGTCCGGCCGGCTGCGATCGCCGCGGCTACTTCAGCGCGTCCAGCATCTGCTTCACGTCGTCGGCATGCGCGCCGGCCGGCGCCAGCGCCAGATATTTGTTGAGCGCTTCCACGGTGCCGGGCGGGACCTTGTATTTCCCACCGACAATCTGGGCGTCGCCGAACAGCAGCGAGCCTTTGATGAAATAGGCGTCCGCCTTGTTGGGATCGAGCGCGATCGCCTTGTCGCAGGCGGCCAAAGCGCCGGCCGTCTTGCCGGTGTTGTAGTAGGTGGCGCAGAGATTGAAATAGGCGGTGGCCGGAGTGGGCGACAACGGCGCGGCCTTCTCGTAAGCGGCCGTAGCCTCATCCGTGCGATGCAGCTTTAGAAAACAATTGCCCTCGCTCACGAGCATCTTGCCGATCGCCGCCTTCGCCGTCTGATCCTGCCGCGCGCCTTCAGCGGTCGTGATTGCGCGTTGATAGAGCGCGACCGCCTCCTGATACTGGCCATTCGTCATATCGGCGTCAGCGGCTGCCTCGTCGCTCGCCCAGGGTGGCGTCTGTGCGCCCGCGATCGCCGGCCAAAACACAATCGCCGCGGCGATCCCCAGACAACAGCGCATGGATTTCAAAGCCGCCACGATCCACCCCCCAAAACTGTTCCACGGCGCTAAAATTCCGACGCCGCCTTACGCGCGTCCCGGCGCAATTCGTAATGCGACCAGATACGGGCGAGGACGCCGGCGCTCAAAAAGCCGATCAATCCGGCCTGCCACCATTCCCAGTCGTCGATCAACATGATGCCGGCGGTGAAGATGAGTCCGACGACGAGCATCATCTGCCAGCCGCCCGCCGTCATGCCGGAATCGAAATCGCCGCGAAACATCTCGGCGCAATTGATGATGCAGCCGCAGCCGGGACACTGCACCACCTGCGCGACCTTGCGGCTGACGATGAAATCCGCGCTCTTGCGATACTCGCGATTGCATTCCGGACAAAGAAACGTTGCGGACGCCATGAGCGAATCCGTTCCCGTACCTTGTGGGCATGATAGCACATTCTCCGAGCGGGGAATTGGCCGGCGGCTCACAGGCGTTTTACCGGTAGGCCCTACCTGTCGCATTCGCGGCGTCCGCTTGCATCCATAGGTGCAGTGCGGCATCGTTTGCGGAGATCGTTCCCATGAAAATCGGATTTGTCGGACTTGGTCAGATGGGTTCGGGCATCGCCGCGAACCTCGTCAAAAGCGGGCGTGAGGTTACGGTCTATAACCGTACCGCCGCCAAGGCGGCGCCGCTGGTCGCGCTGGGCGCGAAAGTCGCCCAAACAGCGGGGGACGCCGCCAAAGGCGATGTCGTCATCACGATGCTCGCCGACGACCATGCGGTCGAAGCGGCGGTGTTCGGCGCGGGCGGCATCCTCGCCGCGCTGCCCAAGGGTGCGCTGCATATTTCCTCGAGCACTATCAGCGTCGCGCTCTCGGACCGTCTGACGGAGGCGCATGCAAAGGCCGGCCAACGCTTTGTCGCCGCACCGGTTTTCGGACGCCCCGACGCTGCGGCCGCCGCCAGGTTGTTCGTCGCCGTCGCCGGACTAAAGGACGCGATCGCAACCGCGCAGCCGCTGCTCGACACCATCGGCCAGAAAACATTTGTGATCGGCGAGAAACCGTCGCTGGCCAATCTCGTGAAGCTGTCCGGCAATTTCCTCATCGCCACTGTGATCGAAGCCTTGGGCGAAGCCGTCGCGCTCGTCGCCAAGGGCGGCGTCGACCGTCACGCCTACATCGATTTTCTGACATCGACGCTGTTCAACGCGCCTGTCTACAAGATCTACGGGACCATCATCGCCGAACAGAAATTCTCTCCCGCGGGCTTTGCGGCACCTCTGGGGGCAAAGGACGTCCGCTTGGCACTGGCCGCGGCCGAAGACCTGCGCGTGCCGCTTCCGCTCGGAAGCCTCCTGCGCGACCGCTTCCTCAGGCTCATGGCGGAAGGCGGCGAACAGCTCGACTGGTCGGCGATCTCGACCCTCGCGGCGCGGGACTCCGGCCAGTCGTAATGCGGCCGCGGGCTCCACAGGCGGTTTTCCGCCGCCTTGCCGGGGGCCGGTCCAGGCGCTAGGAGAAAGGCCCACCCAACACAGGATTTCCCCATGCCCCGCAAGAAAATCGCGCTCATCGGCGGCGGACAGATCGGCGGAACCCTCGCCCATCTGGTCGCGCTCAAGGAACTGGGGGACGTCGTCCTGTTCGACATCGTCGAGGGCCTGCCCCAGGGCAAGATGCTCGATATCGCGCAAGGCGGCCCGGTCGAAGGCTATGACGCCACGTTCCAGGGCACGAATTCCTATGCCGACATCAAGGGCGCCGACGTCGTCATCGTGACGGCCGGCGTGCCGCGCAAGCCCGGCATGAGCCGCGACGATCTTCTCGGCATCAATCTGAAGGTCATGTCGGCCGTCGGGGACGGCATCAAGCAGCACGCACCGAACGCGTTCGTCGTCTGCATCACCAATCCGCTGGACGCCATGGTGTGGGCGCTGCGCCAGTTCTCGGGGCTTCCGCATGAGAAAGTGATCGGCATGGCCGGCGTGCTCGACAGCGCGCGCTTCCGCCATTTCCTCGCCGAAGAATTGAAAGTCAGCGTCGAAGACGTCTCCGCCTTCGTGCTCGGCGGCCACGGCGACTCCATGGTGCCCATGCCGCGCTTTTCGACGGTGTCGGGCGTGCCGCTTCCCGAGCTCGTCAAGATGGGCTGGATCAAGCAGGAACGCCTCGACCAGATCGTGCAGAGGACGCGCGACGGCGGCGCCGAGATCGTCGGGCTGCTGAAAACCGGTTCGGCGTTCTATGCGCCGGCGATGTCCGCAATCGCGATGGCCGAAAGCTATCTGCGCGACAAGAAGCGCGTGCTTCCCTGCGCCTCCTATGTGAACGGCCCCTACGGCATCAAGGACCTTTATGTCGGCGTGCCGGTCGTCATCGGCGAGAAAGGCGTGGAGCGCATCGTCGAGCTCGAGTTGACCTCGGACGAGCGCGGCGCGCTGCTGAAATCGGCCGACACCGTCAAAGGCCTGATCGAAGCCTGCAAGAAGCTGGATTCGAGGCTGGCGTAAGAACAGGGCCTTGGTGGGGGAAGAAATGCGTCCGGTCTTAATATGCGCAGTAGGCGTAGCAATTACCGTTCTGAAAGCATTCCCCGCCTCGGCGCAAACCGATGCAGTGAATGATCTGCCGAAACCGGTCGAGCAGTGTATTCGCGACTACGCGCCGGCCGTCGAACGGGCGATAGACCGCTTACCCGACGCCGTTGATTTCCTCGTCGGCGACCTGTGTGCCAAACCAATTGCCGAAGAACAAATGCAGCAGCAGAAGGCGCTCCAAGAAAAAATGTTCGCAAGCCTGAAGCACCGCTGCACCCAGAGATCTAACCGGAAATCGGATGAGACGGACGCGAACTGCGCGATGCTGGACGCGACCAGTGAATCGGCAACGGGCTGGACAATTTACGCGCCTGCAATCGACAAACCCGCAGACGCGACGAGTTTGGCCGCGCGGCTCCTGCTACAGCTCCGCACGCAGCATCTGAACGCAACATCCACCCAAGGTTCCCACTGATGTCCATTCTCGTCGATAAGAACACGCGCGTCATCTGCCAGGGCTTCACCGGCAATCAGGGGACGTTCCATTCCGAGCAGGCGATCGCTTACGGCACCAAGATGGTCGGCGGCACCTCGCCCGGCAAAGGCGGCACGACACATCTGGGCCTGCCGGTGTTCGATACGGTGCGCGAGGCAGTCGAAAAAACCGGCGCCACCGCCAGCGTGATCTATGTGCCGCCGGCCTTCGCGGCGGACGCGATCCTGGAAGCCATCGACGCGGAAATCCCGCTCATCGTCTGCATCACCGAAGGCATTCCCGTGCTCGACATGGTCAAAGTGAAGCGCGCGCTGTCGGGCTCGAAGTCGCGTCTCATCGGCCCCAACTGCCCGGGCGTCATCACGCCGGGTGAATGCAAGATCGGCATCATGCCGGGCCACATCCATCGCCGCGGCAAGGTCGGCATCGTCTCGCGCTCAGGCACGCTCACCTATGAAGCGGTGGCGCAGACGACGGCGGTGGGCCTCGGCCAGTCGACCTGCGTCGGCATCGGCGGCGATCCGGTGAAAGGCACCGAGCACATCGAAGTCCTTGAGATGTTCCTGGGCGACCCCGAAACGGAAGCCATAATCATGATCGGCGAGATCGGCGGCTCGGCCGAAGAAGATGCGGCCGATTTCGTGCGGCGTTCGAAGACCAAGAAGCCGATGGTGGGCTTCATCGCCGGCGTCACCGCGCCTCCGGGGCGGCGCATGGGCCATGCCGGCGCCATCATCTCCGGCGGCAAGGGCGGCGCGGAGTCCAAGATCGAAGCGATGAAGGCTGCGGGCATCCGCGTATCGCCGAACCCGGCCGCGCTCGGCACGACGATGGTCGATCTCTTGAACGGAAAATAATTCTCGGTCATTGGGCGGGGGCCATCGAATGATCTTCGCGTTCTCGGATCACATCGTGCCGCGGGGAATGAGATTGCTGCGTGCCGCGGTTGCAGCAGCATTGGTCGCCGGACTTACAGCGGCAAACGCACAGGACTCTCCGCTGCCTCCGGCGAGCGGATTTCTCTTCTGGACGCCGGCGCAGCAACGCGTGGGCTATCGCAGCATCGAGAAGATCTTTCCGGTGCGCATCGTCAAGCGCGGCGGGACGGTCTCATCTCTTCCGAATGCCGGCTTACCCTTCGACGTCAGCTACGAGTTCAACGGCAAACGCCTGAACACGGCCGGCTTTATGGCGGCGAACAACGTCTCCGGGCTCCTGATCGTGCAAGGCGGCAAAGTCCTGCTTGAGCGTTATGGTCTTGGGCGTGGCGCGCACGACCGCTGGACGTCCTTTTCCGTCGCCAAGTCGGTGACTTCGACACTGGTCGGCGCCGCCATCAAGGACGGGTTCATCTCCGGTCTCGATGCCGAGGTCACGACCTATCTTCCGGAGCTGAAGGGCACCGCGTATGACGGCGTGCGCGTGCGCGACCTCATCACCATGCGCTCCGGCCTCAAATGGAACGAGGATTATTCCAATCCCAAGTCCGATGTGAACCGGTTCGGCATCGAACCGCTGCCCAAGAATGGCGAAGATCCCGTGGAAGCGTATTTGGCGCGGTTGCCACGTGCGCACCGGCCGGGAACGGTCTTCAACTACAACACCGGCGAAACCGATCTTGCCGGGATCCTGGTCGCCCGCGCGACGCGCAGACATCTCGCCGATTATCTTTCCGAACGAATCTGGTCGAAGATCGGAGCCGAGCAGGACGCCGTCTGGATGCTCGACCGCGCGGGCGAAGAATTCGGCGGCTGCTGTCTATCCATGACTTTGCGCGACTATGCGCGCTTCGGGCTCTTCTTCATGCATGGCGGCCGGGCGAATGGCGAGGAGATCTTGCCAAGCGACTGGGTCGAAGCAGCGTCCGCGAAACAGACGCCGTCGGACTTCGGGAAACTGGGCTACGGCTATTTCTGGTGGATACATCCCGACGGCAGCTACGAAGCCATCGGAATCTTCGGTCAGTCGATCCTGATCGTGCCGAAGCAGGACCTCGTCGTCGTGACGAACAGCGCTTGGCCGGAAGCCGACGCCGACCGCTTTTACGCCGCGCACGACGCTTATGTCTCCGCCGTCCGCGCCGCCTTGCGTCCTGGGTCGACGCGCTCCAACTAGCGTCGCATTCTTTCAAGACTACTACTGCTGCCCGCCCTGCGGCTGGTGCTGGTGCATGGGATGCGCCGCCATGAAAGCTTTGCAGGAGCCGGAGAACTTGTCCCTGTTCGCCACCACGCAGGCACGTCTGTCGTCGCGGCTTTGCGCCGACGCGCAGTAGGTCTTCACGTCGTTGCCGCATGCATCCATGAATTGGCTGCGCATGCTGCCATTTTGCTGTGGCGGCGACGCCGGATTCTGCGCGAACGCAAGCGTTGATGCGCACACAGCAATCACGCTCGAGAGGACAACCAATTTCATTGTCGATCCTTCCACAATAGAAAAAATAAATCCCTTCTAACAAATGAATTATTAACTGATGCGCGCTTGAGATATACAAGTCGCGTGTCGATTTCCTGTCATAAAGTTCGCCGATCTGCGCGTCGATGCTGCGTTGCAACGATGAATTTTTGAAAGTTCATTGGACAATCGCCGCCGAGTTTGTGAAGAAGGACGACGAGCGGGGGCATTGTCGATTTCCGAGTTCCAAGGAGAAACCGATGCCGAGCTTCGAAATCTACTATCGCGAACAAGACGGAACGCTGGTCGAGAAATTCTCGGTTCACTGCGCTTCGCCGATGCACGCGAAAGTCATGGCGCATGCGATGAAGGCACGTCCCGCCGCCGAGATCGAAGTCTGGCTGGGCGATGCGCTTGTCTATGAGCGTCCCTATCGGAGCATTCTCGAGCTGGAAGGCGCTCGCGCACTCTTCGGCTGAAGCATTGTCGCGGGTGTCCCGATAATCCGAGCAACGTGCTCGGAAATTTCATAATCTGACCCCATATTGACGCTGCCGTTTGCGTCGCAAGAGCCTCGTGCATTGCGGCGCGAACTGCGCTACACGCTCGCTCCCCCCTCGCGCGAGGCTTCGGGTCCTCGCGCGCCCAGCCGTGAGGACCGGCCTCAACGGGCCGCCTAACCGATTGATATGACAGAGCAATCCAATAACCTGCAACCGCTCGGCGAAAACAATGCGCTCCTCGAAGAAAGCGCGTTTCTATTCGGCGCCAATGCCGCCTTCGTCGAAGCGCTTTATGCCCGCTACCAGGAAAATCCGGACTCCGTCGACCAAAGCTGGCGGGCCTATTTCGCCGAGCTGCACGAGCAGGGTCTGACGCCGACCCAGCTGGGCCGCGGCCCGGCCTGGCGACGCGACGCGAAGCTGCAACTGGAGAACGGGGAGCTCGTCAGCGCGCTGACCGGCCAGTGGCCCGCCAAGCCGGGCGCCGTCAGCGAGCAGGACCTCAATGCGGCCGCGCAGGAATCCGTTCGCGCCATCCAGCTGATCCGCGCCTACCGCGTCATGGGCCACCTGGCGGCCGATCTGGACCCCTTGAAACTGTCGCCCCGGCCGGCGCATCCCCAGCTCGATCCCGGTTTCTACGGCTTCCACGACGCGGATCTGGACCGGCCGGTCTTCATCGGCGGCGTACTCGGCATGGAAACCGCGACGCCGCGCCAGATGGTCGACATCCTGAAGCGCACCTATTGCGGACGGATCGGCTACGAGTTCATGCACATCAACGATCCCGAGCAGAAGGACTGGCTGCAGCGCCGGATCGAAGGTCCCGACAAGGAGATCCATTTCACGAAGGAGGGCAAGCGCGCCATCCTCAACAAGCTCGTCGAAGCGGAAGGCTTCGAGAAATTCGCGGGCGTGCGTTTCGTCGGTACGAAGCGCTTCGGTCTCGACGGCGGCGAAGCGATGGTGCCCGCGCTCGAGCAGATCATCAAACGCGGCGGCCAGCTCGGCGTGAAGGAAATCGTCATCGGCATGGCGCATCGCGGGCGCCTGAACGTGCTCGCCAATGTGCTGGCCAAGCCCTATCGCCAGATCTTCCACGAATTCCAGGGCGGCAGCGCCCAGCCGAGCGAAGTGCAGGGTTCGGGTGACGTGAAATATCATCTCGGCGCGTCGTCGGACCGGGAGTTCGACAACAATCAGGTGCACCTGTCGCTGACGCCGAACCCGTCCCACCTCGAAGCGTCCGATCCGGTCGTGCTTGGCAAGGCCCGGGCGAAGCAGTACCAGCTGAACGATAACGTTACCCGGGCCAGCGTCATGCCGTTGCTTCTGCATGGCGATGCGGCGTTCGCAGGCCAAGGCGTTGTGGCGGAATGCTTCGCCATGTCGGGCGTTAAAGGCTTCCGCACCGGCGGCACGATTCATTTCGTGATCAACAACCAGATCGGCTTCACGACCAGCCCGGCTTATGCGCGCTCCTCGCCATATCCGTCGGATGTCGCGCTGATGGTGCAGGCGCCGATCTTCCATGTGAATGGCGACGATCCCGAGGCCGTCGTCCATTGCGCGCGGATCGCGACCGAGTTTCGCCAGCTGTTCCACAAGGATGTTGTCATCGACATGTTCTGCTATCGCCGCTTCGGTCACAACGAGACCGATGAGCCGGCGTTCACGCAGCCGTTGATGTACCGCGCCATCAAGGATCATCCGTCGACGCTCGAACTCTATGCCGCGAAGCTCGTGGCTGAAGGCTCGGCGACCGAAGACGACGTGCGCAGCATGATCGCCGCCTTCAATAAGCGTCTCGACGAAGAGTTCGATGCGTCCAAATCGCATCTGCCCAACAGGGCGGACTGGCTCGACGGGCGCTGGAGCGGCTTTGCGGTGGCACCGGAAGGCGATCGCCGCGGTTCGACGGCGGTGCCGACGGAAACGCTGCAGCAGGTCGGCCGCGCGATCACGACGGTCCCCGAGGGCTTCCATGCCCACCGCACGATCGCGCGCCAGCTACAGGCGAAAGCGGAGATGTTCAAGACTGGCCAAGGCTTCGACTGGGCGACGGGCGAAGCGCTCGCCTTCGGCACGCTGCTCGACGAAGGCTATCCAGTCCGCCTCTCCGGCCAGGATTCCGCGCGCGGCACGTTCTCGCAGCGCCAGTCGGTGCTGGTCGATCAGGAAAATGAGGCCCGCTACATCCCGCTCAATCATATCCGCGAAGGCCAGGCCGAGTTCGAAGTGATCGACTCGCTGCTCTCGGAATATGCCGTGCTCGGGTTCGAATACGGCTATTCGACCGCGGAGCCGCGCGCGCTTGTCCTTTGGGAAGCGCAGTTCGGCGACTTCGCCAACGGCGCGCAGATCATCATCGACCAGTTCATCGCCTCGGGCGAAATGAAGTGGCTGAGGATGTGCGGCCTCGTGATGCTTCTGCCGCACGGCTATGAAGGCCAGGGACCGGAGCACTCTTCCGCGCGTCTCGAGCGCTATCTGCAGCTTTGCGCACAGGACAACATTCAGGTCGCCTACCCCACGACGCCGGCGAACTATTTCCACGTCCTCAGGCGGCAGGTACACCGCCCGTTCCGCAAGCCGCTGATCTTGATGACGCCGAAATCGCTCCTACGTCACAAGCGCGCCGTGTCGTTCCTGTCCGACATGGAGCCGGGCTCGTCCTTCCACCGCGTCTTCCGCGACCAGGCGGAAGCCGTGCCTGGTGCCACCACCGTCAAGCTCGTGTCCGACGACAAGATCAAGCGCGTGATTCTCTGCACCGGCAAAGTCTATTTCGATCTGATGGACGAACGCGAAAGGCGCAACGAGAATCACGTGCAGATGCTGCGGCTCGAGCAGCTCTACCCGTTCCCCGACGAAGCGCTGGCGGAAGAGCTTCGCCGCTTCCCCACTGCGGAAGTCATCTGGTGCCAGGAAGAGCCGAAGAACCAAGGCGCCTGGACCTTCGTCGTGCCGCGCATCGAGGCAACTGTCAAAAGCCTGGGCCGCAACTGGACGCCGCGCTATGTCGGCCGTCCCGAATACGCCTCGACCGCCGCGGGCCTCATGACTCAACACAACGCAGAACTTCGCGCCTTCCTCGAAGAGGCATTGACGCTATAAGGGCGTGACAAGGAACGAGGGCTCCATGAGCATCGAGATCAAAGTCCCGGCGATGGGCGAGTCCGTCACTGAAGCCACGGTCGGGCGCTGGTTCAAGAAGGTGGGCGACGCGATCGCCCGCGATGAGCCGCTGGTGGAGCTCGAAACCGACAAGGTCACGGTCGAAGTGCCCTCACCTTCGGCAGGAACGCTCGAATCCATCGCCGTCGAACCCGGCGCCACGGTTCAGGTCGGCACCGTGCTGGGATCGATCGCGGAAGGCGCGGGCGCCGGAAAACCCGCTCCGGCCGCACCGGCGAGACCGACGCCTCCGCCGCCGCCTCAACCTGCTCCACAGCCTGCGCGGCCTGCGCCGGCGCCGATGCAGCAACAGCCCGCACAGACAGCGCCACAGCAGACACCGCCGCCCGTGATGCCCTCGGTGCGCCGCATTTCGGAAGAGACCGGCATCAACCCGGCCTCACTCAACGGCTCCGGCAAGGGCGGCCGCGTCACCAAAGGCGACATTCTCTCCGCGCTCGAGCAGCGAGCCGCCGAACGCGCCGCGCGTCCCGCACCGGTCGTGCCGTCGGGCCCGCGACCCAATGCGGCGCGTGAAGAACGCGTGACGATGTCGCGTTTGCGCAAGACGATCGCGCTGCGCCTCAAGGAATCGCAAAACACCGCCGCCCAGCTCACCACCTTCAACGAAGTCGACATGTCGACGGTGATGACGCTCCGCAACGAATACAAGGACAGTTTCGAGAAGAAGCATCATGTGCGTCTGGGCTTTATGGGCTTTTTCGTCAAAGCCTGCATCGCCGCGCTGAAAGAACTTCCCAACGTCAACGCCGAGATCGAAGGCGACGACATCATTTACAAAAACTACTACGACATCGGCGTGGCAGTCTCGACCGAGCGCGGTCTCGTCGTCCCCGTCGTGCGCGATGCGGATAGACTCTCGCTTGCCGGCGTCGAAGCTTCGATCGCCGATCTCGGGACGCGTGCCCGCGACGGCAAACTCAAGCTTGACGAGCTGCAGGGCGGGACGTTCTCCATCACCAATGGCGGCGTCTTTGGCTCTTTGATGTCGACGCCCATCCTCAACACGCCGCAATCGGGCATTTTAGGAATGCACAAAATCCAGCCGCGTCCGGTCGCGATCGAAAACAAGATCGAGATCCGCCCGATGATGTATCTGGCGCTGTCGTACGATCATCGCCTGGTCGATGGTCGCGAAGCTGTCACGTTTCTCGTGCGCGTGAAGGAAAACCTCGAAGATCCTCAGCGCCTGTTGCTGGACATTTAGGGTGCAGATGCGGCTAGCTTCTCGCGTCACTGGGGGCAGCTTGTATGGTTCAATATCTTCAGCGGATTGCTGCGGAATGGATCGTGTCGCTGTCGCTGGCGGGCGCGTGGGTGGCAGTTGTTCTGCTGCAACTCTTGCGCAGCGCGATGGCACGGCGGCGCAAGGAAGCGAAACCTGCCGCGTCTACGCCGGCGCGCGTCGAACCGACCGTCGCGCGCACCGAGCCGCCTGTCAGCCGTCCGTCCGCCGCGATGGTCGCAGCCTCGCCCGCCGCACCGGCGGCGCGCCTCGCCTCCACCGCGCCGGCGCCATCCCCCTCCTCTCGCGGAGCAACCATGAGTGACAATTTCGACGTCGTGATCATCGGCGGCGGACCGGGCGGCTACAACGCCGCGATCCGCGCCGGCCAACTGGGCCTGCGCGCCGCATGCGTGGACAAGCGCGGGCAGTTCGGCGGCACCTGCCTCAACATCGGCTGCATTCCGTCCAAGGCGCTGCTCTACGCGAGCGAGCTTTACGAGGAAGCCGCGGGCGAAAAGTTCGCCAGGCTCGGCATCAAATCGCAGGTGAGCCTCGATCTCCCAGGCATGATGGCGCACAAGACGAAAGTCGTCGGCGAACTCACGAAAGGCGTCGAGTTCCTGTTCAAGAAGAACAAGGTCGAAGGCATCATCGGCGAAGCGCGCATCGCCAATGCCGGACAGGTCGCGGTGAAACTGCCGGACGGCTCTTCGCGCACGCTATCCACCAAGAATATCGTCATTGCCACGGGCTCCGATGTGATGCCGCTTCCCGGCGTCAGCGTCGACGAAGAGCGCGTCGTCTCGTCGACGGGTGCGCTGTCACTCAAGAGCGTACCGAGGCGCCTCCTTGTGGTCGGCGGCGGCTATATCGGCCTCGAGCTCGGCTCCGTGTGGCGCCGTCTGGGCAGCGACGTGACCGTCGTCGAATTCCTCGATCGCATCACGCCAGGCCTCGATGGCGAAATCTCCAAACAGTTTCAGCGTCTGCTGCAGCGTCAGGGCATGAAGTTCTTCCTGTCGACCAAGGTTGCCGGCGTCGAGAAGAGGGGCGACACCCTGCGCGTCAACGTCGAATCCGCGGCCGACGGCCAGAAGCAGGTGCTCGAAGCCGACGTCGTGCTCGTCTCCATCGGCCGCCGTCCGTATACGGATAACCTTGGTCTCGCTGAGGCTGGCGTGAAGCTCGACGCCAGGAACCGCGTCATCACGGACGCGCATTACAAAACCAACGTTTCCGGCATCTGGGCGATCGGCGATTGCCGCGAAGGCCCCATGCTGGCGCACAAGGCGGAAGACGAAGCCGTCGCCTGCATCGAACGCATGGTCGGCAAGGCTGGCCACGTGAACTACGATGCGATCCCGGCCGTCGTCTACACAGCGCCGGAAGTCGCCAGCGTCGGCAAGACGGAAGAAGAGCTGAAGACCGCGGGCGTCGCCTACAAGGTCGGCAAATTCCCGTTCACCGCAAACGCGCGCGCCAAGACCATCGCGGCGACAGACGGCTTCGCCAAGATCATCGCCGACGCCAAGACCGATCGCGTGCTCGGCGCCCACATCATGGGGGCCAATGCCGGCGAGATGATCGGCGAGCTGGCGCTCGCCATCGAATTCGGCGCGGCATCCGAAGACATCGCCCGCACCAGCCATCCGCACCCGACGCTGTCGGAAGCCATCCGCCAGGCGGCGATGGGCGTCGAAGGCTGGACGATGCAGATGTGAGAACGCCGCCGAACGCGGTGCGAATCTGCTATGCTGCGCGGGCGCAAAAGCTGGGATGATTCGCGCGATGTCCGACACCGTTTCGCCGCAAGCGCTGGCGCTTCAAATCAAGACGGCATCCTTTGGCGATGCCGATGTGGCCCTCGCCGTCCTCGAAGATCCGGACGTCGCCGAAGTTTACTCCGCCAGCACGTCAACGTTCCCCGCAAAGCATTGGCTCGAGACCTATCGGGTCAGCTTCGGGCAGATGGCCAAAAAATCGAAGGTTTATGGCGCGGACGCCGTACTGCAGGAGCTCGAAAAGCTGCCGCCCAACGACGCCGTCTCGCTGTTCGCCTATGACGCCAACGGGCAGTTAGGCCTTTTCTGGCTGACCGAAGACAACCGGCTCGTCGGCTTCGCGATCGTCGTGCCGAAGAAATAGACACAGCATCCGCCGGGTGGCCCGCCGTCGCAGCCCATGACAAAATGGCGGCATGAGCGCCATCCCCGCCCAGACCCGCTATATCGCGCGCGCCTGCACCAGGCTGGGGCTTCGTTTCACCGATCTCGACAAGGGCGGCGGCTATCTCTACGCGATCTCCGACGGCAAGCACGAAATCGTCGGCGGCGGAGGCGGCATTTGCGCCTTCCCTCTGAACGGCGCGCCCGCCTTCGGCATCTCCAAGGACAAGTTTCACACCAATGCCGTGCTGGCGCGGGCCGGCGTTCCCGTCATTCCGAGCGCGCTGTTCTTTCTGTCCGACGAATACAAGAAGCTGCGTATGCCGGGCCGCGAGATCGAGAACGCCATCGCCCAGTTCGCGCGCATGGAAAAGCCGGTCTTCTGCAAACCGAACCAGGCAGCGCGGGGCAACTTCGCGGAAGTGGTGACCGACGAAACGGCGTTCCGCGATTATCTCGCGCGGGTGCGCACGCGCTTCGACACGCTCCTGTTGCAGCCGGTCGTCGCGGGCGACGAGCATCGCGTCTTCTGCGTCGACGACAAGGCCGTCTTCGCGACACGCAAGGCGGACTTCTCACTGCAAGGCGACGGCCTTGCGACGATTGCCGAGCTGATCCGCGCGCACAACGCGGAGCTTCAGGGCACCGGCGTCTCCGCCATCGACGAGAAGGCGGCGCTGGCGGCCGTCGCTGCGCACCACAAACTTTCCGGAGATCACGTGCCGCCGAAAGGCGAGCGGATCATCCTTCCCGGCCGGCGCAACTTGAGCGCGGGCAGCGACGTCGCGGGCTTCACGACGGAGGTGCCGAAGCCACTGGCCGAGACGGCGCTGAAGGCGACGCGTGCCATCGGCCTGCGTGTGGCGGGTGTCGATCTTTTCGACGTATCGCCGAAGCGCGATCTCTCGCAACTCGTCGTCATCGAGGTGAACGGCAATCCCGGCATGCAGTCGCTCGAAGCCATCGGCCGCGACGACCTGATCGATCAGATCTGGTCGATGATCCTCCGGCGCGCCTTCGCTGCGTTCCACGCATGAGCCTCGTCGAACATCCCTTGCAGCGCCTGCCCAAATATGGCGACGGCATCGGGCTTCATCGCGTCCAGTTCCTGATGGACGCCTGCGAACTCGACGGCGGGACGATTTCTCAGCGCGCCGTCGCCGTCACCGGCTCGAACGGTAAGGGCAGCACCGCCAGGATCGCGAGTGAACTCCTCGGCGCCGCCGGAGGCACGGTCGGGCTCTTCACCTCGCCGCATCTTTATCATTACAACGAACGCTTCCGCATCGACGGCGAGCCCGTCGACGATGCCCGCCTCATCATGGCGATCGACCGCGTGCACCGTGCCGTCGACAACTATGGCGCGACCCACTCCGACCGCATCGGTGCCTTCGAAGCGCAATTCGTCGTGGCGCTTCTTGCGCTCGAAGATTGCCGCTGGCTGGTGCTCGAAGCCGGCATCGGCGGCCGCTACGATCCCGTGCGTCTCGCCCGCGCGCCGGTGACGGCGCTGGTCTCGCTTGATCTCGAGCATACGGAGCTGCTCGGCAAAACCCTTCCAGAAATCGCCTTCGATAAGCTCGACGCGACGGCCAAGGGCGGCGTCGCGATCCTCGGCGAATCTTGTCTGCCGTTCGCCGAGCAAATCCGCACCTATGCCGGCCTTTCCGGCGTCACGATCGAATACGTGCATCCCGATGACTGGCGTGACGGCGGCGTGGAAGGCGGCCTGCAGCATTTCGACATCGGCGCGATGAGAGGCCTGTGTTCGCCGCTGATCGGCCGTCATCAGATCAACAACCACGCCGTGGCACTGGCGCTGGTGCGGGAGCGATTGAGACATTCCGGTCAGTGGCCCATCGCCGCCATCGAAGACCGCTGGCAGGACGCCATCGCGCGCGTGACATGGCCGGGACGCCTCGAAACGATCTCGACCGCTCCGCTGGTCGCCATCGACGTCGGCCACACGCCGGAAGGAATCAAGACCGCGCTCGCGGGCTTCCGCACACTATCGGGCGCGCGCAACGCCATCCTCGTCACCGGCGGCTCGAAGAACAAGCATGTGCGCGAGATGCTGGAGATCCTCACGCCGCCCTTCGACCGTATCCTCTGCACGGCCGCGCATCACAACGGCCTGCCGGCGGAAGAGATCGCGGCGCTCGTGAAGTCCGTACATCCGGCGGCCCGGACCGCCACATGTCAGGCCATCGAGGCTGCAGTCGCGCAGGCGCGTGAAGAGGCGAACAGTACCGACTCCGCCATCTATGTCGCCGGCGGGCTATTCCTCGCCGTCGAATTCGCCGAAGCCTGGCGCGGCGGCGATCCGAAAAAGCTGCGGTTCTTTTAGAACTATTCCTCCGTCATTGCCCGGCGCGCGAGACAGCGCGTCCGGGCAACCCATTTTCTCGCTGGCGAAAAATTGGGTCGCCCGCATAAAGCGGGCGATGACGGTAGTTTGGGTGATTTGAGTTGAGACGGTCTAAGCCAGCGAGATCGTCGCCACTTCGCGGCCCGCCTTCGTCCAGGCTTCGATGCCACCGAGGAGCGGCCGGATTTTGCGGAAGCCTGCCTCTTTCAGATGCTTCGCCGCCGTCGCCGCGGCTTCCTCGTTGGGACAGGAGCAATAGACGACGACTTCAATGTCCTTCGAGAACTCGGCCAGCGTCTTCTGGGCCTCGAGCGGGTGGGCGAAGATCGCGCCGGGAATGATGCCCTGCTCATAGCGTACGAGATCGGGGCGCACATCGAGGATCACCGGGGCTTCGCCCCGATCGATCAGCTCGGTCAGCTCCTCGACCGAAATCCGGTCCATGCGAAGCTGCCGGATGAACATCTGCCGCTGCCACCAGCGGGCGAAGATATAGGCGGCGATGGCGAGCACGACGAGCACAAGGCCAAGCGTGCCGAGCTCGGCGAGCCTCGCGATGAAGGCAAAGATCACGCCTTTGAACAGCGCGCCCAGCAGAACCGCCGCGCCGACGAAAAACAGCGCGCCCAGCATGTCGAGCATCAGGAAGACAAACGCATTGACGCCGGTGATGGCGGCGAGTGCCACCGACACGATGCCCAGTCCCGGAACGAACTTCGCGAACAAGAGAAGCGGCGTGCCGACGCGCAGATACATGGTCTCGGTCTGGCGGACGCAGGAATCCGGCGACAGCGAAATGCGACAGAGCAGCGCCAGCAGCGCGCGGCCGTAGCGGCGGCTGGCCGCGAACCAGCTCACATCGGCGATCAGCGAGCCTGCCGTACCGGCGACAATGATCCCCTCGAGCCCATACCGCCCGCCCGCGCCGAGCGCGGCGGCGATCATGAAGGCGGGAAATGCAGGTATAGGAAGCCCGGCCTGGTCGAATAGCATGACCAGGAACACGACCGCGAGGCCATAATGCTCGATGAGGGTGACGATCTCGTGCATGGGTCGGCTGGTCCTGACGGCGATATAGGCGCGAGCGGCTCGGATCGCAATCTCGCGGCCGATCTCCACGACGGCATTGTGCGGCAGGCGGAAATATTCGGTCGCATGCCCGGCATTGCGCTGCATGAATGCGAAAGCGATCTCGATGGGGCGCGGCAATCCCATACCAGGTCCGCGTGGAACGATGGTCTCGCGGCCCGCGAAAAACGTCAGGTCTTGGAGATCGAGCTTGCAGCCGTCGAGCACGGCTTCGCGAAGAGGCCGGCACATAGGGCATTTCCATAAACCCGAAATGGGAAATACCGCGCGCGAAGACGCTCTTGAGGTGTTCCATATTCGTGACCAGCGACATCAGCGCGAGGATCCCGCTCTCGCCGTCAATGTCCATGCGCATCGCGATGGTGACGTATTCGACGTTGGTAACAATGGCACTCCCGTGAGCGTTGCCGCCGTCTAATGCGTGCGGTTCTGTCCGAGATCGTGGCAGCGCGACGGTGACGGGAAGCCGTCCGGGGGCATTGGATCGCCGGGATGGACCGGCACATCGCCCGGCAACGGGCATTCGCGCGCCTGGTCGAGCGACTGATATTTCGGCGCATCGACAGGCTTCAGATCCTTTTTCTGCGGCATGCGCCGTTCGGCGACCGTCGAGGGCATATTCCGAAGCGTGTTGATCTGCAGCGTCACATAGGAGTGCTGCGCGAAATCGGCCTCATAATTCGGGTCGGTATTGACGAGGCGGCCGGTGTTGTTGTCGAGCTCGAGCTTGCCCCACGGGATGTCGGGCGCGTGCGCATCGTGGCGCATCAGCACGTAATTGCCGGCCTCGAAGCGCGGATAGGGGAGCGCCGAGACGCCGCCCGACGGCATCAGCGTCAGCGTATAGCGCGTGCCGTAGGCGTCGCGGTCGATCGTGTCGAAGACGTCGCGCGCTTCGGCGTTCCAGTTCTTGCGCTTCTGCGGATCCGGGCCGACCACATCCATCTTGCTGTCGGCCAGGCTCTGCAGCCGCTTGCGGATGTGTTCGGTCGTGCCTTCGATCCTGATCTCGTCGACGTCGATCGTAATGACGCCGCCCTGGTAGAAGGTCGGCCCCAGCGTCAGCATGTTGGAGAAGTTCAGGAACTGCCCCCGCACGACATCGTCGGAATAGAAGACGAATTCGCCCGGCGATTCCGGCGAATTGGAATCGCGCACGCGGAGCACGATCAGCATCTCCTGCCGGTCCTCGAGGTGCGGGAAGCCGCCGAAGCGCGCATCCTGTCCGACATAAGCCTGCAACAGCGACACATAGAACGTGTCGTAGGTGTTGATCTGGAATTCCTTGTCTTTCACCAGATCGTATTTGCGCGTGAGGTTGGTCGCGTAAGGGTCTGCGCCCAAGGGACTCGTTGCGCTGCCGATGACGTCAGCCTTGCGGTAATCGGTGACGCCTTCGTTGACCGCCTCGCAGCCGGCGACGGAGATGACGCCCAGACACGCAACGAACAGCAGCGCGCGCTTTGCCAGCGCGTCGTTGCGGAATGCCCAACTATTCATGGAACGCCCCACGATAATCGCCCTGCCCCAGCGCAGCGAATTGACGGACGACTCAACCGCCGTGTCAACCGCAACGCGCCTAAGGTCCCGTCCTACGTAGGTCGCAAATGTCTCGGCACAAGATGGCGATTCAGCGGCGGACGATGGCCGGGGTACCAGTCGCGTTGCGCTGCAAAATCGTTTCGCCTTCCGCCACGATCACGGCGGTGGCGGATTCGATACGGGCTTCAAGAGTCTTGAGAAATTCGCGCGGACGCAGCCCCGCCGGAATGGGCTCGAGGAACTGCACGACCACCCGACCGCGCTTTTTGAGGAAGCCCAGGGGCCCTGTCCAGAACAGTCCGGAGTTGAGCGCCACCGGCACGCAGGCCACATCGAGTTGTGAATAAAGTGCGGCGACGCCCGGCTTGTAGTCGGGGGACGCGTGCGGCGCCATGCGATGGCCTTCCGGGAAGATCAGAATGGCCTGGCCTCGGGCGATGGCGGCGCGGGCGCCGTCGATCATGCGCTTGAGGGCCCGCGCGCCGGCATCGCGATCGATGGCGATGACACCCGCTTTCCAGGCATACCAGCCGTAGAACGGGACGCGCAGCAATTCGCGCTTCACGACCACGGCCGGATCGTCGAGCAGCAGATAAAGCGCGATCGTGTCCCACATGCTCATATGCTTCGAGGCGACGAGCACACCGCGCGGCGGCACCGGACCGCGGATCTCGTAATCAAGTCCCGCGATTGCTTTGAGCCCCCAAAGAACCGCGCGCGACCAGCTGCGCGAGACGAAGACGATCACTTTGCGGTCGAGGACCAGCGACGGCAGCGCGGCAAGCGACATCAGCGTCGACACGAGCGCGAACCAGACGAAGAAAACGGCCGAACGGAGGAATGTCATTTTCGGATTTTAGTTGCGCGCTTCGCGCGTCGTCTTCCAGCGCTTGTCGGTCCGTTCCAGCGCGCCGAAGACGAGGCTGCCGAGATATTTCGCATATTCGAGATGCAGCACATGGAACGTATGCGGATCCTGCCACCATTCGCCCACATCGACGTCGTCCTGGCGCACCGGATAAGGCAAGAGCCGTACATCCGGCATTTCGGACGCGAACTCGTGCATGGAGCGCGGCATATGATAGTTCGCGGTGACGATGATGAGGCTTCTGTAGCCGTGGTCATGCGCCCAGGCGGAAGCTTCCGCGGCATTGCCGCGCGTGCTCGTGGCGATGAAGCCGAGATCGACGCAGCAATCGAATTTTTGGCCGCCATGCACCAGCCGCTTCAGATCGCTCTTGGTGATGTTCGGATGCACGCCGGAGATCAGAAGCCGTTTGCCGGCACCTTCCTCAAGCAGAGCCTCGGCGGCGTCGAGGCGCGAATCGCCTCCCGTCAGTGCCACGATGCCGTCGGCTCTGACCGCGCGTGCGGGCGTCGGCGGCAGGCTCCACAGAAACACGAAGAACCCGCCCACATAGACGCCGGCGACAAAGGCCAGGGCCATCCAGACGATATGGCGCGATCCGCCGGGCGAGGATTTTTGACTCTCGGCCATGTCCTCAGTCTACATCGTTCGCGGCCGGATCAATAGATTCGGGCCACGGCCGCCAGGACGGAGAGCCGGGCCGTCGCCCAGGCGATCACGGCGACACCGGCTGGAATTCCTGCCAGCCAGGCGAGTTCCTGAGCATGAAGCGACAAAGGCGGAAGGAAGGGAACCGCCTCGATGCCGGCCAGTTCCAGACCGCCTGCCATGCTGAACAAAATCGCCGCACAGGCTGCGCCGACTGTCGCAGCAACCAGCGCCGACACGAAATAATGCCATTCGAATGTGCGCGCGATGAATCCGGCATGCGCACCCATTTGATGCAAAAGCGCGACAATGTCGTGATGCGCCTCGAGGCCTGCACGCGTGGCGAAGGCAACCGTGGCCGCGGTTGCAACGGCGATCAGAATGAGGACGCCGTAAGCGGACCAGATAATGCCGTCGGCAAGACTCTTAAGCCGGCCGATCCAATGCGTGTGGTCGTCGAGAACGGAATCGGGAGCGGCCGTCTTCAACAGTTGCGACAATGTTCCGAGATCGATCTTGGCGCCTGGCAGCACCGTTACATCGATCAATCGCGGCAGCGGCAGATCGGAGATCACTCCGCCGCCGCCGATCCACGGCTCGACGAGCGCTTCGGTTTCCTTCTGCGAGAGAGGCGTGACCGCCACAACGCCGTCGATACCCTTGAGCACGGCGACGGCCGCGGAAGTCTCGTCGTCGAGCAGCTTGTTCGTCGCGCCGCGCTCGGGCGGGATGATCTGCACCGTCAGCCGTCCGGACAAGCCTTCGCGCCAGCCTTCCGCTGCACGGTCCGCGATCAACGATGCGCCGAGCGCAAGCGCGGCGAGAAAGGCCATGATGGCGATGACGACGTCGAGCGGCGCGGCGCCGGCTTCGCGCGGCGCGATGGGGGCGCGCAAATTGGCTGTCTTCATGCGCGCGCCGTCCGCAGCTCGACAAGCCTGCCGTCGACCAGCCGCATTTCGCGCGCGCGGGCCCGCTCGATCAGGCTTCTGTCGTGTGTGGCGATCAGGATGGTGGTGCCCAGACGATTCAACTCGCCGAACAGGCGCAGCAGCCGCTGGCCGATTTCGGCATCGACATTGCCCGTGGGTTCATCCGCGATCAGAAGATCGGGCCGCCCCACCACCGCGCGCGCGATCGCCACGCGCTGCTGCTCGCCGCCCGAGAGCGTCGGCGGCTTCACCTGCAGCTTGTCACCCAGTCCCACCCATCCCAACAATTCGTCCACATCTTTTTCGTAGTCTTCGGGACGGCGGCCGGCCAGGCGGAGCGGCAGCGCCACGTTGTCGAAGGCTGTCAGATGATTAAGCAGGCGGAAATCCTGGAAGACCACGCCGATCCGGCGCCTGAGGCTCGGAAAATCCGCGCGCCGTGCCGTGGCGAGATCACAGCCGAACAGGTTGATAAGCCCGCGGGTGGGGGGCTCGCTGAGATACATGAGCTTCAGAAGCGTCGTCTTGCCGGCGCCGGACGGGCCGGTCAGAAACGTGAACGAGCCCGCTTCCAGCACGAACGTCACGTCGCGCAGCACTTCGGGCCCGGCGCCGTAGCGCATGCCGACATTTTCGAAACGAACCATGTGTTGCGAACATAATGGCTCCCGCTTCCCGTCGCCACAATCCTTGCCTCGCCTCAAGCCTTAAGCCTATTTTCGGCCATTCGAAAAACGGCCTGTTCGGATGATCCTCACCTGCCCGGAATGCGCGACGCGCTATCAGACGGACGCGTCGAACTTCGTGCCCGACGGGCGCAAGGTGCGCTGCGCCAAATGCGGCCATGTCTGGTTTCAGCCGGCGCCGGAATCCGAACGGGGGCCGGAAGAGGCACGGGTCGAACCCGAGTCCGAGGCCGAGGCTGTCGCAGCGCCCAAGCGCGAGTCCTATGCGCCGTCGCCCCGCGCCGACGCTGTGCCGACGCCGCGGCTCTCCGACCGCCCGCGCATCTTCGAGCGCCTCGGCATCGGCGTGGGCTGGGCGGTTCTCGCGGCCATCGTTCTCGGCATCGGCTGGTCCGGCTTTCAGTACCGCCAGAGCATCGCGAGCCTGTGGCCGCAATCCTCGTCGCTCTACGCGGCGATGGGCCTGCGCGTGAACACGCGCGGCATCGAATTCCACGACAAGACCGCCCATTTCGAAACCGACGGCGACCAGGACGTGCTGGTGATCACCGGCCATCTCCTCAACACCACGGCGCGCGAACTCTCCGTGCCGGCCATCCGCGTGTCGCTGATGGATGCCGGACGGCACGAGCTCTATCACTGGAATTTCTCCGCCGGTGTGCCGACGCTGGCGCCCGGCAAGCTCGCCTTTTTCCACACGCAGCTGACAAGCCCCCCGGCCGCGGCGCGGAACATCGAGCTGCGTTTCGCCGCCGAGCACACGAATTGAGCGTCCTCTTCGACGAGCAGGAGATCCAGCGCCAGGTGGCGCGGCTGGCGAAGGAGATCGCAGGCCGTCGCCCGCGTCCCGAGCTCGTCGTGCCGATCCTGACCGGCGCCTTCGTCTTCGCGGCCGACCTTCTGCGCGCGCTCAACCGCGAAGGTCTCGATCTGCCCGTCGAGTTCATCAGCCTGACGCGCTATGGGCGCAAGCGCGAAGGCGGCGCGGAGATCGTCATCCGCATGGGCGCCGGCGACGCCGCAAAAGGCAGGCACGTGCTTCTCGTCGACGGCGTGCTCGATCACGGACACACGCTGGAAAAGGCGCGCGCGCTGCTGCTGGATGCCGGCGCGGCGTCGGTCGCGATCGCCGTCGCGGTCGACAAATCGCGCGGCGGCGAAGTGCTCAAGGCCGACCATGCCGCGTTCGTCGGCGCGGACGCTTTCATCGTCGGCTACGGCATGGACGACAAAGGCCTCGGTCGCGGATTGCCTTACATCGGCACGGTCAAATAGCTCCGCCAGCCGCGATGACATCGCCACCCTGCTATCAGGGCAAAGATCAGGGTCAAAAAATTTCTCCGCGCCGGCCGGATTGCAGGAAATGCCGATTCCGCGGGGCTTTCCCGCAGGTTCGGCTCGGAACCCAAGTCGAAAAACAGGGCGACCCAGGGTGAAATCCGTCCGTATACGTCCTTTCGCGCCGTGGTTGAAACCGCCACGCGGGCCGGCCGGCCTGTCCCGGCCTCTGGCGCGCCGGTCCCCGCCGCGATAGCCTTTCGGCTCTTTCGTCGTCTGTTCCAAACTCTCGGGGAGATTGGTCATGGCTGTCGATGAGAACAAGCTTCATGCATTTCTGGGCAAGGCGGTCGGCGATCTCGGCGCCGCGATGAGCGCCGTGCTGGTCTCGATCGGCGACGAGCTCGGTTTCTACAAGGCGCTGGCCAAAGAGGCCCTGACGCCGGCGGAGCTCGCAAAGCGCACCGACACCTACGAGCGCTATGTGCGCGAGTGGCTGAACAACCAGGCGGCCGGCGGCTATGTCGATTACGATGCGGCGAGCGGCAAATACAGCCTCAACGCCGAGCAGGCGCTCTGCCTTGCCGATCCCAACGGTCCGGTGGATCTTCCGGGCGCCTATCTTGTCGTGCGCGATCTTTTCGACGTGCGCGAACGCGCCACGGAGAATTTCCGCACCGGCAAAGGCATGGAATGGGGCGAGCACAGCGCCTGCCTGTTCCACGGCACCGAACGATTCTTCCGCGCCGGCTACAACGCCAATCTTCTGGGTTCGTGGATTCCGGCGCTCGACGGCATCGAAGCGAAGCTGAAGCGCGGCGGCAGAGCCGCCGATGTCGGCTGCGGCCACGGCGCCAGCACGATCCTCCTCGCCAGGGCGTTCCCCAATTCCGAATTCGTCGGCTACGACTATCACGCGCCGTCCATCGAAGCCGCGCGCGAGCGCGCCAAAGGCGTTCCCAACGCGCGCTTCGAAGTCGCCGATGCGTCGGGCTACAAGGATAGCGACTTCGATCTCATCGCCTTCTTCGACTGTCTGCACGACATGGCCGATCCGGTCGGTGCCGCGATGCATGCGCGGCAGGCGCTGAAGAAGGATGGCGCCTGCATGCTGGTCGAGCCGTTCGCCGGGGACCGCGCCGAGGAGAACCACAATCCCGTGGGCCGCCTCTATTACGGCGCCTCGTCGCTCATCTGCGTGCCCGTGTCGCTCGCGAAGAAGGGGCCGGCGCTCGGTGCGCAGGCGGGCGAAAAGCGGCTGCGCGAGATCATGATCGACAAGGCGGGCTTCACCGCGATGCGCCGGGCCATCGAGACGCCGTTCAACATCATCCTGGAAGCGAGGCCCTAGAGGCGACCGTCCGTGTACGGCCTTTCTGGCCGCTCACTCGCGGGCGAGGTCCCGCACCGAGTCGCGCACCAAGGCGGTCAGGGACGCCATCGTGTAGGGCTTTTGCAGCCATCCGAGCGGAGCCGCCGGCGCGGCACGCCTGCGGGCCTCGTCATCCGAATAGGCGCTCCCGAAAATGCAGCGCACGCCGAGCGAACGGAAGAGTTCGATCGCGGTCTCGATCCCGTCGCGGTCGCCCGCGAGCCGGATGTCCATGACGGCGAGGGTCGGCGGTCGCAGCAGCGCCATCTGCAAGGCTTCCTCGCCGGTCGCGGCGATGCCGGCACTCTCGTAACCGGCATCGATCAATGCCGCCTCGATTCCGCTGGCGATCAGAAAATCGTCTTCCACGATAAGGATGCTGCCCCTTTGGCCGGCATGCGTCTGCGACTTCGCCGTGTTGTCAGCGGCAGCCACGGGCACGGTCCCCTTGCATCGAGGTTTGCGGGGGCAGGCGCAGGCGGAATAGGGGTGCGAGGTCCATCTAGCTGGTCCTGAACCGGACCGTGCAACGGCTGGCGGGCTTTGTGGTAACCTCGAGCTGGCCCCGCAGCTGTCGGGCCAGCAGCTGAACAAGCTTCAAACCTGACGAGCGATTGCCGACGCCCTCGAGGTCGAAACCGGGACCGCAGTCCTCGACATAGAGCTCCGAACCCCTTGCGTTGGTCAATCCGACGCGTATCCGGTTTTCGCCGGCGCCATTGCACCCGTATTTGGCGGCGTTGGTCAGCAATTCGTTCAGGATCAAAGCCAGCGGCATCGCGTCATCGTTGTCGAACTCGCCGTCGGCCGCGTCACGAACGATCCTGATCTCGGGCGGGAAAATCTGCTGCGCGGTGGCGCAGACGGAGTCCAGAAACTCCGCGGCGCGGAACCTGTTCGCCGTGCTGGCGCCATAGAGAACCCGCTGCGCCGCCGCCATCGCCGAAACCCGGTTCGCCGCGTCTTCCAGCACCTTCCTGGCCTCGCGATTTTCGGTGTCCCGCATCGCCACGTGAAGCAGCGCCTGCAGCATCATCATGTTGTTTTTGACGCGGTGATTGAGCTCCTGCATCAGCATGCGCTGGTAGGACTCGGCCTGTTTGCGCTCGCTCACATCGACCAGCATGTTGATGGCCCCGACAATCCTGCCGCTGGTATCGCGCAGAGGGGTCGGGAAGGAAATGTACGGAACACGCGTGCCGTCGGGTCGTTCGGCCACGGCTTCCTTGCCGCGAATGAGACGGCCGTCCCGGATCGCCGCTGCCATCGGACATTGGTCCGCCGGCACAGGCGTGCCGTCGGGCCAATACATTTTCCAGATCACGGACCACTTATCGACGCCTATCGTCGGTCGCCGTCCCGCAAGCTCGACCGCGGCGTCGTTGTAGTAAGTGATGCGGCCTTCGGCGTCGGTCGTGTAGATGGCCGCCGGAATGGCCGACAGCAGCTCCTGCAGGCGGCGTTCGCTGTCGCGAAGCGCAGTTTCCGCGCGCTTCTGGTCCGTGACATCGCGCGCGATCTTGGATGCACCGATGATGCGCCCGATACGGTCCCGCACCGGCGAGACCGTCAGCGAAATGTCGATCAGCGTGCCGTCCTTGCGCTGCCGCACCGTTTGATAATGATCGATGCGTTCGCCGCGCCGCAGCCTCGCAAGGATTCCCGGCTCTTCATCCTGGCGTTCCGGCGGCATCAGCAGCGTGACGGGCTTTCCGATAGTCTCGGCGGCGGTGTAGCCGAAGATGCGCTCCGCGCCCGCATTCCACGTCTGAATGATGCCGTCGAGATTCTTGCTGATGATCGCGTCGTCCGAAGTTTCGACGATCGTCGCGAGCCGGCGCCTGGTTTCGTCATCGCGCAGACGTTCGAGGCCGAATCCGAGCTGCCGCGCTATCGTGACGCCGGCATCGATCTTAGTGGAACTGAATGTGTGCGGCCGGTCGTAATAGGCCATGAATTTTCCGGCAACCTTGCCGGACGCAAAAATCGGAAAGAACGCGAGCGCGGCGATCCCCTCGGCCTTGACGACGGCCTTCAGCGCCGCATCAAGACCGGCGGCCTGGTCGATGTCGCCGATGCATATAGGGCCGGCGTCCACGTCGTCCGGTTTCCAGGGCGAGTGACCGTCCACCGCTTTGCGGTAATCCTCCGAAAGACCACGCCAGGCCACAAACCGCATCGCATCGCTGTCGTCGAACAGCAGGAGTGAAGCGCGGTCGCAGTGCAGGATCCTCAGGATCGCATCCAGGCCGGCGTCGTAGACGTCGCTGCGCGTCTCGGCGCGAAAAAGCTGATCGGTGAAGGCATACAGAGCGGTCTGGGTCTGGTGAAGCCGTTCGAGCGCACGCGCCTGTTCGGCGCGCTCCGATTCCGTTCTCCATCTCTCGATCGCGGTCGCAGCCTGGTTTGCCACGACCTGGAGCAGCATCCGCTCCGTGCCGCCCGCAAAGCCGGGCCTGCGTCCCAGGACGATGAGCCCCGAGCCCGCCTCCCGACCGATCGGTACACACATCGCGCGCAACCGGCCGCCATCGGCACAGATATCGAATGTCGCGTTGGGCCGATATTTCTCGCGAAGTTGCGCGATGCTGATCGGCCGCGCGAGGGACCGCTGATGACAATGAAGGATTTCCACATCGGGATCGCGCAAAAGAACGCAGGCGAAGTCCGCGTCGAGAATGCTCACGGCCAGCTGGCCAAGGCTGTCGGCGATTTGCGCAGCGTCGGCCTTGATCCAAAGGGCCGGCAGGCTCGACAACGACACCAGATCGCGGACACAGCGCCGCAGCGCGGCAGCCGTCCCAAGATCCCGAGACCGCTCCAGCAGCGCCCGCGTGGCGACCATCGCTCAGACCGGCCGGCTGCTCAGCTCGGCCAGAAACTCATCCGGCGGCACGTAGAACGGGTTTTCCTGTACGATCCCGCTGACGATCACATGCGGATGGGTGCGCATGATGTCCATCACGACGGGCGCGCTGAACCTGTTGAGATCGTAGGTGCAGACGACGAAGCCCGGATAGTTCGGCAGGAAGCGGTTTGCCCGCGCCTCATATTCGACGATGTCGTGGACGCCCGGGAAATCCTCCAGCGCCCATTCCATGTTCGCCCAGAACCGTGTGACCGGAAATCCGTCGTCGCGGCCTTTGCGCAAGACGGATTCGGCGAGCTGCAGCATCGCGTCCTGATCGAAGCGATTGCCTTTGAGATAGGTCTCATCCCACACCTGAATCTCCAGCTGGCCGGCGTTTTCGGCCTTGTCCAGATCGATCCCCGATTTCGAGAGCCGCCGCCGCCGCTCGTCCCGGTGCCCCCTGTCGACCACCTGGAACAGCTTGTCGCCGGCCCGGTAACCGTCGTTCGAGAACGGCAACAGCAGCTCGTACTCTTCGTCCCGGCTATGGAAAAATGCGCAGGCATGGCACGGGCAATGGAATTCCGCCTGCCCGATGCTGATTGTCCTGCCGCCAGTACCCATCGCGATAGCCCCGTTTTTTGACCCGACCATAAACGCGCATTTGTGATAAATGGTTCCGGTTTGGGCCGGCACCCTATGGCAATCTGCGGCAGGCTTCCGTCCAACAGTAGACACTTTTGTGCGCGTGCCGGCCGCGACGGCGCGACGGCGCGGAAATCGCCCCGCACCCCGGGGTGAACTTCACAATGTCAAAGAGCCCGCGCGGGCGTCCCCGCGCCGACAGAGTCTGGCACGCTTGCGCGGGACGGCGTTAGCGAAAGGCTGTGGTACATGGCTCCAGGGATTCCGCGGCCTCGCAGAGACAGATGCGAAACTCTCAGGAACCCGTGAAATAAAATGAGCGCCGGCGGTCATCGACAATCCTCCCCCGAAC
>Ga0335069_10002229_pt1 | contig 30095 bp, 27 predicted proteins | sample Lox_Sample_11_FD_206714 | JGI IMG/M metagenome (GOLD analysis project Ga0335069, IMG submission 206714) | Soil microbial communities from Loxahatchee National Wildlife Refuge, Florida, United States - Lox_Sample_1.1 | ecosystem: Environmental > Terrestrial > Soil > Wetlands | place: USA...
ATAGCTGAGCGTCTCCACAATCTCCTGATCCGCAAATTCAAGCAGCTTGTTGCGCTTCTCGATCAGCGTGCAGCGCACGCCGAGGATGGCGAACATGCATGTGTATTCGACGCCAATCACGCCGCCGCCGACCACGATCAACGATCGCGGCAACGCCGGCATGTCGAGGATCTGGTCACTGTTGATAATCGTGCGGCCATTGATCGGCACCTTGGGCGACGAGGCCGGACGCGTGCCGACCGCGACGATGATCCTGTCCGCTTCGAGCGTGGCGTCGCCCACCGGCCCTTCAACGCGCAATTGGTGCGGATCGACAAAATGCGCCACGCCGTGCACGATATCGATGCCGTTGCGCGAGAGCTGCGCCTCGGTGACGTCGTTCTCGGTCTTGATCACGCCCTGGACGCGGAAGGCCAGGTCGGCCATGGTGATCTTTTCCTTTACCTTGTAGTTCAGGCCATAGACCGAGCGATATGCATAGCCGGAGAGGTGCAGGACGGCTTCGCGCATGGTCTTCGACGGGATGGTGCCGGTATTGATGCACACGCCGCCGACCACGGCGCGCGACTCGACGACGACAACGCGCTTCTTCATCTTGGATGCGGCTACAGCGGCCCGCTGCCCGGAAGGCCCCGAGCCAATCACGGCCAGGTCGTACTTGACGGCGCTCATGCGAGTGTCTCCCCCTCGGTTCGAGTCTTCCCGGAAGCCGCGACGACAACGTCGTTCTCGCGAACGACGATCCGCCTAACCCGGAGGCTACCATAGGCAGCGGCAGGCGGTGGAGTGGAGACGCATGAATTCCTGGAGGGGTTATAGCCTGGATGGAGTGAAGCTCCATCCGACTGCCATCGCAATTCTTGACCATGGAAGTCGAGTGGAGCCGGTTCCGGGCGCAGGCCGGTTCGCGCGCGGCCGCGATCTGGACAACGAGATTAGAATTGCCGAGACAGACGCATGAGGTTCTGCATGTCCCATCTGTGTGTTTTTCGCTGCCGATCGATTCTGCCCGCTACATTCATTTTCGTCGTCACACTTTTTGCGCCACGCGCATTCGGCCAGCCCGCGCCGGCAAAGCAGAATGCACCTGCGGCGGCAGCACAGGCCGCTCCCCGCCAACCGGCTCCCACAGCGGAGATGCTCGCCATTCAGGCAGCCTCGCAGAAGGAACATGACCGCGAGATGGAAGCGCTGGGCATCCAATTGCTGCGCCGCGGCGCCGACGGCAACGTCAATTCGCCCAACTCCGCGAACTACGACGAGGCAAAAGCGAATGTCTACCCGGCGCTTCCCGATCCGCTCGTCTTGAATGACGGCAAACGGGTGACCTCCGCCGAGATGTGGTGGTCGAAGCGCCGCCCGGAGATTGTCGAGATCTTCGATCGCGAGATCTATGGCCGCGTGCCGGCAAATACTCCCAAAGTGAAGTGGGAGGTCGTCAGCACCAGGCAGGAAAAGAACGGCGACGTACCCGTTGTGACAAAAGAACTGATCGGCCACGTCGACAACTCGCTCGACCCGTCCATCCAGGTCAACATCGAGCTCACGCTCTCCACTCCCGCCGACGCAACCGGTCCCGTGCCCGTCCTCATGGAGTTCGGATTGAGTAAAGAGTTCCTCGCCATGCTCGCCAAGCGGTTTCCGCAGTTCGCCACCCTGATGAGCGGCCAGGGCCCCGGCAAAGCGGGAAAAACATGGCAGCAGCAGGTGCTCGCGCGCGGCTGGGGTTATGCCGAGTACATCCCTGCCACGGTGCAAGCCGACAACGGCGCAGGCCTGAACGAAGGAATTGTCGGACTGATGAACAAGGGCCAGTCGCGCAAGGTGGACGACTGGGGCGCGCTGCGCGCGTGGGCATGGGGCGCAAGCCGCTGCCTCGACTACTTCGAGACCGACAAGGCCGTCGACGCGAAGCAGGTGGGCATCGAGGGCCACTCGCGCTACGGCAAGGCTGCGCTCGTCACCATGGCTTACGATCCCCGTTTCGCCGCCGCCTATGTCAGCTCGTCCGGCGAAGGCGGAGCCAAGCTCTACCGCCACATCTTCGGCGAGCAGGTGGGCAACATCGCCAATGACGAGTTCTACTGGATGGCCGCGAACTTCATGAAATACGACGGGCCGCTCACGCCCGCCGATCTGCCCGTCGACAACCACGAGTTCGTCGCACTCTGCGCGCCGCGTCCGGTGTTCATCTCGAGCGGCGCCACGAACGGTGACGGTTGGGTCGATGCCAAAGGCATGTTCCTGGCCGCAGCCGGCGCGGGCCCGGTCTACCGGCTGCTCGGCAAGAAAGACATGGGAACGACGATCTTTCCGCCCATGGAGACATCGCTCATAGATGGCGATGTCGCGTTCCGCCAGCACTCCGGCGGTCACACGCCGGGCCCGAACTGGCCGGCCTTCCTCGCCTTCGCCAGCCGCTATCTGCATGGACCGGCCGTCCCCGGCGCAACAGCAAGTGGAACCCCGCCCGCGGCCAGCGCGCCGGTCCACCTCACAGCGGAGCAGGATCGCGAACGCATGTTCGATCTGCTCGGCATCACCGGCGCGCAGCTTCGCCCGCAACCCTCCGGCGACGCAAAGGCGTCTAGCGCAACCAACTACGACGAGGCAAAGGCCGACGTCTATCCCAATCTGCCCGATCCACTTGCCGCAAAAGACGGCACGAAAATCACGACTTCTTCGCAGTGGTGGGAAATGCGCCGCCCCGAGATCGTCGCCGACTACGAGCGCGAGATCCTCGGCGTCGCACCTCACGATCTGCCCGGCGTGAAGTGGGAGACCCTCCGGGCTTTGCAGGAGAACATCGGCGACATTCCCGTGGTGACGCGGCAGCTCGCCGGCCATGTCGACAACTCGTCCTACCCTGCGATCTCCGTGACGATGGAAGCGGCCCTGATCACGCCGGCTCATGCCAATGGCCCGGTTCCGGTCATTGTCAGTCTGGCCTTCCCCGGCGACTTCAAATCGTCACTCGCGCGTCCTCTTACCGATACCGGCTCGGGCGCCTCCGGCGACTACGGCCAGGCATGGATCCGCCAGGTGCTGGCGCGTGGCTGGGGCGTTGCGATTCTCAATCCCAATAGCTGGCAGCTCGACGACGGCTCCGGACTCACCGAAGGCATCATCGGCCTCATGAACAAAGGCCAGCCGCGCAGCCCGGACGACTGGGGCACGCTGCGCGCCTGGGCCTGGGGCGCGAGCCGCTTTCTCGACTATTTGGAATCCGACAAGTCCATCGACGCCACAAAAGTTGGCTTGTTCGGGCACTCGCGCTTCGGCAAGACAGCACTAGTCACCATGGCCTTCGATCAGCGCTTCGCCGCCGTCTACTCCAGTTCCTCCGGCGAAGGCGGCGCCAAGCTCTATCGCCACATCTACGGCGAGCAGATGCCCAACATCGCATCAAACTCTCTCTACCACTGGATGGCCGGCAACTTCCTGCGCTACGCCGGACCGAAGACGCCCGCGGATCTTCCCGTCGACAATCACGAGCTCATCGCACTGATTGCGCCGCGCCCGGTCTTCATCGGCGCGGGCGGCAACAAAGGCGACGGCTACGCCAATCCGCACGGCGACGGCTGGGCCGACCCGCGCGGCATGTTCCTCGCTGAAGTCGCTGCCGGACCCGTATATGATCTGCTTGGCAAACGGGGTCTCGGCACATCCCAGATGCCGCCAGTCGAAACGGCAGTTGCCTCCGGCGATCTAGCCTTCCGTCAGCACAATCTCGGTCACACCCCGGTTCCCAACTGGCCGGCCTTTCTTGAGTTCGCGAGCCGCTATTTGAATGCGGCAAAGTAGGCGGGCGACCCACCGTTGAATCGCCGCGGCGTTGACGAGCCAGGAGTATTGCCGGCTCGTCGACGAACAGGCCGATTTGAATGGCATCGTCATCTATGGCAAAGTGATTCCATGGACAACGGGGCCGTACTCCGCACGCTCCGCCTTCACGAGCCGGAGCTGAAAGCTGCCGGCATCGTCCATTTGCGCCTGTTCGGTTCGATGGCCCGCGGCGAGGCGACCGATCAATCGGACGTCGATCTGATGGCCGATCTCGATCGAACAAGACGCCTGACGCTGGTGGGCATGGTGCATATCGAGAACCGTCTGAGCGACCTCCTCGGGGCCCGGGTCGATCTGTCCTTTTCCGATTCCATCAAAGAAGCCGTCCGCGAACGAGCCCTTCACGAGGCCATTCTTGCCTTTTGACGATGCCGACTCCCTGCTGGAGGACATTCACCGCAGCATTGAGCTGATCGAAGATTTCGTGCACGGAATGGATCTCTCCACTTACCGCCAGGATGCGAAAACACAAGCGGCTGTGGAGCGGATGATGTTGGTCATCAGCGAAGCGGCGATCCGTTTGAAGAACGATGCCGAAACCCTCTGCCCTGATGTGCCGTGGCGCGATATTCGTGGAATCGGCAACTGGCTTCGGCACGGGTACGACCGGGTCGATGCGGAGGTGATCGGGGATACGATCCGTATCGACTTGCGGCCGTTGAAGATCTCAGTACAAAGGGCCGTGGCTTCGCGCAGGGGTTCCGCTTGAAGTGCATGAGCCGCCGCCGCACCTCCGATTCGACTAGCCAAAAAACTCAAAATCGGGGTACTATGAAACATCCCGCCGCTTCTCGGCCACGGAGGAGAACAATGTTCCAGCCCCTCGTCGTACGACTTCGACCTGCTCGCTGAACATTGCCTCGGGCTTCTTTCCAAGTCGCTGCCCATCGCGGCACTCCCGAGGACGCTTCCTACCCCGGGTTCTGACCTGCAAACCCTTCAAGACTGCAGCGTGACCCCACAGCTCCTGCCGCATCTTCCTGCGGCAAAGTGGAGTTTCCCATGTCTGTTCTGGAAAACATCGTTCCCCAGCCGGCCGATCACCGCACACGCGGCTTCTGGTCGCAAATCCGCGAGTCTCTGCGCGGCACACACCAGGACTTCACCCAGGGCAACCTGAACCGCGCCATTCTCCTGCTCGCCATCCCCATGGTGCTCGAGATGGTGCTCGAGTCGTTGTTTGCCGTGGTCGACGTCTTCTTCGTCGGCCGGCTCGGCGCGAATGCTGTCGCCACCGTCGGGCTCACCGAGTCCATGCTGGCGCTCGTCTTCGCCATCGGCCTCGGCGTGGCCATGTCCACCACGGCTATGGTGGCGCGGCGCATCGGCGAGAAAGACCCCGAGGACGCGGCCATCGCCGGCGTTCAGGCCATCGGTCTGGGCATCGGGATTTCGCTCGCCCTGGGAATTCCGGCGGGTATCTTCGCTCCGGATCTGCTCAAACTCATGGGCGCATCGCCGGCAATCGTCGCCCAGGGCTCAGGCTACGCCCGCATCGCTCTCGGCGGATGCGGCGCCATTATCCTGCTGTTCCTCAACAACGCCATCTTCCGCGGCGCGGGCGATGCGGCCATCGCCATGCGGCTGCTCTGGGTGTCCAACATCATCAACCTCGTGCTCGACCCCTGCCTGATCTTCGGGCTGGGACCGTTCCCGCGTCTCGGCGTAACGGGCGCGGCGCTGGCCACGTTCACCGGGCGCAGCATCGGTGTGCTCTTTCAGTTCTACCGGCTGATGAAAGGCACGGAGCGCATCCGCGTATTGACGCGCCACCTCAGGCTGAACGTGCGCGTGATGTTGCGCCTGCTGCGCGTTTCGGTCACCGGCATTTTGCAGTTCGCCATCGCCAATGCGAGCTGGATCGGCCTGGTGCGCATCATCTCGCTCTTCGGCGCAGCGGCGGTCGCGGGATACACGGTCGCCATCCGCATTGTGATCTTCTTCATCCTGCCGGCATGGGGATTGAGCAATGCGGCAGCCACGCTGGTCGGCCAGAACCTGGGAGCAAACCAGCCCGGCCGCGCGGCACAGTCGGTTTGGCGAACCGGGCTCTACAACATGATCTTCCTCGGCACGCTCGGGGTGTTCTTCATCGTGTTCGCCACGCCGGTCGTCAAGCTGTTTGTCGACGACCCGGCCGTGGTGCCCATCGCCGCCCTGGCGCTGCGCACGGTGAGTTGCGGCAACGTGGCCTACGCCTACGGTATGGTCATGCTGCAAGCCTTCAACGGCGCCGGAGACACGGTGACACCGACGATTGTGAACTTCTTCGGCTTCTGGGTGCTGGAATTGCCGCTGGCGTACTGGCTGGCGAGGAAGGTGGGGTTGCGCGCCCAGGGCGCGTTCCTCTCCATCGTCATCGCCGAGAGCGCCATCGCCGCAGCCAGCATGGTGCTGTTCAAACAGGGCCGCTGGAAGAGGCAGAAGATCTGAAGAGTCGAGCAATCGACTTGAGAACAATGGATGCGGGAGCCCCACTCTGGATGCGATTCCTGGCGCAGAGTGGGACCCCCTCTCGCTCGGGACGTACGCAAACTACCGCGGCTGCATGTTGTACATGAAGATCGCCCGCAGCTCGAGGTAAGGGCCGTGGAATGCGCTGGGCAGCGGCGGGTAGTTCGAGCCGGTGAGCGCGCCCCACGCCGCGCGGTCGAGCGCCGTATCGCCGGAACGGCCTTCGAGCACCACGCTGCCGTCCATCAGCCTGCCGTTGGGCAGCACCTTGAAGCGAATGACGACCATGCCCGACTTGAGGATGGGCGGGTTCACTTCGTCCGGAATCAGGGGATCCCAGGTGTTCTCTGTCTCCCGGTGCCAGCGTATGAGCCAGTTGCGGAAGTCGACGCCCTGCGTATCCGACAGAACCTCGACGCCGCCCGATCCCGCGCCGGGATGACGCGGCAGTCCTCCCCCCGAAGGTACCTGGTCGGGCAGCGCACCGCCCTGGCCGCGCGAAGCGCCGCGCATGGCGTCGCGAAGCTGGTCGGCCGGATTCTGCGAGCCCAGCGCAAAGTTGGGCCGGGCTGGAACTGCCGAGGGCCGCGGTTGCTCCAGTTGCGGCTGCGGCTGAGGGGGCGGTGGTTGAACCGGCTGCGGGATCGCCAGCTTCGGCTCCTCCTTGGGCGGTTCGGGAGCCGGCGCCGGAGGCGGCGTCGGCTTGTTGAGCGCCTCCAGAGTCTTCTTATCCACGTGCGGCGCCAGCTGGGGCGTCGCCGGCTTGACCTGTACTTTGGGTTGAAACTGGCGCAGCGCGTCAGGCGGCAAGTCGAGATAAGTCAAATCCTTGCGGTTTTGAATCGCCTCGATGGGGTCGATCGGGCTCAGGCGGAGAATGTACTTCGGAATCACAATCGACGCGACTACCAGCAGCGCATGCACGATGATGGCGAGGTAAAGCCCTTCGCGCAGCCGGGACCAGCGCCGCTCGTCTTCGAGCTCGCTGATCACTTCCAGCAGTTGGTGTGCGTCGTAGTCCAGCCAGCGCGAGCCACCGATCGCGGCCGACGCCGGTTGCGGCCGGGGTTCGCTCGGAGGCTCTGCAGTGAGCTCGCCGGGGGCTAAATCCCCTTCTGCTTCGCTAACCCGGGTCTCTTCGACAGCCGGCCGTTCCGCCCATTCTGTCTCCAAGCCGAGGCGGACAAGCCTGGAGCCATTCTGGGAGTGCCCCTTCGGACTGGGCTCAGTCACCTTGGTTGGCGCTTCAGTGGTGGGCATTCGGAAAGGTGGAACAGGCCGGGCACACTTTCGCCTCGGCCTCCTGTGAGTCCTTTCGCTCTATTGTCTCATCTCTGCGGAATCAAACAACAAAACCCGCCTTGAACGAGCGACCCGTACAATATGTCCTTGTATTAGGACGAATCCAGAAGGGGAAAGGGACAGCGTTTGAAGGCGTTTTTTGCACGAATTCTCGCCAAGTGGAAGCTGATCTATCTCCCCGCACTGCTAAAGATGGGCATCTGGGGCGTGGGCGCGGTCGCGGTGCTTGATTCCTCGTCTATCCCAGTTCCGATGGATTTGATCCTCGCCGGCTATATCTGGGCGGACAAGGGCCATTTCTGGCTCTACACCCTGATGGCATCGGTGGGCTCGGCCATCGGCGGGCTGGTGCCCTACGGCCTGGGCCGTGCTGGCGGCGAGCTGTTCCTGCTCAAGCGCGTCGACCGCGCCAAGTTCGAGAAGATGCGCGATCGCTTCGAACGGCAGGAGTTCCTCGCCGTCATGATTCCGTCCATGCTGCCGCCTCCCACGCCCTGGAAGGTCTTTATCTTCGGCGCCGGCGTATTCGAGATGGCGGTGCTCCCCTTCATGACGGCCGTCGCCGTCGGCCGCATCATCCGTTGGCTGATTCTCTCGCTGCTGGTCATCAAGCTGGGGCCGCATGCGGTAGATCTGGTCGCTCATCACGCGCTGCGCGCCATGCTGGTCGTCCTTGGCTTGGCGGTGATGGGATTCGCCTTGTGGTGGCTCAGGAAGCGGCGAAAGGTTGCCGGGGCAGGTCCGGCGGTTTAGTCGAGCAGGGCTTCAATGCCCTTCAGATCGAATCGGCACTGGCTGCCCGGCAAATCGAACGGCTCGGCAGGCAGCCGCTCGAGCCGGCCCGAAGTGTATCGGCTGTGGTTGCCGGTTTCCGGATCAATTACGATGATCGTCCGGATTCCCATGCGCTCATGGTCGGCGAGCTTGATCATCAGCCGCGAGTGCGAGTCTTCGGGCGAGAGGACCTCGAAAACGGCAATCGGCGGATGAGTGACGATCTGCTCGACCGGGACGCTGCGATCGAGAATCACTACGTCCGGAACGCGGAAATTCGACTTCGCGACTCTGACGCGAAGCCCGGGGCGCGCGCGAATGCCCCATTCCTTCTCATGTTGAGTGAACCAAACATCGATCGCATGTTGCCAGCATGAATGGTCGTATTGCCCCATCGGCCTCTTCTCGATCAGACCATCGACAAACTCCGCGTCAGGCTCGTAGCTCGACCGAAGATAGACTTCGACGGGAACCCGCACGATCTGAGGAGAAGCTGCCATGCCACCTCCGGATACTCCGATTCAAGCGCCGAATCGATTCAGGAGGCTTTCGTCCGCGGCTCGGCCGGGTTACTTCGCCGGCTGCACCAACACCTTCTCTGCGCTCATCCGCCGCACCAGCTCCGACAAGCCGAACGCCAAGCCGGCAATGATCGCCGTTGACGCCAGGTCATTGCGATAGAACGGAATGGCCGCAACGAAGCACGCGACCAGGCCGTTCCATGTGTGCGGATACATGTTGCTGCCCGCCCAGACCGCGTAATCGGAGAGGATCCAGAACGATGTTGGCCCCAGGACCACGCCTGCCGCGACACGGACGAAGCTGGTCTTCGCCTTCAGCAGGATTTGCCCCAGCGCCATCGCGGCCAAATACCACGCCCAGGTGGGCAGGTAACCCGTCCAGTGGAACGGGTAGTGATAGGAGTAGACCGTCAGGACATAGTCCGTCGCCATCAGCGCGGCCAGCGGCCCCAGCATCTCGCGCCAGCCGCGGCGCGCGCCGAAGTAAAGCAGGGCGCCGGTCACAGCGGTGAAGTTCATCCACCCCGCATGGGGCAGCAAACGGCTTAGGATGGCAACCAACAGCAACAGATAAGCGGGCATGAAAACCTCGTTTGCGGAGTCTTCCGATGCAAATGTCGGAGAGGATAGCCGTCGGCCCAGACCTGGAGACGCTCTCTCCATTTTGCGGTGCGCATACCGCGAGGTCAACAAGGCATTTCACCGGCTGAACAACCTTTTCCACCGCGGGCAAATCACAGGACGTAACAAAATGCCTCAGCTCATGGAAATGCGGAATCGGTTGCCAGGCCTACTTCTGCTCGCGCCCGCCCATCATCTCGCCGGCTTCCTCGCGCCCGTCGACGATATAGACCGAGCCGCCCAGCGGCGCCCGTCCCATGCGGTGCCCCGAGCCAAGCATCGGGTAACTGAACCGGAGATCGGAAAACTCGACGGTCGTCCAGGTACGTCCCGGCGGCAAGCGCGGCGGCTCCAGGCCCGCCACCGGCTCCTGGCCAATATCGCGGATGACCGCCCATGTGCCCCAGTCGAGATAGACCTGCCCCAGCAGCGTGCGTTTGGCGGCTTCAATGGCCGGTGTATCTTCGGGCTTGTAGAGCACGTCGCTGTGCGGGTCGCTGTCGATGTCGCCGGTGCGCGTGTTGACATCGGCCATCTGGTAGTACTTCGCGGTCTCGAGAATCGCGTGCCAGTGAAACGGATTGCCGGGATAGGGCTCGAGGCCGACACGCATCACCGGTTCGTTCGCCACCTGCGTGTTTTCGACCATCGCCAATCCCTTGGCATGCTCTGCCCAACGCCAGCCCCCCAGCACCACCATCGCCGCCAGCGCAAAGATCGCCCATCCACGCCCGCGGAACTTGACGCGCCGAGCGCCGATCTCGCGATCCGTCAGCCCGAAGAGCCACGGAATCACCAGCGCCAGGAAAAAGACTCCCCAGAGCACGGGCTCGGCAATGAACATGAAGCTGCCGGCATACCATTTCGGATTGAACGGAAAGAACGGGCGCAATCCGTAGTTGTTGGTCCAGTCGAGCAACAGGTGGCTCAGTGAGGCGATCAGCGCGGTCAGGTAGAGCCAGGCCCAGTGCACCGGCTGCCGCTCGCGCGCCGGCGCGCCGGGTTCGGCTGGATGCAACGCCTCCCTCTTCCGCCGCCGCGCATCGCTCCATCGATAGAGCAGCGCCACCGCGCCTACGCAAGCCGCCGCCACCACCGGGGCACCGAGAAACGTGTGCGTGATGCCGCGATGATGCTTCAGTCCCTCGACCGGGCCGGCGAACCCCCAGAAGACATCGACATCCGCCGCCTCGGCGGCCAGCACTGCCGTCAGCGTCGCGTAGGCGGTTTTGCGATTCAGTCCCGCGCGGCCGATGCAGGCGCCGGTGAGAAAGTGGGTGATGGGTTCCATGCTTGTCGCCAACCATACTACGCTGCGGGTCGGGACATATAATCCACCCCATGAGCGAAGGATCGAACAGGCTGGCCGCGCATCGCGCCGAGGAGCTGCGCAACGAACTGCGCCGCCACGAACACCTCTACTACGTTCTCGACGCACCCGTAATCTCCGACGCCGAGTACGACGCGCTCATGAACGAGCTCAAGCGCATCGAGACCGCGCATCCTGAACTCGTCAGGCCCGACTCGCCCACGCAGCGCGTCGGCGGCAAGCCGGCCGAAGGCTTCGCCAAGATACGCCACTCCCGGCCCATGCTGAGCCTCGACAACGCCTACTCCGAAGAGGAACTGGCCGACTGGGACCGCCGCGTCCACGACCTCGCAGGCAAGTCGCCCGTCGAGTACACTGCAGAGCTCAAGCTCGACGGCCTGAGCGTGGCTCTCACTTACGAGCCTGCCGAGGACGGCGGCGTTCGCCTCAAAGCCGGAGTGACGCGCGGCGACGGCCAGGTTGGCGAAGATGTCACCTCCAACATCCGCACCATCCGCAGCGTGCCGCTTTTCATCTCCGCTGACAAGCTGCACAAGGCCCGCCTGCCGCAGGGATTCGAGGTCCGCGGCGAAGCCGTAATGCCGGAAAAGGCATTCGAGCGCACCAACGAGGAACGCGAGCGCGAAGGCCTGCCGCCGTTCGTCAATCCGCGCAACTCGGCCGCCGGCACGGTGCGCACGCTCGACCCCGGCATCGTCGCGACGCGCGGCCTCGTGTTCTTTGCATACTTCCTGCTCATCGAGGGCGAGTATCTCGCTGCTGGGCAGGAGGCCACGCTTGACGCGCTCACCGCTCTCGGATTCCGCGTCAACCCGCATCGCGGCCGCATGGACACCGTCGACGCAATGATGCAGTTCATCCATAACGCGGAGAAGGGGCGCGCCACGCTCGGCTACGAGATCGACGGCGTGGTCTTCAAAGTGGACTCGCATGCCACGCAGCAGCGGCTCGGCTACACGGGCCGCGCGCCGCGCTGGGCAATCGCCTACAAATTCACCGCCGAGGCCGCCATCACGCAACTCAACGACATCATGATCACCGTGGGCCGCACGGGCAAGCTCACTCCCACTGCGATACTGGAGAAGGTGTTCGTCGGCGGCGTGAATGTGAGCCGCGCCACGCTGCACAACGCCGACTTCATCGAGCGGCTCGGTCTCTTGATCGGCGACTGGGTCAAGGTCGAGCGCGGCGGCGATGTGATTCCCAAGGTCGTCGAGGTCGTCGAAGACGCCGGGCATCCCCGCGGGACGAAGCGCTTCTCCTACCCGAAGCGTTGCCCCGAATGCGGCAGCGAAGTCTTCCGCGACGAGGGCGAAGTGGACTGGCGCTGCGTCAATGTCTCCTGCCCCGCCAAGCTGCGCGAGAGCCTGCTCCATTTCGGCAGCCGCGGCGTGATGAACATCGAGGGCTTTGGCGAAGCCGTGGTGCAGGAGTTGCTTGAGAAAAAACTCGTCCACAGCGTAGCCGACATCTATCCCCTCGACAAAGAGAAACTGATCTCGCTCGAAAAGGTCGTCGTGCGCACCGACAGGAAAACAGGCGAGGAGAAGACTTCCAAAGAGTCTCTTCTCGGCCAGAAAGGGGCGCAGAACCTTCTCGATGAGATCGAGAAATCAAAGAAAGCCGGCCTGGCGCGGGTGCTGATGGGCCTCGGCATCCGCTTTGTCGGCGAGCACACAGCCGAGTTGCTTGCGCAGGAGTTCGGCTCGATTGACGCGATCATGTCGGCGACCGCCGAAGAACTCTCGCGGGTCGATGAGGTCGGGCCGCGCGTCTCCGAGGCCATCGTCGAATTCTTCTCCCAAGCTGCCAACCGCGAGCTGGTGCAGCGTCTCAAAGATGCTGGCGTTGAAACGACAGCGGAGAAGAAGGTGCGCTCCACGCAGCTCTCCGGACTCACGTTTGTTCTCACCGGCGCGCTGCCGAACCTTAGCCGCGACGAAGCCAAGAGACGTATCGAAGACGCCGGCGGCAAGGTCTCCGGCTCGGTCAGCAAAAAGACGAGCTATGTGGTCGCGGGGGAGGAGGCAGGATCGAAGCTTGACAAGGCGCAGGAGCTGAAAGTGCCCGTGATCGACGAGGAGGAACTGCTCAGATTGCTGGCGGGCCGTGAGGATTCAGCATCTTCTTGAGTTGAGGCGTGGCGGCTGGCTGTGTGGCCCGGCGCCCGGCGATCCACCGCATCGCCCCGTACCGGGCTGCAACCTGGCGGCGGTTTATTGCCAGCAACGGCGCCAGGGCCGCCGCAACCAGAATCAAATCGAATAGCATCTTTCATTCTCCCCGGACTTGTGCGGCTCACGGCCGGCGTCGCGTGTTGACTTCATGGAGCCGCTCGGCTCCGCGTTGCTCGCGCTCGCGTTCGCGTTCCCATGCTTCGGCCCTCCAGGTGCATCGCGAGTAGACAGGAGGCTCGTCTGCCAACGGGGCGAGCGGTGGCTCCATCTGGATCGGCGCCGAAACCGCGATCGGAACTGTGATCGGAACCGCGACTGGCCCGGCAGTGAGCCCCGCGCCAAGCGATGTCGGCGGCCGCTTCGCCAGGAGCGGGAGAGGTCGAGCGCAAGCTTGCGGCGGCGAGTCGAAAGGCCGCGGTACAGCAGCCGCCGAGGTCAGGCTCCTGTCCAAACCTGACCTGACCGCCGCCGTTCCCGGAGCTTGGGTCCTGACAGGCTCAGCGGCGGCCGGTTTAACCGCTGCCACTTCCATTCCGGCCGGCTGAAGCCGCGCCGAGATCGTGCGCGCCATGAATTCATCCACCAGCTTGTGCAGGCAGGTCTGGCCACACAGATGCTTCGAGCCGGCGCGCGAGCGATTCCGCGAGCCCCAGCCGCTGAGATTCAACTCTCCCGCGTGTTCGCGAACGACAAACCAGTGGTTGGTCTGCTTCTTTTCCGTTCCGCACACGTCGCACGATATCGCCTGCCGAATCATCGCGCCGCTCCTGCACTCCTCCATTTCATCGCCGAATCGGAGGCGAGCGAGAGGCGGAGTGGCAAAGGAAATTCAAGGTGGAGCAAATCTGGACAGCAGCACCGCTCCGTTCCTGATTTGGAACAGCGGCTGTCCATTCCCAGGGTTGGCTTTCCCAAAGACGGCACGCGCAGTCTATTGCCGCGGCGCGAAGTAGCCCTTCTTGGCGCGTACCTGGTAGCGCCGGTCGTTGCAAAAGAGATAAATGGTCCGAAACGCCCCATTGAACTTGAAGTCGGCCGGCGTGTAGTTCAGCGCGTACTGGCTGCGTAGCTCCTCCTCGATGTTCTTGAAGCTCACGCCCATCTCTTCGACCGAAGGCGGAAAGAACGCCTGCCCTCCGGTAGCCTCGGCCAGCTTCACCAGCACCTGGTCGCCTTTGCCGCGGCTGGGCGTCCAGTTGGTGCTGATCGCGTACACGATCGTCTCCGCGCGCTCGCACATCTTGATTGCGTCGTCGAGATAGGCGCGGCTCTGGTTGTCGTCGCCGTCGGAAATGAGCACCATGGCCTTGCGCACCGGCTCCGGCCCGCGCTCGGTCAGAAGGTCGTCGCGGCACGCGGTGTAAACCGCATCAAATAACGCCGTGCCGCCGCCGGGCCGCATGCGGTTGATGCCTGCCTCCAGCGCATCGAGATTGTCGCTCCACTTCTGCTCCAGGGTGGGCGTCACGTCGAACCCCATCACGAAGGCGCGGTCGCTCCTCGGCTTGATGACCTGCTGCAGAAACTCGCTGGCCGCCTGCTGTTCGAACTGGAAGCGCGTACGGATTGAGGTGCTCGCGTCGACCACGATGCCGACGCGCAGCGGCAGATTGATCTGCTGGTGAAACGAGTTGACCTTCTCCGGCGCCTTCTGGTCGTCGAGCAGCGCAAAATCGCTCTGCTGAAGGTTGGGGATGTAGTGGCCGTGCTTGTCGGTCACGGTGAAGATGAGGCTGACCTCGTTGGCGTTCAGACGGATGGTTGGCTGGTTCGCATCGGCCTGGTCCTGGCCGCTCGCAGCCGGCTGCCCGGCAGGTTGCTGTGCAGCCGCCGGCTGTGCGGACTGCGCAGGCGTTGCCGCCGCCGGTGAAGGCGAAGGTGTTGAAGACGTTGTCGAGGGGGAAGGAGTCCGTTGCGCACCGCAAAGCGTGGCTGCGGCGAGAACTCCCGCGGTCACAAAGCCTGAAAGCTGCTTGATCATCTCTTCCTCATTCTATCAATCACGAAATATGTCGCTCCAGCGGCTTGACGACTTCAGGAAACGGGGTATCCGATTTCACATCTGCTCCGCCGTCGCGCCCCCGGAGCCAGTCCCCGGGAACAGGCCGTCGTCGATGGGGTAGCAACGAGCAACGGCCTTCACGACAGACAGAGCGGACGAAGTATTTCCTGAACCGGTCAGGTTCAGCAATCCGCACGGCCCGGCGAAGCCTCTTCGATACGGGCGAGGAACTCCTCCAGTTCTATCGGCACCGGCGCTTCAAGTTCCAGCCGGTTGCCGGTGAGCGGATGGTCGAATGCCAGTTGTGCCGCATGCAGGAAGTTTCTCCCCAGCCGCAGGCGTTCCGGCGCAGCCTTCTTCCTTGCTCCAGGATTCAAACCCGGCGCCGCCGAACTTGTTGTCTCGGTTAACTGTCCAGCCGCTCCGTACAACGTGTCGCCGACCACCGGATGCCCGATCGACGCCATGTGCACACGAATCTGGTGCGTGCGGCCGGTCTCAATGCGCACCTTGACCAGCGTGAACCTGCCAAATCGTGTCCCGAGCCGGCGCACTACCTCATAGTGAGAGACGGCCGTACGGCTGTTTTCGGTAGGTTTGGTCGTCATCCGCGTGCGGCGCACCGGGTCGCGGCCCACCGCGGCTCCGATCGTGCCCTTCTCCTTCGCCACTGCGCCCTGCACGAGCGCAATGTAGGTTTTGTGGATGCGCCGGGTTGAAAACATTCCGGCGAGCGCTGCGTGCGCACGGTCGTTCTTCGCCACCAGAATCAGCCCGCTCGTCGCCTTGTCGAGCCGGTGCACGATTCCCGGCCGCAGGTCCCCTCCCGTACTCGACAGCGACTGAAAGCGATGCAGAAGCGCGTTCACCAGAGTTCCGCGACTGCGCGCGTCGTCGCTTGCACCCGAACCGGCATGCACCATCATCCCGGCCGGCTTGTTGATCACTGCAAGGTCATTGTCTTCGTAGACGACGTCGAGAGGGATGGCCTCCGGCGTTGCCTTGAGCGGCGCCGGATTCGGCTCGCCGGTGACGACGACCTTCTCACCGCCGTGCAGCCGCAGGGAGGCCTTCTTGCGCTCGCCGTCGACAAGCACGCCGCCCTGGTCGAGCAGGAGTTGAATCCGCGAACGGCTCACGCCATCGAGATTCGCAACAAGAAACTGGTCGAGCCGTTGGCCGGCCGCTTGGTCGTTCACCGTGATGGAGCGAACTTCACTCATCTGCGTTCCTGCGTTCCGTCTTCCGCCACGCCGCCGCCGGGTCCGCCGCCGCGCAGCGGCCGCTCAAGCAGGAGGAAGCCGCCGGCCAGCACCATCGCGATCGCGGCGATCTGCGGCCCGTCGAGTGCGCCGCCAAAAAACGATCCGCGGCCTTCCGTGTCGCGCCAGAGTTCAGTGAGAAAGATCGTGACGCCGATGCCCATCAGCCCCATTCCCGCCACGTCTCCCGCCTGCCGGCGAAACGGGAGCCACAAAAGGAGAAACACCGCGACGGTGAGAAATGAGAGTGCGGCGTAGGCCTGCACCGGGTGCAGGGGAACGCCCAACGGCGAACCGCTCCAGCGCGCTGCAAGAACGCTCGAATAGGTGACGGCCCAGCGCACGCTCGCATCGGTTCCGAATCCCGAGCCTGCGAGAAGCGCGCCAATCTGTTCGACTGCGAGCCCCACGGTCAGCGGGGCCGCCAGCGCGTCTGCCGTGCTCCTCAGCGGCATGCGCTGCCAACCGGCGAAGGCAAATGCCGCCAGTGCGCCGGCCAGCGCTGCCGCCGCGCTTACAAGGGGATGATGCACCATGCTCAAGCCGAAAATCCATGAGGGATGCCGGATGACCTGGCGCCAGTTTTCAACGATAAGAAGCAAGCGCGAACCCACGAGTGCCGCGAAGAGCGACACCACGCAAAGGTTCCAGACCTGTGCTGGATGCACGCCGGCAAAGCGCGCGGTGCGCTGAGTCAGGAAAAGTGCGAGCAGGACGGCAAGAGCCGCCGCCGCGCCGTACGACGGCACAACAAACGCGCCAATGTGGAACAGGACGGGATGCACCTACCTGAGAAGCATAAACCTCAGGACGTGCGAGAGGTAGAAATCCGGCCCACTGGGCCGTGGGTGATGCGCTGGTGAACCCGTCCTAAGACGGTGGAGCTCCCCGCGGTTCATTAGGCATTCCGGACTGGCGGACACGGCACACAGAACCGATGGTCGAGTCGAGCCCCTGTTCAATGAATGTAGGTTCAACCAGCGTTAACCGCCCACCTGCTTTGCAGGCCGGTTTCTATTGCGGATAGTATGGGTCTTCGCAAACAATTGCAAGTCTTGCGCGATGCAACGAAGGTGTGGTACGTTCTCCGCCCGTTCTTCCACGAAGGCGGCATTGCTTTACGGGGCATTCTTCGTTTCGCCTTCCAGCACCTCATCCAGCTTGATCCGCAGATGCGCCGCCCGCGCGCGCCCCGCATTCCAGTCCGCGCCCGCCGTCTTTGCGGCCTGCGAAAGCTCGTCGGCCAGATTCAACGCGGCCAGCACGGCCACGCGCAGCGAATCCACCGTTCGTCCCTGCGCGGCCACCGCGCGCATTTTGGCATCGACACGCGCGGCCAGGTCGCGAATGTGCTCCGTGTCCTGGCCGGCCAGATGATAAATCTGGTCGTAGATCTCAACCGTGATGTAGCCGGGCCTGTCTTCCGCCATGCCTTGCCTCAGAGCTCGATCGATTCGAGCTGCTTGAGCAGCCGCTCCACGCGTTCGCGAACGTGATCGCGCTCGGCACGCAGTTGCTTCACATCGCGCTCCATCCGGTCGAGCTCACCGCTCTGTTCCGCCGCTCGCGCCTCCGACGCCGCAGCGCGTGCCTCGGCGTCCGCGCGGCTCTGGCGCTCGCGCTTCACCAGTTCCACCGCTCGCAGCACCCGCTCCTCGAGCGCCGAAAACTCGTCCGCGCTCAGCGCCAGCGCGCCCGTCTCGTTCGCCGGCTCCTCAGCCTGAGCGGCCTCGTCGGCCGCTTCACTTTTAAATAAAATCTCCGACATCGTTACCTCCAGGTCGCCACCCTATGCCGCTAAGTATAGCGTGAATCGCGGTGCGCACAGGGCAGATGGGCCTTGGGCCCGCAGGCAAGACGCGGGTGCGGCGCATCAGCTTCGCAGCCGCGCACCCACCTTGCTTACCGCCTCCACCACCTGCGCCTGGTAGCTTTGCAGCTCCTCGTCGCGCAGCGTGCGGTCGGAGGCCTGAAACGTGACCCCGAGCAGCAGCGAATACTCTTGCGCGCCCATCCGCGCATCGCGAAAGACTTCGCGGGCCCGCCAGTCCACAAGCTCGGGGATCTCGATCTCGGCCAGCGCGTGGTCGATCTGTTCCCACGTGATTTCCTGGTTCAACGTCAAGGAAAAGTCGCGCCGTACCGGCTGGAAGCGCGAGATGTCCCGCGCCGAAGGCTGTCGCAGCGGCAGATTGTAGAGCCGGTCGAGATAGATCTCTCCCAGCAGCACCGCCGCCTTCAGCTTGCGCGCCGCAGCCTGACGCGGATGGAGCTGTCCGAACCAGCCCACGGTCACGCCTTCCACGGCCGCGCGAGCCGCACGATACGGATGCAGCCACGCGGGCGTGAGTCCCGCCTCGGCCGGAAACCTGTCGAAGTAGATCGTCTTCGACTCAAAACGCCCGAGCAATTCCTCCACGACGCCCTTCATATCGTAGAAATCGATCGCCCGCACCGGATGAAACGATGATTGATCGGGAAGGCTGCCCGCAGCGCCGAACGCCAGCGCCGGCCGCTCGGTCACTTTCTCGGTTGTGCCGCTGAAGATCGTGCCCAGCTCGAACAGCCGCACATCGTTCACATCGCGATTCAGGTTGCCGGCCATCATGGCCAGCACCGACGGGACAAGCGACGGACGCAGCACGCCGGCCTCCTCGCTCAGCGGATTGCCCAACGGAACCGCAAGTCCCGGCTGCGGCGCGGTCAGCGCGGCCTCGGCGGCAGAGCAGAACGTGCTCCCGATGGCCTCGTGGAATCCAGCCGCGAGCAACGCGCGCCGCACGGCCGCCTCGCTCTCCGCCCACGGCAACGCCCGCACGCCCTCGCCGAATGCTGGCAGAGTATTCGCAAACCGGTTATAGCCGTAGACACGCGCGATCTCCTCAATCAGGTCTATCTCGCGCTCGAGATCCAGGCGCCAGCTAGGCAGTGTCACCAGCCACGAAGGCGCATCGATAACTCCGCTCGCTACGCCATCACCGCCGGCTCGGCTGAGTTTTTGATTCGTCAAACCGCATCCCAGCGCGGTCAGCACTTCCTCAACCGTCGCCTCTGAGATTCCCTCAGGTTCGATGGTGGTGCCGAGAATCCGCTTCACTTCGCCGAACGCGAGCGACACCGGCCTGCGCCTTGCAGTGCGCTCCTCGGCCGCAGTGACGCATGCATCGACAAGCTCGCCTTCGATCCATCCGCCGTTGGCCAGCAGAATTTTGCTCACCAGCGCCGACGCTACCGGCCCGGCATTGAAGTCCGCTCCGCGCTCGAAGCGATGGCTCGCGTCGGTGTGCAGGCCGTGCCGCCGCGCGGTGCGCCGCACCACCATCGGATCGAACCACGCCGCTTCGACCAGCACGTTCGTCGTCTCGGGCGTGATCATCGAGTCCCAGCCGCCCATCACGCCGGCCAGACCGAGCGCCTTCGCGTGGTCGGCGACCACGAGATCGTCAGGATCGAGAATGCGGTCCATGCCGTCGAGCGTCTTCAGCCGCTCATTCTTCCGCGCGCGGCGCACGAGGATGCCCCCTTCGATCTTGTCGAGATCGAAGGCATGCGTCGGCTGCCCCATGGCCAGCCAGCAGAAATTCGTTGCGTCCACCGCGTTCGAGATCTTCTTCTGCTCGAGCAGGCCGAAGTACGTCGCCACTTCGCCGCTTGGGAACCAGTCGCGCGACTCGCCAATCGTGATGCCCCGCAGCACCCGCGCCGTGAATCGCCCGCAGCCGGCCTGGTCTTCAATGCGGACAGAAAACGCCTCGCTGGCCGTGCGCGCCCCGGGGAGTGACACATCGAGCGGCACGAGCGGCACGCCGTAGACCGCCGCCGCCTCGCGCGCGATGCCATAGTGGTTCATGGCATCCACGCGGTTGGTGGTGATGTCCATCTCGTAGAGCGCGCCGTTGCCCGGCCCAAGATCGTAGATCCCCTCGACCGCGATGCCGCGAAGCGTCAGGTCCTCGGCTAGTTGCGTGTCGCTGATGGCCAGGTCCGGTAAGTAGGCTCGGAGCCATTTTGTCAAGATCTTCATGCAAATTGCCCCAGAAACCTCATGTCCCCCGCGTAGAGTTGCCCGATCTCGCTGATCCCGTACTTCATCATCGCGATGCGCTCGATGCCCATGCCGAAGGCGAAACCCGAAATCTTCTTCGCGTCATAGGCCGGCTGCTTCTCGGCTGCAAACGCAAATACCGCCGGATCGACCATGCCGCAGCCCAGCAGCTCAATCCAGCCCGACTGCTTGCATTTGCGGCAGCCCTTGCCGCCGCAGAAGATGCAGCTGATCTGCACGTCGGCGCTCGGCTCCGTAAACGGGAAGAACGACGGAAAGAAGCGCGTCTTGACCGACGAGCCGAAAAACGCCTTCATTGCGTGGTCGAGCGTGCCCTTCAAATCGCTGAAGGTGATCCCGGTGTCCACGCACAGGCCTTCCACTTGATGAAAGATGGGCGAGTGCGTCGCGTCTGCCGCGTCGTTGCGGTGCACCTTGCCGGGAATGACGATCCGTACTGGCGGCGGCTGCGACTCCATGGTGCGCATCTGCACCGGCGAGGTATGCGTGCGCAGCAGGAGCCGGTCGCGCAGCGGCCTCCGCTCCTGGTTCGCGACCACCAGCGTGTCCTGCGTGTCGCGCGCGGGATGTCCCGGCGGAAAATTCATGCTCTCGAAGTTGTAGAAGTCGGTCTCGACCTCGGGCCCCACCCCGACCGAGTAGCCGAGCGCAGCGAAGACGCTGACGATCTCGTTCAGCGTCCGCGTGATCGGATGCTCGGCGCCCATCAGCCGCCGCGAGCCCGGCAATGTGATGTCGATGGCCTCGGAGGCCAGCGCGGCATCGCTCGGCCCGCTGCCTGCCGCTTCTTCAAGCAGCCTCTCGACTAGTTCCTTCAGCGTTTTGAACCGCTCGCCCACCGGCTTCTTGGCTTCGGGCGGCGCAGCTTTCAGCCAGCGGCCTGAGACTTCACTCAGCCGCCCCTGCTTGCGGCCCAGCCACTGGAGGCGGAAGGCTTCGACAGCTTCGGGGCCGTCGAGTGCCGCCGCATCTTCGCGCGCCTTGATTTCCAGCGCCGCGAACGCGCGATCGAGCGACTCGTCGTCGAACGCCGAGAGATTAGGAACGTTTTCGCTTGTCATTGTGCATCCTGCAGAATAAATCACTCCGTAAGGCAGACGCGGTGGCTCGCCCGGCCGCCAGATGCTTCGTTGTCGATCCCAAGGTGATTTAGTGCGCGCCCAAACGCAAAACGGCCCGAAATCCCACGCGGATTCCGGGCCATTCCGTTAGCGATCCGCCGGGGTCTTACGCTGCCTTCTCCGTCGCCAGTGCAGCCTTGGCCTGCTGCACCAGCTTGGTAAAGCCGGCGGCATCGTGGACGGCGATGTCGGCGAGAATCTTGCGGTCGAGCTCCACGCTGGCCTTCTTCAGGCCGTTGATCAGCTGCGAGTAGCTGGTGCCGTTCAGCTTGGCGGCGGCGGCGATGCGCACGATCCACAGCGAGCGGAACTGGCGCTTCTTCTGGCGGCGGCCGGTGTAAGCGAACTTCAGTCCGCGCTCCACGGCCTCCTGCGCTGCCTGGTACAGCTTCGATTTCGTGAGGAAGTAGCCGCTTGCCCGGTCAAGAATCTTCTTGCGCCGGTCGCTGCGCTTGGTACTGCGTTTTACGCGAGGCAAGGTGTCTCTCCTTTTTTCGTTCGGGTTCAGCGGCTGGAGGCAGGAGTCGCCGGCCCAGTGCGGGCCCTGCGGCAAACCTCTTCACTCGCTCTGTCAATCCTGAATCTCGCCCGTGCGAACGCATCTCGCACCAGCGGGGGCCAATCACCGGCCCTCCACCTTCCGTGGCACGGACTCCATCCAAAAAGTCCGCCCCCACGCGGTGGGTCAGGCGTAGGGAATCATGCGCGCGACCTTCTTGTAGTCGCCGTCGGAAACGAGCACGATCTTGCCCAGCTTCCGTTTCACCTTGGGTGACTTCGACGAAAGGATGTGCCGCACCTTCGTCTGGCCCCGCTTGATCTTGCCGGTGCCGGTCTTGCTGAAGCGCTTGGCCGCGCCAGAATGGGTCTTCAACTTGGGCATTGTTTTTCTCGTTTGGGATGAGGCCTGCGCCCCTTCCGATCCGCCTGCTTGACAGGGATATCCCTGCCCTCTTGAGGCTCTTACAGTATACCCGAATGTTACTCCGATGGCGACTCCGCCCGCCCCGGCCGGCCCGGCAAGCCCCTTGCCGCCGGGGCCCTGCCCGAATCACCTACTCGTACCGATAGAGCGCCGCTTTCTCCGTCTTCACCTGCTGCGAGTCAAACCGCCAGTACTTCCCCTGGTCGTTCTCGTCGCCGTTCAGACGCCGGCCAGGCACCCACCGGCCCGCCTCCAACCGGCCCTCGTCCACCGCGGCAATCCCCACGTGCACCCCGGCGTCCGACTGCGTCGAAAACGACACCCGGAATCCCTTGCCGACGCCGAGAAACTCGTCCTTGCCCGTGGCTATGATCAACCCATAACCGTTCTTCGCGCCGGAACCGAAGATCTCATCGAGGCTCACGTGAAGCGCGACACCGTTCATCTCGAAGTCGGCCGATGGATGTCCGGGATCGAGAACGAACCCATGCACGTCGCCCGCGCTTTGATGCTCCAGGATGAGCGGTGCAACCGGCGCCAGCGCCGCATAGCTCGCCGCCAGGTCGCCTTTCTCATCCATCTCGCTGTCGATGCCGAACGGCGAAAAGCCGAGCCCCGCTTCCTCGCCGATCGCGTAGAACACGTTCGCCGCGCCCGCCTCGCCGCCGCGCGTCTCGGGCATGAAAAGCGGATTGCCGTCGCGATGATAGCGCCGGCACCACTCCACGAATCTCGGGTCATAGAGATCCGGCGCGTAGAGATCGATCGCCGATCCTGCCGCCTTCCAGATATCGATCACCCACGGCTCCGGCCCGCCGCTCGGGAAATCGCCGGGGGTCGTGTCGTCGCCCGCCAGCCAGGTGTTCACATACATGGGGATGTTGTAGGCCGCTTTGCCTTTCGCCGTCACGGCTTGAACGAACCTGGCATAACGCCACGCCATGAAAACCTCGTCCGCGCGAGGCGTCGCGCCGAACACCTCAGCCCACGTGCCTGAGGTTTTGTCGCCCATCGCCTCCCAGCGTACGCGCAGGTCAGGATAGAGCGCATCCTTGTGCGCGACGAGATACCGTGTCAGCTCCGCGGGCACCGGCCCGGCAAAAGCCTTGTTGGCCTCCGTCGAGTGGTCGCGCGTGTCGCCCAGCACGCCTACCTCGTTCTCCACCTGCATCATCAGCACGGTGTGCCGGCCGTCCACCTGCTGGATATGCTGCATCAGCGCGGCAAAGGCGCGGGCATCCGCGTCCTCTGTGGCCTGCGCGGCCGGGCTCAGGACTTCCACCTCTGCGCCGTGCTCGATCATGCGCGGAAACCGCTTCGTATCGCGCTTTACCCAGACCGGCGCGTAGCTCGACATCCCGTTCTTCCACGCGGCAAGCCAGAGGAAGACGACCTTCTCGTTCGTCCGCCGGGCCTGGTCCAGCAGCCCATCGACCAGCGTGAAGTCGAACTTGCCCTCTTCGGGCTCGATCAGCTCCCAGGAGAGCGGCGTGACGACGGTATTCAGCCCCATCGCCGCGAGCTTCGGCCAGATCGGCTTCATATACTCCAGGCTCGACGACGACGAATTGTGCAGTTCGCCACCGAGGATCAGGAACGGCTTGCCGTCCACGACAAGCTGTGCGGCCGCGCCGCGCTGTTCAAGGTGCGGCCGGCCCGCATCCTGCGCACAAACCGACGGACTTTGCATGGCACACAAACCGAAGAGAATCGGCAACGAAATCAGGAGGCTCCGCATAACGCAACGGAGTCTACCACAGGGGATCCGCCGCCTCCTGTGCGCTCCATCGATGCATCCCAGGGGCGCACCATGGTCCCGATATGAAGCGGTTTCCCGATGCGGCGCAGCCCTTCCGCACGTGGCGTGGAAGTCGCTGGGCATCAAGCCGCTGCCCGTCGCGCCCCGCCGCGCCAGCGGCGTGAAGTGGGTGAATTAGCGGGAACCGCCGGTGGCCGGGGTCTTTTCTCCCACCGCGCCGAAATTCTTCTCAATAAACTCCACCACTCGCTGACGCGCATCGTATCCGTGCCATGGCTCGGGCGACGGCCTTCCGAACATGCCGGTCGCCAGCGGCCCGTGATTCTCGCGCGGATAAGTCACCAGCTCCACCGGCACGCCTTCCTGGCGCAGTGCGCGATACATCTCCTGCGCCTGGCCCACCGGATCGGTCGTGTCACTGTCGCCCTGGATCAGCAGAAACGGCGTCTTCGCCTTCGCCGCGCCGGCCAGCGGGCTCTGCTTCCACGCGTCCTCAAGGTGCTCCCAGGGCTTGCCGAAGTACCAGCGGTCATACCACGAGCCTTCCTCGGTGCCGTACTCGCTGAACTGGTCGATCACCGGCGCGCCGCTGACGATGGCCTTGAACCGGTCCGTCTTGCCCTCGGCAAACCCCGCCATCTCGCCCCCGTAGCTGTAGCCGATAAGGGCCATCCGGTCGCGGTCCAGCGGATACTTCGCCAGCACCGCGTCCACGCCCGCCATCACGTCCTGAAAGTCGCCGCCGCCAAGATCGTTTTTGTTCGCCGCGGCAAACTTTACGCCGTAGTTCGACGAGCCGCGCGGATTCGGCCGCAACACCGCCCAACCGTAACTCACCAGATACGCCGCATAGTGGTCATAGCGATCCTCCCACGCACCGAATGGCCCGCCATGCACATCGACGATCAGCGGAACCTTTGCAGAACCGCGCGCCGCGCCAGCCGCCGGCTCCGGCAGGTAGAGCAACCCTTCCACGTCAAATCCGCCGCTCCTCCATTGCACGACTTCGGGCTTCACCGACTTCAGGCCTTTCGGTTCGATTTCCGGCGTGGGCAGGGCAGTACACCGGTCGCCGAGATGCTGCGCATAGCACAGCTTCGGCGCTTCGGCTCCGCCCTCGGCCATCCACACCCAGCCCGTCTGGTTGCGGTTCGTGTTCAGGCCGTTCACGACCGACGAGCCCAGTTCGATCACCGAGGGCATCTTGCCCCCGTCCAGTGCGATCCGCACCGGCATCATGCGTGTTCGCACGCCGGCGTCAGCCACCAACCCGCCGTCGTTCGCGTAGTAGAGAACGGCGCCGTTCAACTGGCCCATGAACCCCGCCGAGAGCCTGCGCGCCACTGCACCGTTTGCCGTCCCGCCCGCCACCGGCAACGCGTACAGGTCGTCATAGCCAGGCGGCGCGTCTTCCGGCGTGAGGGCAGAAAACACAATCTCGCTCCCGTCCGGCTTCCAGGCCAGGCCGAAACCCACCGTCGCCGGCACGCCCTCCACCTTCACCGCTTTGTCGAGCGCAGCTACATCCACCATCCACGCAGACCCGGCCCAGCCCAAGTCTTCCTCATCGTTCGGCTTCTCGGTCCGCACCAGCAGCCGATCCGAATTGGGAGACCAATACACGCCGGCGAGATCCGGCTCGACCGCCACTGTCTTCAGCGCCCCGTCCACTGAGCCGTCGGCCTTCAGCGCAGCCAGGTACAACCTCGTACGATGCTTTGACTGGTTCACCGGAACCGCGTCGGCCTTCGCGTCCTTCTGCTTTTTCTCGCCCGGGGTCTCGGGATCGCGCGCCCATACCGCCATCCATCTCCCGTCCGGCGACGGCGCGAACCCGCTCACATCGATTTCGATCGGCTCCGGCTTGTCCTCTTTTTTGTCGGCAGCCTTCGCATCGTCCTTCTTTTCGCCGCCCTTTTCGTCCTTGTTTTCCGAACCGGATTTGCTGAGGCCCGGCGGAGGAATAGCGCCCTTCTCCTTCGACTCGTCGACCGCCGGCATCACCTTCAGGTCGTAGGGAGCGGCGTCGCCGCCGCGCATGTCCAGCCGGAAAATCTGCGTGTGCTCGTCCCGCTTGGCCGGAAAGTAGATTGCGCTCCCATCCGGAGCCCACTGCGCTCCGCGCTCGCCGCGCTTGTCCGCCGGCGGTGAAAATGTGATCTGCCGAGCCTTCTCGCTTCCGCTCACCGGCACCAGCCACAGGTGGCTCTTCGCGCCGTCGGCGGTCGCGTCGGTCACCGTGAACAGCACCAGCTTGCCATCGGGCGAGAGCAGCGGCTGTCCCATGGCCTTGATGTGGCGCAGGTCTTCGTTGGTCGGCCAGTGTGGCTGGCCGCCCGTGTCCGCAGTGGCGGCAGGCTTCTCAGGGGCTTGAGAGCACACATCGGAAGGGATCGCTGCGAGTCCGGCAAACAGTGCTACGCATGGCAGGAGTGGAGCCAGGGAAGAGCGCATGGGGCCAGAATACACGGCGCCAGAGCGACTCGGAACCCGCAGGTTCTTCGACCGCGTCGAAGCCGGATGCGGCTGCAAACACTGCAGCGCCGGTCCGGCGAGTGGCCTGCGGGCATTCTTTTTACAATTTGTGCTTACCGTGCCGGCTGCGCCGGTCTCGGGCCTGCATGTGGCGGCTGCGGCAACGCCTGAGGCTTGGGCCGCGGCGCGTCGGCCTTCTTGCTCGGCGCCAGGATCGCGTGCAGGATCGGCCCTTCCATGCGCGGCATAAACTCCACCACGCCCGCCTCGCCCACGTCCTGGATGAGCCGGTTGATGATGTTGTAGCCCAGTTCGCGGTGCGCCATCTGCCGCCCGCGGAAGCGCAGGCTCGCCTTCACTTTGTCGCCGTCGACGAGGAACCGCACCGCCTGGTTCTTCTTGGTCTGGTAATCGTGCTCGTCCACGGTGACCGAGAACTTGACCTCTTTGACGGTGATGACCTTCTGCTTCTTGCGCGCGGCGCGCTCGCTCTTTTCCTTCTCGTAGAGGAAGCGGCCGTAGTCCTGGATGCGGCAGACAGGCGGGACAGCGGTCGGCGAGACTTCCACCAGGTCCAGCCCTCGCTCACGGGCAATTTTCAGCGCCTCAAAGGGTGCCAGAATGCCAAGCTGTTCGCCGTTTTCGTCAATCACGCGGACTTCGCGCGCGCGGATGCGGTCGTTGATGCGGGTAAAGGACTTGGCTGCACGTTTGTCGAATGCGATGGTGCTCCTCCATAGCTCGCAAACGCCTCAATCCGGAGTGCCCACTCAGCGCCGGGGGCGCGCGAACGCACGCTCAGTATAGCATTGGTGGAATGCGCCCGAAGAAGGCGATCTGCGCCGCTCGAACTCAGGTAACCGGCGCGTTCGGATGACTTGCGGGGCCGTGATGCAGCGTCCGCCTGCCGATGAACGCCTCGTCGAGAACCAGCCTTCCGTTGCCCTCGAAATCGAGAAAACCGACTTTCTTCTCGATGCACAGCGTCTGCAGCTTCCTGGGCAAGTGCGGCGCGATCAGGATCGGCATCATCACCTCGGTCTGGCGGCCGACGTCGTCGCACAGCCGGCGCAGGTCTTCGTCCGTCGCTCTCCCGTTGCGCTGCCCTTTCACCGCGCAGGCCAGAGTATGGATATGCCCGTATACGTCGATCTTCGCCAGCAGGTCGATCCGGCATCCCCGGCTCTGATGTACCTCTGTCAGCCGGATGGCGTGCGATTGCTCGAGCAGCGCTTTGAGCTCTTCCATTGCGCGCATCTTCAAGCGGTTGTGCGGATCCGCTGAATTCATCGGAATCCTCCTGACTGAAGGGTGGCTTGTTGGAATTATGGGCGTCGCCGCCCAGGGTTACGCGATGGTCTTGTGAAAGTTCAGAGAAGCGGGGTCTCTTTCAGTCCACTTCCAACCCATTCCCGATCCGAAAAGGCTTCGAGCGGAGGCGCATCGATCGGGCCGGACAGGATTGGACAGCCCTCGGCGATTTGATCGGGCCAGTTGCACGTCATGAAATCACATTCCGCGGGCGCCTGCAATCTGAACGCGCCCACCCCGGCCGGCGTCAGCTCGAGCGAAAGCGGCCTCCGGCACGGCCTGCCATGAAATGCCTTGAACTCCAGCCAGTCGCAGAGTCGACGGTCGGCAATCTCGAACCGGCCGTTCCAAAAATCGGCGCCGAGCTGGCAATGGATGCGCAGCTCTCCAAGCTGCAACTCGATTCCGCTTACGCGATCGGGAAAGAAGCGCTTGACATCCTCGGCCTCCACCAGAAGCCCTGACACCGCTCGTCCCCGGGATTGCGTCCTGACCACCATAGCTCGTCTCCGGTCACCGAACGGCGGTGGAATCGGCCTGGATTGCAGATCGGTTGCGGACGTGGCTGGGGTGAGCTTCGAGCGGGAATCGGCTTGCAGATGCCCCGAACCTGAGCCTACTTTCTGATGGTGAACCCTTTGTGCGTTGCGTTGCAAGAGCGGCATAAGAATTCCGTGACAAAAATCGCGCCTCTGCCTTCAGAATGGTGCTTCTAACCCCTGTCCCGCAGATGGGCAGACCTTGGCCTTGAGCGTCCTATCGGCGTTCAGGCCTGAAACTTGAATGCGCAAAAGCCGATTCGCTGCATAATCGCCCTCGATCTGCACGGGAAGGAAGTTCTCCGTGAGCGCCTGCGTCTGCCCGTGCCCCGCCATCTCTGCCGGCGTGCGCAGAGTGATGCATTCCATTCCGCTTCCGGCAAACCGCTCGCGATGCGCGCGCATCTTCTCGGCGGCAAGAGAACGCAGCGCAGCCATCCGATCTTGAACCGCCTCGGCGCTCACAGGATTCGCTTCATGCAGCGCCTGGCCGCGCGTGCCCGGCCTCGGCGAGAACGGGAACAGGTGCAGGTAGCCGAACGGCAGCGCCCGCACCAACTCGAGGGTCTCTTCAAATTCGGTATCGGATTCTCCGGGAAAGCCCACCATCACGTCCGCACCCAGCGTCAGGTCCGGCCCGGCAGCCCGTACAAGCGACACCACCTTGCCGGCGTAGTGCCATGGCCGGTAGCGGCGGTGCATGCGGCGCAGCACCGCGTCCGACCCGGACTGTAGCGGCAGGTGCGCATGGCGGCAAAGGCGCTTGCCGCCGAACTCGGCCGTCAGCTCGATCATGTCCTCGTCCCAGTCCATCGGCTCAATGGAGCTCAGACGCAGGCGCGGCAAATCCGTCCCGGCAAAGATCTCGCGCACCAGGCCGGCCAGCGTAGAGCGCTTTTTGTCCCCCGGCTCGGCGAGGTCTCTCCCCCACCGGCCCAGGTTGATTCCCGAAAGAACCAGTTCATTCCCGCCCGCCGCGACAAATGCCCTCACCTGCCGGATCACGGCGTCCTGCGACAGGCTGCGCGACGGACCCCGCGTGAACGGAATTACGCAAAAGGTGCAACGGTTCCCGCAGCCTTCCTGGATCTTCAGGTTCGGCCGCGTCTGCTCGCCGGGGACGAGTTGCGTCTCCTCGAGAAACGAATGCGCAAACCGGTCGTCGACAAAGATGCGCGCCGCCGTGCCCGCACCGTGAATCGACTGAATTGGAATGAAGTCCGGGTCGGCATCTGAGACCAGCCGGCCGGCAATCTCCGGCGCCAGCGCCTTGTGGCTGTTGCCCACCACCGCCGCCACGCCGCTCAGCCGGGCCAACTCCTCCGGCGCGCGCTGCGCATAGCAACCTGTCACCACAATCCTGGCTTCGGGATTTAGCCGGTGCGTCCGCCGGATATACGCCCGTGCCGCACGGTCGGCCTCCGCCGTTACACTGCAGGTATTTACAAGGACTACTTCGGCTTCAAAGGGCTGGCGCATGGAATGCCCGGAAGCAAGCAGACGTTCGGCCACCGCCTCGCCATCGGCGCGCGCCGCCCTGCATCCGAAGTTCTCCACATGAAAGCCCGGCATAATTCCAGTGTAGCCGCGTTGCGACTGCGCCGGCGCCG
>Ga0335069_10002230_pt1 | contig 30072 bp, 29 predicted proteins | sample Lox_Sample_11_FD_206714 | JGI IMG/M metagenome (GOLD analysis project Ga0335069, IMG submission 206714) | Soil microbial communities from Loxahatchee National Wildlife Refuge, Florida, United States - Lox_Sample_1.1 | ecosystem: Environmental > Terrestrial > Soil > Wetlands | place: USA...
GTGCAGCACGACCGCGAACGTGTCGGGACCGCGCGCGAGCTTGGCGTAGCCGTGCATGACGAGCCCCCAGCCGACGGCCGCGCGCAGCAGGAGCGGTGCGAAGGACGCGAGCGCGGGGGCAGGCAGCGCGGCGTCGTGGGGTCGACGCAGGACATCGGCGTGGAGGGAGGCGGACACGTGAATCCTCTCGGCTGTGATCGATGCAGCTTCGTCGGCGCCCGGAGGGCCGCCTTGCGCGGCGAGCGATCGCTTTCGACGATGGGCGCCATAGATCGCATCGGCGATCGTTCCTGACGCTTCGATCGGCGCTCGATCAGGTCGCCCGCGGGGCCGGGTGCGTCTGGCGCAGCCAGAGCACGCCGAGCGCGGCGAGCAGCACGGGCGGCAGCACCAGCGCCGACACGGTCGACCAGCCGAATGCCGCGAGCAGGCTGCCCGAGACGAGCGAGCCGATCACCATCGAGCCGAACACGACGAAGTCGTTGATCGACTGCACGCGCGGTCCTTCTTCCGGCGCGTGGCTCTGCACGACGAGGGCCGAGGCGCCGACCCAGCCGAAATTCCAGCCGAGGCCGAGCAGCACGAGCGAGACCCAGAAATGCGCGACCGTCATGCCGGCAAGACCCGTCAACGCCGCGAACGCGATGAGCGCGAGGCCGGCGAGGATCACGTTGGGCGCGCCGTGGCGCGCGACCAGCCGGCCGGTGAAGAAGCTCGGCAGGTACATCGCGACGATGTGCATCTCGAGCCCGTCGTTCGAGTACGCGCGCGAGATGCCGCACAGCGCCATCGCGAGCGGCGCCGACGTCATCATGAAGTTCATCATCATGTAGCTCACGAGGCCGCACAGCATCGCGACGACGAGCCGCGGCTGGCGCAGGATCTCGCCGAGCGGGCGCGTGCTCGCCGCGCTGCGCGCCGCCCGGGCGGGCGGCCGGAACGTGCCGCCTGCGAGCACGACGGCCGAAAGCAACGCCACGCCGGCGGCGGCGAGGTAGGTGACCGCATAGGTGTGCGCGGGCCACAGGTCCATCGTCCACGTGACGAGCTGCGGCCCGATCACGCCGGCCGCGACGCCGCCCACCAGCACGGTCGAGATCGCCTTCGGCTGCTCCGCGGCGTCGACGCACTCGGTGGCCGCGAAGCGGAAGGTGAGCACGATCGCCGCGTACGCGCCGCCGAACAGCATCGCGATGCAGAACAGCGCGAACGACTGGATCACGAGCGCGAGCGCGGCGGCGAGGCCGAGCATCACGCCGCAGGCGTTGCCGACGAGGAAGGCCGCCTTGCGCCCATGGCGCCGCGTGAGGGCGCCGACCGGCAACGTCGACGCCGCCATGCCGATCACGAAAATGGAGATGGGCAGGGTCGCGAGCGTGGGCTGCGGCGCGAGCGCGTGGCCGATGATCGCGCCGTTGGCGTACACGACGCCGGCATTGGCGCCGGCGAGCGCCTGCGCGATGGCGAGGCGCGCGACCTGGGGATCGAGTTTCCGGTGCATGGTGCCGCCAGTATCGCGGCGGCGCGCCCGTATGATCCGCGTGCACCCGCACCGACGCCTCGAGCATGGCCGACTCCGATCCCCTGGGCGACTCCCTTCAACGGCTGCGTGCCGAGATCCGCGCGCTCCCGATCGACGACGAGGCGTCGCGGCAGAGGCTTGAAGCCCTCGTCCAGGACATCAGCCGCAGGCTCGAAACGCGCGGCAGGCCGGGGGCCGATGCGAGCCTCGGCGCGCGGCTGAACGCCGCGATCCTGGGGCTCGAGGCCTCGCATCCGCGCATCGCCGGGCTGCTGAACGAGCTCATGCAGGAGCTCGGCAACATGGGCATCTGAGCGTCAGTCGAGCGCGCGCGGCACGACGGCGACTGCCGGCTCGCGTCTTTTCGCCACGGCGTCGATCCGGCTCGCGCCGAGCAGGAACACCGCGAGCGCCGCCAGTCCGATGGCGGCTTCGGCCGTGAGCATCGCGGCCGGGCCTTCGTGGTCCGCGATCCATGCCAGCAGCAGCCCCATCCACCAGATCGGAAAGTTGGACAGCGACGCGAGCACGTTGCACTTGGTGGCCGCCGCGCCGTAGCCGATCGCATCCAGCACGACGGCCGTGAAGGCCGCGAACGCCGCGCCCACCACCACGTTGTACGCGAGCGATGCGACGAGATACGTCGCGACGTTCGTCGGCGCGAGGGCCATCGCCCACGCGACCAGGGTGAGCGCAAAGCCGGCGAGCGCATACGCCGTGCGCGGACGCACGCGCTGCCCCAGCCACCCTCCGGCGAACGAGCCGGTGGCCATCGCGAGCCCGCCGAGGAGGCCCTGCACGACGGCCACTTCATTCGCACCCGCATGCCAGTGCGCGGCCACGCTCGCCTGCGCGAGCACCGTCGATGCGGCGCCGGTGCCGATGGGCAGCACGAGCAGCAACGCGGCGATGCGGCCGCGCGACTGGCGCAGCGTCTGCCACACGTCCAGCGCCGCCCATCGCACCGCCGACCACGCGGTGCCCTCGGGCGCCTGGCTGGCGACGCCGGGCGTGTAGCGCAGCGGGGCCATGCAGGCGACGAGCAGGACCGCGACCATCGCACCGCCCATCCACGGCTCCGGCAGGTGATCGAGCAGCAGCAGGCTCACGCCGCCTCCGACGCCGGTGCCGCCGAGGTTGCCGGCCTGCATCCAGCCGCTCACGCGCCCGAGCTGCTCGCGCGGCGTCGACAGCGCGACCATGGCGTCGACGGCCATCGCGGAGACCGACGCGGCCACGCTGTTCAGCACCACGACCGCGATCACGGTCCACAGCGTCGACGGGCCGAGCGGGATCGCAGCCATCGCGAGTACCGTCGCGGCGATGGCGAGCGTGCTCAGCACGTACCAGCGCCGCGGCGTGAGCGTGATGTCGACGAGCGGTGCCCACAGCCACTTCAGCCACTGGATGACGATCGACGCCGCGGCGAGGAACGCGGTGTCGGTGATGCTGATGCCGCGGCGATTCGCGAGGAACGTCAGCGCGACGCCGACGAAGCCCCCCACCGCGCCGAACGGAACGAGGAGCACGCACCAGACGGCGGGATGGCAGGTCGATCGGTTCATGACCCGAGCATCATGAACCACCGCATCGCGCGATCAGGAGCGCCGACGGGATTCGCCGAAGAACGCTCATCTCGATCGACCTATCTTGCCTCCGCAAGGGGGCTCGTCAGCCGGCGGGCCCGAGCTTCGTGCGGACCGGCTTCTCCGGCTCCCTCGAGTACGGCACGTATTCGTGGAATCCGCAGAGCGGCGCGTTGCAGTTCCACGTTGTCGACACCACCGATCTGCAGAACGGCTTCAACGGAACCACCGTCCTGACGATCGACGTGAGCGGCGACAGCATCCTCATCCACCCGATTGCGGGCCTTCTCACGGGGCACGGCGGTGGCCGCCGTTCCCGAACCCGAGACCTGGGCCTCATGCTCTCAGGCCTGGGCGCCATCGGCAGGGCCGCGCGCCGGTCGGCAGGACGAGCCCGCGCGCACTCCTGAGCGCCCCGCGCGCGCCGATCGGAGCCGCGTCGTGGCCGGATGTTGTCGCGCGTCAAGGTCACGGCGCGCCCGGTCGCGACACTGTCCGCATGCAGCGCGGCGCCCGCACGATCGAAGTCGTCGGCATCGGTATCGGCTCGCACCTCGACGACGCCGACTTCACACTGACCTTCCTCGGCAAGCCGATGCGCGTGAGGCGCTTCGGAACCGATGGCAGCGTCGCGAAGGCCGAGAAACTGCTCGCGCAATGGGAGCCCAAGGCCGACGCGATCGGGCTCGGCGGGTTCAACGACGAGTGCGGGCCCCCGGGCGCTCCCGGCGCCTCCGCGCAGGCTGCGCGGCTCGCGAAGCGCGTGAAGCGCGTGCCCGTCACGACCGGCCAGCGCCTCGACGAGCTGCTGCACGACTGGGCGCTGCGCCACGCACAGGCCGAGCTGGGCGGCTGCTTGCACAACGCGAAGGTGCTGTTCTTCTCCGGCACGAGCCGCACCGCGCTCGCCAACGCGATCGGCGACGTCACGCAGAACCTGTACTTCGCCGATCCGCTCCTGCAGATCGGTGTGCCGAAGCTGCTCACGTCGCTCGACGCGCTCGGCGTCTACGCGAGCGGCGCGCACGCGGTGCGCGAGTGGGTGCCGCCCACGCCCCGCCTGCATGCGCTGGTCGGCCCCCTGACCGAGCACGTGCTGCGGCGCGCCGTGAAGACGGCGAGCGCCCTCGTGGCGCCGCTGCACGCGCTGGACGCCTTGGGCCTGGAAGAGCTCGCCGGCAAGACACTCGTCACCGCGGGCGTGGGCGAAGCGCGCTTCGCCTGGCTCGCGGATCGCGGCGTGAACCTGGTGGTGGACGCGGCCCCGTGCGTGGACGGACACGTGCTCGCGCCCGAGCTGCTCGACGCGATGATCGTCGCGGCCACCGCCGCGCCCGACGGCGAGATCACCGAGGACGGTTACCTCGACGTGCTGGGCCGCATCGGGGCTGCGCCGCGCCTCCTCTGGCCCAACGGCTTCCGGCGCATCAACCGCTTCGCCTTCGTCATCCACCCGCTCTCCCAGGAATACTTCAAGAAGATCGAGCCGGTGGAGCTGCTGTCGCGCGTCTCGCCGCCGATCTTCATGGACACGCTCGAGAAGGTGCTGGCCTATGCGAAGCCCTTCGTCTACTCGCGCGTCACCGGCATCAGATCGCCGACCGGCGTGGAAGCCGAAGGCTGGCTGATCTCGGTGGGCGGCACGCCGAAGGAGATCATGCGGCACTCGCCCGAGTTCACGTACCGGCGCCTGCTCGAGGCTGCCGACATGGCCAAGAAGCTCGGCGCGCAGATCATGGGGCTCGGCGCCTTCACGAAGGTCGTGGGCGACGCAGGCGTCAGCGTCGCGAAGCGGGCGCCGCTGCCGGTGACGACGGGCAACAGCTACAGCGCGTCGGGGGCGCTGTGGGCGGCGCACGACGCGCTGCTGCGCCTGAACCTGCTGCCCCGCCCCCGCGGCCGCCGCCGCGTGGCCTTCAAGGCGATGGTGGTGGGCGCGACCGGCGCGATCGGCGCCGCCTGCGCACGCCTGCTCGTGCGCGCGGCCGAGGAGGTGTACCTCGTCTCGCCGGAGGCGGCGAAGCTGCTGGCCCTGCGCGATTCGATCCTGCGCGAGACGCCCGACGCGAAGGTGTTCCTCGCCGCGCATGCCGACCGGCACATCGCCAACATGGACATGATCGTCACCGCGACGTCCGGCGCGGGCAAGAAGGTGCTCGACATCACGCAGGTGAAGCCCGGCTGCGTCATCACCGACGTCGCACGGCCGCTCGACCTGCCGCCAGAGGAAGTCGCCAAGCGCCCCGATGTGCTCGTGATCGAGTCGGGCGAGATCCAGCTGCCCGGCGACGTGCGCATGAAGAACATCGGCCTGCCGAAGGGCGTGGCCTACGCCTGCCTCGCCGAGACCATCGTGCTCGCCCTCGAGGGCCGCTTCGAGAGCTTCACCGTCGGGCGCCAGATCGAGTGGGAGAAGGTGCGCGAGATTTATCGCCTCGGGCTGAAGCACGGCATGAAGCTCGCGGCGATCTCGGGCGTGAACGGCGTCTACAGTGACGCCGACATCCGCCGCGTGCGCAAGCTGGCGCTCGAGGCACGCCAGGGCGTGGTCGCGAAGCGCGCGACACCCGCGCGCACGGCGCGAGCCGCCGCGCGCGTCGCGGCCTGAACCGTCAGACGCTCGCCCGCGTGACCGCGCCGGTCATGCGCCGCACGAGCCATTTCGGCATCGCACGTCCCGCCACGGCGGCGGCCAGGTTGATGGCGCCGGGCACCCGGATCACCTCCGCGGCCATGCAGGCCTGGTAGCCCTCGCGCGCCACCGATTCGGCGCTCGCGATCACGAGGCCGGGCAGCTTCTTCAGCGACGCGCTGGAGCGCTGCGCCGCGCTCAGCATGTGCGTGTCGGTGATGCCCGGGCACAGCGCCGTGACCGTCACGCCGGTGCCGGCGAGCTCCTCCGAGAGCGACTCGGTGAGCGAAAGCACGTACGCCTTGGTCGCGGCGTACGTCGCGAGCGTCGGCACGGGCTGGAAGGCGGCGATCGAGGCGACGTTCAGCACCCGGCCGCGTCCGCGCGCGACCATCGGCGGCACGAAGCACGCAAGCATCTCGGTCAGCGCGGAGACGTTCAGGTCGACGAGCCCCATGTGGCGTTCCAGCGGCATGTCGACGAAGCGCCCGTGCTCGAGCACGCCGGCGCAGTTCACGAGCACGTCGATGGGCCGGCGCGCGCGCTTCATGGCGGCGGCCAGCGCGGCCGCCGCGCCCCGCTGGGCGAGGTCGGCCGGCGCGGCCCACGCGCGGATGCCGTGCTCGGCCGCCAGACGCTGCGCCTGCGCTTCGAGCTTGTCGGCGCTTCGCGCCACGAGCACGAGGTCGTGACCGCCGGCCGCAAAGCACTTCGCGAGCTCCTCGCCGATGCCCGACGAGGCGCCGGTGACGAGGGCGATCCTTCTTTCAGCGGTGTTGGCGTCCATGGGTTCTCTCCGGGTGTGCGCTCGCGTCGTCGTGCGGCAGCCGCTTCGCCATGCGTTCGAGCACCTCGAATTCGGGCTCGAAGCGGTCGCTGATGCGGTCGGGCCGCGCGCACAGCTTCTCGTCGGTGATGAGGCCGAACTGGACGCCGCCGGCGTACGAGATGATGCTCACGCCGACGCCCACGTCGCCCGACGACGGCACCCAGAAGATGCTCTGGCGCACGCGCGAACCGCAGAACGAGAGCGGCTGAGCGGGACCGGCGACGTTCGTCATGACGGCGGTGGTCTTGTCGAGGAACAGGTCCGAGATCGCCTTCTGGCCCGATCGCACGAGCAGGCCCGAGAGCGCGAGCAGTTCGTAGGCGAGGAGCGGCTGGTAGCTGCCCTTCAGCGCCTTCATGCGCTGGCGCACGACGACGAGTCGCTCGATCGGGTTGTCGATGCCCACCGGCACCAGCAACGGCACCAGACCGAAGCGATTGCCCAGCTGCCACGCGGTCTCGAGCGGGCGCAGGTTCACGGGCACCATCGCCCGGATGTCCTTGCCCGCCGGGTCCTCGCCCGTCTCGCGCAGGTAATGCCCGATCGCGCCCGCGACGCACGCGAGCAGCACGTCGTTGACCGACGCGCCGAGCGCCCTGCCCGTCGCCTTGACGCGTTCGAGCCCGAGCGGCTCGCACCACGACACGACCTTGCGACCGGTGCCGTGGCCCTTGAGCGGCGTCTTCGCGTCGTCGGACATGAAGGCGAACGCTGCTACGTCGCTGGCGAGCTGCACGCCGCTGCGCGCGGCATTGAGCGCCGCGCGCTGCGGGTGCTCGGCCGCATCGAGCGCCTTCGCGAGGCCTTCCTCGTAGAGATCGAGCGCGCGCACCGCGGCGGCACCGAGCGGGCGCAGCAGCGTGTCGGACAGCCAGTCACCGGCGTGGCCGTCGCCGTCGTGGTCCGCGAGGCGAGGCGGCTCGACACCGCCATCGGTGATCGACGTCATCACGGAGTTCAGCGCCACGCCGTCGCCGATGCAGTGGTGGATGCGGCAGATGAGCGCGCTGCCGCCGTCGTAGTGCTCGATCAGGTGGTACTGCCAGAGCGGATGCGCGGGATCGAGCGGCGTGGCGGCGAGCTCGCCCATGCGCACCTGGAGCGCGCGGCGCGCGCTCTGCCCCCGCCTGCGCGACAGCGTCTCCACGACGATGTGGCGTGCGACGTCGAAGTCCTCGTCGAGCACCCACTGCGCGCCGACCACGCCCCGCACGGCTTTCTGGCGAAAGCGCTCGAAGCGCAGGAGCCGCGCCTCGACGCGCTCGCGCAGGTCCTCGTAGCGGATCGCGGGCGCGAGCAGCCAGACGCCGACGATCATCATCAGGTTGACGTCGGTGTCCATGCGCAGCCAGGCCGTGTCGACCGGCCGCATCGGCGTGGAGGCCGCGCTCATGGAAGCATCCCGAGGTGCGTGGTCATGCCGCGTGCGCCGTGCGGCGCGGAGCGGCGCGGCGCGCGGTGGTGGGGCGCGGGCTAGTCGTCTGCACGAGTTCTTCGAGTGCCTCGTCGAGCGCCGTGGTGAGCACGTGCGCATCGGGAATGACGTTGTGCGCGGCGATGAAGCCGAAGTGCATCGCCCCGGCGTAGCTCTGCACCGTCAGGTTGAGTGCCTGACCGTGCTCGACGATCGAGATCGGCCAGTACGTGCGCATGCGGACGCCGGCCATGTAGAGCGGAGTCGGCGGGCCTGCGACGTTCGAGACGACGACGTTCGCGACCGGCGGCATGCTGTCCGCGAGCTGGAAGCGCCCGTACAGCCACGCGCCCGTCTTCAGCACCCAGGGCACGCCGATGCATGGGAAGTCGGTGCGCTGCAGCTTCTTCATGCGGCGCGCCAGCGCCTTCACCGCGCCCGATGCGTCGCGAATGGCGCGCAGGCGCTCGACCGGGTCGGCGACGTGCGTGGCGAGGCTCATCTCGACCATCGTGGCTTCGGTGGTGAACTCGGTGTCGCCGGGCGCGCGGATCGAGACCGGCACCGCCGCGATCAGCGACTTGCGCGGGATGCCGCCGTTCGATGCGAGCCAGCGCCGGAGGACGCCACTGCACAGCGCGAGCACCACGTCGTTCAGCTTCGCGTCGTGCGCCGCGGCGATGCGCTTGAGCACGTTGAGGGGTATCGAGGCGGCTGCGAAGCTGCGTTCGCGGGTGATCGGCACGTTGAGCGCCGTGCGCGGCGCGAAGCCGAGCTCCGGCCCGGGCGACCCGGCGTCCTTGCCCGCCCCGGTCATGAGGCCCGCCAGCGTGCGCAGCACGTCGGGCGAATGCTTCACGAGGTCGAGCACCTGGTCGGCGTCATGGCGGAGCGCCTCCGCCGCCAGCGCCGCGAGCCCGGGATGCTCCGCCGGCTCCGGCGCCGCACGCCGGACCGGACGCGGCCGCGGTGTGGCGTCGTAGAGCGCGTTCGCGAGCAGCACGCCCGACTGCCCGTCGAGCGTCGCATGGTGGAACTGCGCGTACATGGCGAGCTCGCCGCTCTCGAGACCGTCGATGACGACGATCCGCCACAACGGCCGCGTGCGATCCATCGGCTCGGCGTGCAGGCGCGCGGCCAGGGCTTCGAGCTGGGCCTGCGTACCCGGCGCGGGCAGCGTCATCTGCTGCACGTGGTAGTCGAGGTCGACGTCCTCGTCGTGCACCCACACCGGATTGGCCAGGTCGAGAGGCATCGACGCCAGCTTGCGCTGGAAGATCGGCACCAGGTGCATGCGTCGCCCGAGGTTGCGCTTCAGCAGGCTCACGAAGCGGCGCGCGGGCACCGGGTCGAACCGGTGCAGCGATGCCACGTGCATGGGCGTTTCGGGCGTCTCGACGTGCAGGAAGGCACCGTCGACGGCAGTGAGGGTCTTCATGCGGCGGCAGCGGCGCGTCAAGGGCGACGCCGTGAAGGGGGATGCTGAGCGCAGCGACGTGCCCGAACTCTGCGCCACGTCAAAGGGCGCGCACATGACGTCGATCAAGACCGCCGCGCAGCCCCGGGTGTCCACTGGCCACGGTGGCGGCGCCCGGCGCGGTGCCACGCGCCGCACGCCGACTTCGAAGGGACTCGGACGTGAACAAGATCTGGCTCAAGAACTATCCACCCGGCGTGCCCGCGGAAGTGGATCTGCAGGCCTACGCATCGCTCAAGGACGTCCTGGAACAGGCCTTCCAGCGCTTCGCCGACCTGCCGGCCTACAGCAACCTCGGCCGCTCGATCAGCTACGCCCAGGTCGACGCGACCAGCCGCCACTTCGCCGCCTACCTGCAGCACGCGCTCGGCTTCGCCCAGGGTGACCGCGTGGCCATCATGCTTCCCAACGTGCTGCAGTACCCGGTCGCCCTGTTCGGCATCCTGCGCGCCGGATTGGTGGTCGTGAACGTCAACCCGCAGTACACGCCGGCGGAGGTCGAGCACCAGCTGAAGGACTCGGGCGCGAAGGCGATCGTCGTTCTCGAGAACTTCGCGCACACGGTGCAGGAGGTGCTCGACCGCAACCCGGGCATGCACATGACCGTCTTCACGACGGAAGTGGGCGACATGCTGCCGCTGCTCCAGGAGGTCGCGACCAACCTCGTGGTCAAGTACGTGAAGAAGATGGTGCCTGCCTGGAAGATCTCGGGGGCCATCGAGTTGAACGCGGCCATCCGCGCGGGCCGCGAGTTCACCCTGACGGACGTGCCCCTCGTGTCCAGCGACCTTGCGTTCCTGCAGTACACCGGCGGCACCACCGGCGTCGCCAAGGGCGCCATGCTCACGCACGGCAACCTCGTCGCGAACGTGCAGCAGGTCGGCGCCTGGATCGCGCAGGATCTGAAGGACGGCGAGGAGGTGTTCGTCTGCCCGCTGCCGCTTTATCACATCTATGCGCTGAGTTCGCTGCTGCTGTTCGCCAAGCTCGGCGCGCACACCGTGCTCATCACCGATCCGCGCAACCTGCCGGCCTTCATCCACGACCTGCGCAAGTACCGCTTCACGACGATGATCGGCGTGAACACGCTCTATCGCGCGCTGATGGACGCGCCCGGCTTCGCCGATGTCGATTTCAGCAGCCTCAAGGTGTCGAGCTCGGGCGGGATGGCCGTGCAGCGCGTCGTGGCCGAACGCTGGGCGAAGGCGACGGGCGTGCCCCTCGTCGAAGGCTACGGGCTCACGGAGACGTCGCCGGTCGCGATCTCGAACCCGACGAACATCGAAGCCTGGACCGGCACGATCGGCATGCCGATCCCGTCCACCGAGGCGGCGATCCTCGACGACGATGGCGCGCTGCTGCCGATCGGCGAGGTCGGCGAGATCTGCATCCGCGGTCCGCAGGTCATGGCCGGCTACTGGAACCGGCCGGAGGAGACGGCCAACGTCTTCACAGCCGACGGCTGGCTGCGCACTGGCGACATGGGCGTGATGGACGAGCGCGGCTACTTCCGCATCACGGATCGCAAGAAGGACATGATCATCGTCAGCGGCTTCAAGGTCTTCCCGAACCAGATCGAGGACGTGATCGCGATGCACCCCGGCGTGCTCGAGGTCGGCGCGATCGGCGTGGCCGACGAGCGCTCGGGCGAGGCCGTGATGGTGGTCGTCGTGCGACGCGACCCGACCCTGAGCGAAGAGGCGCTGCTCGAGCACTGCCGTCAGCAGCTGACGGGCTACAAGCTGCCGAGGATCATCGAGTTCAGCGAGGAGCCGCTGCCCAAGTCGAGCATCGGCAAGATCCTGCGGCGCGAGCTGCGCCGAAGGGGTGCCGCGCGGGCGAAGAAGGAGATGGCCGAACACGCCTGACGATGGATCGTGCCGCGGCGAACTGATGAACTGGCCCACACACGCTTGCAGAAGGAGAGGTCGACCATGACAGCATCTGCCAAACGAAACAGCACGAGCCGCCGGCGCAGTGCAGCGCTCGCCGCGCGCGCCCCCACACGACGCTCGACAGGTCCGGCGAAGGCGGCACCCCGCGCCTGCGCGCTCGGTGCTTCGGGCGAAGCCATCCGCGCGCAGGTCGAGGAGCGGCTCGGCGAGATCCGCGCGATCCAGGCCGAGATGTCGGAGATCAGCCGTCGCACGGTGTCGGCCTCGCTCGCCGCGGCCGGCACCGCGGCGAAGGACATGTCGAAGGTGCTGCAGGACGTCGTGGCGGGCGTGATCCAGGCCGCCGGGCAGGCGGGCGGCGACCGGTCCGTCAGCATCGAGGCCGTCGCGAAGGGTGCCATCGCGGGCGTGCAGGAAGCGCAGGGCAACCTCGTGCGCGCGGCCGCGACGATCATGAAGACGGCGCTGAAGGAGACGAATGCCGCGGGTGCGGAAGCGGCCGAGGTCGCGCGCAGCGCGCTGCAGGGCATCGCCGAGGGCACGAGCGAGGCCGGCGGGAACGCGAGCGAGGTCGTGAATGCGACGATCCGCAGCGCCTTCGCCGTCGCCGACGACCTCGGCAAGCTCGCGCGCGAGGCGGTTCGCCAGGTGCTCGCCGGATCGGTGGAGGGCTGGGCGGAGATCGTCAAGACCCGCCGTGCCGAGATGGAGAAGGCACGCAAGGCCGTGCTCGCGCGCGCACACGTTGCGCCGCACGCGGCGCCCCAGGCGGCTTAGGCCAGCGCGGCCAGCGCGCCCGCGGTCGACGCGGACGCGTCGGCGAGATCCGCGGCGACGACCGCCGCGGCGAACGCTTCCTCGCGCGACTGCACGGTCGCGATGAATTCCTTCGCCCCGTGCATCGCAACGAAGGCGTCGAAACCCTTCTCGACGAAGCGCTGCAGGTCCATCAGGCCTGCCGCGCGCGCCGGCAGTCGCATCGCGCGAACCGCGTTGCGCATCATCGGATTCGTCACGCGGTCGAGCGTGCGCGCAACGCCGACCGTCAGCGTGATCTGCCGGCGTCGGTCGGCAGGTCGCCCGACCGCCTGCCAGGCGCGCACGTAATCGGACGCGGCGATGCGATCCTCGCGCAGCTGCGCCGCCATCGCGCTGTCGAGCTCCTCGGAGAGCGCGTGGAGCTCGGCGACGCTCGAGACGGTCTCCACGACGCCGGCCGGAAAGAACTGGACCAGCCCCGACACGATCTTCACGAACTGCGCGTCGCGCGGCGCGTAGTCCTTCGGGCCGTACAGCTCTTCGAGGAAGAAGCGGCACGCCGGGCCGTAACGCTCGGACCCGAGCAGGTCGGCATAGGTGCGCGTGAAGCGGGCCTGCTGGAAGGCCTTCAGGGCAAGCACCTTGCGGCCGAGCTCTGGCTCGTCGGCGCGTCGACGCCGTTCGGCGTCGACGGCCTTCAGCTTGCCGAGAATGAGCTCCCGGTCGGAGGTCACGTCACTCCGACGCGCGGACCACGCGGCCGTGGAGCGGCTGCACCGGGCGGGCGTTCATCGGATAGAGCCTCGCAAAGCGTGCGATCTCCCCGCTCGAGAGCGTCGCGGGATGTTTGAGCACGTACCACGTGACGCCCTCGCTGCACGGCGGCGTCGTCAGCGAGCCGGTGAAGGTGAAGTAAGCGCGGTCGCGCGGCAACAGCTCATCGGGATCGATGTCGACACCCTTGGCCTCGACCTCGACGCCCTTGTTCTTCGGCAGGTTCTGCCACAGCAGCGCGACGAAAGGATTCGGATCGCCCGCCTTGAGAAGCACCGCCACCACCGCGAGCTTGCCGTCCGAATCCCGGTGCACGAGGTGTGCGACCATGTCAGCGTGCTTCCCGTCGATCGCCTCCTCGCTCGGCTTGTGGAAGTGGAACTGCACGAGTTCGTAGCGATGGCCACCCACGTCGATCGAGCTGCCCGGCGGCACGTTGACCTGGACCGTGTGGCCGTTGTCGATCATCCTGAGCGGGCCGTGGTGGTAGGCGAACGCGATGACGGGCAGCCGCTCCTTTTTCGCCGCGGCCGACTTGATGTCGATCGGCGACTGCTCATGGCCGATGCCGCACGACTCGAATTCGTGCTCGAGAGCGGCCCAGTGCGCGGGCCCGGTGGCGCCCTGGTAGCTCCAGTGATGGCCTTCCTCAGCGAGCGCCGCGGAACCGGCCGAAGCGAGCATCAGGCTTGAGATGAGCGCGAACACACGGCCCTTGGACATGGACACCTCCGTTGGGTTCGACTCCATGCCCGCGGCATGCGTCGTCGTGCCTCGATTGTCCTTCACGGGCCGCCGAAGGAGCGCCGAAAGGCGCGGCTCCTGCGAGCCGCGCCCTTCCTGACGGATCCCGTCTGGGTCAGTTCGTCGCGCAGACGAAGTTGGCCTGGTCCTCGATGCTGCCCGAGCCCGTGTACTTCGCGTACGCGGGGAAAGGGCACAGCGGCCGCGTACGACCCGGCCAAGGCGTCGCCGCCGGTGCGGTGCCGATGATTTTGTCGGGCGCCGTTCCGCTCTCGACCCAGTTCACCACCGCGCTGAACGCGTCGATGGTGCTCGTCGACGGCCCGCCGCCGCAGTGCTGCGCACCGGGCATTAGGAACAGCCGCGCGAACTGCTGCGTCGGCGCGTAGTTCACGTCGGTGCCGCCGCTGTTGAGGTTCAGCGTGCGGTACCAGTCGACCATCGCCATCGGCGAGAACGGGCCGCCGCTTTGCGGCTGCCAGATCACCACCTTGCCGCCGTGGTTCGCGAACGGGGCGAGCGACGTCTGCCCCGTCTCGAGCAGGTCGAAGCCGGAGACCGTGAACTTGGGCGTGGTGCCGTGCTCGAGCGCAATGAACTGATCGAGGTTGATGTTCATGATGATCGAGACGGTGCCCTCGTTGTTCACGTTCGCGGGCAGGATCGGCGGCGTGGGCACGATGACGGTGGCCGCGGCGCCGCCGGTGCCGTCGCTGAAGTCGAGGGCGCTGTTCTCGGCCGTGCTGGGGTTGGCCGCGAAAGCGCCCAGCTTCCAGATGCGCCAGCCGGTCGAGATGTTGGTCGCGGTCGGCGTGTTGCAGTCGACGGCGCTCGTGCAGCCCGCGATGCCCGGATCCCACATCCATGGGAAGTACGGGTGCGCGCCGCTCGGCGTGACCGGCCCGGCGTAGATCGTCTTGAACGTCTGCACCTGGTCGGCCGTCAAGCACGTGGCCGTCTTCGCGCCGCTGCACGTGATCGCGTCGAGCTTGGGCGCGACGAGGTCGGTCGTGCATTGCAGCGGCTTGTTCACCATGCCGTCGACGAGACCGTCGAGCGCGTCGCAGGCATCGAGCACCGCCTTGGAGATGAGCTGCAGGTCCTGGTTCGTGTAGGTGTTGTTGACCAGCGGCAGCCCGTTCTTCGACAGGATCCCCAAGCGCGAGGCGAGCCCGCCCAGCACCTGCGCGTTGTAGACCGCGTGCGTGAGCATGGAGCCGAAGCGGAAGCCCGGGTCGCCGACGACGACCCCGTCGAACGCGTTGGGCAGCCGCTGCGTGACCATCATCGCCTCGCGGCCGCCCATCGAGCAGCCCTCGAAGTACGAATGCTGCTGCGCCTGGTTGTAGTACAGCTGCATCAGTCCCTTGGCCACCTGCTGCGTCTTGTCGATCGCGTTGTAGGCGAAGTCGATGCGCGCCTGCGGGTCGGTGCCGAAGGTGCCGGTGCCGCCGGCCTGCGGATCGTTGTTGATGCTGTTGCTGTGGCCCGAGTCGTCGGCGGCCATCGTGTAGCCGGCGGCCAGCCGGCTCGTCGTCCCGGGAATGCTGCCGTCGGTGCCGCCGCCGCCCTCGTGCACGTAGCGGCCGTTCCACGTCGTGGGCAGGCGCGCCTGCCAGCGGATCGCGTAGTTCTGCGTGACGCCGGGAGAGCTCTGCTCGCCGACGCGCGGGTTGATCATGCCGATCACGTTGCAGTGCTCCGGCGTGCTGCCGCTGGCGGCGGTGAACGTCGCCGACGTGACCGAGACCGTCGGCGGGAAGAGCGAGGTCTCACCGACGTAGTTCGCGAGCGCTGCGCACGTCGCCGCGCTCGGCTGCGTGAATGGCGTGAGCGTCCAGGTCAGGGCGCCCGCATCGAAAGGAACGGTGCGGTCCTGCCGGATCGTGACCGTGCCCGCAGGTGCGAACGTGGCGTTCGACCCGAGGTCACCGACGAACACCGTGCCCTGCACGACGGTGAGGCCGCTGCCGCCGCCGGTGAGCTGCGCGACGAGTCCGCGCACCGCCTGCGCCCCGTTGGTCACGGAGAGCCGGTACACGTACTCGAAGACCGTGCGGTTGATCCGCGTCTCGCTGAGCTTCTCGCCGAGCGAGACCTGCACGACGGCGGACGACTCCGCCACCGGCACGCTTTGCAGCGCCGTGGCGCTCGGGCCGCCGGCCGCGAGCGAGTCGCCGGTCGAGACGGCGGGGCTGCTGCCACCGCCGCCGCCGCAGGCGGCCATCAGGGCGGCCGCGACGACCGCGAGAGGCTGGTGCAGGCGAAGGTGCTTCATGCTGCGACCTCCGTTGCGTGGTGCCGGCGTTGCGTGCGCAAGCGCGCGCCGACGATGGCGCCAAGGCCGACGATCATGAGCCACGCCGTTTCGGGCTCCGGAATCGCCGCGACGGTGACGCTCGCAAGGCCCGAATACACCGCGCGGAAGTTCGCGTCGTTGATGTCGAAGCGCAGCGGCGGAGGGTTGCCCGAGCCGAGGTAGGTGAACCTCACGTCGAAGCCGCTCACCGATGCGCCATTGCCGATGCCGCTGCCGAGCGCGAGCGAATCGAGGAATCCGGGCGAATGCAGCGTCGTGTCGGGCTGGACGATCAGGCTGTCCCACGCCGAGGGACTCGCCCCGAGCGACAGCGCGCTGAACGATGCGTCGGGGAAGTAGACGGTGAAGTCGTTGATCACGGCCGGCGATCCGTCGCCCGTGACGGTGAAGTCGACCGTCCATTGATGACCCGTGACCGGGTGGTACGTGGCGCTGATCGCGGCACCCACGGCATGAAGCGGCGCGATGAGCGCCGCGGTTCCGAGCAGCGTCGCCAGCAAGCTGCGTTTCAAGGTTGTCTCCTCGGGTTTGGCGTCGCCGCGGCTGCACCTTGCCGGACGACGCATGAATGGAGCGGCGACCCTCCGATGCAGCCGCTCGGAATGCGTTTCAGGTACGTAGTTTTCTTAACCAGTTCTTGGTTCTTCGACTGGCTCTTCACGGATCAATTTACTCGCAAGCCGAGGTGCGGCATGAAGAGAACTGTTTAGGAATAAGAACGTTCGGACCCCCCATTCGAGGGGGCCCGGACGGGCTCGATGGGGTTGAATTGCCGTCGGGCCGTGCTTCGCCCGGGCTCGTGGACCGCGTCGCTACACTGCCCCGGCGATGACTTCCTCGAACTCGACGCTCGACGACAGCCGCATGCGTCGCCTCCTCGGGTACTGCCTCGCGCAGGCCACAGTGGCCGGCAATGAGGTGTTCGACGAGTGCATCGGCGAGCCGCTCGCCTTGCGCCGACTCGACTACACCATCCTCGTGCTCGTGGATGCGAACCGCGACGTCAACAACCGCCAGCTGACTCGCCTGCTCGGCCTGTCGATGCCCTACCTCACCGTGACGCTGGACAAGATCGTCGCGCGCGGGCTCATGACGCGCACGCGGAGCGACGTCGACCGCAGGTCTTCGGTGCTGCGGCTCACCGAGCAGGGCCGCGCGTTGCTGCGCGAAGCCGACGAGATCGCGGCGACGATGGAGTCGCCGCTGCTCGCGCGACTCACGCCGGGCGAAGCCGCCCTGCTCTTCGAGTTGCTGAACAAGGTGCGTTCACCCGTCGATCGCACCACGGCGTCGCCGCGACGCGAGCGCTAGGACGGCCACATCGGCGCTCGCGTCGTCTTTCGTCGCGCGAATCCGATGAACAGGTGACGACCCACGGTGGGTCGTCTCCACAAAGGACATCTCTCATGCCCCGTTACCTCATCAAGCGCACGTTTCCCGACGGCGTCCGCATCCCGTCCGACGTCCAAGGCGCCGAGATCTGCGCCGCGGTGATCCGGAACAACGCCGCCCGCGGCGTGAACTGGATCCATTCCTACGTGTCGGACGACCGGCGCACCACCTTCTGCATCTACGACGGCCCCAGCCCGGACGCGATCCGCGAGGTGGCGGGGACCAACAGCCTCCCGGTCGACTCCATCACGCCGGTGCGGGTGCTCGACCCCTACTTCCATCACCTCCCGTAGCCCGCGTCGCGGAGTAAGAGAAGGGGCGGTCACCCGCCCCTTCTCTTTTGCGCGCGTGCCGCAGGCACGCGCCGCCATCTAGGCGCGACGCGACGCGTCCGGCCGCCAGCGCAGCAGCAGATGCTCGCCCTTGTCGAGCGGCGCGATGACGGCGAGATGGTCTTCGGGAAGAAAGATCCGCTCTCCCGGGTCCAGGACGTGATCGCGGGGGTCGTCGCGGCACGTCAGCCACGCTCGACCATGGATCACGGTGAGTTCGCCCGGCTTCCGCCCGAGACTCAGGGCGCAACCCGCCTCGACGCGATGGGTCGAAGGCAGCGCCGTGCGGGCAAGGCGCTTCGGCGGGACGCCGGCGGCGACGGGACGGGCGATGACGACGGAATGGGGCGCAGCGATGCGGGTGTACACGGAAGCTCTCCTGGTGGCGTGTGGGGAAGATCGCGAACCGCGCGCGAAAGACGCCATCCCGTCGTGGCAGGTCTCGGCGCGTGCCCTGTCGGGTTTTGCCGCGAGCTTGCGATGACCAGTTCGAGGACGCCGGTTCCACAGCGCCTTCGCCGGCCCGGGCCTCGGGCGGATTCACGACGAACTGGAGATCACATGCAGACCGACACCGCCTCCAAGACAAGCCAACGCTACGCCAGGGTGATCGACGCCTCGAAGCGCGTTCACTGGGAGATCGACCGCGACCTGGTCCGCCAGCGCACGTTCGACATGGGCCGCAAGTTCCTTCCCGACGGCCTCTCGCTCGCCAACGAGCTGCCGTTCCTCTCGAGCGCCGACGCGCGCCTGTACAGCCAGGTGCAGGGACGCACCTACGCCAACCTGTTCGGGCTCGTCGAGCGCTTCATCAGCGCGAAGATGTGCGAGGTCGGGCGCGAGCACGCACTCGGCGACCAGCTCGCGTTCGAGGCGCTCGTGCGCTTCACCGACGAGGAGCTGAAGCACCAGTCGCTCTTTCGCCGCATCGAGTCGATGATGAAGGCGCAGATGGGCGGGCCGTACGCCTGCGTCGCGCAGCCCGACGACGTGGCCCGCGTGGTGCTCGGCAAGAGCACGTGGGCGGTGCTGGCGCTCACGACCCATATCGAGCTCTTCGTGCTCGCGCACTACCGCAGCAGCATCGATACCGAGGCCGAGATCGATCCGTTGTGGAAGGACGTGTTCCGCTTCCATTGGCGCGACGAGGCGCAGCACGCGGTGATCGACGACCTCGAATGGCGGCGGACGGACGCGTCGATCGGTGACGCGGAGCGCGATGCCGCGGTCGACGAGTTGCTCGCGCTCGTGGGTGCGCTGGACTCCATCCTGCAGCAGCAGGCGGCGGCCGACGTGGCGTGCTTCGTCGCGATGGCCGGCGCACGCTTCGACGACGAGCAGCGCCGGCGCATCGACGCGACGATGCTCAAGGCCTATCGCTGGCAGTACATCGTCTCGGGCGTGATGGAACCTCGCTTCCAGAAGACGCTCTTCGAACTGGTGACGCCGGCGCAACGCGCTCGCATCGAGGCCGCGATGGCTCCGCTCGCCGACGCGGTGCCGAGCCAGCCGACGACGGCACTGCCGATGGCGGCGTGAGGGCCGTGGCGTGCGCGCGTGTCGATTTCCGATACCCCCTCCAAGGACGCCGCACGCCATGGAAACGCCGCACGACACGCCCGCACCGCCACGCGCGGTGACGATCGTCACCTTCGCGATCGCGCTGATCGGCGCGGTCGTCATGTCGCTTCCGCCGAGCGAGCCGCCGGCACACGGCGCGCCGGGCGCCGTCGTCTCGCAGGCACGTGCACAGGCGACATCGATCGACGCCATGCCGGCGGCCCGCACCGCCCAGGTGCCTCCACGCACCCCGCGCACCCGCAAGACCGGACGCCATGCCGCATCGCTCGTCGACGTGCCGTCCTGTGCGGCCGCGATCGATCGCGAGACCGCCTAGCCTCGAGGGTGCGGGCCCACGCCCCTCAACGCGGCCCTGCGCCGATGCTCGCGGCTTCCACCGTCAAGGGATGGAATTCGCCGAGGTTGTCGCGCAGGTGGGGCAGCGCCTGCAGGGCGAGCGTGCGCGCGGCCTCGCGGTGCCCCTGCGCCGCTTCCGCGCGCGCGCCCAGCAGCAGGGCCGCCCCGATCTCCGACGACGACGCCGGATCGATCGCTTCCGCGCGCGCGCGCTCGAGCACCTCGTGGGCGCTCGCCACCGCACGGGGCCAGTCGGCGCGCGCGATGGCGGCCTGCGCTTCCACGTCGAGGGCATCGTGCAGGCGGCGGTCCGGCCACGGCAGAGCGGCCAGGAATTGGCGGGCGCGTGCCACGGTCGACGCCGCGTCGTCGGGCGCGCCCGCCGCGAGGGCGATGCGGGCCTGCAGGGTCAGCACCTTCGCACCCACCGGGCTTCGCTTGGCGATCTCGTCCGCCGCGCCGGGCCACGCCGCGAGCGCTGACCGCGCATCGTCGAGGCGTCGTTCGGCCGTGAGCGCCTCGATCGCGCCGATGCGGCTGGCCTGCTCGAACAGGCGGTTGCCCTCAGCGTGCGCGGCCTCCATGCTGTGCTCGTAGGCCTCGAGCGCCTCGTCCGCGCGATCGAGCTTCATCGAGACGAGACCTTTGCGCTGGTCGATCGCGAACTGCGGCACCTGATGCTCGGCGGCCACGTGCGGATCGCCGCGCAGCTCCGTGAGCAGCTTGAGCGCGTCGAGGGGCTTGCCGCCCTGCACCAGCATCTCCATCTCCTGCATCGCGATGATGAGGTCCTGCTGGGTGCCCTGCAGGCCGACGACGCGCAGCGCGTCGCGCGCCTTGCGGGCCACGCGATAGCTCTCGCCGTACTGCGAGAGTGCAGCGTGCGCGAGCGCCACTTGGTTCAGCGCCGCCATGTAGATGGGATCGCGCGTCGCGCCGGCGCGCTCGTAGGCGTCGACGCTCCGGCGGGCGACGGCCAGCGAGCGCTGGGGCTGACCGCGCAGGAGCGCGAGCTCGGCCTCGGCCTGCCAGCATTCGGACTGCACGCCGAGGTCGCGTGCGCGGCCGCGCGCGACGAACGGAGCCGCCGTGGCGATCTCGCGCTCCGCGTCGTCGTAGCGGCCGAGCACCGTGTAGGCGTTGGCGAAGCCGCACGCGATCGTGGCGAGCTGCTGCTGGTCGTTCACCTGCTTCGCCAGCACGCGCATCTCGCCCAGCACGGCGAGCATCTCGTCGATCTCGCCCAGCTCCATGTAGCGGCCGGCGAGGCGCTCGAGCAATGCGAGCTTCACGCCCGGCTCCTCCGAGCTCTCTCGCACCACCTGCCGGATGCGCGCAAGGCGCTCGGACATCGTCCGCGCGGACATCGCGGCGGTATCGGAGAGCACGAGATACAGCAGGTCGAGGCTCGCCGTGCTGCGCTTCGCATCGAACTCCGCTTCCATGCGGCGCTGCCCCGACTCGATCGACTTCCACACCGCGACGGTCGTGACCGCGGACAGCGACAGCACGACGGCGGCCGACAGGCCGAGCGTCCAGCGGTGCCGCACCACGAACTTGCCCGCGCGGTAGCGCACCGTGGCCGCGCGCGCCACAACCGGATGGTGCGCGAAGTGGCGCCGCAGGTCGTCGGCGAGTTCCAAGGGCGTCGCATAGCGCTCGTGCGGCTCTTTCGCGAGCGCCTTGGCGACGATGTTCTCGAGATCGCCCGCGAGCGCCCGCGAGAGCGCCGCTGGCGTCGTGCCGCGCGCTTCCGCCAGGTGCGCGAGGCGGCCCGCATCGCGGCTGCCCTCCGCACCGCCGCGCAGCACCGCGACCGATAGGCGCACCGGCTCCGCGCGCAGCGCCGACTCGAGGTGCTGCGCGAGGGTGCCGTCGCGGGGCGCCGTCGGGTGCTGGCCGCTCAGCAGCACGTAGAGCAGCACACCGAGCGCGTACACGTCGGTCGCGCCCGAGACCGGATCGCCGCGCAGCTGCTCGGGCGCCGCGTAGTCGGGCGTGAAGGCCCGCGCAGCCGTGAGTGTGATGCGCGCATCATCGTCCGTCGCACCGCTCTCGTGGATGAGGCGCGCGATGCCGAAGTCGAGCAGCTTCGGCTCGCCACTGGCGGTGACGAGGATGTTCGAGGGCTTCAGGTCGAGGTGGACGACGAGGCGGCTGTGCGCGTACGCCACGGCGTCGACCACCTCGAGAAACAGGCGCAGGCGCGCGTCGACGTCGGCGCGGCGCGCGTCGCAGACGCGATCGATCGGCCCGCCGTCGATGTGCTCGAGCACGAGGTAGGGTTGGCCGCCGGGGGCGAGGCCCGCATCGAGCAGCCGCGCGATGTGCGGATGCTGCAGACGGGCGAGGACGCTGCCTTCGCGCTGGAAGCGACGCGCTCCGTCGCGGCCCATCAGCGCGAGGTTGAGCAGCTTGACCGCCGCGCTGCCCTCATAGTGCCCGTCGCTGCGATGCGCGAGCCAGACGCTGCCCGTGCCGCCATGGCCGATGCACGCATCGAGCGTGTAGCCGCCGAGCGTCCAGCCTTCGAGGCCTTCGCCCGAGACGAGCACGCTGCCTTCGAGCCAACCTTCCTCGACGACCTTCGATTCGTGCGCGAGCAGCGCTTCCAGCTCGCGCGCGAGCGCGGCGTCGTCCTGCCGGATCGTTCGCAGGCGCGCCGCGCGCGCCGGCCCGTCGGCGTCCAGCAGCTCGTCGAGCAGCGCGCTGATCTCCTTCCAGCGCTCCATGTCCAGTCGGGCCACCGAAGCTCCTTCAGAACGCCCACGCGCATTCTCGGTCCACGCCTTATCGAAAACCGCGGCCGAAAACCGACAGGGCGCGCGACCGATAAGATGCCCGTCCGACCGGCTGGGAGTCGAGGACATGCCGACCTCCGAGAGCGCTGCCCCCGAGACGGCGCCAGAGCCCGACGCGCGCAAGCACGCCGAAGCGCTCTTCACCGCGCTCTACGACGAGCTGCGCCGCCTCGCGCGCCGCGAAGTGCGGCGCAGCGGCGCGCGAGACTACGTGAGCACGGGCACGCTCGTGCACGAGGCCTGGCTGAGCCTCGGCGATCGCGAGAAGCTGTCGTTCGAAGACCCGGCGAAGTTCCTCGCGTACGCAGCGCGGGCGATGCGCGGGCTCGTGATCGACCGCGTGCGCGCCCAGCATGCGCAGAAGCGCGGCGGCCATTTCGTCATCACGTCGCTCGACACCGAGCACGCCGAGCAGGTGGCGAACCCCGAGGCGCTCGAGGGCATCGCCGAAGCGCTCGACGAGCTCGCGACGGTGGAGCCGGGGCTCGCCGAGGTCGTCGACCTGAAGTTCTTCTGCGGCTTCACGCTGCGTGACATCGCCAACATGAAGGGTGTCTCCGAGCGCACGGTGCAGCGGCAGTGGGACAAGGCGCGGCTGCTGCTCCACCGCGCACTGGCCTGAGACCAGGCTCTTCGACGGCTTGCTCGCCGACGAGGCCTACCTCAACATCCACACGACCCAGTTCCCGAGCGGCGAGATTCGCGGGTTCCTCGCGACGGTGCCGGAGCCGCAGAGCTACGCGCTCATGCTCGCGGGCCTGGCGCTCACGGGCGCGATGCTGCGACGCCGCCGGCACCGATTCGCCGCGGCCCCGCGCCGCGTGCCGACCGTCACGCGGACGTGCAGAGCTGGATCTCGATCGTCGAGTGCACGATCTCCGCGTGCGACGACAGCCAGTCCCTCACCTGGGCGGGCGTCAGTTGCCGGTCGTGTGTGACGAGGCTCAGCGCGCACGCATAGGTGGCCTTGCCGACGCGCCACACGTGCAGGTCCGCGATCTCGGTCTCGCTTGCCGACCCGCGCGTGGCGATCGCGGCGCGGATGCCGTCCACCACCGGGGCGTCCATCTCACGGTCCAGCAGCACGGCACTGGTGGCGACGATGAGGCTCTTCGCCCAGAGCGCGACGACGACCGCGCCGACGATCCCGATCGCCGGATCGAGCCACGCCCAGCCGAGCAGCCAGCCGCCGGCCAGCGCGGCGATGGCCGCGACGGAGGTGGCCGCGTCGGCGAAGACGTGGATGTAGGCGGATCGCAGGTTCAGATCGTGATGGCGGCCGTCGCCGGCGCGCGCCTGCGGATGATCGTGCGCATGCGAGTGCCCGTGCGCGTGGCCGTGCCCATGGTCGTGGTCGTGCGCGTGGTCGCCTCCGTGCCCAGGGCCGTGGTGGTGCGCAGCACCGAGCACCCACGCGCAGACGAGGTTCACGAGGAGCCCCAGGACCGCGATCACCAGCGCTTCGCGATAGTCGATCGGCGCCGGCTTCAGCAGGTGCTCCACGGACCCCCAGACCATCAGGGCCGCGACGCCCAGCAGCACCACGGCGCTGGCGAAGCCGCCGAGCACCTCGATCTTCCAGGTCCCGAACGCGAAGCGTGGATCCTTCGCGTGCCGGCGCGCCGCGCCGTACGCGAACGCGCTGAGGCCGATCGCGACCGCATGGCTGCTCATGTGGAAGCCATCGGCGAGCAGCGCCATCGAGTTCGACAGCCAACCGGCGACGATCTCGACCACCATCATCGCGGCGGTGATCCACATCACCCATCGGGTGCCGCGCTCGCCGGCCGGGTTGCCGGTGTCGAACACGTGCTCGTGGCGCCAGCCGGCGAGGTCGTGGGTGTGCATCGGATTCCTCACAGGAACTGGCCGGGATTGAAGAGGGTGAGCAGGCCGAGCGCGGCGAAGATGGCGGCGGCGATCGCGTGCACCCAGCGCATCGACATCTTGCGCACGATCCTATCGCCGAGGAAGACCGCCGGAACGTCGGCGAGCATCATGCCCACGGTCGTTCCGAGCACGACCTGCAGCAGATCCGGGAAGCGCGCGGCCAACGCGACGGTGGCGACCTGCGTCTTGTCGCCCATCTCGGCGAGGAAGAACGCGACGACCGTCGTGCCGAAGACGCCGAGGCGCCGGTCGCGCTGCGCGGCCTGCGCATCGAGGTCGTCGGGCACGAGCATCCAGGCGGCGATCGCGAGGAACGACAGGCCCACGACCCAGCGCAGGACGTCGGGACCGAGCGCATGCATGAGCCAGCCGCCGACCGCACCGGCCGCCGCATGGTTGGCGAGCGTCGCCACGACGATGCCCGCGATGATGGGAAGCGGCCGGCGGAAGGTGGCCGCCAGCACGATGGCCAGCAGCTGCGTCTTGTCGCCCATCTCACCGAGCGCCACGACGCCGGCGGAAACCAGGAAGGCTTGCAATCGGACCGTTCCGCGGGCTCGATGACCAGGGAGCTGCACACCTGAGCCCGAACCGGAGCGACGAGGTCAAGGTCTGGGCCAGTCTGTGGAGCTGCCGCGCCATGGTCATGCGACCAGCACGCGGACCCCTGCGCATGCAGGGCGGCCAGCCCCGATGACGCCGTGCAGTTTAGCGTGCGCGCGTCTTCGGGGACCGGCGCGCACTGCCGCGCTATCGTCGCGGTCCATGCATGCGTGGAACTTCGCCCCCGTGTGGGCGAACGCCGACCTGCTCGCGCTCGGCCTGCTCCACACGCTCGAGGTCACCGCTGCGGCGCTCGCGTGCGGCGTGCCGCTCGGTCTCGGCCTCGCGCTCATGCGGCTCTCGCCGCGGCGCGCGTTGCGCTGGCCCGCCGGCGCGGTGATCGAGGTCTTCCGCACCACGCCTCCGCTGGTGCAGCTCTTCTGGTTCTTCTTCGCGCTGCCGATCCTCATCCGCGTCGAGATGACGCCCTACGTGGCCGCGGTGCTCACGTTCTCGATCCAGTCCGCTGCGTTCTTCGCCGAGGTGTTCCGTGGCGGCATCGTCTCCGTGGAACGCAGCCAGTGGGAAGCCGGTCGCGCCCTCGGCATGACGCCGCGCCAGGTGATGCGCCGCGTCGTGCTGCCGCAGGCCGTGAAGCGCATGGTGCCCGCCTTCCTCGAACGCGCCATCGAGCTCATGAAGACGACCACGCTGGTGGCGATCGTGTCGTACGCCGACCTGCTGTTCATGACCAACGAGGTGGCGCAGAAAACGTTCCGGCCGCTCGAGGTGTTCACGACGACGGCGCTGATCTACTTCGCGGTCATCACGACCGCGAGCGCGGTCGTGCACCAGGTCGAGCGCCGCCTCGCGGCGAGCGGAGAGGGCCTCGCGCGATGAGCCCGTTGCGCGACGAAGCGCTCCGATTTTCCGATCGTCTTCGCGACGCCGGCCGTGCTCGCAAGAAACGGCACCAGTACCTGCGCCTGGATCTGCACCCGCTCCATCAAGGGAATGTCCATCGTTCGCCTCTTCGTGCGCACCGCTGACTGAAGTTCACCGCCGTCTGCCATGGCCTACCGCTGGAACTTCGCGCCCGTGCTCGAGAACGCCGACGTGCTCGCCGCCGGCGCGATCGGCACGCTGCGCCTGTTCGCGATCTGCGCCGTCGCGGGGCTGAGCCTCGGACTCGTCGTGGGTCTCATGCGACACGCGCGCTCGAAGTGGGCGTACCTGCCGGCCACGGCGTTCGTCGAGTTCTTCCGCAACACGCCCGTGCTGGTACAGATCCTGTGGTTCTACTACGCGCTCCCGATCCTGCTGCCGTTCCAGATCGGCCCCCTCGCTGCCGCGGCGCTCGGCATCTCGCTCAACTCGGCGGCGTTCTCGGCCGAGATCTACCGGGGCGGCATCGAGTCGATCGACCGCGGCCAGGCCGAGGCCGCGCGCGCTCTTGGCATGAGCGCCGCCCAGGCGATGCGCCGCGTGATCCTGCCGCAGGCGCTGCGGCGCATGCTCCCCGCGCTGACGAACCGCGGCATCGAGATCTTCAAGATGACGACGCTCGCATCCGCCGTCGCCTACGCCGAGCTGCTGCAGCAGGGTAAGCTCCTCGCATCGCTGAACTTCAATCCGATCGAGACGTACACCGTCATCGCGGTCGTGTTCTTCCTGTGCCTGTTCCCGCTTGTACAGGCGACGTATGCGCTCGAGCGCCGGCTCGGCCGGTCGGATGCCTGAGGCGAGCAACACGGATAGCCGATCGCCCGTGTCGAACATCGCATTGAGGCACCATCGACACGTTTCCCCACCACCCTCGGAGATCTCGCATGAAGACGATTCACTCACTCGCACTCGCCATCGGCCTCTTCGCCTCGGGCGCAGCGCTCGCTCAGGCGCCTGCCGGCGCGCCGGCCGGCTCCACCGCCCAGTGCAAGGACGGCACCTACACGTCGACCGACACCAAGAAGGGTGCGTGCTCGGGTCACAAGGGTGTGAAGGAGTGGTATGGCGAGAAGGCCGCCGCGCCGGCGAAGTCGACGACCGCGGCGGTTCCCGCTGCCGAGGCGAAGAGCGACGCGAAGGCCGAGGCCAAGGCGACCAAGGCCGAGGCCAAGAGCGAGACGAAGACCGCCGCCAAGGCACCCGCCGCCGGCGGTGGCGCGGGCCAGGTCTGGGTCAACACCGAGTCGAAGGTCTACCACTGCCCCGGCACGCACTGGTACGGCAAGACCAAGCAGGGCGAGTACATGACCGAGTCCGCGGCCAAGGCCGCCGGCAACCGCGCCGATCACGGCAAGGCCTGCGCCGGCTGACCGGCGGCCGATCGAGACCGCGCGCGCGGCGATGCGCTGTGGTTTCGCATCGATGCAGCGCTGTCGCCGCGCCGGGACTCGGCGCGATGCGACGTTGCGCTCAGCCGCGCGCTGACCGCCCTCGCTTGTCCCGCCCGCCGCCGGCGCGGCTGAAGAGACGCCGATCGCTCGCCGCGCGATCGTGCTGTCTTGCGATGTTGCCGCAGACGAGGTCGCAGAGGTCGTACACCGACTGGTCGGCGATGCGGTAGTAGACGCTGGTGCCGCGACCCTCGCGCGCGACCAGGCCGTGCCGCGTCAGCTGCGCGAGATGGCGCGAGATGTTGGCCGAGGTGCAATTGCAGAGCTCGGCGAGCTCGCCGACGTTGCGCTCGCCGTGCCGCAGGATGTTGAGGACCTGCAGGCGCGTCGGCTCCGACAGCACCTGGAAGTACTCCGCAACCTGCTGCAGGGCTTCGCCGGACAGGCCTTCCATGCGCACGCACCGGGTTGAGGGATCCGCATGATGCCTGATGTCCATTCCGCTCGACGCCGTTTCGGTGATTGATTGACTATTTAGCTAAGTGCGCACACAATAACACAAGGCTCGGGGAGGGCCACTATGTCGGTCGTCCGCAACTTCCGCAGCTTCGGGAACCTCGGCAGCACCCGGCGCGCGCGTCCCGGCGCGACGCGCATCCGTCGCTGCGCGGCGCTGGCCGCGACCGTGCTGCTGGCAGTCGCGTCGTACTGGTGCCTGCCGGCCTGCAGTGCCGAGCTCAAGGCCGACGGCACCGGCCCGGGCCTTGCCACGGTCCTCGTGCGCAGCGGCGCCGCGGGCGAGCTGGCCGCGTTCGACGGCACGGTGCAGGCCGTTCGCCAGACGGTCGTCGCGGCGCAGGTGGCTGGAGCCGTCGTCGAGCTCGCGGTAAAGGCCGGCGACACGGTGAAGGCCGGGCAGGTGCTGTCGCGTCTGGATGCGCGTGCCGCCGAGCAGACCGCGGCCGTGGGCGACGCGCAGGTGCGTTCCGCCCGCGCCATGCAGGAGGCGGCCGACCGCGAGTTCGAACGCCAGAAGGAGTTGTTCGCGCAGAACTACATCAGCCGCGCGGCGCTGGATCGCGCGGAAGCGCAGCACAAGTCGGCGCAGGCGGCGGTGGCGGCGGAGCTTGCGAGCGCCGGTGCCTCCCGGACCACGTCGGGCTTCTATGTCGTGAGGGCGCCCTACGCAGGCGTCGTCGCCGACGTCGCGGTGGTGCTCGGCGACATGGCGATGCCCGGGCGGCCGTTGATGACCCTCTACGACCCCGCTGCCCTGCGCGTCAGTGTGAACGTGCCGCAGAGCGCCGCCGCCCGACTGGATGCGAGCACGGCGGTACGGCTGGAGGTGCCGGGCCTGCGCGGCGAGAGCCAGCCGGTTCGCCCGGCGAGCCTCCAGGTGCTGCCGACCGCCGATCCCGCCACCCACACGCTCGAGGTGCGCTTCGATCTTCCGCCCGGCCTCGCCGGCGCGAAGCCAGGCCTCTTCGCGCGCGTCTGGCTGCCGGCGCCCGGTGCCGGCGAAGGGCGCCTCTACGTCCCGAAGTCCGCGCTCGTCCGCCGCGCCGAGCTGGACGGCCTCTACGTCGTGGGCAGCGACGGCAAGCCGCTCCTACGCCAGGTGCGCGTGGGCCGCGACGCGGGCCCCGACGTGGAGGTGCTGGCCGGTGTTTCGGCCGGCGAACGGGTGGCGCTCGATCCGCAGGCCGCGGCCCGCATTCGCTGACCCGACGAGCCCGGCCATGGCACCTCGTCTCGGCATCGCCGGCCGCATCGCGGCGTTCTTCCAGGCGGCACAGATCACGCCGTTGCTCGCGTTCGTCGCGCTCCTCCTGGGTGTCTTCGCGGTCACCGTGACGCCACGCGAGGAAGAGCCGCAGATTAACGTGACGATGTCCAACGTGCTGGTGCCCTTCCCGGGCGCGTCGGTGCGTGACGTCGAGCAAATGGTCGCGACGCCGGCCGAGCAGGTGCTGTCGCAGATGGCCGGCGTGGAGCACGTGATGTCGATGTCGCGGCCCGGCCTCGCGGTGCTCACTGTGCAGTTCAAGGTCGGCGTGCCGAGGACCGAGGCACTGGTGCGCCTCTACGACACCGTGAACTCGAACGCCGACTGGCTCCCTCGCGCGCTGGGCGTCGGCGAGCCTCTCGTCAAGCCGAAGGGCATCGACGACGTGCCCATCGTCGGGCTCACGCTGTTCGCGAAGAGACCCGACACCGGCGCCTACGACCTTGAACGCGTGGCGCACAGCATCGAGGCCGAGATCAAGCGCGTTCCCGGCACGCGCGAGGTGACGACGATCGGCGGCCCGGGGCGCACGGTGCGTGTGGAGGTCGATCCCGAGCGTCTCGCGGGCGCGGGCCTCACGGTCGACGACTTGCGCCGGACGCTTCAGTCGGCGAATGCGAGCGTGCCCGTCGGCGAGCTGCTCGTCGCGAATCGCGCGGTGGCAATGGAGGCCGGTCCCTACCTGAAGGATGAACACGAGATCGGCGAGCTCGTCGTCGGCGTGCATGGCGGCAAGCCGGTGTTCCTGCAGGACGTCGCCGCGGTCCGCGATGGCCCGCCGCCGCCGGCGCGCTACGTGTGGCATGGCGTCGCCGGCGCGCAAGCCGAGGAATACCCGGCCCTCACGCTCGCCATCACAAAGAAGCCGGGCGAGAACGCGATCGCAGTCGCGGACGCGGTGATGCGCCGCATCGATGTGCTGCGCAACACGATGATCCCCGCCGGCGTCGAGGTGGCCGAGACGCGCAACTACGGCGCGACCGCGAACGACAAGGCGCAGAAGCTGATCCAGAAGCTGCTGTTCGCCACCGCCTCGGTCGTGGCGCTGGTCTTCATGACGCTCGGGCGCCGCGAGGCGGCGATCGTCGGCTCGGCGGTCGTCCTCACCCTGACGGCCACGCTG
>Ga0335069_10002231_pt1 | contig 30070 bp, 27 predicted proteins | sample Lox_Sample_11_FD_206714 | JGI IMG/M metagenome (GOLD analysis project Ga0335069, IMG submission 206714) | Soil microbial communities from Loxahatchee National Wildlife Refuge, Florida, United States - Lox_Sample_1.1 | ecosystem: Environmental > Terrestrial > Soil > Wetlands | place: USA...
TCGAGCGCTTCGAACGCCTCCGCGCGGCTCGCTTCGAGCTCGGCCTGAACCAGCAACTGTTCCGGCGTGTAGGGAATGAGTGCTACGTTCTGCAGAAACCACTCGTACTTCGCGCGCCCGAGGGAAGCGTGGGCAGGCAACGCAGGCAGAGACTGCTCGAGCCAGGAACGATAGCCTTCGAGCGCAGCAGCGGCGCGATCCGCGGAGGCTTGCCAATCGGCGGCTGGAATGGTGGTTTGCGATGGCAGAGTAGCCGCCACTTGCTGGAATTTACCGCGGATTCCGGCGAGCGAGTCGATCGCAAGACGGGCGAAGGGTGCGGGAGGGGCCTGCAGCGTCGCCTCTGCCTGCTGAATCAAGCCCGGGACGGCGTCGAGACGCGCCAGAATCTCTCGACTGGAAGCCTCGTCGTAGGGACCGGGCAGGGTAAGAGCTTCGACCATGGGTGCCAGGGTCTGCTCGAGATAGAAGTTCGGATCGCGCTGCCACTGTTTTAGGATGTCGAGTTCCCAATGCACGCGCGCAATGGCTGAGCCGAGCAGGCGGTGGTCGACCTGATGTGCGACGCTCGCACCCGGGTCCTCCAGTTTTCTCCAGCGCGCCTCGAAGGCGGCAAGATCGGCTCGACGTTGTTCAACAGCAACACGCGACCAGTCGCGGCGCACACCGAACGGCCGGTCCATTCGTGGAATGTCGTCGTTGGTGTACGGCGCAGTCTTCGCGCGCCAGACAAAGAACTCGTCGGCGAGTTTCGCGTCCGAATCCGCAAGCGGGGCGCATTGCACCCACGGAACCAGCACTGCAGAGAGCGCCAGGAGCGCAAAGAGTCGCACGAGGATTCCCCTCCTTGTCGAGCGGGATGCTGTAAGCCCTTGTATGCGGCGAGCGTATCATGCGGCGCACAGGCCCCATCTGGGCCTCCGAGTCTTCGTCGCACACAGGTGAGTCACTTGGCGGCCGTATAGCACTCTCCTGTACACTGAAGGGTTCACGTCCATGCAAACCCGACATCCCATTGGTATCCTCGGCGCCACCGGTATGGTGGGCCAACGCTACATTCAGCTCCTCGAAGACCACCCGTGGTTCGAGATCACGTGGCTTGCGGCCAGCGACCGGTCGAGCGGAAAGAGTTACGGCGAAGCGGTGAAGTGGCGGCTGGATACGCCGCTGCCGGAGCGGATCGCCAAGATGCCCGTCTCGCCGGCGGATCCCGAAGGCGCGCCGAAAATCATTTTCGCCTCGGTGGACGCCGGCATCGCCCGCGAGCTGGAACCGAAGTTCGCCAACGCCGGCTGCTTTGTGCTCTCGAATTCGAGCGCCTTCCGCATGACGCCGAACGTGCCGCTGGTGATTCCCGAGGTCAACGAAGAGCACCTGCACCTGATCGAGGAACAACCCTCACGCAAGGCGTCGGGCGGCTACATGGTCACCAACCCCAACTGCTCGACGATCGGGCTGGTCATGGCCCTGAAGCCTCTCCAGGAGCGCTTCGGCATCGAGCAGATCTTCGTGACCACGATGCAGGCTGTGAGCGGTGCCGGCTACCCGGGCGTGGCTTCGATGGACATCCTCGACAACGTGGTGCCGTATATCGGCAGCGAAGAGGAGAAGATGGAAGCCGAGACGCTGAAGCTGCTGGGCCGCCTCGAAGGCAATCACGTGGCTCCGCTCCTTGCAATGATTACGGCTCACTGCAACCGCGTGCCCGTGGTCGATGGGCACACGGAGTGCGTGTCGATCAAGTTGTCCAGGAAGGCGACGGCCGACGAGATCGTTGCAGCGTGGAATGAGTACAAGCCGCTGGCCGGGCGCGATCTGCCCTTTGCGCCGAAGCAGCCGGTGCAGTTTGCGGCGCAGCCCGATCGCCCGCAGCCGCGGCTGGATCGCAATCGCGAGCGCGGCATGGCGGTCACGGTGGGACGTTTGCGGCCATGCGGTCTGCTCGACTGGAAGTTCGTTTTGCTCTCGCACAACACGGTGCGCGGGGCGGCCGGTGCGACCATCCTGAACGCGGAACTGCTGGAGAGCCTGGGCAAGCTTGAGCCGGTTACGGCGGAAGTTTCTGTGCGCGCCTGACATAAACCTCCGAACTGGGGAATCTGCTCCATGAGCATCGTTGTGATGAAATTCGGCGGAACCTCGGTAGAAGATCCTGCCGCCATCAATCGCACCGCCGGTATCGTTGCCGGGCGTGTCGCCCAGGGCAAGCGGCCTGTGGTCGTGGTCAGCGCGCTTGCCAAGGTGACGGACCAATTGCTCCGCGCGGCGGCATCGGCAGCAGCTGGAGACCGCACCGGCGCTCTGGCCATCAGCTCGCGTCTTCGCTGCCGCCATCGCGACACGGCGTGCGCTTTGGTAAAGAACGCCGCCGATGCGGCCGAGCTGACCACGCTGATCGACCAGAAGTTCGATTCGCTCGATGAGATTCTGCGCGGACTGGCCGCCATTCTCGAGCTCACGCCGCGCATCTCCGATCTTGTTGTCAGCTATGGTGAGCGCATCTCCAGCCGCATCGTGGCGGCGGCCTTTCGCGAGCGCGGCATCGATGCTGTCCGGGTCGACGCCCGCGACATCATCGTCACCGACTCGCAGTTTCAAAAAGCGGTCCCCCAGGATGCCCTGATCGAGAAGCGGGCTGCGGAGCATCTACGGCCTTTGGTCGACGCCAAGAAGGTCCCCGTGATGGGCGGTTTCATCGCGTCGAACGAAGACGGCATCACAACGACCCTCGGCCGCGGAGGTTCGGACTTTACCGGAGCACTGGTGGGCGGAGCGTTGACCGCCGAAGCGATCGAGATCTGGACTGACGTCGACGGCATCATGACTTCGGATCCGCGGGTCTGTCCCGACGCGTTGCGCGTGAAGGTGATCAGCTTTGAGGAAGCGGCAGAACTGGCCTACTTCGGCGCGAAGGTTCTGCATCCGGCCACGATTTTGCCGGCAGTGAAGAAGAACATCCCCGTCCTCGTGCTCAACAGCAAAAACCCGAGCAACGAAGGCACGCGCATTATCTCCGTGGCGCCGCACTGCAAGAGCCCCTTCAAATCGATCGCGGTCAAAAAGAAGCTCTCGATCATCGACGTCGTGGCCAGCCCTATGCTGATGACCCACGGCTATCTGAAAGAGATCTTCACCATCTTCGACAAGCACCAGTGCCCGGTGGATATGGTTTCAACCAGCGAGGTCTCGGTCTCGCTCACTGTCGACTCAAACGACAGGCTGCCGGCGATCGCAGCCGACCTGGGCAAGCTCGCCGATGTGAAATACGAAGGCAAGAAGGCGCTGGTCTGCATGGTGGGCGAAGACATTCGCGGTCAGAACGGCATGGCGGCCCAGGTTTTTACGGCCATTCGTCACATCAATGTGCGCATGATCTCGCAGGGGGCGAGCGAGATCAACATGAGCTTCATGATCGAAGAGGATGATGCCGACGAGGCTGTGCGCTCGCTGCATGCAGCCTTCTTCAAGGATCCGGACCCCACGGTCTTCGACGTCGAAGCGCGGCGCGTCCTCACCCAGACCTAAGGAGACATGCGTGGATCGTCATCGGCTGCTGGTTCGAATTGCGGCTGTGCTCTTCTGCGCCGTGCCTGCGGCATCCCGTGCCGTAGCCCAGGCTCCGATGAAGCCAGAGCCCCCGGCGCCACAGCTTCGTTTCGTCTTTGAGGAACAGGTGACGCTCGCAGCCGATGTTCCTGTCGGCGAGACGCCGATGGGCAAACGAAACATCGTGCCCATCACCGGCGGTACGTTCGCGGGGCCGGGCTTGCATGGCAAGGTGATGCCTGGCGGCTGGGACTGGCAGTTGATCAATGCGAGCGGCTGTTTCAATCTACACGCGGACTATATGATTCAAACGGATGATGGGGCCATCATTCACGTCGTCAACCAGGGCATGGTTTGCCGAAACTCGGCAGGCACCAAAGACGCCCTCCTGACCAGTCCTGTGTTCGAGGCGCCCAAGGGGAAGTACGACTGGCTGAATGGCGGCGTCTATGTGGGGACGGTCGACGGCATGAAGATCGATGGAAAACCCGCTGTGCGCATTCGTTTCTTCAAGGGGTTCGCGGAATAAGGCTTCACCCGGCCCGGGCCGGAATTCACACGTTGGTCGCAGGATGAGCATGACAATTCTGGTACTGGGAAAAGGCAAGACCGGATCGCTGGTTGCCGAGGTGGCCCGCGAACGCGGCCATGGAGTACGCGCATTCGACATCGCCGAGAACCTCCATGCGTCGGCGCTGACCGCTCCCAACCTCGCAGGGATCGACGTCGTCATCGACTTCACGACGCCCGAGGCTGCTGTTGAGAACATCCGCGCCGTGCTGGCGCTGGGCGGCCGCATTGTTGTGGGCACCACGGGCTGGTACAACCAGCTTCCTGAGATGCGCGAGTTGGCGGTGCGCCGCCGCGGCGCTCTGCTCTACGGAACCAACTTCTCCATCGGCGTCCAGAAGCTCTTCCGCCTGACTGCAGAACTCGCCAAGCTTGAGGGCTATCAGTTCTCCATCAGCGAGACCCACCACACGTCGAAGCTCGACGCACCTTCGGGCACCGCGCTGACGCTGAAGGAGATTCTGGTGGCAGCCAGACCTGGCATCGAAGTGCCGGTTGAATCGCACCGCATTGGCGATGCCAAGGGCGAGCACGTGGTCACCGCACGCAGCCAGCACGATGTGCTCGAACTGCGCCACGACGCGCACTCCCGGCGCGGATTCGCACTCGGGGCCGTGCGGGGCGCTGAATGGCTGCACAGCAAGTCCGGTGCGTGGGAGTTCCGCGAGATCTTCGACCAGCTTTAGGAGAGTATCCGGTCATCGGCCCGCATCGGCATCCGCAGCCAACTCAACAGGCAAAAAACGAATCTCGTTCGATATGAAGATGAGACCGCATCTCTCGGCAATTCTGCTCGGGGCGCTTCTGGCATGCGCCCCCGTCTCCGGATGGACGCAAGCCAACAGCGCAAAACAGGACCTGAAGAACGCCGGGCACGAGACAAAGGACGCAGCCAAGGACACGGCACACGCCACCAAGAAAGGCACGCAGAAGGCCTATCGCTCGACGAAGCGTGGGACGAAAAAGGCCTGGAAGAAATCGAAGAACACCGTGAAGGGTGCAGCCCACGGAGCCAAGGAAGGGGCAAAGAAGCCGCAGTAGGAATCGATTCGTGAGGGGTGGACTTTACGCCCTTCCCTCAGTTGCAGTGATGTTGAGTCTTGTGCAAAGTCGCCGCTCGTTGGGTCGCGTCGACCTGGATGTTGCGGCTCCGGGATTCCGGTGACTCAGGAAATGGGCTAGCCCTGGAGCGAGAACACGACGCGAATCGTTGTTTCGACCTCGACTGGCTGGTTGTCAAGAAGATAGGGCCGGTAGCGCCAGGTCTTGACGGCGTTCAGGGCTGGTTCGCGCAGCATCGTCGGGCCGCTCAGCACATGGAGATTCGTCAGGGCGCCGGTCTTGGTGATGTTCGCGCCCAGAACAACCGTGCCGCTAACATGCGCGGCCTTGGCAATCTCTGGATAGACTGGCGATGTGCGGTGCACCAGCATGCCCTCGGCAACTCCTGCGGAGATCGCGGAGAGCGCAGGAACGATCTTTACGCCTCGCTGTTGGTTGAAGACCTGCCCGGGAAGCGCGTTGCCGCTGTCAATTGCTCCCGGCGTGAAGCCGCTGGGCGGGGCTTCGTCTGCCTGCTGCGAAGATTTGCGCAGCGAACCGGCAATGCGCGTCGGAGCATTCAGCTGCGCATCCATCATTGCCGAAGAGACAGGGGCAGGCTGCGGCTGGTCGGCCTTCAAAGGAATCGCAGCGGACGGCTTTGCGATCGGCTGCTCGGCAGCCGGGGTTGGCGTTGGGGCCTGTGCCGCGGCGGGCTGTGTCGTGGTTGCGTCCGGTTGAACCGGCGCAGGCGCCGGTGCGCTGGCGCGATGCGACGGCATAAACACCATCAGAACCAGACCGACGATAACCAGGGCGGCGCCGCCAAGGACGGCCCAACGCACCCAGGATTTCTTTCCCGGTTCGGATGATTCGGAGTCAACCGCGCGGAACATCGGAGCGGCCGGTGCAGGCGGCGCACTGGGCTGAGGAACTTCCGCCTTGGCTGCTGCACGCTGCACCAGTTGCGGCCCGCTCGGAATCGCGGCCGCGGGCTTCTTTCTGGCAGGCTCATCTGGAGTGGGCGCCGCAGCCGGCTCTGCGGTTTTGGTCGCACCGGCCAGCGCCGGCTTGATCCAGAGGCTGTCCCAGGCGTCGATTTCATCTTTCGGCGTCGGCTTGGGAGGCTCCTGCCTGGCCGGCTTCGCGGCTGCGTTCGGCTTGCGCAGCTCTTCCGGCTGAATGGACGGCGGTTCATTGCGCCGTACATCGCCCATGGTCGGCGGCGGCAGCGGTATCGGCTGCTGCGCAGGCTTCGCAACCGGTTTCGGCAGCGGCTGAAAGGCGGCCTGATAGGCAGAGGGAGCCGCAGGCTGAGGTGCCAGCGGAGGTGTGGACTTGCGCGGGTCAATGAACTGCGGGCGCGACGGAACACTGTATTCCTGCGGTTGACTGAGCGGCTCGGCAGCCTTTGCTTCTGGAACCTCGCGCGGAGTGGCCAGCAGGAAGTCTTTGGGATCGAGAGGCGGTTCTTCCGCCACCGGCGGCTCCAGGGCCACGGGTTCAGAGCGCAGAAAATCCGCCGGGTTGACGGTCAGTTCCGGCTCCGGTGCCGGCGTGGGTGTCGGTGCTGGCGCCGTCATAGACTCGGCCACAATCGGCGGCGCTGGCGGAGGCTCTGGCTCCGGCTCGGCCTGCGCATCGGCATCCTCGGGCAGGGGCAGAAAATCGCGGGCTCCGACACGCATGCATTCCCGGATTAGATCCGGGTCGTTGCGCATGGAGTAGGCCATGACCACCGAACTGTTGCGCTTGGCGATCGCCTCGATAATCTGCAGCGCATAGCTCTGATCGCTGTCCACATCGATCATCACCACATCGAAGTGTTCTTCGAGCAGGTGGGAAACATCAGCCAGGTTTGCCGGGTAGTCAATGAATTCGCGGACGGCATGTCCCTCGGCAGCACTCAGGGCCTTGGCCATCACGCGACGATGTGTGGCGTTGGGCCCGATCAAGGCGATCACGGCGGTCGCAGAGCCGGCGGGTTCAACGTTCGGATTTTGAAGGGTGGACGACATCTCCGGTCTGCCGCTCATAGCTCCTTCATCCCTCTGGCTCCGACAAAAGACACTGCCGGCTATATCGGCCACTGCAGCCACGCGCTCTATGACACATGCGTGGGCTGTGTTGCAGAATCAGCTCAAATCCAAGGAAAAAGTTGGAACGACTGCCTGCAATTCTCGTTTTATTGAACATTGCAGGGTGGAAATCTATGTATCCAGAGCCTTGACACGGCGCCGCCAGCAAAAACGCGAAGTGTCGAGAATCCCCTGTCAGAAGATGGTATACGCGCAAGCATCGCAAGTGGAACAGGGGGGTTACCACGTACACATGCCTTTCGTCATGCTTGGCGCGGAAGGCCTGCTTGCAAATTGGCACCACGTTTGCTTTCCGGCACCCTGATGTCCGTCGAACGGCGAGGCCATTAATCTAGGGCGCATGGTTCTTCGTGCCGCGGTTACTGAAGACATCCCAGCCCTTGTTGCGCTGGAAAAGAAGCCCTTCGCCCGTAAGTTCGTCGGCCAGTGGAGCGAGGAACGCCACCGCGCGACCCTCTCGGGCGGCAATGCGCGCTATCTGCTGAGCGAGAGTGAGCCTGACCGCCTGGAGGCCTACGTCATTCTGCGAGGTTTGGGTGAGGACAACCGGGCCATCGAACTGAAGCGGATTGTGGTGGCCTCGCCCGGACAGGGACTGGGCCGAAAGATCCTGGCCGAAGTGATCCGGATCGCCTTCGAGGATCTGCAAGCGCACCGGCTGTTCCTCGACGTCTTCGACGACAACGCCCGCGCCCGCCATCTCTACGAGAGCCTCGGATTCGTTTATGAAGGGACCATGCGGGACGCCGCGTTTCGAGACGGAGCGTGGCACAGTCTGCACCTGATGTCGATGCTGGAGCACGAATACCGGGCGCGGAAAGAGCAGGGTTGAGAGCTGACTGAGCGCCGTCGATCAGCCTATCGGCCTGCGGATTGGCTTGCGGATTTCTCGGGCGAAACACCTCTCCTCATCGACGCACGCCCGGTATACACTCAGCTTGAATGGAAACGACAGGTTGCGGCACAGCCATTGTCACGCCTTTTCGGGCGGACGGCGGAATCGACGAGCAGGCGCTGCGCGCGCTGGTGAACTGGCAGATCGAGTCAGGCATCGACTTCGTGGTGGCCTGCGGTTCGACAGGCGAAGCGGCCACGCTCGACGAAGACGAGTGGCTGGACACGGTGCGCATCGTCATCGATGCGGCTGCCGGGCGCGTTCCGGTGTGGGCCGGATGCACACACAACTCGACGCGCACGCTTCTGCGCCATGCTTCCCTGCTGAGCCAGATTCGCGGCGTCGACGTCATCCTTTCCGCCAACCCCTACTACAACAAGCCCAGCCAGGAGGGTCAGTACCGGCACTTCCTCGCGCTGGCCGAAGCCGTCGATCCCATTCCGGTTTGCGTGTACAACGTTCCGGGCCGCACGGCTGTTAACCTCGAGCCGCAGACTGTCGTTCGTCTAGCGGAGGCCGCGCGCAACATCCAGGCCATCAAGGAAGCCAGCGGCAACCTGGCGCAGATCGCCAAACTGATTCATCGCATGCCTGCAGGCTTCAGAGTGTTCTCGGGCGATGACAATCTGGCGCTTGCGACCATCGGCGTCGGAGCCCATGGATTGATCAGCGTCGCGTCGAACGAGGCTCCGGCGGAAGTCGGTACGATGATTCGCGCCGCGCTGCACAACGACTGGACCAAGGCGCGCGCGCTGGAAGCCAAGTACGGCGCGCTCTTTGAAGCGAACTTCTGGGATGCCAATCCCGGGCCGGTAAAGACGATCCTGAGCCTGATGGGAAAGTGCGGCGAGCATCTGCGTCTGCCGCTGGTGCCGCCCGACGCTGCAGTTCGAGCACGGCTGGAGAAGGTCGCCAGCGACCTGGGTTTGCTGAAGTACGCGTCTTCGGCACGTTGAGGCGGGGCGCAGTTCAGGCCGCAGCCAACCGCCCTGTATAGACAAACTCCTCACGCCGGTTGAGCACCACGCTCAGATTCATCAGCGCGCGCGAGGAACAGGCCGGGCACTCCCGATTCGCATCGCTCACGCAACTGCAGTCCAGGCAAAGCACCGCATGTTCGAGGGGAATGGTCGATCTCTGAATCTGGGTCTTCATGGCGTCCTCACGCTGTTTCAACTGCCTACAGAAATGAACCCATCTCCAGCCGAGAGTTGCGGTGCTACAACCAAGGTTGCAGAGAGCGTCGACCTGTTGCGATCTCGAGGCTGAGGGAGTGTTTTCCGGTCCTGTTCTAATTCATCTTCATCCCCGGCATCGCCGAGTGATCCATGTTGTCGTGACCGTGGTCGTCGTCATCCGTCGACCAGATTTGTTTCGCCTCGGTCTCGTAGGGATAGACATGCACCATCCAGCCGAAGATGTGAGGAAAGAAGACACCGCCGGCCGCGTCGCACTCTCCTTTGGTTGTGATCGAGCCCATCAATCCGAACTTCGCGTCGGGGCCGAAGTACTCCGCCTTCTGTCCCGCGGGGGCCTTGCAGAAGTTGACGTGCTGATGCCAGCGCGCGATGCTCAGCGGAATCCGCTCGTTCAACTCGTCCTCGCTCGCGCCCACGCGGTCTGTGTACATGGCGCCGACCAGTTGATAGCCGCCGTCGGCAGTCTTCTTGTAGAGCAGCGAGGTTGGCTTGAGCGGATCGAAGTGATCGCGCGCCTCCCATCCATACTCGGCCTTGGTGAAGTGGTAGATGGGCTGCGGCACATGGGGCAGAAAAATCTCGTATCCGTCGGCGAGCGCTCGATGGTAATCCCGATAGGGCTCCATCGCTTCTCTCGCATCGGCCACGATGGCGTCGACCTTCTGTCGATCGCCCGGCTGAATTGGCCGCAGCGATGTCAGATACATATGCCCGGCCATGTGCGCCATTCCCGGCATCGCCATCGCCGCACTCTGCGGACTCTGCGCGCACGCCGCATACGACGCACAGCCAAAGACCAGGGCTAGGAACAAGACGGATCGAAGGTAAGACAGGGACATGATCGATCACCTCCAGGGAAGTCTCTCGGATTTAGACGGTATTTCAAACGCGCCGGCCCGGAGCCGGACCAGCATCTATCCATCCCCTACGCGAAGATCCCGTTTCCGGTTCCAGTGGCCTCTTGTGGCCCGGCGCGCATTCCTTACATTTCTGTAAAAGAAAGTGGGGTGGATGTCGAAATGGCGCTTCGTCCCGCGTCATGGGTGCAGACGGAAGAACGACACCGCCTACAATCCAAAACGGAGGGTTTTCCCCATGCAATATCTACTCGCTCTTTACTCGAACGAGAACGTGTTTGCGACGATGACACCGGAGCAGCAGCAGAAGGGCTATGCGGCGTACATGGCCTACACCGAGGCGCTGAAGACAGCCGGCGTGCACATCAGCTCCAACCGCCTGCGCCCCAGCGCGACGGCAACCACCCTGCGCACGACCGACGGCAAGACGCAGGTCCTGGACGGGCCATTTGCCGATTCGAAGGAGCAGTTGGGCGGCTACTACCTGATCGATGTGCCCGATCTGGATGCGGCTCTCTCGTGGGCATGCCGTTGCCCCGGAGTAGGCCATGGGGTCGTCGAAGTGCGCGCCATCTGGGACATGACCAGCGGCGGCAAATGAGCGCGGAGATCAACCATGAGCAGGCGCGCGAGACGGCAGAAGCCATCGCGCGCCGCAGCTACGGCAAGCTCGTAGCTTATCTCGCCGCGCGTACGCGTGACGTGGATGCCGCCGAAGATGCGCTTGCCGATGCTTTCGCAGCCGCTCTCGCCGATTGGCCGCAGAAGGGCTGCCCCGACAATCCCGAGGCATGGCTGCTGACGGTCGCACGCCGCAAGTTTCTCGACACGATGCGCGGACAACGCCGCGAGGTGCTGTCCGACGATCTGGAGACAATGGCCGAGAGTCTTGCCGCCGCCGCCGGTGAATCCCACTTTCCCGATCAGCGTCTCGGGCTCATGTTTGCCTGCGCGCATCCGGCCATCGAGGCCGGCATTCGCGCCCCACTGATGTTGCAGGCGGTGCTGGGTCTCGACGCCGCGCGCATCGCATCGGCCTTCCTGATCTCACCGGCGACGATGGGACAGCGCCTGGTGCGCGCCAAGCAGAAAATTCGCCAGGCCGGTATTCCCCTGCGCATTCCCGAGCGCGAGGAGTTGCATGAACGCCTCGAGACCGTGCTCGATGCGATCTATGCGGCGTTCTCTGAAGGATGGATCGATGCCTCCGGCGCCGATATCGCCCGGCGCGATCTGGCCGAAGAGGCGATCTATCTTGGCCGGCTGGTGACGCATTTGCTGCCGGATGAGCCTGAAGCAATCGGCCTGCTTGCACTGATGCTCTACGCCGAATCGCGCCGCCGGGCTCGCCGCGACGGCCAGGGTGAGTATGTACCCATCATGGATCAGCGAGTGGAAGCGTGGGACAGGCGGATGATTGACGAAGCGGAGCAACTGCTGCTGCGTGCGTGCGCATCCAAGACGCCGGGGCGGTATCAGCTCGAGGCGGCCATTCAGTCGGCTCATGTGGAGCGATGCTGCACTGGCCTCGCCAATTGGGCCCAGATCGTTCAGCTCTACGATGCGCTGCTTGCGACGGCGCCATCGCCGGTCGTTGTCCTCAACCGCGCTCTCGCAGTTGCGGAACTCGAGGGTCCACAGGCAGGCCTCGACACGCTTCCATCGATCTCGGACGATGTGCGCCTCCACGAATATCAACCGTGGTGGGCGGCGTGGGCCGATCTGCTGGCGCGCACGGGAAGAAGCGAGGAGGCACGGCAGGCCTACGATGTCGCCATCGGTCTTGAAAAGGATGAATCGGTGCGACGATTTCTCGATAGACGGCGATCCATGTTAGGAAGTTGACAGATAATCTCGAAAACTTTCTCTTAATCAATCAAGAGATAGAGGTACATAGTACGCCCGTAATGACGTGCACAAAAATATCGCATCCCGCGCAACTATGCGACGCAACCCGGGGTTGGAAGTGAGCAAGGTAATACAGTAAGTCAGCAGATTTCCGATTCCTCCCCCATTGGACTTCGTTGTTCGCTCTCTAAGCTCACGGGCATAGCCCGGCTTACAAAAGACAGACGACAGGCAAGCGAAATCCGCTGCTACTGTGCGCCAAAATCCCAGCGATAGTTCCGTGGAGCCCACGGACACCGCAGAAAGCGATGTATTGGAGATGCCTATTAAGATGCTTGGGAGAATCTATCTTCCATCTATCCTTGCACTGGCCGTTGGCTCATTGCTGATCGCAGGCTGTACCAGCGGTATGGTTACAAACGGCTCCACAACCACGAACTCCACCGGACCCACGGGCGCTTCGTTTGTTGTCGGCACCGATGCTCCGATGGCCGCTGTCACCTCGTTCAGCGTGCAGTTGTCGGCGATCAATGCTTACACTTCGATTGATTGCAGCGGGACGGGCGTTTCGCTCATCAGCCCACAGACCGTGGACTTTGCGCGCTACAACGGCCTGCAGAGCCTGATTGACATGAACGACGTAGCGGCCGGCACCTATAACTGCGTATCGATCACGCTGGGCACGGCGACGCTGGGGTATCTGGACACCTCCAATCCCGAGCCAAAGATCACAACCGAGACGGCCAATCTCTCCACAACCTCTTTGACCTATCCGCTCGCCAGTCCGATGGTCGTTGCGACCGCCGGCGCACCGGTCGGCCTGCACATGGACTTCGACCTGCGCAAATCGATCCAGGTGGATTCGAATAGCCAGATCACCGGCGATGTGACCCCAACCTTTACGGTCAAGGCGGTCAACAACTCCGACCAGGGCGCCTACATCGATGAATTCTTTGCGGCTGTCACGGGTACGGACGCGAGTGCAAACTCATTTACGGTGCAAGGTCCCCATGGCCGTACGTTCACGGTCAACGTGACCGGTCAGACCGAGTGGGATGGCGGAGCCTCCCTGAGCACACTGAATACGAGCAGCATCGTGGTGATCTCCGGCTCGCTCGATCGCGCCGATGCCACCATCGATGCCGATGAAGTGGGTCTGCTCTCCGATACGGGCTTCTATGCGGCCGGCCTGGTCACCTACGTCAATCCCTCCAGCGGCCCTGCCAGCAGCTTTGACCTCTACGTACGCGGCACGCTCCCGACGGGCACCGGCGTGAGCGACGGCAACATCGCCACGGTCGACCTGAGCGGCAGCGAGAAGTTCTCCATCTACTGGAGGCACGGGGCTCTGGCGCAGTTCCTCTTCAACCCCAGCGGATTGCTGGCAGGCCAGCACGTCGCCGTGGGCGGACCGGCAAGCGGAGCGGCCAACGGGTCGGCCGTCACCGTGAACCGCGTGATGCTGCGCGACTGGGGCTTTAACGGCACGGTCGTTCCCGGCAGCGAGAACGATGGCAACGGCACGTTCCAGATGCAGGTCAATGGCTTCGCCGGCGTCCTGATTCCGGAAAAGGTCACCGTCTACATTGCCGGCAACTGCGACTTCCGCGACGGCTTCAGCGGCATCAGCAGCATCACCGACAATGCGAATGTCCGTGTGGTCGGCTTGTTGTTGAAGGATCCCACATCGGGCAATCCGATCATCGTCGGCCACTACGTCGACGACATGAACTAGATCGAGCGATCGATCCAGAGCCAGTGTGCCGGAGCAGATTCACTCTGCTCCGGCATTTTTATGCGTCATCAAGGCTTGGCGCAGGTTGCCAGCGAAGATGTCGGCCTGGCTCTGCGCAATGTGACTCTCATCGATGTAGATGGACACGCCATCCTTCTCGAACAGGCATTGTCCGTTCGGGCAGAGAGTTTCTCTTGGATCGAACACCCGGGCCCCTTCCTGGATTGCGACAGCCCTGACTGCATCGCGCAGGGAGGCAGGCGAAATGTCGATGGGATTCTGCGACCATCCGAATCTGCCGAGCATGGCGTTACTGATCTCGAGCGTTGGAATCTTCACATCGTACATCGGAAAAGGAAGGCAGACGATGACGTCCTTGCCACGAGTCTTCAGGGTGCGGATCTCGCCGGAAAGATCAGAAAGAAAACGAGACCGAAGCGCATCGCGTGAGAAGGAGATCGTGCATTTCCCGTTTTTCACCAGGCAGACTCGATTGTCTTGGAGCAGCTGAAAGCTGCTGAATCCAATGAAAACCGTATCGACGTCGCTTTCCTGTGCACGCATCAGGGCGAATCGGCTCAGCGTATCGCAGTAGAAAAGCTCGCCGTTGGTATTCACGTACGGATCGGGCAGGCATCCGCTGGCAATCACGAAGAGAGCACCTCGGTCGCCGAAGGCCTTCTCGCTGTAGAGTCTCTCGATGGCCGGATAGAGCTGCTCGACGTGCGAGTCGCCCCAGAACATGATCTTGTGCGATTGCTGGCTGCCCAGATTGCACCACTTGATGTCGCTGACTGTCTGGATGCGATTCCTCCAGTTCGAGCAAGTACCGACGTAGTCGTCCTGGCGCGCCAGGTTGCTGGCGATGAGTTGCTGTGTACTCGCGTCAAACCGCTCCGGCAGGCCCTTGGAGCGATAGGCGGCCACAGCGAAGGCAGCTGTCACAACGCTGGCGGCAAAGCCGAAGGCGAAGATCTGGCGTCGGCTGATGGGCGAGTTCGAACCTCGAAACGGCCGTTCGATGTACTCGAAGGATAAGAATGCAGCTGCGGTGGAAGAGATCAGGACCAATGCAATCTCAGAGCCTTCGGAGAATCGAAAGGGGAGATGTTTGCTGAACACCAGGATCGGCCAATGCCACAGATAGAGCGAGTACGAGATAACGCCGATGAAGACCAGGGGACGAAAACTCAACAGGGCTTTTACGAACGATGGGCCCGTTTGGCCCGCGTAGATCACAAGCCCAGTCCCCAGGCAGGGAAGCAAAACGACATATCCGGGAAACGGCATCCTGGCGATGGAAGGGAAACAGGAAGCGATGAGGATCAAACCGAGCCCCAGCCATCCGGCAGATTCTCGCACCACGCGGCAGGGCAGCGCAGGCAATGCCTTGAAGGCCAGGATTGCGCCGATCATTAACTCCCAGGCACGCGGTGCAAACCAGTAGAAGGCGATCACCGGCTTGTGCTCTGTGGTCCATACGTTCATTGCGAACGAAACTGCAATGAGACAAAGCAAAAACGCGGGGATGAATCTCCGAGCCCATCGATAGAGCACAAAGAGGGTAAGAGGAAAGAGGAGATAGAACTGTTCTTCAACCGACAGCGACCAGGTGTGCAGCAGGGGCCGAACAATCTCCGTATCGAAATACCCGGCGGGGCGGGCGCTGTGCCAGAAGTAAAAGTTGCTGACGAAGAGCGTGGCGGAGAGCAGCGATTTTCCGAAGCCGACCATCTCCGCGGGGTTCAGAAGAACGAGACTGGCCGCCGCACAGAAGAACAAGACCGTGAAGAGGGCCGGGAAGATCCGGCGCATCCGGCGCTCGTAGAAGGAGAGCAAAGAAAACTTGCCGCGTTCGAGATCGGCCGCGAGCAGTGAAGTGATGAGATAACCGGAGATGACATAGAAGACGTCTACACCGACGAACCCACCCCGGCACCAATGAAGACCCACATGGTAAAAGAGCACGGAAAGGACAGCGATCGCCCGTAAGCCGTCGATGTCGGATCGATACTTGGCCGAGTGGCCTGCGCTCGACTGGAAGGAGAGGTGAATCCAGCTCCTGCGCGCGGGTGCTGAGTGCTCCAAATCTCGCATTGGGCCCTTGCATTATAGCGTTCTGTGATTCCGTAACAGGGCTGGACTTCGGCGATTGACATACAACTTTGGTGGTGCTGCACGAGGCCATGCCATCTGCCTGACCCCTGCGAAGATGCAGCGGGTCAGCGCAAGACAGGATCATGTGCTATGTAGGAACCTTCAAAGCAGATCGCCAATCGGTGGGAAAGTCAGCAATGCAGAGAGCACAAGAAGACCCAATCCAATCCAGCACACGCGCCCCAGAGAGACATCGCGGCGCCGCCACAGGTATTGCAGAAGGCCCCAGCTCACCAGCCAGATGAGAATTGCCGCTGTGGTCACACCCGAAAGCGGGCCGGTCGGCTTGTAGATGTTCATCAGCGCTTTCACGGCAGGCGCCTTATCGGCAACGCAGGCCAGCACAGCCAGAGCAAAGCTTCCGATCCCCGCAGACAGAGCCGCAGCCGCTCCCGGGCCGTTCGGCGTGACCATCGCGTCGGCATGGGGAACACCGCTCATGACTCACCGCCCAGAATGCGAATCGTGTGCCCACCCTCCACAGGCGCGTGTTTGTTGATCATGGCGCCCCAGAATCCAGCAAGGCCCGCCGCCACAAGCGAGATCAGCACAAACCCGAGAACAGCATTGCGCAGCGGAGGATGATTTCTAAGGCTGCGCCGGTATTGACTGAAGACGGCAGCGGCCATGGTGATGGAGATGGGCACCAGCCACGCGACGTGCTCTTTCCACTCCATGCCGATTGCGTGCCAGCCGCGGGTGGTCGGATTCGCAAGCAGAAGACGTTGTGGATACCCACTCAGGTCGACCGTGCCCACGGGCGGCAGGGCGCGATACCACGGATAGATGACATAGGTCCCCGTCAGCACCGTGAGCCACGCCAGGACAGACATGGCCGTGAGCCAGAGGCAGAGAAACGTCTCGTCCTGCTCGCGGAGGGGAGTCATGTCGCCGGGTGCGTAGCGCCGCCACAACTCGGCCAGAGCAGCGGAGCCGGCCAGCAGATAGAGGGCGCCGAACCCCATTCCGTGGATCAGCGTCCAGAGCCCGCGTACAGTGATCTCCATGTGCAATGCTCCTGTGGAGTAAGAAGCCTAAAAGCCGCGCCTGAGCGACTGGCGAGAAAACATTGCATCCCGTAGTGAAGCTTTCTTGTCGGGCGAGTCCGTATCCGCACCCTTGTCGTCCTTGCCCCACGTCCAATAGATGCCGGCATACGCATAGTTTTCTGTCTGACCGGCGACGGAATGTCCATAGGCGAACAAAAACTCCGTGTCGGGCACTTTCTTCAGATGCCAGTAGCCGCCAGCGTCGATCATGGTGGACTTCTGCGTCTGCGGCGCGGCGATTCCCTCTCCGCCGTGCGAAAAGACTTCGGCAGCGAGCTCGAGCCGTTCGTTGACCTCCCGCTTCACCAGGAACCCGCCATAGGGGAAGTCGTGGAGGCCCGTCTGTGGCACGACAGTTTCCCCTGCGCCCCCATCGAAGAGCCATTTGCCTTGGTTCTTCTGGAGCCAGACAGGCAACTTGTACCAGACCTTGCCGACACCAAGCCCCTTGTCAAAACTCCCCGTCGGCATCTCGAACATGGTGAAGGTGCCAATCTGCGGCGTCGTTTTCGTCTCCTTGAAGATCGCCAGCTTCACGCCGAGTTCCATGTCGATCAGGCCGAAGGCGCTTGGCCCCTCGCCCGCCGGCGCGTAGACCGCTTTGTTCGAAGGAAAGACTCCGCCCCAGGGCAGAATTGCGTGCAGTTGCACCCGTGGCACAGCACCCCAGTTGAACTCGAAGGCCGGTCCGGTCGAAGTCATCATCACGGGCGTGCCGTCGGCTCCGCCGAAGATATAGAACTCGAAGTGGCGATAATCTACGGGGACCGGGTCGTCGACCTGGAAGGGCGGCCCCTGCGCACGCAGGCGCGTTCCGCAGGCAAGAAAGACAAATAGGAGCGCAATCATCACGCCGTTGGGGCGCATGACTCTCAGGAGTGCTTTTAACCTGAATGACATATTCCGGATCGATCGAGGGGAAGTCGTGGTCCAGTTCTGTTGCCGACAATATATCGAACTTCGATAATAATCAAGCTGGAAGCAAATTCGGGAGATGAACGTAGAGTGAATGATGATGACGGATCACAAGCGGGAGCTGTTCTTTGGTCTCATCCGTATCCACGTGCTGCTGCATGCTGAGCACGAGCCGATCTTCGGCCTGGGCATGATGGAAGAGCTTCAGCATCATGGCTACCGCATTGGCCCCGGCACACTCTATCCCCTTCTTCATGGACTGGAACGCGCCGGGCTGCTGAAATCCGCATCCGGTTACGCCGGCGGGCGTAGGCGGCGCGTCTACAAAATCACTCCCGCCGGACGCCGAGCGCTCACAAAAGCAACCAGCAAAGTCGACGAGCTCTACCACGAACTGCACGAAGAACACCCACGCCGTCTGCCGAGCCCTGGGAATCATGCCCCTGGATGAGTTTGGTTGGGGAGCTGACTCCTATGGCAACCGCCTCGCGGTCTAGCCCGCCAGCGCCTGCTTCACCTGCTCGCTCACAATGCGCCCTTCGGCGCGCAGTCCCTTGGCCTGAATCTTCGCCTGCACCAGCTTGATCACCGGTCCCATATCCTTCGGTGTCGGCGCGTGGCCACTCGCCGCGGCGTGTTCGGCTACGGCTTCCGCCACCAGCGCCTTCAGTCCGGCCTCGTCCAGCGCCTTGGGCAGGAACTTCTCGATCACCACGATCTCCGCGGCTTCCTTGGCGGCAAGCTCCGGCCGGTTGCCTTTGGTGAACTGTTCGATCGAATCGCGGCGCTGCTTGATCATGGTGGCCAGCGTCTGCTGCTCCTCGGCCGGGGTGAGCGGGGTATTCTTCTCCACGGCCTTGTTCATCAGGGCGGCCTTGATCAGGCGCAGTGTGCCTGTGCGTTCGGCGTCCTTCGCCTTCATCGACTCGACGGTCAGTTTTGTAATGTGTGCGGCCAATGCGCCTGGATCGATCATGATCACCTTCCCAAAAATCGATTCTAGTGGAGCAGTACGCAGAGGCTGAAGGATGGAGGCCCGAAACTCGGGCGCGCGCCAGCGAGTCTCACGGCCGGTTGTCGTCGACCTCGACCGCCACCTCGTCGCCATCTTGCAGATGGAAGGCCTCGCGCAGCTTCACGTCCGTCGCAATTTCGATAATTGTCTTGGGGTGATGGCCGCAGCCCTGTTCGTTGGCATCGGTGCGCAACAGAACCGCCCGCCTTCCAAAGATGGTGCACGGGACGAGGTTCACAGAGACCGTGCCTCCGTACTCTGCGGCTTCGAGCCGGACGACGTCGTCCGGCAGGGAGTAAGGAGCGTCGAGCTGGAGATTCAGGGTGCCCGGGAAAAGACGGAGGCCGGTCTTGCGCTGGTAGTGTTCCTGCAGCCGTTCGATCCAAACCGAGAAGTTACCCATCCCTGATGCGACGCGCCCCACGAGAATACTCAACTTTGGCTCCTTCGCATTCCCACCGCTCCAACGCCTGCTCGGGAGGTTGGGATAGGGATGGCGCGGCCGGACGAACTTTACGACGCGTCGTCAGAACGACTCTTCGTGGATGCCGAGGCAAACGCCTCGCGGGACTCCGCCGTTCCATAGAGGATCGTGATCGCAAGAAGCTCCGCGGCAATGGCTGCCAGGATGACCGAGGAGTTCTCCGGCAGTTGCAGCGAGCTGAATCCAAAAAAGTGCACCAGGAACCACCAGACGAACGCGCAAATCAGGAGGAATGTCGTACAGGCCCTTGCCCACCGCCCCAAGGCCAGAAGACCGAAAGCGATTACGAGCTGTGACGCTCCAAGCAGAGGGAGGAGGAAAAAGAAAGGAACCTCGAAGAGCGGGTTGTGGATCTCGACGTCGCCAAACGGGGGAATGCCTGAACCCTGCGCCTGCCAGCACTGCCAAAACACCCAGCCGAAGAATCCTGCCTTGGCCAGCTGATACAGAATGACCAGCACCACCAGCAGGGGCAGCTTTTGCTCCTTTGCCGGCGCGGATCGGGTCGGGTGGGGGGACATCAGTCTCTCCTCTCGGATCAATAGAAACAGTAACTTGCGATGCCGAGACAACTGGATTCTAGTCTCCTGCCCGCTCAATGCAAGTACGAGCGCAGGTTCCCGAGGGGAGTAACCCGAATCCATTTACCTTTGGGGCATTCACAAAAATCACATAAATGTGTATTCTGTGATTTCTTGGATCGACGAGTCTCCGCTCCAAGACGAGGAGAAGATCATGTTTCGGAAGACGCGCCTTTATACCCCCGGCCCCACGCCGCTGCTCCCGGCCGCCCAGTTCGCCATGGCAGCCGCCGACATCCATCACCGCACGCCCGAGTTCCGCGCTCTCTTCCAGAAGGTGCTGGCTCAGCTGAAGGTTTTCGTCGGCACCCAGAACGATGTGCTGCTTCTCTCCTCGTCCGGCACGGGCGCCATGGAGGCTTCGGTCTCGAATCTCACGTCGCCGGGCGACAAGGTGCTGGTTCTGACGGCCGGCAAATTCGGCGAGCGCTGGGTCGACCTGACCAAGGCCTTTGGCTGCGTCGCTGACGTGGTCAAGGCGCCTTACGGAGAGACGTTCAAGCTGGACGAAATTCGTGCCGCCCTCAAGCCGGAGCACAAGGCGGTCTACATGCAGGCAACGGAAACCTCCACGTGCGTGCGCCACGATGTGGAAGCTGTCGCCAAGCTGATCAAGGAGGTTGCGCCGGAGGCGTTGCTGGTGGTCGACGGCATCACCGGGCTCGGCACCACGCACTTCGACGTGGACGGCTGGGGCATCGACGTGTTGATCGGCGGATCGCAGAAAGCCGTGATGATCCCGCCGGGCCTCGCCTATCTCAGCGTCAGCGAGAAGGCGTGGAAGGCCATGGAAGCTTCGAAGAATCCGCGTTACTACTTTGACCTGCGCAAGGAACGCAAGAATGCCGTTAAGGGCGAGAGCGCCTACACGCCGGCTGTCGCGCTGGTTGCCGGTCTGGGCGCCGCGCTCGATTACATCGCCGGCCAGGCCGGAGGCGATCTCGAGAAGGGCCGCATCACCCTGGTCGAGAACGCCCAACTGAATGCCGCTGCGACGCGTGCAGGGCTCACCGCTCTCGGATTTACGCTCTTCGCGCCAAGTGCACCTGCGGCGGCGGCAACTGCGGTCGCCGTACCCGAAGGCATGAACTCGGGGGACGTGGTGAAGACACTGAAAGCGAAGTTCGCTCTCGTCACCGCGAATGGCCAGGGCGAAATGCAGGGCAAGATCTTCCGCGTCGCGCATCTCGGCTTCTTCGACTATCTCGACACCGTAGCTCTGCTGGGCGCGATGGAGCACATCGCCAAGGACACGCTCGGCCTGCCGGTCGAATTTGGCAAAGCGGTCGCGGCGGCGCAGAAGGTATACGCGGAAGCAGCCAAAAGCTAGCGGGGATAGCGGAGTTAGCGGGGTTCGTTGCAGCCTCACTAACTCCGCCAGCACGCGCGAAGCGCGGCTAACTCCGCTGACTCCGCTCTCAACCAAGGAATGCACATGCCAGATCTTTCGTTTGGAGAAAAGCTGCTGATCGCACGACGGCAGCTCGATCTCTTCCAATACCAGATGGCCGAGAAGCTGGGGGTGCACCCCAACTCCCTCACCAAGTACGAACGCGGCGAGGGCAAGCCGCATGCAGCCGTGGTGCGCATGTTCGAGTTGTTCTGCGAGCAGCACAACATCCGCTTCGACGAATACGAATCCGCGCAGCAAGTGAGAGGGAATGCGATGAAGATTGTTCTGGCCGAAAAAGTGTCTCCTGCAACGCTGGCCGTGTTTGCGGCCGAACCGGGTTGGGAAGTGTTGACCCACGACAAACTGCCCGACGGCCTGCCCGCCGCGCTTGCCGACGCCGATGCGCTCGTCGTCCGCTCCGCAGTTCAGGCCGACGATGCACTGATGGAGAAGGCGCCCAAGCTGCGTGTCATTGGCCGGGCCGGCGTCGGCGTCGACAACATCGACGCAGACGCTGCCACGCGCCGCGGCATTGTGGTGATGAACACCCCGGGCGCCAACGCTGTCGCCGTCGCCGAGCTCACCATCGGCCTGATGCTCGCGCTGGCGCGCAAGCTGCCCACCGCAAACACCACGATGCACGCCGGCAAGTGGGAGAAGAAATCGCTGCAAGGCGCCGAACTGCGCGGCAAGACACTCGGCATTCTCGGCCTGGGCCGCATCGGCCTGGAAGTGGCCAAGCGTGCGCGCGGCTTTGGCCTGGAGATTGTCGGCAGCGACCCGTTTGTTTCGGCGGCCGTCGCCCGCGAAAACGGCATTCAGCTTGTTCCGGTAGAAGAGCTCTTTGCCAAGGCCGACTACCTCACCCTCCATGTCGGCCTCACGCCGCAAACGCACGGCATCGTGAACGCAAAAACCATCGCCACAATGAAGAAGGGTGTGCGCATCATCAACTGCGCCCGTGGTGAACTGGTGGACGACGCGGCTCTTGTGGCCGCGCTCAAGTCCGGCCAGGTTGCCGGAGCGGCTCTCGACGTCTTCACCGAAGAGCCTCCCAAGAACTCGCCCTACGTCGAGTTTGACAACGTCATCCTCACGCCGCACATTGCCGGGTCGACTGCCGAAGCGCAGGAGGCCGTCGGAGTGCAGATTGCCATGCAGGTGCGCGAGTACCTCAAGTTGGGTGTCGTGCAAAACGCGGTCAACCTGCCCTCCCTCAGCCACGAAGAGTACGTCAAGCTCGCGCCGTACATCGATCTCGCCGGCCGGCTCGGCTCGTTTCTGGCGCAGACCGGCAAGGGCGGCATCGAATCCATTCACCTGATCTACGGCGGCGCACTTGCCGAGGCCAAGATCGACCTGGTGCGCAATGCCGCGATCGAAGGCTTGCTGCAGGGCTCGGAGAATGTGAACCGCATCAATGCCGCTGCAGTCGCGCAGGAGCGCGGCATCCGCGTCCACGAAGACAAGCAGGAGACTCCGCGCGGTGGGGCGGCAACGCTGCTGGCCATCGAGCTCCATGGCAACGGTGGGCGGAGCCATGCAACCGCCACCGTGATTCATGGAGAACAACCGCGCCTGCTCGAGTTCGACGGTATCGACATCGAGGCGCCGCTGGAGGGAACGCTGCTGGTGTGCCGCAACCTCGACGTGCCCGGCGTGATTGGACACATCGGCACCACGCTCGGCGAACAGGGCGTAAACATTGCGAACTTCGCTCTTGGCCGCGAACGCGCCGGCACAGCGCCGGTCAAAGCGCTGGCGGTGGTGCAGGTCGATCCGCCTGTTTCGAGCAAAGCTCTCGAAGCTCTGGGGACCATCGAAGCGTTGCTTGAGGCGAAGCTGGTCACGCTGTAGAAGCAAACTGAGGAGAATCTTGGCGATTCACACGCCGGAGAGTGCATGAAAACCCGCATAAATGCTGCGGTTTTCGTGCAATTCTCCGGCAAAATTTTGCTTTGCCCGCGGATTGCACCACGTCTGGTGATATCCACAAATTAACTGCAGATTTACACTTGCTTCCACAGATCGAACGCGCCTAATGTCTCAAATCAAGCGGTGACCCTGTAGGGAGTTGGACAGCAGTTCCGGCCCGACAGGAGATGTGGATTGATTAATGACGTTGGACGCAGCTGGCGCAAGCTGGTCGCGAAAAGCGGAAGAGATTGAGAAGACATCGAGAGTCAGGCAGGCACTGCGAAACCTGATTGGACACGAAGATTCATCCGCGGCGCAAGCTGAGGATGCAAAGTTCGAGGACAGCTAGGGTTCACCATCGACCCAGCCGTTGATGCAGAATCGGGGAGACCCGAGGAAACAGAGACGGCCAAAGCCGAAAGACAGCGTTTCGGGGCGAACCGAAACTCAGTCAGTCGGTACCTGCGAAGGACTGAAGCGCCAGGGCGATCTGGGGCCAGGTCAGTCGGAGGAGCCAGAGATCAAAGAAGCTTCGGGGTGACTCGAAGATTCTCTCTGACGAAACCGGAGGGTGAGCAAACCGGGGCAACTCGGGGAGATTCATCAGCCGGTGCCGGAAGATACAGGCTGCGAGGCAACTCACAGCTTGGTCGTCGGCGATACCGAAGGATCGCTGTACGGGGCAACCCGGAAACGATCAGTCGGCACCGCCGAAGGATTCGAACCTCGACTCGCCTCGAGGATCGGACGCCGGTAAAGCCGGAAGATGCAGCGCGCGGGGCAACCTGCAGCGAGCATCGGAGGCGCAGCAGGAAGCGCGAAAAACCGGGGCAACCTGGAACTTCGCAGCCAGCGGCGCCGAAGGATGCGAGAACTGAGTCGCCTCAGTAATCCATCGCCGGCAGCAGTCGAAGGATCGCTCTTCGGGGTAACTCGAAGGACGGTCGCCGACACAGCCAATGGACGCACGGTACGGGGTGACCCGGAAAGGCGTTACAGGCTGAGCCGGAAGATGCAGAAACCGGGGAAACCTGGTCTCCGCATCGAGAGACTGATTGGGACGGTGCGTGATCCAACAAGCTTCAGGACACCCAGAGAGCGCCAGGGACCGCAAGGTTCCTGGCGCTTTCGCTTCCGACTCAGCTTCGGACTCATCACATCTCCAGCCCTCCCCAGTCTGCACCCGGCAATGAAGACATATGCCGGCAACTCCACAAGGATCCGGTACCGAACAAAAGCAGAGGACCGCGGCATCTTTGCGCGCGGTCCTCTTTGTGTCGATTGCGCTTGGGGCCGAAGAAAACTCAGTGCATCGCCGCGCCGCCTCCGGCGCTCTGCCCAGGCTTGTTCTTGCTCAGCAAGAACGAGAGCAGGATCAGCATGCACGACATCCACGAAAGCTCCATGTAGACATCCTGGTAGCCCTGCATCTGCGCCTGCTGGTTCAGCTGGTTGTAGAGGCTGGCGGCAGCCATGCCCATGCCGTTGGGCCCGCCGAAATGCCCGCTCAGAAAGCCCGTTAGCACATTCAGGTGCTGCTGGTAGGCAATCGAGCCGGGAACCATATCGGTCTGCAGGTGCTGCTGGTGCCACATGGCCCGCGAGGTCACCTGGGCATTCGTGATTGCGATCAGAATGCTGCCGCCCAGATTGCGCACGAAGTTGATCAGTCCGGCAACCTGGTTGCTCTCTTCTTTCGGCATACCCACATAGGCCGCGTTGGTAATTGAGATAAAGCAGAACGGCAGGGGCAGCATCTGCACTACGCGCAGCCACGATGCCTGCGCGAAGCTCATGTCCAATGTCGTGACGTCGGCCGCGATGCGGAACGTCAGCACGAACATGCAGAATCCCACCACCGCCAGTGTGCGTGCCGATACTTTGCCCGTGGCAATGCCTGCCAGGGGCATCACCACCACAAGCGCAATGCCGCCCGCGGTCAGCGCCAAGCCCGCATTGGTCGCGTTGTAGCCCATCAGCTGCTGCAGGAACTGCGGCTGCAGTACGGTGTTGGCGTTCAGCACACCTCCCACCAGCATCATCAGGAAACAACAGATTGCGAAATTCTTAAACCGGAACAGCTTCAGGTTGATGAGCGGGTTCTTCTGCCGCCACTCCCACAGAAACAGCCCGATCATGCCGCCGACAAACAAAAACGCAAAGAAGCGGATGAAGCTCGAAGCGAACCAGTCGTTCTCTTCGCCCTTGTCGAGCATGATCTGCATGCCGCCCATGGAGATGGTCAGGAAGGCGAGCCCGAGGTAATCCATGTTGCGGAGCTTCGACGGATCGGCCTTGATCCACGGCGGATCCTCCACCAGCCGCGTGACCAGAATGAATGCCAGGATGCCCACCGGAATATTAATGAAGAAGATCCAGCGCCAGGAGAAGTTGTCGGTAATCCAGCCGCCCAGTGTGGGCCCGATCGACGGAGCGAGCACTGCAACCAGGCCATAGAGCGCAAAGGCCTGGCCGCGTTTGTGGGGCTCGAACGAGTCGGCCATGATGGCCTGGGCCATCGGCTGCATGCCGCCGCCACCCGCGCCTTGAATCACACGGAACAGAAGGAGCAGTGGCAGCGAGGGGGCCGCGCCGCACAGAAAGCTGGCAACGGTAAAGACCGCGATGCAGAAGACGAAGAAATTGCGTCGCCCCATCAGGCTCGAGGCCCATCCGCCCAGCGGCAGCACGATCGCATTCGACACAAGGTAGCTGGTCAACACCCAGGTTCCCTGATCGGTGCTGGCGCCCAGCGTGCCCGCGATATGCGGCAGAGCCACGTTGGCAATCGAAGTGTCGAGCACCTCCATGAACGCCGCCAGCGCCACCGTGGCCGCAATGATCCACGGATTGACGCGCGGCTTCCAAGGCGCAGCAGCCAATGGATTTGGGTTAACAACGGTCTCCCCGCTTGCATTCGCAGTCGGAGTCAGAGGTTGCGGATCAGCCAAGAGGTCACCTTGTCTTTCAATCGGTTCAGGCATGTCTCGGTTGGGGAAGGGTTCAGAGCAAAGACTCGGGGAAGACAACTCCCGTCAATAGTTACCCATATCCAGCATACCTTCCCTTAGATTCGGTGAAGGTCTTTCGGGGTGCACGAATTCAGGCCGTCTCGGCCGTTCGGATCCTGGGTAGATCCTTCTCGATGTAACTCTTGCGCGGGACGCGCCGTATCCCTGGACAGAAGAGGATGCCGCCATGAGACACAGTATGGAATTCCTGATCAGGATTGCTCTTATGGCCCTGATCTGGTCCTGCTGGTGGTACGCGCTCCACGTACCTCTTTCACGCAACCTGAATCTGCTGACGATTGTGGGAGGTGTGTTGCTTGCCTTTCCTGCTGCTTGGATCGGGCGGAAGATGCTCGACCTGCATCGGACAATCGCCCAAGCCGCATGGATCACCACATTTGTTCATTGTGCACTCGGACTGTTCCTCGCCATCCCCCTCATCCGGGCAATTGCCACACATGAGGACTGGCTTGGCGCTACAATCCCGCCTGCAATCGGCCTTGCTCTCGTGGTTGTGAGCGGCATGGCATTTCTGCTGGTTGTTGCCAATCTCGCGTTGAAAGGGCTCGGCGCACCATTCTTCATCGCGCTCAGCCGGAAACTCGCCGCTGACTGGATGTACGCCTGGACGCGCAATCCGATGGTCCTCGCCGGCCTGGCCCTTCTCCTCTCTCTGGGAATTTGGTTCAGGTCAGCGTTCTTTCTCCTTTGGACACTCGCCCTCTTTGCACCCGCGCTGCTTTTCTTCGTGAAGGTGTTTGAAGAACGAGAGCTGGAGATTCGATTCGGCGCATCGTATTTGGCCTACAAATCCAGAACCCCGATGTTGTTTCCGAGAAGACCTCGACACTGAATAATCGGAGACGCTCTCACGCTTTGGAGAGATGGGCCTGCGGCCGCCAACCGACAAGTGCGACGACAAGCCCCAACAGTTGCATGGCCACGATGAACGCCACGCAAGCCGGCCACTTGCCGATCGCCCAGAAGATGCCCGGCACCACACCCGCCGCAGTGCCGCCCAGGTAGTAACAAGTGAGATAAAGGCCCGCAGCCGTCACGCGCGCTCCGGAAGGCGCAGCCACACGCAAATGGCTCTGCGACGCCGTCTGGGCGATGAACACGCCGCTCGACAGCATGGTGAGCCCGACGATGACCACCGGCAGCATGTGCGCCAGCGTCAACAGCACACCGGCGATCGAGCACGCCATCGCCCCGCCGATTCCTGCGCGCAAACCCACACGGGTAATCAGCAAGCCCGCCGCAGGCGTCACGACGAGGCCGACCAAATAAACGAAGAAGAGCGAGCTGAGCCCGGTTGTGGACAGGTAAAACGGTGCGGCCGCGAGATAGAACGTGATCCATGTGAACACGCCGACCAGAGAGAAAAGCACGTTGAAGCCGACCGCAAACGTCGCAACCAGCCGCGGAATCCGGAACAACCCCTGCATCTGATAGGGGAAGGAAGGCAGCGTGTCGAGCCGTTTTAGTTCTGGTGCGCGCCGCTTCCCTTTCGGCAGCCACAAGGCCACACCGCCCGCTCCGGCGAGCGCTGCTGTGCCCAGCACGAGAAAACTCACACGCCAGCTGAACAGCTCCGCCAGATAACCCGCGCAAAGCCTGCCACAGAATCCGCCCAGTGCGGTGCCACTGACGTAGAAGCTCATAATGAGCGCAATTTGATCCGGCGGCCACTCCTCGCCAATGTAGGTCACCAGCACTGCAATCACGCCGGGCACCGTAATGCCCTGCAGAAAGCGCCAAAAGACAAGTTGCGGGAGCGAAGTCGACGTCGCAGCGAGCAGTGTGGGCACCGAGATGCCGAGCAGCGAAGCTACGATCACACGCTTGCGCGGAAGCCGCTCGGTAAGCGCTCCAAAAATCGGCGCAGAGAGCGCCACCCCGAGCGTGGCCGCCGAAACCGTCATCCCCACGCCGGTCTTCGAGGCGTGGAAGATCTTCGCCAGCATCGGCAACAGGGGTTGCGTGCAATAGAGCTCAAGGAAGGCGCAGACGCCGCAAAGCGCAACGGCGGCAGCAGCCCGCCTGCCGGGCACCGTGCGTTCCTGGGTGAGTGTCTGCAAGATTCAGGATACCGGAGCTGTCGTCGGCAGGAGGACGTGCGCTCGAATGACGGCAGGTTCCGCGGCGCGATACCCTAAAGGAAGCTGATGGATTCCCCTCCTCGACAACCTCCACAACGAGACACCCGACGCGGCCTTGAGGCCTTCGCCTACCGCGACTTCCGCCTCTACCAGATGGCGCGCGCCGGCGTGATCCTCGGTGCCGAGGCACAGGCTGTCGCCGTCGCGTGGCAGGTCTACTCCATCACCCATCGGGCCATCGATCTCGGTTACACCGGTCTCGCCCTGTTTCTCCCCGGCCTCTTCTTTCTTTTGCCCGCCGGCCACGTCGCCGACCGCTTCGATCGCTGCCGCGTGATTCTAACCTGCTATTCGCTGCAGGTCCTGTGTACGCTCGCCCTGCTGATGTTTGCGCGCAACGGCGTTCCGAACGTCTATCCCATCTATGCCGTCCTGTTTCTCATCGGCATGGGCCGTGCCTTCTCAGGGCCGGCCAGCTCGGCGCTCATCCCGCATCTGGTGCCGGAGGCGCACTTCGTCAACGCGGTCACATGGGGCGGCGCTATCTTTCAGTTCGCCAACATCACCGGTCCGGCGCTGGGTGGCCTGCTCTTCACGCTTCCACTCACGCACTGGTTTCCCGACACGCGCATGGAAGGCGCGGGGATCGTCTACCTCTTCACGCTCGTCTCTCTTGGCTGGTTCCTGGCGCTTGTCGGCCGCCTGCATGTCCGGCCCGGGCGGATGGAGCATCGGGCGATTTCGCTGCACGTGATTCTCGCGGGGTTCAAATACGTCTGGAGTATGCGGCTTCTGCTCGGGTCGTTTTCGCTGGACCTGTTTGTGGTGCTCCTCGGCGGTGCGGTCGCGCTAATGCCCATCTTCGCCAGCGAGATCCTTCACACCGGGCCGCGTGGTCTGGGCGTATTGCGCGCGGCGCCGGCGATCGGCGCGCTCACCATGTCCATCGTCATGGCACGATTCCCCCTCAAGCGCGGCGCGGGCAAAAAGCTCTTTGTGTGCGTGGCCATCTTTGGCGCGGCCACCGTCCTCTTCGGAGTCTCACGCAATCTCTGGCTGTCGCTTGCGGCTCTGGCCATTAGCGGGGCGGCCGATACCATCAGCGTCATCATTCGCGGGTCCCTGTTGCAGTTGGCCACGCCGCCTGAGATGCGCGGGCGCGTCAGCGCCGTCAACTCACTGTTCATCGGGGCCTCGAATGAGTTCGGCGAGTTTGAAAGCGGGCTCACTGCGCAGTGGTGGGGCGCCGTACGCGCGACCATCATAGGCGGAATCGGATCGCTGGCCGTTGCCGGCTTGTGGACGGTTCTCTTCCCCGACCTTCGTCACGCGGACGAGCTGACTTCGGAGGCGTTGCGCAAGCACCGCGCGCCGCAGGCCGAAACAGCCGCGGCGGATAACTGAGTCGCACCCGAACACCGTCGCTCACTCCAAAATCCGCATATTCAAAGCCTTGGCGCACGCGCGAATTTCATCGAAAAAATCGCTTGAGCACGGTGTAGCATGGTTGGCTGAATCGTCCTGCGGGATCCAGAGCACGGTCTATGCAGCGCGAGCAGAAACACTTCCCAAGCCGGCTTGCAAGACCGGCGGCACGTTGGATTGTCGACTTTTGTGAGGTCATGTGCAGATGAACGACCTACCCGACAGCAGCCG